>OFOK01000195.1_pt1 | contig 63390 bp, 58 predicted proteins | sample 1542001 | NCBI WGS metagenome assembly OFOK01 (sample SAMN04209242, study PRJEB22552) | human gut metagenome | biome: gut; material: feces | host: Homo sapiens | place: USA: Oklahoma
GGGCCCTGCCGGGCCCGGCGCCGCTTTTAAACTTTTGTTTCCGCCCTTGACCGCGCGTTTTACCGCCGCGGTTTCCTCTTACGCAGGCCCCTCTTCCCACAGGGGCTCCACGCATTCCTTTATAAGTTTGATCCTGTCCTTTGCCCGCGGGGCAAAAACAGCCGCAATGGCCACCACCATATTTCGCTTCACATCCACATAAATGATATTTCCGCCATCGCCCATGGCCGCATAGGCGTGTTCCGCATCGGGGTCGCCCCACCACAGGTACCCATACGGAAGGCCGCGCTGTTTCCATCGGGTTTGCTCCGAAGTGCTTTCATCGATCCACTCCTCCGCCAGAATGCGCGTTCCGTTCCACAAGCCCCCATTCAAATACAGCTGCCCCAGCGCCGCCATCTCCCCCGCCGAGAGGCAAAGCCCCCACGCCGCGGCATTTGTGCCCTGGGGGTCGGCCGCCCACCCGTTCACGTTGGTGGCCTTATTAAACGCCATCTGTTCTTCTTTGCTGCCAAAAACTATATTTTCTTCCACAGAGATCCCCAGCGGCAGAAAAAGGTTCTCCCTTGCAAAGCTGAGCACCGGCTGCCCCGTCGCCCTCCTCAAAATGCCCGACAGGATATCCGGCCCGATCAGGGGCGCGTAGCGGAACGTTCCCACCCGCCTGCCCCCGCCCAGCAGCCCAAGCGAAAACTTCACCCAGTCGTCGCTCGTAAAATATTTTTTGTAGGGCCCAAGCCGGTAGTTGTAAGGGGCGGTCATCGTCAGCAGGTTTTTGAGCGTCACCTGATCTAGGCTGCCGTTTTCCGCCGCATATTCCGGAAAAAAGTCCGCTACCTTCTGATCCGTGCTTTTAATATATCCTTTGTCAATGGCGATGCCCACCAGCGCCGAGACCACGCTTTTCGTCACCGAAAACACATGCACACGGCTGGCCCCGGTGCAGCCGTTAAAATATTTTTCATACACAGCTTCGCCGTCTTTCCGCACCACAATGCCGGCAACGTTGGGGTGCTCCTGCCGGATCACGCGTTCCAGCTGCGCCGTTCTTTCTTTTTCCATCTTCCCGTTCCTTCCTTTTGCATCGCCCGGCCTTATTACAAGGTGATCTTTTTCACCGGGCAGTAAACTTCTGTCAGATATTCGCTCTCCGCCGCGGCCTCCACCGGGTCGGTCACGTACACTTCATAGAGCGCATCGGTGCATTCATATCCCTCCCGCTGCGCCCACTCCAGCTGTTTTGCATATGCCGCGGGAAGCTGCGCATAAGCCCCGCGCACCTCCGTTTTCAAACACAGCCCGGGGCAAAAGTCTCTTGTTCCGGCTGCGGCTTGCTCCACCGGCACCGCAAATTCCGTATCCAGGCCGGCGGGGGTGTATTCCGCGCTGTGGAAAAGCGCCATCGGAGGGGCCGTCATGTTTAGCTTTTCCACAGCGATCTTTTGGAACAGCCTGCCGAAGCACCCGGCATACTCCTTCGGGTATTCCTCGGCCTGCACCATTTTTCGCACCGACAAAAGCCGCATGTCCGGCGCCTTTACCAGCTGCACCCGGAGCTGTTCCATGTATGCCATAATGGATCTTCCCTGCTGCAGCGCTTCCAGATCGCCGCCCAGCTGTTCCAAAACACATTCGCAGTCCCGCATCTGCTTTTCAATCGCCCTCTTTTTCTGCAGGAATGCGCGGCAAAGGCCTTCGTCCCCCGCCTCCTTTGATTTCAAAAGCTCCCGGATCTCGTCCAGCGAAAAAGAATACCCTTTCATGCGGTTGATGAACAGCATGGTCTCAAGCTGCTCCACGGCGTAATAGCGGTATCCGTTTGCCGGATTGATCTCACTGGGCATCAGAAGCCCGATCTCTGCGTAATACCGAAGTGTTTTTGTGGACACCCTGCACAGCTTTGAAAACGCTCCAATGGATAACATATCCTTTCCTCCCTTCTGCTTTCCAGTATAAACGTTGCCGTAAGGGCAAAGTCAACGCACTTTTTTATCTTTATGGCCCCGCCCCCAGAATCGCTCTGCAAATACGGGGCTTCAGGGAAAACCACAAAAGGGCGCGGCCAAATGGCCGCGCCCCCGATCCCATGTAAAATAACGCTTTACCAGCGGAAAATGCTCTTGATGAACAGCAGCCCCACGATCACCGGCAGCACATAGGTCACATACCCCCGGATCCAGCCGGGCACCTTCAGGCCCTTGCCCTGGTTTGCCTCGGCCTGGTAATTTTTGAAGCCCCAGCCCACACGGCTGATGCAGAAAAACAGGTAGACCAGGCTGCCGCCGGGCAGCAGGATGTTGCTCACCAGATAGTCTTCCAGGTCCAGCACCGCGCTGCCCGCCCCCAGCGGCATAAAGCCGGACCAAACGTTGTAGCCCAGCACGCAGGGCAGCGAGATGGCCGCCACCGCCAGGCCGTTCACCAGGGCCGCCTTTTTGCGGCTCCAGCCGGTAAGGTCCATGGTGCAGGCCAGGATGTTTTCAAACACCGCCACAATGGTGGAAAAGGCGGCAAAGCTCATGAACAAAAAGAACAGGCTGCCCCACACCCTGCCGCCCCCCATGGCGTTGAACACATTGGGCAGGGTGATGAAGATCAGCGAGGGGCCGCTGTCGGCCGGAACATTGTAGGCAAAGCAGGCCGGGAAGATGATCAGCCCGCTCACAAACGCCACAAAGGTGTCCAGCAGGGCAATGTTCACGCTCTCGCCCAGCAGGCTGCGCTCCCGCCCCAGGTAACTGCCGAAGATCAGCATTGCCCCGATGCCCAGGCTCAGGGTAAAAAAGCTCTGGTTCAGGGCCGCCACCACCACGTTCAGGGTGGCTTTCAGGGTCGCCAGGGGGGTGTCCTTCACCATCACCGAAAAATCCGGCACCAGGTAAAAGCGGGCGCCCTGGGCTCCGCCGGGCAAAAACAGGCTGTTCGCCGCCAGCACCACCATGATCGCCAGCAGCGCCAACATCATCCATTTGGTAATGCGCTCCACGCCTTTTCGCAGCCCCAGCGAGCACACGGCAAACCCGGCCGCCACCACGATCAGCATCCACAGGGTCATGGTGCCGGGTTCGCCCAGCATGCCCTGGAACGCCTGGCCCACGCCCGCAGGGTCCAGCCCCGAGAGCCCCCCGGTCAAAAAGCGGTAGAAATAATACAGCATCCAGCCCGCCACCGTGGTATAAAAGGCCATGAGCACGTAGTTGCCCAGCATGGCTACCTTGCCGTGCCAATGCCACTTGGCGCCCTTTGGCTCCAGCTGCTGGTAGGCCGCCACACAGCTTTTTTTGCTGGCGCGGCCAATGGCAAACTCCATGGTGAGCACCGGCACACCCACCGCCGCCAAAAACAGCAGGTACAGCAGCACAAACGCGCCGCCGCCGTTCTGCCCCACCACATAGGGGAAGCGCCATACATTGCCGATGCCGATGGCGCACCCGGCGCTGAGCAGCAAAAAGCCCAGGCGCGAGCCGAAGGTCTCTCTTTTCATGATCCGCAATTCCCTCACGATCCGCTGGGCCGGCGCCGCCTTCCCGCGCGTCTTTTTCTGCACTTTAACGCAGTGCCCCTCTATTATAACGAAACACGCTGCACCGCGCAAGCATTAAACCGCCGCGTTTTTGCAAAAAGCGGCAGAAAGGCCGTTTTCAACTCCGCTTTTTCCTCCGCGGCTCCCCGACCCTCCCACCGATCGGCCTTCAGCGCAAAGCCCCCCGGAAGCTGTGTGCTTCCGGGGGGCTGCCGTTAAAAGTTGCGCTTGCTCACGTTCATATCCACGCGGGCGGGGATGCCGGGCACCTGGCCGGAGCTGGTGTACTGCCAGATGTCGTAGTTGTAATCAAAGGTCAGGTTATCGCGGTACTGGGCAATCCAGATGCTGTACTGGGTAAGGTTGGCGATGTTCAGCTGGTTGTAGAACCAGGAGGCATAACTGTATACCCCGGCGCGATAGCCCGCATTGCGGATGATATCGCAGAAGGTAACTGCGTTGGCGGTGCGCTGGCTGCGGCTGATGTTGTCGGCCCGGCCGGTATCCCCCGCCACCTTTTCGGTGTCGAAGTAGATGGGGTAGCTGATGTTGTAGCCGCTGCACAGGCGCAGCACCATGCTGGCCTCCTCCGCAGCCTCGGCCTCGTTCACCGCCTGGCTGTAGAAGTACAGGCCCACCTTCAGGCCCGCCGCGGTGGCGCCCCGGATGTTCTGGCGGAAGGTGGGATCCTCCACCAGCGCGCCGCTGCCGTAGCCGCGGTACCCTACCCGGATGATCGCAAATTCCACGCCCGAGGCCTTGACCTGGTTCCAGTTGATGTTGCCCTGGTATTTGGAAACATCGACCCCCTTGAACTTGCCGGAAACGACCACTTCGCCCTCGAACTTGCCGTTGCCGTCGAACTTGTAGCGCACGCCGGCGATCACCTTCTCACCGGTGACCTTTTTGTGGGTGCTGGGGTCATAATACGCCTGCTTGTCGCTCTTGCTGGGGTACCAGCCGCTGTACAGGTTCTCCACCACCACCGTGCTGGCGGTCAGCATAAACCCGCTTTGCGCCACAACCGTCCTCTGCGCCTCGTCGTACAGCTGCAGGGTGTCCGGCTGGGGGGTGGTATCCGGCGTAGGCGCCGGGGCCGCCGTGGGGCTCGGCGTCGGGGTAGCGGTGGGGGCCGGGGTAGGCTCAGCCGTGGGCTCCGGCGTGGGCTCAGCCGTAGGCTCGGCGGTCGGCACCGGCGTGGGCTCGGCTGTGGGCTCCGGGGTGGGAATCTCGGTGGGGGGCACGGGGCTCTCCACATTGCTGGCAGAGGAAGAGCCGCTCTCGTTCTCGTCGGCATAGGCCGTGGGGAAGAACAGGCTGGCCAGGCTGAAGCCCATCACGCCGCCCACGCTGGCGGGCGCCGCTTTGTCCAGGGTGGCCTTTACCGCAAACTTGTTGCCGTTTACGTCGGTCTTTTGATCCGCCTCGGCCACATAGTAATTGCTGCGGCTGCCGTCGGCGCTGCGCAGGTACCATTTGCCGTTCTGCTGGATAAAGTTTGTGTTGTTCAGCAGGTAGACGTTGGCGTTCACCGGCTCTGTTTTGCTGTCGTTATAGTCGTAGTCGTTCTTTGTGGGCTGGTCCTTGGTGGGGTCAAATCCGCTGCTGGTCTGGTCGTCGATGACCTTGTTGTCGTTCACAATGTCGCCCGCGCCCACTTCGCTCTCGGTCTTGATCTTGTCCTTCACGGCCTCGGTGTCGGCCTTATAGGTCACCTTTTCGGTAACCGAGGCCGTGGCGGGGCCGGGCATCACATACCCCTCGCGCTCGGTCACGGTGATGGTGTAGTCGCCCACCGCCACCTCCTTGATCAGCACGGTGCCGGTCTTGGGGTCGATGTTGTAGGTGGTGATCTCCTTCTGTGGCTTCGCCGAAGACGCTCCGGAGGAAGAGCTTGCCTTGCTGCTGCTCTTCTTCGGGGCCGTGTACTTGAGCGTTACCTCAAAATCCTCGCCCAGCACCGGCGCGCCGGTCTCGGCGTCCATTACCGTGATGCCCAGGCTCTGCTGCACGGCGGTGGCCTCCAGTGCAAGCTGCACGGGGGCCGGGGTGGCCGTGGGTTCCGGCGTGGGGCTGGCGGTGGGGCTCAGGGTGGGCGCCGCCGTGGCGGCCAGGCTCGCGCTGCCGGGCTGGGAAGCGCTGTTCGCCCCCGCGTTTGCCGCGGTCACTGCAATGCCCGCCCCGGTGCCGACCACCAGGATCACCGCGCAGCACACTGCCAGAATGGCCTTGTACAGGGGCACCCGGGCCAGCCGGCTGGGCGAAAAATATCGGGAAAGGTCTTTTTTGTTCATATGTACTGATCCTCCGGGTCAATGCACCAAAGCAGAAGTCAAAAAAGCGCAAAACCGCGCTGTATAAGCGGTTTTAGTATATCACAGCGAGTATAAAAAGGACAGGGTTTTCCAGTATTTTTCACAAAAAGATAAAAAAGCGGAGCAAAATTTACGGTTTTGCCCCGCTTTTATTACAAGCCTGAAACAACTCGGTTACAAGGGCGGCTGCCCGGCCAGCGCCGCCGCTCCGTACCGCGCCACCAAAAGGTCCACGCAGGCGCCATAGCTGGCAAGGCCCAGGGTCTGGCCATAGCCCTGCAAAAAATTCTCGTAGCCGCTTTGCACCAGGGTGGTGACCGGCGAGCGGAAGGAATCCCAATAGGCATTGTTCTGCCGGATATCCGCCTGGCAGCCCTCGTCCAGTTCATCCCATATCTCCTGCCAGGCCTTTTGGTCGGCGGAATAAAGCGCGCTGGACAGGTGCGAGTAGCCAAACAGCCATCCGGAGTATTGATACACCGGGTCGGGGGAGGTCAGGCATGCGGCAATGCCCAAAAAGTTCGCTTCCTGCTCGGGCGCCACCCCCCGCTGGTGCGCCATCTCGTGGGCCACAGTGACCGGCAGATACACCCCGGGGCAGTGCACATTCAGGGTACTCTCGCCAAGGTAGGGGAACAAATACCCCGTAAAGCCCGCCGCGCTCATGAACCAGGAATAAACCGCGGGCTTGGGGGCCCGGTCCGGCCCCTGCAAAAAGGGCCATTCCGTTACCAGCTGCTCGTAACTGCGGCTGCCGTAAGCCAGGATCGCCGCCTTGTCGCCCTCAAAGCAGCCGTCCGCGCCGCGCTGCACCCCCGCCGCCGTGCGGGACGCGCCCTGGGCAAACCACCGGGTGGTTGCCGCCAGCGCTTCCACGCTCACCGGCGCGGGCTCCAGGCCGCTCTTTTGCGAAAAGCCTGTGCCGTAATAGTGCACCCCCCAAAAGGCGCAAACGCCCGCGTAGCCCCACACCGCCAAGGCCGCCAGGCTGATCAGCCTCCGCCCCAGCACGCGCCGCCCCTCCAGCTGTTTTTGCACCGTGCGCACGGCCATAAAGATCAGCCACAGGCCCAGCGCCGTGCACAGCGCCTCGCACAGCGAAAAGGGCAGCGGGTCCGCCGCCGCGCCCCAAAACCGCTTCCAGGGGGCGGCCGCATAGCGGATGAACCAGTCCATGCAGGCGGTGCTGCCCCGGGCGGCCCAGAACAGGCACAGCGCGGCTCCGCCGGCCAGCAGCGCGCCCACAGGGCCCTTGTTTTCGCGCAGATACCGCTTTGCGCGCAGCCATTGCAGCCTTTTCCAGGAAAGATGCACCCTGCCGCCCCCGTTCGTTTCGTTTCTTTTTATTCTATCATTATAATAAAATTTTCGTCCGGCGTAAACAGCCTATTGCAAAGCACCAGCATAATATAGTACACTAAAGTTATAACGCACGCAAGTGCTGTGTTGGGAGGAAATCATGTTACAGGAACTGAAAAAGCAAAGCCTTAAGCGGGTCCTGCCCGGCGTGATCGTGCTGGCGCTGCTTGCGGCCGTCTGCATGGCGCTGGGCGGGGCGGGCGTGGTGAACCTGGTCAAAGGGCCGGACTGGCTGTACGACTATTACGGCGAGGACCTGGAAGGCCGCTATGTGGAGGCCGACGTTTATGTGGTGTACGACTGGTATGCCGAGACCACCAGCCGCCGCGAGGGCAGCAGCGTCGAGACCACCAAAAGCCGCGATTTCATCATCGACGCCAACGACCTGGAGTACATTGCGCTGGAGGTCCCCGCGGCGGATCTGAAACAGGTGGAGCAGCAGATGTACGACAGCTGGGACTACCTGGATGATGTGACCGATGACCTGACCACCTATTACCACATCGAGGGCACGGTGGAGCGCATGGACGCCGAGACCCTGGGCCTTTACACCGAGTTTTTGGCCGACGGCGGCACGCTGGACGAAGCCTTCCTGCCTTACATCATCAAACAGGGCAAGGTGGGCGGCGCAGATAAGACCTTCTCCCTGTTCATGTTCGTGGCGGCCGTGGCCATGCTCGTGTGGCTGGCGGTGCTGCTGGTAAAAGCGCTCACCGGCGGCTACCAGAAAGCCATCAAGCGCCGCGCGCTGGCCGAGGGGGACCTGCCCCTGCTGGAAGAATTCTACATTGCCACCGAGCCCTTGAACGGCGTGCGCAGCGACGGGCGCTGGGTGCTGTTCAGCCAGGGCGCCAAAACGGTCCTGCTGGACGCGCCGAACGTGCTCTGGGCTTATGTGCACCGGCTGACCCACCGCACCAACGGCATCAAGACCGGCACCACCTGGTCGGTGCAGCTGCGCACCAGCGACCGCAAGGTCTACACCATCGGCGCCAAAAACGAGGAGCAGGCCCGTGAAACCCTGCAGATGCTGGCCTCCAGCATGCCCCACCTGGTCACCGGTTACAGCGATGCGCTGAACCGCCTGTTCAACCAGGATCCGGCGCGTTTCGCCACCATTCCCACCGATGCGGCCCTGCAGCAGGAGCTGTTCGGCTGATCCCGTTCCCAAAGCCAGAAAGCCCCCGGCAAACGCCGGGGGCTTTCTTATCCCTATTAAATCGTTCAGTCGTTGTAGCCGTAGGGGTCCTGCCCGGCGCTTTTGCGCCGCAGGATCAGCAGCGCCGCGCCCAGAATCACCAGCAGCACTGCTGCGCCGCCGATCACCCAGTACAGCCAGCCGGAGGCCCCGCCCCCCTGGGCGGGCTGCGCGCTGGGCGCGGGGCTGGCCGGCGGGGCGGCGGTGGGCGCAGGGCTGGCCGTGGGCGCAGGCGACGGCGACGCTGTGGGCCTGGGGCTGGCCGTGGGCTCCGGGGAAGCCGTGGCCTTCGGCTTATCGTAGCTGCGGCCGATGTAGGCCGTCAGGTCGGTCAGGTTGTGGCCGTTGTCCGGGTCAAAACCGCTGGCTTTCAGGTCCAGGCCGTTGAACACGAATTTGTTCGTGCCCTGGGTGATGGTGAGGGTAATGTCCTTGCCGTAAAACGCCTGCCAGATAAAGTGCGGCACCGCGATCTCGCTGCCCGCGTCGATGGTTACCTTGCCGCTCTTTACGCTTTGAATGCTGCCCAGGGCCGGGTACCAGTCGAAGGGCTTTGGGGTCGGCGCCGGGGTGGGGCCGGGGGTCGCGGCGGGCTTTGGCGTGGCGGTCGCGGTGGGGGCCGGCGCAAGCGTGGGGTTGGCGCTTGCGCCGGCGGGCTCGTAGTTGGAATTGCCCTTGTAATTTGCGGTCACCGTGGCCGAGCTTGCGCCCGGCAGGTCCGGCAGGTCCAGGGTGAGCGCCCCATCGGAAAACCCGCCCGAGCTCCGGCGGGTGCTGCCGCCCGCCTGCGCCTCAATGTCCACGCTGCCGGTGGGCCAGGCCGCGCTGGTGCTTGCCCGCACGGCGGAAACCGTGACCCGCAGTACCGGCGGTTTGCCGCTCTCGCTTTTGCGCTCCATTTTAATGTTCAATAGGGGGGTCGCCTTTTTAATCTCAAAGGTTTTCGACACCTCGCCGGTGTAGTTGCCGCCGGCCAGGGCTTTCACCGTCACGGTGGCGGTGCCGGCGTTCACATTGTCGGCATAGGCCAGCTCGTAGTCGCCGCTCCCGATCGATGCGCCCGGGTCCGCGACCGTGGGCACAGGCTTTTGCTCGTCGCCGTTATAGGTATAGGTGCCAAGGTTCCAATTCGTCACCATAGCAGCGCTCAGGGGCTTTTGTGTGATGGTTCCTGCGGCGGCAAACGCGCCGGAGGGGAGGGTGTAATTGCTCAGCTCACCCGGAACCGCGCTCACTTTCACCGTTACATCCCTGTCCTGGCCCGCATGTGCGTCTGCAAATTCAGCGGTGGCTGTGTAATCTGTGGTAAGGGCCGGCTGTGCTTCGCCGGCGGCAAGGCCACTGAACTGGACGGCCGTCACCGTGGCTGTTTTGTTTCCATCATAGACTTTTTCCGCTATGGTTGCGGAAGCCACCGTCAAGGTCTTGGGAGTGATCTTCGCGCTTGTGGTGACCGTGGCCGTGGTCAGCTCGTAGTTTTTTGCCTTCGCGCTGTTCGTCAGCGTCAGGGTAACCTGCACTTCTTTGGGGCTGTCTGCCGCATTGAAGTCGCCGCCCGTAAACTGAGCGGAAACGGTATAATCGGTGCCGGCTTCCAGAATTTCATTCTTTTGCAGGCCGGTGAACTGCACCTCTTTGGCAGTGGCCGTGTTTGTGCCGTCGTAGGGCTTATCCTCGGCCCCCGCCGCAAAAGTGAGCTTTGCCGGGGCAATGGTCAGGTTCCCCGTCACTGCGCCGGCAGGCAGGGCGTAAAAGGCCGCCTGCTCGCCCGACAGAGAGATCATTGCGGCCGGGGCATCCTTCTGCGTGCCGGGAGCGGCGCTTTTAGCCGTGCCGGAGGCGGCGCTTTTGGGGGCAGCCGGGTCAGCCGCTGCGGTGACCGTCTGGCTCCCCACATCCTTGCCGGCAAGGGTCAGGTCGGCTTTGGCTTCCACCTTGTCCCCCACCGCCACGCCCCTTAAGGTGAGCGGCACGTTTTTAAACACCTCGGTTCCATTGTAGGCTGCCGGGCCATTGGGCGCAGCGGTAAGCGTCTTTTTTGCCAATGTCACTGTCGCCGTTCCGTCCACTGGGGTGCCGCCGGACGGAGTATAGCTGGCAGTGAGAGTGTTTTCCCCCACTGTCAGCCCCTTCGTTTTCGTATCATAAGCCAGTGTGGCCTCGTAAGTGTTTGTAGAAGCCACCTTTCCCAGCTCCGCTTTACCCAATTCGTTGTCACCGCACAGAAAAGTGACCTGCGCACCCGCCGGAATCATTTCGGACACAGCAGGCGTATACGTTGCTTTCAGGGTCACCGTATCGCCGTATGTACAGTTTGCAGCCGCCAGGGTCATCGACGCCGCTCCCGCGTCAACGGGAGCGGCCGCGCGGGTACGCGCGCGGGGCGCGGCCCACGCGCCGCTCAGGGGCAGCGCGCACAGCAGCCCCGCCGCCAAAATCCCGGCCAGCCATTGGTTTCGTTTCATCTCAAAGCCTCCTTTGCCAAAGGCGTACAGCCCGGCACAGTGCCGGGCAAAAAAGTCATTCTTCTGTTATTAAAACGACGGGGCCGCCCGTTCCATTGCATCCCGGCGCAAATTTTTCAGTTTTGTAACTTTCAGGCGCAAAAAAGAGCCCCGCGGCCGCGGGGCTCTTTTTGTGCTGTTCTGCGCCGTGCTTCAGGCTTCTGCCGGGGCCGTTTCCGCCTCGGGCTGCGCGGCCTGCGCCTCTGCCGCCTTCTTTTCGGCGCGGGCGGCCATCAGGTTCGCCACGATGGAACCGGAAATGTTGTGCCACACGCTGAACAGCGCGCCGGGCACGGTGGCCAGGGCAAGATCCGGGAACACGGTGCCCGCAAGGCTTGTGGCAAGGCCGCTGTTCTGCATGCCCACCTCAATGGAAAGCGCGTTGCACTTGGCGTCGTTCAGCTTGAGCGCCTTGCCCACGCCGTAGCCGCAGGCGTAGCCCAAAAGGTTGTGCAGCACCACCACGCCCAGAATAAGCAGGCCGTTGGCGAACAGCTTCTGCTGGTTCGGAGCCACCACCGCGCCCACAATGGTCACAATGGCCGCCACGCTCACCAGGGGCAGCACCTCCACCGCGGCCTGGGTGAACTTGCCGAAGAACTTGTTCACCAAAAAGCCCAGGGCAATGGGCACGATCACGATCTTCACAATGCTGGTGAACATGCTCACCGGGTCCACGGTCACGGTTTCGTGCAGGTACAGCCAGGTGAGCGCGGGGGTGAGCACGGGGGCCAGCACGGTGGAGCAGGCGGTCATGCCCACCGAAAGGGCCACGTCGCCCTTGGCCAAAAAGGTCATCACGTTGGAGGAGGTGCCGCCGGGGCAGGTGCCCACCAGCATCACACCCACCGCCAGCTCGGGGGGCAGGCTGAACACCTTCACCAGCAAAAAGGCCAGCAGCGGCATGATCAGAAATTGGGCCGCCACGCCCACCACCACATCCTTGGGGCGGGTGAACACCACTTTAAAGTCCTCCAGCTTCAGGGTCAGGCCCATGCCGAACATAACCACCATCAGCAGGTTGTTCACGCTCACCAGCCTGGTAACAAAGTTCCAGTCCTTGCCCACCCACAAAAACGAGGCGGGCACAAAAAAGGCCAGTACCGCAACGGCCACCACAATGAACGCCATGTATTTGCCCACAAATTTGCTTACCTTTTTCAATGTTTCCATGATCCTTTTACTCCTCTCTGAAAGCGCGTTTCGCGCGTTCCTGCAAGCTTATTCCAGCACCGCGCCGGTGTTTGCGCTGCTCACCAGCCGGGCGTAACGGGCCAGCCACCCCTCGGTGACCTTGGGCGCGGGGGCCTTCCACTGCGCGCGGCGGCGCTCCAGCTCCTCCCCGCTCACCAACAGCTCCAGCCGCCCGGCCGGGATGTCGATGGAAATGCGGTCCCCCTCCTGCACCAGGGCGATCTCGCCGCCCACGGCGGCCTCCGGGCTCACATGCCCGATCGACGCCCCGCGGGACGCGCCGGAAAACCGGCCGTCGGTGATCAGCGCCACCGATTTATCCAGCCCCATGCCCGCCAGCGCGCTGGTGGGGTTGAGCATCTCCCGCATGCCCGGGCCGCCCTTAGGCCCCTCGTAGCGGATCACCACCACGTCGCCCGGCTTTATTTCCCCCGCGTAGATGGCCGCAATGGCCCCCTCCTCGCCGTCGAACACCCGGGCCGGGCCCTCGTGCACCAGCATTTCCGGCGCCACGGCGCTGCGCTTTACCACGCCGCCGTTTTGGGCAATGTTGCCCCACAGCACCGCAATGCCCCCGGTGGGGCTGTAGGGCCGGTCGGTGGGCCGGATGGCATCGGGATCCCGGTTGGCCGCGCCGGCGATATTTTCGCCGATGGTCCTGCCGGTCACGGTGGGCAGCCCGGTGTGCAGAAGGCCCAGCTGGGCCAGTTGGTTCATCACCGCGGGCACGCCCCCCGCCGCATACAGATCCTCAATGTGGGTGGGCCCGGCCGGGGCCAGGTGGCAGAAGTTCGGCACCCTGGCGCTCATTTTGTTGATGGTTTCCAGATCCATGGGCACCTTTGCCTCGTGGGCAATGGCCAAAAGATGCAGCACGCTGTTGGTGCTGCAGCCCAGCGCCATATCCGTGGCCAGGGCGTTTTCAAACGCCTCGGGGGTCAGGATGTCCCGCGGGCGCAGGCCCTTTTCCAGCAGCTTCATCACCTGCATGCCGGCGTGCTTTGCCAGCTGCACCCGGGCCGAGTATACCGCCGGGATGGTACCGTTGCCGGGCAGCGCCATGCCAATGGCCTCGGCCAGGCAGTTCATGCTGTTGGCGGTGTACATGCCTGCGCAGGAGCCGCAGCCCGGGCAGGTGTTTTTGGTGTAGTCGTCCAGGGTGGCCGCGTCAATCAGGCCGCCCTTGTAGCTGCCCACCGCCTCGAACATCTGCGAAAGGCTCACCCGCCGCTCCCCCTGCTTGCCCGCCAGCATAGGCCCGCCGCTGGCCACCACGGCCGGCAGGTTCAGCCGGGCGGCGGCCATCAGCATGCCGGGCACGATCTTGTCGCAGTTGGGCACCAGCACCAGCGCGTCAAACTGGTGTGCGGTGGCCATGGTCTCGATGGAATCGCAGATCAGCTCCCTGCTGGGCAGGCTGTACTTCATGCCCTCGTGCCCCATGGCAATCCCGTCGCACACGCCGATGGCGGGCACCATCACCGGCGTGCCGCCGGCCATGCGCACCCCGTCCTTCACCGCCTGGGCGATCTTGTCCAGGTGGGCGTGCCCCGGCACAATCTCGCTGAAGGCGCTCACCACCCCCACCAGCGGCCGCTCCAGCTCCTCGTCGGTAAAGCCCAGGGCATAGAACAGGCTGCGGTTGGGGCAGCGCTCCGGCCCCTGTTTCACATTGTCGCTTCTCATGCTGCAAAATTCCCCCAAATGATAAAATAAAAAGGCCTTTGTCTCTTTTATCAAGAGACAAAGGCCTTTAAAAGCGCTCTGCGGTACCACTCTCGTTGCCCCTGCCCAAAGGCAGCAGCCACTCTGCCCCGGTCTCCCCCCTGCGGGTTTTAACCAGGCGGCAGGATAACGGCTGCCGGCCGGCCGGGCTTACTCGGCGCAAAACGCCTTTCAGTGGGCAGCTCAGAGGTGATGTTCGCCTGTTCCTGAACGCGCGCTGCCTTGCACCAACCGGCAGTTCTCTGGGCGCTGGACACAGGGTACTTTTCCTCTTCAACGCTTTAACGTGTTAACTTTATGTTGTGATTATTATACCTCGCTTTTGGCGGCTGTCAAGCCCCTCTGCAAAAAATTTTTATCTGCACTTTGCAGCCGGAACCCTTGCCGCCCCGGCAGCGCAAGCGTTTGAAAAGCTCGCCCTAATATTGTATAATATTGGTCATAAACCCTTTTTATTCTCTATTTGTCATTGCCATTCCATTGCATTTTGCCGCGCGTGCTCACGCGTTCAGTTCGGCAATGTGGGTGATGACGGCCGGTTCCGTTTTTTCCAGCGGCACAAAAATGGTGACCACCGCCAAAAAGTCACGGGGCGGCCGGGTCACAGAGGTGGCGTTGCACAGGAATTTATAATTGGTCCCGGCAACCAGTTGGGTGGCCACGGCGAACGGCTCGTACTCCACCCCCTGCAGGGTCACGACCTCCTTAAACAGTTTCGCGTCTTCGGGCTCCAGTGCGCGGAATTTGCTCCAGCCTCCACATAACATAGGGATCCTTCCTTTCCATTCTGATGAAAATGAGCGGGCGCCCCGGCGCGGCCGCGCCGGAAGCCCTTCAAACCTGCAACGGATCCGTTTTCTGCAATCAGGATACCACGCCGCACCCGGCCCTTTCAAGCAAATGGCACGAGCCGCCGTTTTTTGGCTTCAAGCGGAACCCCGCTTTTCAAAACAAAACCGAGGTGAAACAAAATGACCGTTGCCATCGTGGACGACGATGCCGCCGACTGCCTGCGCAGCGCCGAATGGACCCGCCGCTATTGGGGCGGGCGGGGGGAGCGGGATCCCCTTTATATCCAAACTTTTTCCAGCGGGAACGAGTTTCTTGCAGCGCTGGCTCACGGGCGTTTCTCCCTTGTGCTGCTGGACTGCTGTATGCCCGGCACAGACGGCCTTGCCGCCGCGCGGGCGCTGCGCGCCCTGGACGGGGAGGCGGTGGTGATCTTTACCACCGCCAGCTGCGATTATGCGGTGGACGGCTACAGCGTGGAGGCGGCGGGGTATCTGGTAAAGCCCTACTCCTTCGAAGCGTTTGCCCTCGCTCTCGACCGCGCCCGGCCCCGCCTGGTCCGGCAGCGGCCCTTTTTGCTGGTGCCTGCCGCCGGGGGTGAAGCGCAGGTCCTGCTGGAGGAGCTTGTGTACTGCGACGCCGACAAGCATTATTCCCAGCTTCATCTGGCCGGGGCGCGGCCGCTGCGGGTGCGCATCAGCTTTTCCGCCCTGCTGCGCCTGCTGGCGCCCTATCCCCAGTTCCTTTTTTGTTACCGCGGCTGCGCGGTCAACCTGGCCCATGTGCGCCGGGCGGAGGAGCTTGCCTTTTTAATGGACACCGGCGAACGGGTGCCCTTCCGCCGCAAAGAGCGGGCAAAGCTGCTGCGCCAATACGAGGATTATCTGTTTGAAAAGGCAAGGAGGGAACACCCATGACCGCGGCCCGCTGGGGTGAACTGGCGCTCTATGAAATATTCGAGGTGTTTCCCTTTGCCCTGCTCACGGCGGCGGCGTTCCGCCGGCAGCTGCGCACGGCAGGGGCGGTGGCGGCAGGCGTTGCCGCCCTGTATCTTTTGGGCCTTCTGCGGCGTTTTGCAGCCCTTGGCGGGGCGCCGGAAACAGCGCTTTCCATCCTTTGGATCGGGGTCTATCTGGCCGTGTGCAAATTCACGGTCCGGGCAAGCCTGCAAAAGCTGCTGTTCATTCTGCTCTCGGTGCTGAATTACGCCAGCCTCAACGCGCTCATTTCCAGTTTTTTGGGGCAGCTGCTGTTTGCCCGGCAGCTGCAGGCCTTCCCCTATTGCTTCGGGGCCAGCGCTGTTTTGTTCCTTTTGTTTCTCGGCACGCTTCCGCCCGCCCTGTGGTTTGCGGTGCGGCGCATTGAGCCGGTCATGCATTCCGGGGAAAACGAGGCGGCGTGCCGCTTTTTGTGGCTGGTGCCGGCCGTTTTTTGTGTGTTTTTCTATTACAGCCTTTATGCCGGCGGCGGCCTGCTCAGCTTTGCGGGCAGCCCTTCCAATTTCCTCTACGCGCTTGCCGTGGGCCTGGGCGGGCTGTTCGTGCTGTTTTTGACCATCCGCATGTTGGAGCAAAGCGAGCTGGCGCTGCGCCTGCGAACCGAAAATTACCAACTCGCCCTGCAATCCCTCCGCTTCCAGTCCCTGCAGACCCGCATGGAGGAAACACGCCGTGCCCGGCATGACCTGCGCCAGTGCGCGGCGCTGCTGGAGGCGTATCTCCGCACCGGCGACACGGCGGGCCTCGAGCGCTTTGTGCGGCAATACCTTCACGCCATGCCGCCGGACCTGCCCCTGGTCTTCACCCATCACCCTGCGCTGAACGCGCTGCTCACCTATTATGCCGGGCTTGCCTCGGCCCAGGGCGTCGGGTTTGACGCGCAGGTGGATTATCCGCTGCCCGGCCCTTTGCCGGACCCCGACCTGGCAATGCTGTTCGGCAACCTTTTGGAGAATGCAGTGGAGGCCTGCGCCCGGCAAACAGGCGGCGGGTGCATCCATCTCACCGTTCGGCGCGAACAGGGGGCCCTGGTCATTCTGGCCGACAACCCCTGCCCTGTGCCCCCCCAGCCCCAGGGGGACCACTTCCGCTCTTCCAAGCGGGAGGGCGAGGGGATCGGCGTGCTCTCCATCCGGCGCATTGCCGGGCAGTACGGCGGCACGGCGCGGTTCGAGCACCGGGAGGGGCGGTTTTGGGTCTCGGTGCTGCTGAACCCCTGAGCCCGCTTTGGGGGCGGGGCGGAGCGCAGGCTTTCATACGATCTGCGTCGCCTGTCCAAAAGGGGCTGGCGCGCCGCGCGGGTTTGGGGTAAAATAAAAAACAGCTTCCGCTTCGCTGCGGCGCAATAAAAACTTTGCCCTTTTGCCGAAAGGAGCCCCCCTGATGAACGTTTCGCCTCTCCCCCGGGAATTCCACACCGGCCTTTGCTTTGACGCATACAAACACCTGGGCGCCCACCCCCACCGGGAGGCCGGGCGGCAGGGCTGGGCGTTCCGCATCTGGGCGCCCGGCGCGGCGCGGGTGCAGGTCTGCGGCGATTTCAACGGCTGGCAGGGCGCGGACCTCGCGCGGGACGCCGCAGGCGTGTGGAGCGGCTTTGTGCCCGGCGCGGTGCAGGGCCAATATTACAAGTACAATCTCCAGGGCAAAAGCGGCGGCTGGGCGCTGCACACCGACCCCTACGGCGTTTACACCGAGCTGCGGCCCGGCAGCGCCAGCGTGCTGTGGGATCTGGGCGCCCTTTCTTTTTCCGACGGCGAATGGCTGGCGCGCCGCGGCCAGCGGTACGACGCGCCGCTGAACATCTACGAGCTGCACGCGGGCAGCTGGAAGCGCCACCCGGGCGGCCGCTGGTACACCTACCGGGAGCTGGCGGCGGCGCTGATTCCCTGGCTGCAGCGCCACCGCTATAATTTTGTGGAGCTGCTGCCCCTGGCCGAACACCCCTTCGACGGCAGCTGGGGGTACCAGGTCACGGGCTATTTTTCCCTCACCAGCCGCTACGGCACGCCGGCGGATTTTGCCGCGTTTGTGGATGCCTGCCACGCGGCGGGCATCGGGGTGCTGATGGATTTTGTGCCGGTGCACTTTGCGGTGAACGGCGACGCGCTTGCAAACCTGGACGGCGGGCCGCTGTATGAATACGACAGCGACGTGGGCCGCAGCGAGTGGGGCAGCTGCAATTTCAACCTTTACCGGGGCGAGGTGCGCAGCTTTTTGGCCAGCGCGGCCGCCTTCTGGCTGGACGTGTACCACTGCGACGGCCTGCGCATGGACGCGGTGAGCCGCGCGCTCTACTGGCAGGGCGACAGCGCCCGCGGCGTAAACCAGGGCGCGGTGGAATTTTTGCAGGCCATGAACGAGGGGCTGCACGCCCGCTGGCCCGGCGCCATTCTGGCCGCGGAAGACAGCACCAACTTTTTAAAGGTGACCGCCCCCGTGCGCTACGGCGGCCTTGGCTTTGACTACAAGTGGGATATGGGCTGGATGCACGACACGCTGGATTATTTTTCCACCCCCTTTGCCGAGCGCCCCGCCCATTACCACAAGCTCACCTTTTCCATGGCTTATTTTTACAGCGAGCTCTACCTGCTGGCCCTCAGCCACGACGAGGTGGTGCACGGCAAGCGCACCATTCTGGACCGGATGTGGGGCGAATACGAGGAAAAATTCGCCCAGGCCCGCCTTTTGTATTTTTACATGTACATGCACCCCGGCAAAAAGCTGAATTTTATGGGGGGCGAGCTGGGGCATTTCCGCGAGTGGGACGAAGCCCGCGAGCTGGACTGGTGCTTGCTGGACTATCCGCTCCACCGGGCCCTTGGCGCCCTGATCGCCCGGCTGGGCGAGGTGTATGGGCAGCTGGGCGAGCTGCACGCGGGCGAATATCACCCCGAGCGGTTCGAGTGGGTCACCAGCCAGGCCCAAACCGAGGGCGTATACGCCTTTTTGCGCCGCGGCGCGGGCGGCAGCCGCCTGCTGGTGGTGCTGAACACCCAGAACACCGCCTACCCCGCCTACCCTTTTTATCTGGCCCAGGGCTGCAAAGCCGTGCCCCTGCTGTGCACCGGCGACGCCGCGTTCGGCGGCTGCGCACCACGCCCCGCCCTGCGCCTTGCCCAGCCCGGCGGCGCAATGGGCAAAGCCTGCACCCTGCGCCTGGACCTTGCCCCGCTCACCGGGTATTTGTACCGGCTGGAATAACCGCGCTTTGCCGCGGCCGCGCGCATTCCGCTTTTGCGGTGTGCATGCGGCCGCTTTTTGTTCCCTCCTGCCGCGGTGTTCCCCAAAAATCATTTGAACTTCAAAACAGCTTGACAAATGCTGCCGGCCGCGCTAAAATCAGTTTGTTTGAACTTCAAAATTTTATACAGCAGGGAGGCGATCCGAACCATGACCCCCGCGGAACAAAAAATCAACCACTTTTTGGTGGATGTTTTCAACGACGTGCTGCACCTGGAAGAGGACAGCATTGCCAAAGGCCCTTATAAAAACCTTTCCGTCAGCGAGATGCACGTGCTGGAGGCGGTGCAAAACGGCGAGCGGGCCGAAACCATGAGCGAGCTCGCGGCCCGCCTGCGGGTCACAGCCAGCACCCTGACCGTCGCGGTAAAGACCCTGGAACAAAAAGGCTTCCTTCTGCGCCTGCGCGACAGCGCCGACAAGCGCAAGGTCACCGTGCAGCTGACCGACAGGGCCGAGGGCGCACTTCGCTGCCACGCCGCGTTCCACAAGCAGCTCATTGAACAGGTGAGCGCCCGGCTGACCGAGCAGCAGATGGAGGCTTTGGCAAACATGCTCTCAACCCTCCACACCTTTTTCACCGCGCTGTAAGCGCGCGCCCGCCCCGGCGGCGGGCTGCACCGATTCAGCCCGCTCCGGCTTTTGCCGCGCGGGCGCCCCAAAAGGAGATTTTGCTTATGATCCGCATTCTGACCGATTCCACCGCCGACATCCTGCCTCACGAGGCCGCCCGCCTGAACCTGGAACTGGTGCCGCTGCAGGTGAGCTTTGAAAACGGCGAGACCTGCCGCGACGGGCTGGACCTGACCCCCGACGAATTTTACGCAAGGCTGGTGCAGTGCGGCAAGCTGCCCACCACCAGCCAGCCCAGCCCCGAGCTGTTTTTGGAGCACTTCGAGGCCGCGCGCGCCGCGGGCGACGAAATCATTGCCATTCTGCTTTCCAGCCAGATCAGCGGCACCTACCAGTCCGCCCAGATCGCCGCCGAGACCTGCGGGTACGGCAAGATCTACCTGGTCGACAGCCAGAACGCCACGTTGGGCGAGCAGCTGCTGGTGCGGCTGGCCCTGCGCCTGCGCGCCGAAGGCGCCCCGACCGGGCAGATCGTGGAAACCCTGGAGCGGGAAAAACACAAAATCCGGCTCATCGCCGTGGTGGACGACCTAAAGTATTTCCGCAAGGGCGGCCGCCTCTCCGGCGCCGAGGCCTTTGCAGGCAGCCTTTTGGGCATCAAGCCAGTGGTGTCGGTGCAGGGCGGCAAAGTGGGCCTTGTGGGCAAGGCCCGGGGCATGCCCGGCGCCTACGTGGCGCTGTTCAAGCTGATGGACGCCCAGGGCGGCCTGGACGAGGGCTGCGAGTACCTGATCGGCTACACCGCCCATCGCCGTGCCGCCGAGCCGCTCCACCGCTATCTCACGGGCAATCTGGGCCTGCCCGCGCCGCAGGTGTATCACATCGGCACGGTCATCGGCACCCATGCGGGCCCCGGGGCGGCGGGCATCGCCTTTTTTGCAAAGGAAGCCCCGGCGGACGAAGCATAAAAGGGGCATGTGCCGCGTGCTGTAAGGCGGCAATTTGTGAAAAAGCAATTAGAGGGGCGACCGCCGGGCAGGACCGGCGAAAACAAACGGCACCCGGCTGTAAGCCGGGTGCCGTTTGTTCAACTTTATATGCTGAAAGCACTCCGTATCAGCTGTTTTAATAAGCACAAAGGCGTTCGTGCACAAGCAGCGCATGATCCCCCCGTCTATTGCCGCGCGCCTGATTCCATAGTATACTAAAAGAAATAAACCGGTCCGTCTTGTGTTTGTGCAGCAATGCACACAATGTAACGAAGGAGACTTGCGTTATGAAAAGAGTGCTATGGCTTTTAACTGCAGTTTGTATCCTATCAGGCCTTTGCGCCTGCGGTGCGGATGGAAAAGGCCAAACGCAGGCCCTGGCCCCCCCTTCGGCGGCATCCTATGCTGCCGAGCCCTCGCCCGAAGCGGCGGCGGTCGCCGCATTTCTCAAGGACACCACCTATCTCGATCTTGCCGATGCCGCCGGCCTTGCGCCCTATTATGAAGCGGCAGCGCAGCGAAAGGCCGCGATCCTCGGCGCGCCCACAAGCATTGTCCGGTCCGATACCTTCGTTCGCGGCGAGACCTACACGGGAACCGCCTATTATATTTCTCCCACCGGGAACGATGAGCATGACGGCCTCAGCCCCGAAACGGCATGGCGCGATCCCGTGCGCTGCACCTGGGGCGAGGTCCAGCCCGGAGACGCCGTGTTTTTTGAGCGCGGCGGCGTATACCGCCTTGCAGAGGCGTCGCTCCGCCTGGGCCAGGATGTCACCTATTCCGCTTACGGCGAGGGGCCAAAGCCCGTGTTCACCATCGCGGCGGAAAACTCTGCCCGTTCGGAATGCTGGGAACTGTGGCATGAGGGTGCGGGCGGCGCAAAGATCTGGAAATACTACAAGCCCACCCACGATGTCGGCGGTATTGTGTTCAATGATGAAAGCTATGCCCGCCGCGTGCTGGAATGGCCCACCCCCAACGGCTGGCTTGCGGTGGACGTTCTGCCCATGGACCCCGTCAATGGCATTGTCGCCAGGGAGGATCCCTGCACCAATATTCAAGTGGCCAGTGCCGGAGAATACCGAACGGTGGAAGAAAGCCTCACGGAAGATATGACCTATATCAGCCGTGTGGATATCTCCGGGCTTACGTATCCCTTTGAGGCAAGCCAGGCCGGTGCCGGTGAGCTGTACCTGCGCTGCGACAAGGGCAACCCCGGCGAGTGCTTTGCAGATATTGAGGTGATCTTCCAAAATGAGAACGACACTTCTGTTCTTGACGGCTGGCATGCCGACGGCTATGTGCTCGATAATCTCTCCGTCAAGTATTACCTGGATAACGCGGTAAACGGAAACCTGATGCGGCGGGATGCCGTGATCCAGAACTGCACCGTGGAGTGGGGCGGCAACCGGCTTTTCAGCATCGAGTCCGAAGAGCCCACGAACGACTACTGCCTGATAGGCGACGGCATCTACGGCGTGGCCGCAAACGCCACGATCCGCAACAATTATATGCGCCACTGCGGAAACGCCTGCACCTTTGAAAGCTCCATGGAGTTGTTGGAAGATATGGGCACCTACACGGTCGAGGGCAATCTCATGGAGAACTGCGGTCAGGGCATCCGCGTGTCTCTTATCAACGAGGGGGAGAAGAACCGTTTTGACGCGGTGCTCCTGCGGGACAACATTATTCTTGACAGCGGAAACGGCATGAACAACGCTTGCTTGGAAGAGCCGGTGGCCATTGATCTGGGCGTGGATTTCGTTCAATATGCCGGCAGCATCGAAGTGTGCGATAATGTGCTGATCGGCAGCACATTGGCTATAGTCAAAGCGCCCCATCCGGATGCGGTGAAGACCAATATCCACAATAACACCATTGCGCAAAGCGAAAACGGCGCTCTTCTGACCATGGGCTATTCGCCTTCCGGAGACGGCATCAGCTGGTACACTATGAGTATGGTAAAGACCAATTGATCCGGAATGTCCCAACGGTCGTTCACCCGGCCCTTCTATGCGGCCTGCACTGTTGCTTTTATTGCTCCACAATAATAAAAATCTTCTCTGAAAGTGCCTGCGCCGCAGCCCCCGCCCGGGGCGCAGCCGCCGGGTGGCTGCGGCTTCTCTTTGCCCCCGTTTTGTGGTACGATAAAACGCAAAGGAGGTGCCTGCCATGAAAAAAGCCGCGCGCATTGCGGGCTGGGTCCTGTTCGCGCTCTACCTTGCGGCGCTGCTTCGCCTCACGGTCTTCCGCCCGGGGCGCATGCCCGCGCCGGTGCTCAACCTTACCCCCTTTGCTGAGTGGGGGCGCACCCTTGCCCAGGAGGGGCCCGTGCGCTTTTGTTACCTGTTTTTTGGAAACATCGTCTGGTTTATGCCGCTGGGCTGGGCCCTGGCCGCCCGGGGGATGCGGCTTCGCTGGGCCGCGCTGGCGGGGTTTGGCCTGTCGTTTGGAATCGAGCTGGGTCAATTTTTGCTCCGCACCGGCGTCAGCGAGCTGGACGACCTTTTGCTGAACACCCTCGGCGCCGTGCTCGGCTGGTGCGCTGCGGCGCTGTGGCGCCGCTGGCGCTGGCTGTTCGGCGCGGCCTGCCTGGCCGCCCTGGCCGCGGCGCTTGTTCTGTGCAAAGCGGTTCGGCCCAACCTGCTGTTCGCCCGCCAGTGGCCGGTCAAAGGGGTGGATGTTTCAGAATACCAGGGCAGGATCGATTGGCCTGTCCTTGCCCGCCAGTCCGTCCGCTTCGCGTTTATAAAAGCCACCGAGGGCAGTTCCTCTGCCGACCCCGCCTTTGCGCACAACCGCCGCAGGGCCGCTGAGGCGGGGATCGCCGTGGGGGCCTACCATTTTTTCAGCTTCGATTCCCCCGGCGCCGCACAGGCCGAAAATTTTCTTGCTGCGCTGGGCGGCCAGGCCGACGCCCTGCCCCCGGTGGTGGATGTGGAGCTTTACGGCAGCTATGCCTTTTCCCCAAAGCCTGCCGGCGAGGTGCGGCGCGAACTGCGCGCGCTGCTGGCCGCGCTGGAAGGCGCCACCGGCCGCAAACCCATCCTGTATGCCACCGGGCGCGCCCGGCGGCTGTATCTCGCCCAGGGCTTCGGGCAATATCCGCTTTGGCTGCGCAGCGTGTACCTGCCCCCCGCCGGGGAATGGCTGTTCTGGCAATACACCGACCGCGGCCGCCTTCCGGGGTACAGCGGGCCGGAGCGCTTTATCGACCTGAACGCCTTTTGCGGCGGCGAACAGGCGTGGGCACAATTTTTAGCCGCGGGCGCCGCCTGAGCGGGCACTCTATCCGGAGGCCGCAAGCTCCATCCTCTCCTGCACAAAGCGGGGCCGCATCTGAAAAGATGCGGCCCCGCTTTGTGTGTTTACCAAAGAACGATTATTTTCCGCTGCTGCCGCGGCGCTTGCGCTCGCCCTCGATCAGGCGGGCCGCCACCTCTTCGACCTGCTCGGCCATCTCGAAGCCCTCGGCCAGCTTGCTCTCCTCCATGCCCGCGTAGGCAGGTTCGCCCTTGAAGGCCATTTTCAGCATGATGGGGGTGAACACGGCGCAGCACACCACCAAAATAATGATCGGGCCGAAAAAGATCGGGTTGATGATGTTCATGGCCATGCCCTTGTTGGCCACGATCAGCGCCACCTCGCCCCGGCAGGCCATGCCGCAGCCAATCTGCACGCACTGGCGGCCCTTGAAGCCGAAGATCTTGGCGCCCAGGCCGCAGCCGATCAGCTTGGAGCCGATGCCCACCACCACCAGCATCACGGTGAACATTACAATAAAGGCGTCCATTTTGGGCAGCTCCACCTTCAGGCCCAGGTTCGCAAAGAACACGGGGGTGAGCAGCAGGTAGGCCAGGGGGTTAAACTTGCTGGCCGTGTAAGCGCCCTTGGGGGTGGTGGTCACAATCAGGCCCGCGGCAAACGCGCCGATGATGTCGGCCACGCCGAACCACTCCTCGGCCGCCCATGCCATAAACAGGCACAGCACAAAGGCAAAAATGGGGTAGCGGCGCAGGTTGCGGTCCCGCACCTTGGTCTCGTACCAGGTCAGGCCCTTGCTCACCACAAAGAACATCACGCCCACAAACACAAAGAACAGCACGATCTTGAGCAGCACAACGCCGATGTTCACCTGGGCGCCCGCAAGGCTGGTCACAACGGTCAGGCACACAAGGCCCAGCACATCGTCGATCAGGGCGGCCGCCAGGATGGTGTTGCCCACCTTGGTGGACAATTTCCCCAATTCCTTCAGGGTCTCCACGGTAATACTCACCGAGGTGGCGGTGAGCACGGTGCCCAGGAACAGATCCTGCAGCAGCTTGTTGCCGGGCAGGGCCAGCTCACCGGTGTTGAAGAACACCATCAGCAAAGTGCCCAGCCCCAGGGGGATCAAAACGCCCGCCATGGCCACCACAAAGCCGGCCTTGCCGGTCTGCTTGAGCTCGTTGATGTCGGTGCCCATGCCCGCGCTGAACATGATCACGATCACGCCCAGCTCGGCCACCTGGCTCAAAAAGTCGCTGGGCTGAATGAGGTTCAGCACCGCCGGCCCCATCAAAAGGCCCGCCAGCAGCGCCCCCACCACCTGGGGCATCTGCAGCTTGCCGGTCAGCATGCTGAGTGCCTTGGTGGCCAGCAGGATCATCGCCACATCAATTAAATACCTATAAGACATGCTCTTTCTCCTCTTTCCTCTCTCTTCCATCTCTTGCCCGGAAACATTTCGCACAATCTTGTATTATACACACTTTGTTCACAAACAGCAAGCGGGAAAGCGGGGATGAGCTTGACAAATTTCACCTTTTATTTGCCTTTTCGGCGCGCAGCTTTCTGCCGCAAAAACAGAAAAGCCTCCCCGGCCTTGGCCGGGCTCTCGAACCCTCGCTTGGGCACGATCAGGATCATGTTGGTCTGGAACAGCAAAAACAGATACTGCCCGTCCTGCCCTGCCTCGGCAAGCTGGGAATAGGGCACATAGCTGCACCGGGCACCGCCTGTGTGGGTAAAGCCGTTTTGCCCCGCCACCAGCCAGCCCGGCTCGGTCAGGCGCACCGCCTGTTCGCTCTCCACAATGCGGCGCACCGCGCTTTTCAGCACAAAGGGGGCCCGGCTCAGCGCCGCCGCGCCCATAATCGCCCCCAGCCCCAGCATCATGGCGCTGTAGCCCCAGTCGCCCCGCACACCGCTCAAAACGCCCAGTGCCAGGCACAACACCGTCATGGCCTGGGTCAGCCGCACCGCGCGCCGGGCGGGCATGACCCCGCGGTTCGCGGCGTATACCGCGCCGAACAATTCCTGGGGCCGCAGCCGGATAGGCGCGGCAAACACCGCCTGTTCCCCCTGGGGCAGCGGCGGCTGCGGGGGCAGGGGCTCCTCGGGCGCGGGGCTGGCCAGCAATTCCGCCTGCCGGCGCAGCAGCTCCGCCTTGGCCAGCGCCGCGCACCGCCGGGCCTCATCCGCCGCGCGCCGCATGGCCTCTCTGTCTTCAAACAGCCGGGCGGGCAGGCCAAAGCTGCGCTTTTTGCCGTGGGTGTACACAAGCACCCCCGCCCCACACACCAGCGCATCGTCGATCACCGAGGGGTCGCTGGCCATCTGGGCGCCGCCCTGGCACACCAGCAGCTGATCCTCCCGCAGGGCCACATGCCAGGGCCCGAACACCTCCGGCTGCAGGCGTACCGCCCGCTTAACCGCGCGCCGCGCCAGGTTCTGCGGCCGGCTGCACCACAGTGCCCAGAACGCCAGCCCCAGCATAACCAGCGCCAAAACGCCATACACCAGCAAAATACCCGCGTGCCACGCATGGCCCCCCTGCCCAAAGCCGTGGGGGCGGCCCAGCCGCACGCCCTGCATCGCCAGCCAAAAGGCAAATACGGCGCTCAAGGCCGCCACCACCCGCAGCAGCACGCCCGAAACGCGGCTGCGCCGGTACTGCTCGGCGGCAAAGGCCTGCATGTCCTCTTTTGTATATGTATAATCCCATTCCATGGCCGTAGCTCCTTTTCCCTCAGCAAGAATCCCCCGCGCTAAACGCCGCGGGCCGGGCCTGCTCACAGTTCCTTTTCAAACGCCTTCTGCGCAGCCAGCAGCACCCCCGCACGGCTGGCTGCAAAATTCAGGCCGCCCTGCAGGTACACGGTATAAGGCGCGCGCATGGGCCCGTCGCACGAGAGCTCGATGCTGCTGCCCTCGGTAAACGCGCCCGCCGCCATAATCACCTCGTCGGCATAGCCCGCCATGGCGTAGGGCTCGGGCCGCACAAAGCTGTCTACCGGGCTGCCCTGCTGGATCCCCTGGCAGAACGCCACCAGCGCCTCGGGGCTGCCCGCCTCAAAGCTGGTAATGATGTCGTTCCGGGGCGCGGTATAGCGGGGGGTGGGCTCCTTGTCCAGCAGCTCCAAAAGGCAGCTGGAATAGATGCTGGTCTTCACCGCCTCGGCGGTGACCCCCGGCGCATAGTAAAGCCCCAGGTACAGCTGGCGCAGGGTGTCCAGGGTGCAGCCCAGCTCCCGGCCGGTGCCGGGGGCGGTGAGCCGGTGGCCGCAGCGTTCCACCAAATCCGCCCGGCCCGCAATGTAGCCGCCGGTGGGCGCAATGCCGCCGCCCCCGTTTTTGATCAGGCTGCCCACCATCAGGTCGGCCCCCACGCTCACCGGCTCGGCGGTCTGGGTAAATTCGCCGTAGCAGTTGTCCACCATCACCAGGATTTCGGGGTTCGCCTGTTTTGCGGTGCGCGCCACCCTGCCGATGGTTTCCAGGTCGAACGCCGCCCGGCTGGAATAGCCGCGGCTGCGCTGGATGTGGCACACCCTGGCCTCTCTCGCTTTCTGCGCGATCAGTTCATAGTCCGGCACGCCGCCCTCTCTCAGCGGGGCTTCGTCGTATTTCACTCCAAATTCGGCAAGGCTGCCGCAGCCCTTCCCCGCGCCGTCGATGCCAATGACCCCTTCCAGCGTGTCGTAGGGGCGGCCGGTGGCGGCCAGCAGGGTGTCGCCCGCCCGCAGCAGGCCGAACAGGGCCACCGTCAGGGCATGCGTGCCCGACAAAAAGTGCGGGCGGCACAGCGCGTCCTCCGCGCCCACCGCCTGGGCGAACACCCGATCCAGCTTGTCGCGGCCCGCGTCGTCGTACCCGTAGCCGGTGGTCCCCGCCAAATGGGTGGCGGCCACCCGGTTTTCGGTAAAGGCTTTCAGCATTTTGACCTGGTTGTAATCCCGGATGGCGTCGATCTTTTCAAACTCCGGGCGGCAAAGCCCCATGGCTTTTTGGTCCAGCTCCAGCAGCCGGGCAGAGAAATCATAAAATTGTTCCAGCATTTTTTATTCCTTTTCTTCTCTTATGTTCTGTTTTTTTGTTTTGCAGGGGAAAGGCTTGTGGAAAGGGCCGCGTCACGGCGCTTTTGGGCGCCAGCACACCGCGCTGCCCCGTTTTTCAAGGCCCAGGGCCTGGTAAAACCGCTCGCGCCCGGGCGCGCACAAAAGGCTCACCCCCAGGCCCTGCTGCGCCAAATAATTTGCAAGGCCCGCCACCAGCCAGCGCCCCGCGCCTTTATGGCGAAGCTTCTCCTCGGTCTCCACCGCGGCCAGGCAGGCCTGGCCGCCCCACATCGCATAAGCGCCTGCGGTGGCCGCCAGGCAGCTCTCAAAGCGGGCGGCCCAAATGCAGGCCAGTCCCCGGTTCTTCATTGCACAGGCGTCGGCATAAAAATTATCCCGCGCCTGCGCGCCCGCTTCTCCCAGCTCCCGCCCGCGGGCCAGCAGGTCCGCCACCTCCCACAGAGAGGGCTCGGTTTCCAGGCAAAACCCCGCGGGCGCGGGCGGCTGGGGCAGCCTCCCGCCGGGGGCAAGGCCAAAAACGGCAAGCTCCCGCGCAGGCTGCCAGCCCCGGGGCGGCGCACCCTGTTCCATGCGCAGCTCGCGCACCTTCAGCATCTCCAGCAGCAGGGCCAGCTCCTCCGGGTCGGCCCGGCCCGCCAGCTGTGCCGCCGCCCCCCGCACCGCCAGCGCAAAAGGCTCCGCACCCTCCCCGCCGGTAAAAAAGCGCCAGCCGGAAGCAGGCAGGCCGGCAAAGGCGGCGCAGCGCGCCCCCAGGCTGCAGGCCGTGGGGCCGCCCCCCAGGGCGGCCCGGTACCGCCGCGCGGCCCCAGGCCCCTTTACGGCACAGATCACAGCGCGTTCACCAGCTCTTTGTAATGGCGGCCCCGCACCTCGAAATTGGGGTAAAGGTCAAAGCTGGCGGAGGCGGGCGAAAGGCTCACGATGTCGCCGGGCTTTGCCGCCGCCCGGGCCAGCGCCACCGCCCCGGCCATGTCCTGCGCGTGCTCGATCACAAGGCCGCTGGCCGCAAAACCCGGGCAGGCCCGCACGGCCGCCTCGATCTTGGGGCCGGTCTGGCCCATCAGCACCAGCACCTTCACATGCTCCAGCAGCTCGGGGGCCAGGGGCTCATAGGGGATATTTTTGTCGTATCCGCCGGCGATCACGATGATCTTCTGCCCAAAGCTGCGCAGGCCGGCAATGGTGCGGGTGGGGCTAGAGGCGATGGAATCGTTGTACCACTGCACCCCGTCCAGGGTGCGCACCGGCTCAATGCGGTGCTCCACCCCGGCAAAGCTGCCGCCCACGCGCCGCATGGCCTCCACCGGAACCCTGCCCCACACGGCCGCAATGGCCGCCAGCAGGTTTTCGATGTTGTGCAGCCCCCGCAGCTTTACCTCGCCCTGCGCCAGCACCGGGGTCACCGCGCCGCCCTCGGCCATGCACAGCATGCCGTCCGCCCGCAAAAACGCGCCGTTGTCGGTCTCGCGCAGGCGGGTGAACCAGCATTGGCTGCCCCTGCAGTCCGCCTGCATGGCGCGGGTGACCTCGTTCTCATACCCCAGCACCGCCCGGCAGCCCTCCTCCTGCCACAGCAGGATGTTGCGCTTTGCGTCGATGTATTCCTGCATGTCCTTGTGATGGTCCAGGTGGTTCGGGGTCACATTGGTCACCACCGCCACCCGCGGGCTGCGGCGCATGCTGATCAGCTGAAAGCTCGAAAGCTCCACCACCGCCTCGTCCTCCGGCCGCACCTGAGCCAAAATGGGCAGCAGCGCCCGGCCAATGTTCCCGCCCAGGTGCACGGTGCGCCCCGCCGCCTCGAACATGGCGGCAATCAGGCTGGTGGTGGTGGTCTTGCCGTCCGAACCGGTCACCGCCGTGATCTCACAGGGGCAATACTCAAAAAACAGCTCCATCTCGCTGGTCACCAGCGCCCCGGCGGCTTTTGCGGCCTGCAATTCCGGGGTATAATACTCAAAGCCGGGGGTTCGCAGGATCATATCCTGGCCGGCAAGGCCCGCCAGGTATCCCTCCCCCAGCGACAGGTTCACCCCCAGCTCCCGCAGTTCGCCGGCATAATCGCCAAATTCCTCCAGCTGCTTTTTGTCGCACAGGGTCACTGCCGCGCCCATCCCGCAAAACTGGCGCAGCAGCGTTTTGTGGCTCACCCCCGCGCCGATGAACGCGACCTTTTTCCCCTTCACCGCGGCTGCGAGCCGCTGCTGATCCTCCTGCATGCTATCCCGGCCTTTCCTGCTTACTTGGGCAGCGCCCGGCCCGCATCCTGCCAAAATGGGCAGAATGCGGGCGAATTTAAAAATCACTGCCCTTTATTATAGTCAGTTTTCAGGGCTTTCGCAACAAAACCGGCCGCAGATCGGCAAACATTTGTTCTGGCGCACGGTTTCGGCGCATAAGCGCTGCTGCCGGCCGCGCCGCGCAGGGCAAAGCGGCTCTGTTTTCACCTTTTACGGGCGGTCTTGTGCATTCTGTTTGTTTTTTTCACATTTTTTTGTTATTATAAAAAGAACCATGTAAGAAATGAGGTGGGCGCAGGTGCGCAAAACCTTTGGGGCTCTGGCCGGTTGCCTCTTTTTCACGCTTTTTCTGACCGGCTGCGGCAGCCAGATCAATTTCACCTGGACGGTAGACCGGGTGCCGCAGAATCTTGATCCACAGCTTGCCGCCGAAAGCCCGGAGCTGATCGCCGTGGCAAACCTTTACAGCGGCCTGACCCGCCTGGACGAGGCCGGCCAGCCTCAGCTGGACTGCGCTTCGGCCTATACCGTAAGCCCGGACGGCCTGACCTATACCTTCACCCTGAAAGAGGGCCTGGGCTACGCCAGGTCCGGCGGCCAGGACGGGGGCTACGCCCTCACCGCGCACGACTTTGTGTTTGCGTTCCGCCGTATCTTCCGGGCCGAGACCGCCAGCCCATACACCAGCACCTTTGCCCTCCTTCAGAACAGCCAGGCCGTGCTGGCGGGCGAAGCGCCCGAGAGTGCGCTGGGGGTCAGCGCGCCCAGCGATACCACCTTCGTTCTGCAGCTCTCCACACCGGACCCGGAGCTGCTGCAAAAGCTGGCCCTGCCCGGTGCAATGCCCTGCAACGAGGCATTTTTCGACAGCACCCAGGGCGCCTATGGCCTGAACCGGTCCGCCACCCTGACAAACGGCCCGTTCTATCTGTACAACTGGAATACAAACGGCCTGTTTTTGCGGCGCGCCGCACAGGGCGACCGGGTGACCAGCCTGCGCCTGGTCCTGAACAGCACCGCCGCCGCCACCAGCTCCCCGGGATCGGGCTCCGGGTCCGGTGCCGTCTCCCAGCCCCTTACCGGCGCCGAGCTGGTGCTGGCGGGCAAGGCCACCGCCGCTCTGAGCGACAGCACCGAGGCCGGCTCTCTTGCTTCCCTGCCCTACACGGCCACCACCTGGGCGTTGGCGTTCAACTGTGAAAACGAGCTGCTGGCCCAGCCGCAGCTGCGGGCGGCGCTGGCCGCCAGCGCCCGTGCCGCCGCCCCGGACCTGCCCGCAGAGTTTGCGGTGGCCGACGGCCTGGTCCCCCCTGCCGTCACCGCGCAGGGCGAGCCCTACCGCCAGGCGGCAGGCAGCGCCCTGCCCGCTTATGGGGATCCCGCGGCCCTGTGCCGCGAAGGGCTGGCCGCGGCGGGCGCGAACCGCTTTTCCGGCATCACGGTGCTGCTGCCCCAGGGGCAGCCCTACCGCAGCTTGGCGGGCGCGCTGAACCAGCAGTGGCAAAAACAGCTGGGCGCCTGGTCGGCCTATTTCTCCCTGGAGGAGCTGCCCCCCGACCAACTGGCCGCACGGGTGGCAGCGGGCGATTACCAGATCGCCCTGCTGCCCTTCTCCCCCTCCAGCGACAGCGCACTGGAAGTGCTGGAGCAGGTGGGCCTCTCCCACTGGAACAGCCCGGACTTCGAGGCGGCCCTGGCAGCGCTGCGCGCGGGCGGCGGCAACTCCCCCGCCCTCCTGGCGCAGGCCGAACGGCTGGCCCTGGGTGAGGCGGCCGTTGTGCCCCTGTGGTATCACAGCCAGGCGCTGCTGGTGCAGCCCGGGGTGCGGGGCCTGGTCTTCCGCCCCTTCGGCCCCGTGCTGGACCTGACCTGGGCCACTTTAAAAGAATAACAGGCGAAGGGCCGCCGGATTTACAATCCGGCGGCCCTTCGCTTTCAGCTTTTCCCCCAATACCGGCGGGTGCGGGCGCGGTAGCTCTGGTAAGCAGCGCCAAAGGTTTCGCCCAGCCAGGCTTCCTCCTGCAGGATCTGCAGGTGTAGCATCAAAACGGCAAACAGCGCAAAGGCCAGGTGCAGCCAGTTGAAAAACCAGAGCAGCAGCCCCAAATAAACAAGATCAAACCCCAGGAAGGCAGGGTTGCGGCTGTGGGCATAGACCCCGCCCGTGACCAGCGCCGTATCTTTTTCTGCGGGGATACCGGCCCGCCAGCTGCCGCCCAGGCCCCGCACCGCGGCCAGAAAAACGGCGCAGCCCAAAAGGCACAGGGCCAGCCCCGCCGCAAAGCGCGCCGGGCCGGCGGGCCCGCCCAGCAGGATGCTGGCCGCCTCCGCAGGCACGATGGACAGGGTGGCCGCGCCCAGCAGCCGTTCCACCAGCAGGGTCCCCGCGGTTTTATCGCCCCGGCCGATCTGGTTGGTGCGCACACCCTGCCGGCGCTGGGCGAGCTGCTTTGAAAAATAGATCGCATAAAATGCCGCCATGCACAGCAGCGCCAAAAATTTCTGGTACATACGCCTCTCCCTTTTTAAAAACGGCCCCGGCCCTGGAATGCAGGGCCGGGGCCGTATCTGTTCGGTCAGGGCTTTGCAAAGACCGCCCGGGCGGCATTGGCCACCGCGATCAGCGCCACGCCCACATCCGCAAAAATGGCCAGCCACATAGGGGTCATGCCAAAGGCCGCCAGCGCCAGAACCACCAGCTTTACCCCCAGGGCAAACACGATGTTTTGCAGCACAATGCTGCGGGTAGCCCGGGCAATGCGGATGGCGCTGCCGATCTTTTCCACCTCGTCGGTCATAAGCACCAGGTCGGCGGCCTCAATGGCCGCATCGCTGCCCACGCCGCCCATGGCCACGCCCACGTCCGCGCGGGCCAGCAGCGGCGCGTCATTGATGCCATCGCCGGTGTAAAGGGTCACGCCCTCCACGTCTTTTGTCAGTTCTTCAAAGGCTGCCACCTTGTCCTGCGGCAGCAGGCCCGCTTTGTAGCCGTCCAGTCCCACGGCCTCCGCCACCTCTTTTGCCACGCCCTCCCGGTCGCCGGTCAGCATGAACAGTTTCTTCACCCCCAGCTCCCGCAGGCGGGCCACCGCCTCTTTGGCGCCGGGCTTTACCTCATCCCGGATCAGCAGGCTGCCCAGGTATTGGGAGCCGCGCGCCACCAAAAGCAGGGTGCCGGCCCCGCTGCCGCCGGAAAAATCGCCCGCGGCGCCGGCCTTTTCCATCAGGCGGGCGTTGCCCGCATAGTATACGCCCTGTTCGGTGTGGGCGGCCACGCCCATGCCGGCCAGTTCTTCGTAGGCAGTGATGGGGCCGCCGGGGTCCCGGTCGGCGCAGTACCTGCGCACCGACACCGCAATGGGGTGCCCGGAGCTGCGCTCACACAGGGCGGCGGCAGCCAGCAGTTCGCCTTCCTCCACTCCCGGCGCCGGCAGCACGCGGCTCACGGCAAATTCGCCCAGGGTCAGGGTGCCGGTCTTGTCGAACACCACGGCTTTGGGGGCGCGCAGCCGGTCCACCACGTCGCCGCCCTTGACCAGAATGCCGTTGCGGGCCGCGCCGCCAATGCCGCCCATAAAACTTACCGGGATGCTGAGCACCAGTGCGCAGGGGCAGCTCACCACCAGGAACACAAGCCCCCGGTACAGCCAGTCGCTGAAGGTGGCCCAGCCGGTGAAAAAGGGCGGCACAAACACGATCAGCGCCGCAAGCGCCATGACCGCCGGCGTATAAATCCGGGCGAACTTGGTGATGAACTGTTCCGCCTTCGCCTTTTTGTCGCCCGCCTCGCTCACCAGATCCAGGATCTTCTGCACGGTGGAATCGCCGTAAACGGCGGTCACCTGTGCGGTCAGCAGGCCGGAAAGGTTTACGCTGCCGCTGGCCAGCGCCGCGCCGGGCGCGGCGGCCACAGGCACACTCTCGCCGGTCAGGGCGCTGGCATCCACAGCGCTCTCACCGTCGGTCACGGTGCAGTCCAGCGGCACCCGCTCGCCGGGGCGGATGCGGATGAGCTGGCCCACCGCCACCTCGCCGGGGTCCACCCTGCGCTCGCTGCCGTTTTCATAGAGCACCGCAAAGTCCGGCCGAATGTCCATCAGGCCGGCGATGTTTTTGCGGCTGCGGCTCACGGCCAGATCCTGCAGCAGCTCGCCCACCCGGTAAAAGATGATCACGGCCACCGCCTCGGACATATCGCCGATAGTGAACGCCCCCAGCGAGGCCACCGCCATCAAAAAGTTTTCGTCAAAAATTCTGCCGCGGGTGATGTTTTTCAGCGCGCTCCACAGGATTCCGTGGCCCGCCAGCAGGTAGGCCGCCAGGTAAACCGCCACGGCCGGCCAGCCGGCCGCAAAATGCCCCAGCACCAGCAGGGCAATGGCCCCCGCCACCTGCCAGGCAGTGCCCACTGCCTCGCTCTTTTCCACCCCGGCCCCGTGGTCGTGGCCGCAGCCGCAGCCATCATCGTGGCCGTGCTCGTGCCCGCAGCCGCATTCGCCGCTGTGGCCGTGGCCATGCTCATGCTGGTGGCTGCCGTGTTCCCCATGCCCATGCTCTTCATGGCAGTGCTCCTGTCCGTGCCCACAGCAGCCTTCCTGCCCCGCGGCCGCGCAGTGTTTGTGTTTGTTTGCTTCCATCGTCTGCTCTCCCTTTCCCTGCGTGTTGCCTTATTTCAGCTTGGCAAACTGGTCAATGGCGGCTTTCAGTTCCTCCAGGGTTTCGTCCGTGTCGGTGCCGTTCACCACACAGTGCTCCAGATGTTCGGTCAGGATCAGCTTTGCAACCTGGGTCACGGCGCTGCTCACGCTGGAAAGCTGGGTGAGCAGGTCGCCGCAGGGGCGGCCGCTCTGCACCATTTCACGGATGCCGTTCACCTGGCCGCTGATGCGGGCCAGGCGGCGGGTCACGTCGGCGGAATGCTTGCAATCAGACATATTCAAGTCCTCCTGTAAAAGTTTGTGTTTCGTTTTATCCCCCCTGGGGGTATTCTTGCTCTGATAACAGTATATACCCCCAGGGGGTATTATGTCAAGAGGGATCGCAAAAAAATCCCCCAGGGTTTGACAAACGCCTCCCGGGCCTGTATGATAGGGGTGCAAGGCGGGCCGCGGCCCGCCTGATATTGAAACTGAAACGGAGCGTGAGAGCATGCGCAAGTTTTCCTGCTGATTCACACAGGGCACACGCAAAACGGGCCGGCCTTTTGGGGGCGGCCCGGGGTCGTGCGTGCCCTTGGCAGGGGAACTTCCGCAGTCGGGCCGGCCTTTGGGGCGGCTCGCCGCTTTGCGCGCGCACCGGATCGCCCGGCTCTTTTCAGGGCAGGCGGATATTTGCGCGGCCGCAGGGGAAGCTTTTCCCCTGCGGCCGATTTTTTTCAGAGCGGAGGCTCCCGCGCATCCCTGCGGGGCGGGCGGCGCCGCTTTTGTGAAAGGAGCGATGCGCAATGTCCTTGATCCAGGTCACCGACCTTACCTTTGCCTATCCCGGCAGCTTTGACAATGTATTCGAGCACGCCACCTTCCAGCTCGACACCGATTGGAAGCTTGGCTTTGTAGGCCGCAACGGCAGGGGCAAAACCACCTTTCTGCGGCTTTTGATGGGCCGCCTGCCCTGTGGGGGGGCCATCCGCGCCAGCGTCCCCTTCGACTATTTTCCCTTCGGGGTGCCGGACCCGTCCGCCTCCCCAGCGGAGCTGCTCGGGGCCTTTTGCCCGGAAGCGCAGCCCTGGCAGCTGGCGCGGGAGCTTGGGCTGCTGGGCATGGACCCCGGCCGGCTTTACCAGCCCTTCTGCACCCTGAGCCAGGGCCAGCAGACCAAGGTGCTGCTGGGGCTGCTGTTTTTGCGCCAGGGGCACTTTTTGCTCATCGACGAGCCCACCAACCACCTGGACCTGGAAGCCCGGCAGGCGGTGAGCCGCTATCTGGCAGGCAAGCGCGGGTTCATTCTGGTGAGCCACGACCGGGCCTTTCTGGACGGCTGTGTGGACCACGTGCTTGCCATCAACAAAAAGAGCATCCAGGTGCAGCGGGGCAACTACACCACCTGGCAGCAGAACTGGCAGCTGCGCCAGCAGTTTGAGCAGCGGCAGAACGACCGGCTTCAAAAGCAGATCGGCCAGCTCACCGCCGCCGCGCGCCGCACCTCGGCCTGGTCCGACAAGGTGGAGGCCGGCAAGACCGGCATCGACCCCGTCAAGCGGGGCGCGCCCCGGCCGGATCGGGGCCACATCGGCCATCAGGCCGCCAAAATGATGCAGCGCGCCAAGGCCATTGAAGGGCGGCGGCAGGCGGCAGTGGAAGAAAAGCGGGGCCTTTTGCAGGAAGTGGAAGAGACCGGCCGCCTCAAACTCACCCCGCTGGCCCACCCCAAGCAGGTGCTGGTTCGCGCCGCGCACCTGAATGCCTTTTACGGGCAGCTGCAGGCCCTGCACGACCTGGGCTTTGTGCTGGAGCAGGGCCAGCGCCTTGCGGTGCAGGGCCCCAACGGCTGCGGAAAATCCACCCTGTTCGGGCTGATCCTGGGCCAAAGCACCGCCCGCGCCGAGGGCCTGCTCGAGGTAGCCGCCGGCCTGACCATCAGCTGGCTGCCCCAGGCGACCGGGCAGCTGGCGGGCCCGCTGGGCCGGTTTGAAGCGCAGCAGGGGCTGGATCCCACCCTTTTCCGGGCCGTGCTGCGCAAGCTGGGCTTTGAGCGGGCGCAGTTTGAAAAGGACATGGCGAGCTACAGCGAGGGGCAAAAGAAAAAGGCGGCCCTCGCCGCCAGCCTGTGCCGCCCCGCCCACCTGTATGTGTGGGACGAGCCGCTGAACTATATCGACCTGCCCGCCCGCGGGCAGGTCGAGGAGCTGCTCCTGGCATTCCGGCCCACCCTTTTGTTTGTGGAGCATGACGCGGTGTTCACCGAAAAGGTTGCCACGCATGTGCTGCGGCTGTAAAAGCCGGCCGCGGCAGGCGCGCCATTGCAGAGGGGCATGGACCCGGCTCCGCAGGCTTTGGCGCCCCGCCCCACCGCACAAAACGCCCCCTGTGCAGGAATATCTACCTGCACAGGGGGCGTTTTCCCCCGGTTCAATCCGCCGGGGCTATTCACGCTGGGCTGCGGTTTTTCCAGCCGCTGTCACCGCGCGCTTTTCAGGGAGAGGTCAATCTCAAAAAAGCGGTGCCAGGGAAATCCCACCCGTTCAATGCACGCAGGCCCCGGCAGCGCCCAGCGCGCCAAATATTGTTCCAACTCCCGCTGCGCAAACGCCGCAAGCTGGTTCTCCCCCTCGCCCCTGTCCAAGGTGCAGCCCACGCTTTTCGCCAGCTCCGCCGCGCGCTGGCGGATATCGGCCTGATAGGCCCAATCCTCCAGGATGCGGTGGGCGGTAAAAAGCGAGCGTTCCGCGGCTCGTTCCCGGAGCATGGCGTGGGCAATGCAGGTGCCCGCGGCGTTTGCGGCCGTGTTCCACGCCGCATAAGAGGCCAGCCTCGGCAGAAGGCCCTCCCGGGCCAGCATCCGCATCAATTCGTCGTCGCCGCCGTTCGCCGCGGCCAGGTCCGCCAGCGCAACGGGCTTTTCCCCAAGGTACGCCCGCAGCGAGGCCACAAAATCCGGCAGGCAGCGGCAGCCGGCATAGCTGGCGTCCCATCGCTCACCCTTTGTGCCGGCCTCCGCCATCCGCTCCCCGCCCGCGGTGGGGGCGTTCACCATCAGGATCAGATCCGCCGCCTCCGGGCTGGCGGCGGTCCTGCCCCCGGCCGCGGCGATCTGCCATTTCAGGTTCTCACCCAGCGGCCGGTCCTCGTATTTGGGCGTCACCAGCGGCCCGTACACGCTGCTGTACTGCAAATACACCGCCGGCGTGCGGCCGCGGCTGTGGTTGACCGCGCGCGCCGTAAGCACACAGCCCACCTCGTCGGCCCCGGAATACAGGTAGACGCGGCCGCTCTCCCCCGCCTGCAGGATCTCGGCCCGCAGCGCCCGCTGTTCCGCGGCCGCCCACCCATACTCTGCACAGTCGTCCAGGGGGATGACCAAAAAGTCCAAAATGTTTTCGTGCAGCAGCTCCACGGCGCGCTCGTTTACCGCGTGGTTCACGGCGCGGCGCCCGCAAAAATCCTTCGTCACCGCGGCTGGCAATTCCTGTTCCAAAGCCCGCAGTTCCTCCGCCTCCGGCCTGGAGGCCAAGCCCCGCTCCCTTTTATCCCGCAAAACGCCTAGGCGGCACAGCCGTGCCCCATACGTTTCGTAATAGTCCGGTTCTTCCTCGGCCGAATTGTAGGCGGGCGCCCGCAGAATGAGGCTGAACGCAAAAATTTTTACCTGCGGGTGCTCCGCGCGCAGCTGCCGCAGCAGGCCCAGCTGCGCCCGGCACTGCTCCGCGCCGAGCTGGTGCAGCCGCGACGGAACGATGCCCCCGTACACCAGCATGTCGATCGAGAGCACCGCATAGTCGCAGCCGCCAAAATTTTCTTTCAGCCACTGGGCCACGGCCTCCACGCTTGCCGGCTGCTTTTGATCGCCCAACAGCTCACGCGGCGGCATGATCAGTTCATACCCCCCGCACTCCTCGGCCATCATTGCCGGGAAGCGCGCGTTGCAGGGCCGCTCGTCCAGCGGCAGCAACAAAATACGTACCATTCTGTTTTCCCCCTTTTGCCCCACAGGCAGGGCGCTGTTCACAGCAGATTCTGTGTTGCGATCAGGTGGTATTTGTTGCAGACGGGGCAGCCGTCATCCTCACCGCTCTGCTGCCGGAAGGGCAGGATCTCCTGCTCCAGCTCGTCCAGCCGGTCAAGCTCCCCATTCAGAAACATGGTCAGGCGGGTCTGGGCCGTGCGGACGCGCCCGCACAGGCCGCCCAGGCGGATGTCGTGCACCTCCAGGCCGGCGCCTTTTGTGCCGTAGCACCACATGTGCACAAACGCCCTGTGCAGCGCCGCGGCCTTCTGCGCAAGGCTGTCCAGCGCGCCGCACAGCGCCCGCAGCTCCTCCCGGTCCTTATTGCGGTAGGCCGCGCGCACCGCCGTGCCGTAATTGCTCTTTTCCGCCAGCACCCGGGCCAGCAGTGTATACAGGGCAAACATGCGGTCAAACGCCTGCGGGTAGGCCCCCCCGCCGGCCAGCTGCTCCAGCCGCTGCGCACAGCGTTCATAGTGCGCCGCAATGCCCGCCTCGCCGGCGCAGGCGTCAAACGCCCCCAGCAGCAGGTCCTGATACAGCAGATACTTCGAGGGGTTCCGGATCTTTGTGTTCGGCCGCTCGCAACCCGGCAGCAGGTCCAGCTCTTCCAGCGCCCGGTAGCCTTCCAGCGGCAGGCCTGTAAAGGCCCTGCACCGGCGGCTGATCGCCCCGTCGTCCGTGTTTGCCCCGTAGGCGTACTGGCCAAACAGCACAAGGCCGGGCCAAACGGTCTGCAGCGCCGCCTCGCCGCCGTCATCCGCCCACAGGGTGGCCAATATCTCGTCCACCCTGTAATTGCGGCAGGCCTGCAGGGCGGCATGGGTGGTGGTGAAGGTCTTTCCGTAATTGGGCGCCCAGCCGTTCCATTTCCAGATACCCCCGGCAAAAATAAGGTGCTGGCGGAACCCCTTCCGTTTTTCCAGCATACACTCATATTCCGCCTGGGTGTTGTGATAATAATCCCAGTAGGCCAGCTGGACCTCCTGCGGCACACGGGCAATATCGTTTTCGTCCAGCGTCACGTCCGGGTTGTAGTAGTCCAGATTTGGGTCCTTGGAGCGGTAGAACATATCATCCCAGATAATGGGCACCAGGCCCAGCTCCCGTGCGATCTGCGTCACCCGGCCCAGATGCTCGGTCATCAGCTCGAACTGCGGGCGGAACCCCTGCCGGCGCAGGTAAGCGCCGGTGCCAAGATCCATCGCCTCGTCCATGCCGATGTGGACCCGCCGGGTGCGGAACACCCCTTTCAGGCTGGAGAGCATTTCCCGGATGAAGGCGTATGTTTCATCACATCCCACCATCAGGGTGGCCGCAGTGTCCCGCATGGTCAGGGCATAATCCCACTTGAGCGTGGTGCCCAGATGGGAGAGGGTTTGGATGCATGGGATAAGCTCAATGTCCAGGCTGTCGGCAAAGTCGTCCAGCTCTTTCAGTTCCTGCAGCGAATATGCCCCCCGCAGATAACCGAAATAAGGGTACCGCTCCAACCGGTAGGTATCCTCCATATACAGATAACAAGCGTTGAAGCCGCAGAGCGCGATCCACACCAAAAACTCTTTGAGCTGTGCCAGGGTATACGCCGCATCGCGGGAAACGTCCAGCATAACTCCGCTTTTTTCATAGGCCGCGTGCTCGCAGGCGTTTTCCTCCCCCGCAAGGATACAGCCCAGCGCGCGGAAAAAATCGCACCGGCGGCGGTAGTCCACCTGAATTTTTGCGCCGCTGCGGCGCACCTTGAACGACGGCGCGCCCTCCCCGCCCGTGCGGCGCGCGCTGATCTCGCCGTCAAAGTCCCGCGCGGCGTAGGGGTAATACGCAAGGATATTTTCAACGCCTTCCCGCAGGGCGCGGGTTTCGCCTGAAAGCCGGATCGCCACAAAAAGCCCTCCCATCCGTTTTGCATCAAAGCAGATCGTCCCGCACAGCGTTCCATCGCATGGCCGCTGTGCGGGGCAACCGCTTTTCAAAAATTTTCCGTATACACAGGCCCGCCGCCCGCCCTGGTAAACACCGCAGCCTCAAACAGCCTGGGCCAGCGCAGCTTTGCCTCAAAGGCGGGCACCTCGCCGCCGAAAATCGCTTCCAGAAGCGGCCGAACGGCCTCAAACTCCTGCTGAAGCCACCGCTGCGTTTGGGGGATGTCCCGGATGTTGTAAACGTCCTGCCCCTCCGCCTTCACGCGGGCCGCCACCGCCTGGCGCACGATCGCCTGGTACACCGCGTCATCCAGAACGCGCTCCGCCGTAAAGGCCCGGTTCAGCGCCCCGTTGCCCTGATCGCCGGCCAGGATCTGCGCCAGCAGGGTGCCCAGCGCGTTGCTGGCCGTGTTCCACGCGGCATAGCCCCACAGCTGTGCAATGGGCAGTTCCTTTGCCAGGCATTCCAGCAAAAAAGGGTTGCCGCCGTTGGCAAAATCCAGGTCCAGCAGATAGCAGCTGCGCCCCTGCGCCGCAGCCTGCCCGATGGTGCGGCAGATCGCCCGCAGCTCCGCTTCGCTGTAATCGTGCGGCGCCTTGCTGCGCGGCAGCGAAGCCTCCCGCTGCTCCTGCTTCGGCGTCAGCACAAACAGCACCCGCCGGGCGCCCTGTTCCTGCCGCATGCACAGCGCCCGCATATGCTCCGCCAGGTTCTCCCGGAACGGGCGGTCCTCATATTTGGCCACAAAATCCGGCTGGCGCCCCAGCCAAACCACTTCCACCGCACAGCCCCCGGGGTGCAGCGCCCTTTGCAGCAGCTCTGCCCCGGCCTCGTCCGTGCCGTTGAACAAAAACACCCGGTCCGAAAGGCCCCCGGCCTGGATGTCGCGCAGCAGGGTTTCCTGCTCAAACCGCTGCAGCCCTTCCGGGGCGCAGTCCTCCTGCAGGATCAGCAGCTCGTCCACAACACCCTCTGCGGCCAGCCGGATGCATTCCCGGTTCACCCTGTGGTTCGTGCCGCGCGCCGTCAAAAACGTGCGCAGCACCTCGGCGGGGATCTCCTGCTCCAGCGCGCGGCATTGCTGTGCGGCCTCGCTGCAGCGCCCGGTTTTGGCCCGGTAGCAGAGCTTGGAATACAAATTCACCTTTTCCCACCACACCAAACTCTCCGGGTCAAGGGTGCTGATGGAGGTGCGCATCAGCACGTTGGATAAATAAATACGGGCGGACGGCGCTTTCCGGCGGATGCGCGCCAAAACCTGCAGCGCTTCGCACTGGCGCGCGGCGCTCACCCGCGCCTGGCGGGAGGGGATGAGCCCGCCCTGCAAAAGCTGTTCGGCGCTGACGACCAGCGCGTCGCACCCCGGCGCTGTTTCTTCCAGCCAGCGGGCCAGCGCGGCTGTGTCGGACGCCTGCTTATAGGGGGCCACCAGCCCCTGCGGGGGCAGCAGCACCTGCGCCCCGCTCTGCCGGGCAAGCTGCACGGGCAGATCGTAGGTGCAGGGGCGCGTATCGAGCGGCAAAAAACCAACTGTCATATCCTTCACCGTCTGAACATCCGCCTGTGCATGGCGGTCACAGCTTGTCGAGCTCATTGCGGAAGGCGCTCACGCTGCGGCGCAGGCTCTCCTCCTTTGCGCCCGTGACCACAGCCCCCACCATGATGCCGGCCACGCCGCACCCGGCCAGCTGCCCCACCTCTGTGGGGCGGATGGCCCGCTGGGTGGGAATGACCACGGGCAGCTCGCTCTCTTTGCAAAGCGCCGAATACTGCAGCAGCTCCGCGGCCGTGAGCCGCTGGCCGTAGGTCTCGGGCCGCATGATGGAGGCCTCCAGCACATCCGCGCCGATGCGCGGCAGCCCGCGCACGTCCTCCAGCGTGTAATCACACGCCAGCGCCACCATTTTGATCAGGCCGGGCGTTGCCAGAACCGACAGCGGCATGGCCGACGCATACAGGGAGATAAAGCTGTACCCCAGGCCGAAGGCCTTTTGGTAATCGCGCTCCACATCCTCCACGCTGTTGCCCGCCACAATGCCGCACGGTCCCTTGGAAACGGCGGCGATCTGTTCAAGCGTGTTTTTTTCCTCTTCAAACGTGCCGAAGTGCAGGCCGCTCGCGCGGTGCTGCACATTCATGTGCACCTTGATCACATCGGCGCCGCACTCCACGGCCGCCCGGGCCAACTCCACGCGGTTGCCGGGCAGGCTGACGATCAGCGCGGGCCTGCGCTGGTTCAAAACCGACAGATAATCCATATCACTTGCTCCTTTTCGGTAAAAATTATGCGCTGCGGGCCGTGCTCAGCCCTTTACAGCGCCCATCGCAACCCCGTTTTTCAGATACTTGAACGTAAAGGGGTACACCAGCATAACCGGCACGATGGAAAACAAAACGTAGCTCATTTTCACATTGTCCCAATAGCGCACAAGCGTGGGGTTGGTCATAGCCACCTCCATGGGGTTGCGGTTTAAAAAATTGCGGATGTACATGGGCAGGGGGTAAATGCTCTGGTTGGAGGTGATGTACAAAATGGCGTTGTTGATGTTGTTCCAGTACGAGATCATGGTAAAGAACGCCACGGTTGCCACCATGGGCGCGGCCACCGGCAGAACAATGCGGAACAGGATGGTGTAGTTGCTGGCGCCGTCCAGCCGGGCCGATTCCTCCAATTCTTCAGGCACATCCTCAAAAAAGCCCTTCAGCAGGATCAGGTAGAACACCTGCACCACCGACGGAAAGATCAGCGACCAGATGGTGTTGTTCAGGTGCAGGGCGTTCATCAGCAGCATGTTGGGCGCCATGCCCCCGGTGAAGAGCATCACGATCACAAAAAACATCATCATGGAGCGGCGCAGGGGCATCCGCGCTTTGGAGAGCGGGTATGCGGCCATTGCCATGCTGATCACCGAAAGCGCCGTTCCCACCGCCGTGACCACAATGGAAACCCCCATCGACCGGAAAAAGCCACTGTCCGTGAGAACATATTTCATCGAGTACAGGTCGATCTGCTTGGGGAACAGGTTCACGATCTGATCTGGCGCCGAAAGGCTTACCGCCACCACATTAAAAAAGGGGAAGATGAACACGATGACCAACAGGATGGCGGCAATGTTCACGATCTTCTGAAACACCTTTTCGTTGTTGAAAGGCAAAAGCGCGCCCGGCAGCTTGAGCAGCACCACCCAGCCCAGCCCGGCCATGCCCGCGGCAAGGCTTAGGGGCAGGCAGACCAGGGTGGCGGCGCAGAACACAAGATCCGATTTGTGCAGCTTTAAAAAATAACGGCGCGCCTCCTTTTCCATCCGCGCAAGGCACACCGCCGCTTCCGCCGCCAGCACGCCCCACAAAATATACCCGGCGGCGTGCAGCGCCCGCACCCCCGGCAGGGGCAGCTTTGCAAAAACGGCCGGCACAAGAAAGCACGCAGCGCTGCACAGCACCGCCGCCAGCCGGGCGGAGTCCAGAAGGCGCGGCAGGGCGTTTTGTCTTTTCTTTTGCATGTTGCATGCCTCCTTTTACCAGATACTCTTGTTGAAAAAACGCTTCAGGATAAAGTTCATGCTGACCACCAGAATCAGCGCCACGACCGAGTTGAAAAAGCCCACCGCAGTGGACAGCGCATATTGCGGCACAAGGCCGCTGTCGTTGATGAGGCGCCAGGTGTACATGCCCAGGATATTGCCCTTGCCCTCCACAAAGGGGGAATAAAAAACGAAGACCTGCTCAAACCCTGCGTCCATAATGTAACCCACGCGCAGGATAAACATTGAGGCGACGGTGGGCAGAATGCCCGGCAGCGTGACATACCGGATCTGCTGCCACTTGGTCGCGCCGTCAATGCGCGCCGCCTCGTTCAGCGCGGGATCCAGCGCCGTGATCGCGGCAATGTAGGTCACCGCGCTCCAGCCGATGTCCTTCCAGCTGGACGAGAGCAAAAGCAGGCTTCGGAAAAACTCATTGTTGTTCAGGAACTGAAAGCGCTCGTGGCCCAGCGCGGCCAGGAGGTTGTTCACAACGCCCGTTTCCGTGGCCAGGATCGACACAAAGATACCGGCGATGGTAGCCCACGACAAAAAGTACGGGATATACATGACCACCTGAAGGCTGCGCTTCAGCGGCCGGCTGCGCATCTCACTGATGAGGATCGCAAGCATAATGGGGATCGGGAAAATAATCACGATTTTCAAAAAGCTGATGATAAGGGTATTCGCCAGTGCCGAGAGAAATTTGGGGTTGGAAAAGATGGTCCTGAAATTCCCCAGGCCGGCCCAGGCGGCCTCCAGGATGCCCCCGATGGCGCTGCTTCCGCCCAGCAGGTTGGGGTTTTCCTTGAACGCCATGATGAGGCCCAGCATGGGCAGATAAGAAAAGACCAAAGCGAACGCCACTGCGGGTATATAAAACGGGAACAGATTTCCGTACCGCTTCATATCATTTTTGAAGCTAAGCCTTTTTGTCGCTTTGTCTGTTTTCACCTTAGCCATAGAAGCTTCCTTTCGTTTTTATGTGTCGCGGTAATCTGCCCGCCTTTCGGCTGCGGGGCGGCCGCCCGGTTGCGGGCGGCCGCCCCCTGCCCAAGCGATTGGCTGCCGGTTTTTATTTCACGGTATTATAGGTAGCCTTGTTTTCCCAGGTGCTGTACCATGCGTTGACCGACTCGGTCACTTCCTTGCCGCCGTTGCCTGCAAAAATATCCCGCAGCTGGTCCACGGTCATGCGGGTGTCGCTGAACATCGTGGTCACAAGCGCGATGTCCAGCTCGCGCTTGGCGCCCGAGAAGGTGGTGTCGTACACCTCGTTGGGAGGCATCACGGCGATGGGGGACTTCACGCCCGTGGCCTCAATGTTTGCGTTGGCGCGGCTGAACAGCTTGTTCTGCGCCTCGGTCTTGCGGGTGCGGCACAGCCAGTATTTCGCGTAGTCTTCCTCGCGGGCCGCAGCCAGATACCGGTCCGACAGGTTGCGCTCGTCGTTGAAGGCCGGCAGGATGGGCCAGTACTCGCCGTCCTTGATGGTGAAGGTCTTGCCCTCCTCGCCAATGGTCAGCAGGCGGAAGAAGTCCTTGTCCAGCATTTTGTCCGCCCAGTCCACGACCGCAGCGGTCTGCTCTTCGCTCGTGTATTTGGGCACGACCGTAAAGAACTGGTAGGACTCAGAGGAGAACTGGCGCAGCTTGGCCACATCACCCTTGTCTTCGTCGGCAACGAGCGCCGAGATGTAGCCGATGCTGTCGTCCGTGCCCTCAGCGCCCTCAATGGCGGCGGCGTCCCAGTGGAACACGCGGCCGGCGCCAAGCTGCTTTGCCTGCAGCATTTTCACGGTGTTGGGCTCTTCCGCGGTCGCGGCGTAAGCCACCAGGCCGTCGTCAAACAGGCCCTGCATGTAAGCGAGGTAGCTTTCAAAGTTGGGGTGGTCGATGTAGTAGGTCAGCTTGCCGTCCACATCCACCCATTCATTGTAAATGCCGAAGGCGGGCATGATGGGCTCCTGCACAACGGCGTTCACATCCACATGGAACGCGGCGCCGCCCTGGGGCACCTTGCCCTTGAAATATTCCAGCATGGCGCGGAAATCGCTCACCGACATGCTGTATCCGTTTTCGGCGGCGGGCACGGGGATCTCACTGCCGGGGTTGGCCTCGTTGTACTCTTTCAGCCAGTCCTCCCGGTAGGCGATCGCCCAGTTGGTCACCTTCATGGCGTCCTTGCGGGGCAGCGCGTAAAGGCCGCCGTCCTTGGCCACAGTTTCCCAGCCGAAGTCCGCAATGACCTCTTTCAGGTTGGTGGAATTGTCCACATACGGCTTAAGATCCTTCAGCGCATCCTGTGCCAGCAGGCTGTAGAACTGATCCTTGGTCACGTTGATGGCCTGATAGTCCTCGCGGTTGATGAAAATGTTGTTGATCGCCGTCAGGCCTTCCTCAATGCCGGCGGGAACCTGGTCATAAGTAACATCGTAGCCGGTATGCTCTTTCAGCAGCGCGGCCAGGGGGTGCGCGTTGTACTCCTCGGTGGTCACGCCTGTGGAGATGCCGTAGTAGTTAAAGCTCTTTGCGGGAACCACCCCCGCCGCGGCGGACGACGGGTCTGCGGGCGTGCTCTGCGGGGCCGAACCCGCGCCGCCGCACCCTGCAAGGGCGCCGAGCGCCAGCACCGCGCACATGATGGAAGCGATCGCCTTTGCTGTACTCTTTTTCATAATACCCTCCTGTTAAACAAAATTTTATATGGCTGCAAACAAGTTTTCACAGCGCATGCCAAACGAAAGATGGGGTCAGTGCAGATAAAGCCGGATGTTCGTCCACGCGGCAACGGGGGAATTGGTTTTGTCGGTCACGCCCTGAATGGTGGGGCACTGCTGCCAGGTCTCGCCAAAGTCCTCCGAAACCAGAAAATAGGTGGAAGCCTCCTGGTTCCCGGGGATCTGGCGCGGGTTGATGTACTCTGCAAACAGCGGCGCAACACCCTCCCACACCGGATCAAACGACACCTGGCCGTCTGTCACATAGTCCCTGTCATACAGGGTCTGCGCGTCTGCGCCCACATGGGCAACGATCCCCCACTGGTCCCGCCCGATAAAGGAATCCTGCTCCAGGTCGTACGCCAGATACTTGGCATGGTTCGCCGGCACGAACTGAAAACCGCCCATCAGGTTGGTGTCGTTGGTCGCGCCGATCCGGGGTGAGGTGGACAGGCACAGCACGCCCGGGTGTGCCGCGCGCACCCTTCCCACCTCCGCATACTGGCTGCCGATGAAGCGCCCCGTACCCTGCACGCGCTGGATCAGATCCGCCACGTGTTTTTCCGTGCCGTCGGGGTAATGCACCAGCACCCTCCCGTTCTGCGCCTGGGTCTGGCCCGCGAGCGTGTCCCCCGCGGCCCAGTTTTCAAACTCGATATAATCCGGGCTGCCGTTCCCGGTAGCCGCCGTGTAGACCTCGATCATGATGCGTTTGGGGATAGGCTTGGTAAAATCGCCGTTGAAATACGAGTCCATGGTCTCCCAGGTGGACTGCGGGGTGTAATATTTCACGGGGCTCCCCACATAGGGCGCCACATATCCGCCAAAGATGTTCGAGCCGCCGGGCACCGAGGTGTAGATCATGGAATCGCTGTAGCTTCCCCCGGCCGCGGCATAATCCTCGTTGATGCCCACGCTGATCTGCCAGGGCATCCAGGCGTCCGGCGCAAGGGGGTCGTACCCGGCCTGCGGGCCCAGCTTCAGGTGCAGCGCGTTCACGCCGGTGGCGGTCACGCAGGAATAGGTTCCGTCGATGGCTTTGTCGTAGTGGGCCGCCCAAAAGCCTGCGCTCGAGTTTTTCGCCGCCGTGGCCGGCCGGTACACATAGCCGATGACCGTGTGCTTGCCCTGTAGGTCAATCACGCTTACGGCGCCGCCCTCGTAGTTTTCAATGTAAATCTTATGTTTGAGCGTATAGGTCGGGCTGTTCTCAGCCGCGGCCTCGGGCGGCAGCTGGGAATTGGTAAAATTGTTGGAAGTGGCAAACGCGTGAAAAGGAACGACCGTGACCGCCAAAAGGAATGCCGTGAGCACCGTGATGAGCCGTTTCATTTTATTCCCTCCTCATTTTGTCGTTTTATTTTGAAGCTGTATTCCCTGCGGCATGCTGTGCGCCCCTTTCAGGTACAAAAGGCGCACGGCGCGCCGTATTTTCATATCCAGCGCTTGCCGGGCACCGCGCCCTCGTCGGCCAGCAGCTTTTGCAGCTTTGGCACCGAGATCGCGCCGCAGGCCTTTTTCTCGGCGACCGCCATGCTGGCGGCCGCTCCCGCGGCCTGCCCCAGGGCCATTGCCGTTGCGGTGATGCGGGCCGATGCAATTGCCTCGTGGGTCGCGGAGATGCAGCGCCCTGTTACCAGCAGGTTCGGTACCTTCCTGGGTACCATTACCCCGTACGGGATATCATAGCAGCAGATGCGCTCCTTGCGGATCCAGTTCAGCTCCGCCCCCACAGGGTCGTGGATATCAATTGGGAAGGCGCACACCGCCACGCTGTCCTCACACTCCGCGCTGTTTATCACCATCTCGGCCGTCAGCGTTTCCATGCCCAAAATGCGGCGGCTCTCCCGCACGCCCGTCATCGCGGCAATAGAGCGCAGCTGTGCAGCCGCAAAACCGGGAATATACTTTTTCAGGAACGCGGTAACAATGCCCACCTGCTTGTGCGCCTCAAATTCCGCCGCCGTCAGATCCTTCGCGTTCACACCGGAAAGCCTTGTCACGCGCGTCATGTTCACCAGCACTTCGCCCGCGTGCACGCTCTGGAAAAACAGAACACGGTCGCGCGGCAGCGGGAAATCCCCGTTCTCCTTTGCCTGCGCCACCAGGCTGAAAAAGCCCGACACCGCCAGATATTTTCTGAGATCGCAGTCCATGTTCAGGATAAACTGCTCCGGGTTTTCCAGCACATATTCCGTAGTTTTTTCCAGATCCACATTGTTCAGCGAAAACATCAGCGACATCGGCTGCGCCATGCCATCGTGCTTGCGGCCAAGCATAAATTCCACATCGCACAGGGCGGCGAGATCCGCGTCGCCCGTGGCGTCGATGAACACCTTGCCCTTGTAGGTGGCTTTTCCGCTTTTATTCAGCACCCGCACGGCCTGGATCTGCCCGTCCTCCAGCTCCACCGATTCCAGGAATGTGTGCAGCAGCACGGTGATGTTCGGCTCGGTGGAAAGCATCTCAAAGTAGACCAGCTTGAGCAGCTCCGAGTCGATGGGCGTGATGGTCGATACCATCCCGATGGGGTCCGGGATATGCCCCAAAGTGCCGCCCCGGGCCGCAAGGCGGTCCACGATCTCCTGCGCAATGCCCTTGACCACCTGTTTATCCCCCGCATGGAAGGTCATCAGCGGCGCCACCATGGCGGAGGTGTTGGTCCCGCCCGGATATCCGTTTTTGTCGATGAGCAGGACGCTCATGCCCCTGCGCGCCGCGCACACAGCCGCGTTGATCCCGCTGGAACCTGCCCCGACCACAATGATGTCATATACTTTTTTCACGAGTGTTCCACCTTTATCCAAGTAATTTAAAGCATGAAATAGATCGATTCAAACCATTCGCGCTGCGTCACGGCCGCCATGCTCACCGGGTAGGTGTCCTGCGAGTGCCGGATGTAATGGATCTGGCCGCCGAACCCCTTGGTGCTCTCGCACACTTTATTTCTGAATTCCTCGGTCTCGTAGCCCACGATCAGCTGCGAGATCCCCAAAAAGTGAAGCAGCTCCGGCCAGGCCGGGCCGAGCTCCTGTGTGCCGCACAGATCGCCCGTGGCGTTGTCCGCGCCGCGGCACAGGCGGCCGTCCAGCACCAGCGCCGCCTTGCCGCCGGGCGCCTCGCTGATGTACAGATAATGCTTTTCCCCGCGGGCACAGCCCATCATGCCCTCGTAGATCGCCCCCGCGTTGATCTGATGATCCAGGTGGGTAAAGACCATGTATTGGCGCTCAATGATCTCTTTCAAATGCACAAACTGCCAGCCAAACTCCGGCGCCGAAACAATGATCTGTTCCTCATAGTCCAGCTTTCCGGCCACCCCGACCCCGATGCCCAACACGTTTTTGTTGTGGGCGATCTCCGCATTCAAAAGCTCCATGATCGCATGCAGGGGCGCCGTGCCGCCGCCCAGCGGAAAAGAAATGCGTTTCAGGATCTGCGCTTCACAGTCGGTAACGACGCCCTGGATCCCCTCCGGGCGCAGGTCCAGGCCAATGAAGCAGCCATAGGCGCTGTTGACGCGGTAGATGGTGGAGCGGCGCCCGCCGGAAGAATCGTCCATTCCGTTCACGACCAGCAGCTTGAGCTTCAACAGGCTGTTCACGCAGGAAGACACCGTCGAGGTGCTCAGCCCTGTGTCTTCCACGATCTCCGCTTTCGTTGCACAGCGGCGCGCCATCAGGCAAAGCATAATCTGCTTAATATTGTGGATTTTGATCTGATCAAGCATCTCTGCCACCTCAAAACTTTTTACGAAGCTCGTAAAAAGTTATTATGGCTATATCATATAGCGCGTTTTTTGAGAAGTCAATATGATATTTGATTTTATGTACAAATAAACAATCCGCTGGGCAAAATTTTATACATTATCGATATTCTTCCGCCGCATAAAAAAGCAGCCGCAGCAAAACTGCGGCTGTGCCTGCGGACCATCTGCTTTTTACCATGCCTGATACAGCATCACCATCAGCGGCATGGTCAGGATGCACAAAAGGGTGGTCATCACGTTGATCTTGCTGGCATAGGCCGAATCGCCCCCATACACCTGCGCCATCTGCACAATGGCCGCGGCGCTGGGCGCGGTGGTTGCCAAAAAGCTCACCAGCAAAATCGTGTCGCCGTCCGGGGTAAGCGCCGCCATGCCGCTGCACTTCAGTACCGCCAAAAACAGCAGCGGATACAAAAGCAGCCTAAGCGCGCTCACCAGGTATACGCGCCTGGTGGCGAACACCTCCTTTAAAGGCATGTACCCCACCAGAATGCCGGTCACGATCATGCTCGGCGGGCCCACCATCTGCCCCACCGACGCCACGGTTTCGCGCAGCAGCGCGGGCATGCGCAGCTGCCCCAAAAACATCACAATGCCCGCCGCCGTGACCAGCAGGTTGATATTGGTGAAGACCTTTTTCCAGCCAAATCCCTTTTCCCCGCTCATGATGCGCTTGCCATGGGTCCAGATAAAGGCCGTCTGCACGGTGATATACGCGCAGCTGTACAGCACCCATTCGCCGCCCAGCACATACCCCACCACCGGAATGATCAGGTTCGCCGCATTGGAGTAATAGGCCGAGCACACCTCCACCCCATCCATGTGCAGCAGCCTTTGGCAGGCCGCATTTACCGCCATCAGCAAAAGATGTGCCAGAAGTGCGGCTGCAAACGCCAGCAGCAGCCCCCGGAGCTTCTCTTTGCTGAAGCTCTCCTGAAAGGCGTTCAGGATGGAGCAGGGCATCACCAGATACAGCACCAGCTTGGAAACGACCTTGCTGTCCGCCTCGGACAAAAAGCGTATTTTCGCAATGATAAACCCCATGAGCAGCATAAAGAACAGTTCCGCGATCTGCCGGATCAGCAGCAGGCTCACTTCCATGGGCTTTCCCCCCTCTTGTTCCAGCCAAAAACAAGCCCCGCCTTGAAAGCGGGGCTCATCTCTCGTTTTTTTGCTTATTCCTTCACGCCGTAACGCTTGAGCAGCGCCTGGATCTTGGCGTTGGGGTCGATGATCGAGCCAACGCTCATATCGTGGTTGATGGCGGCCACAAAATAGGCGATGTACTTGGACACATCCACCTCGTGGAACCACTCGCGGCTCAGCAGCTCGGGCGTGCGGTAGGTCAGGTTCGAGCCGTACACCCCGCTGATGATGCCGTCGGCATAGGCCTTGTCGAACTCGGCCAGGCCGCCGGTAAAGATCGCGTAGGTGGCGTTGCAGAAAATGCGTTTGGCGCCGCGCTTTTTCAGTTCATACCCGATGTCCAGCATGCTCTCGCCCGAGGAGATGATGTCGTCGGCAATGAACACGTCCCGGCCCTCCACGCTCTCGCCCAGATACTCGTGGGCCACAATGGGGTTGCGGCCGTTCACCACGCGGCTGTAATCGCGCCGCTTGTAGAACATGCCCAGGTTCACGCCCAAAACGCTGGCGTAATACATGTTGCGGTTCATGGCTCCCTCGTCCGGGCTTATGACCATAAAGTCCTCCGGGTCGGGGCGGAAGTCGGGGATGCTCTTGAACATGGTCTTGAGCACCTGATAGGTGGGCATCACGTTGTCCATGCCCATCAGGGGCACCGCGTTGGACACGCGGGGGTCGTGGGCGTCAAAGGTGATAATATTTTCCACACCCATATCCTGCAGCTCCTGCAGGGCATAGGCACAGTCCAGGCTTTCACGGTAAGCGCGGCGGTGCTGGCGGCTGCCGTAGAGCAGGGGCATAATGACGGTGATGCGGTGCGCCTTGCCGCTGGCGGCCTGGATCAGGCGCTTGAGATCCTGGTAATGGTCGTCCGGGCTCATGCAGTTCTCGTGGCCGAACATGGTGTATTTGCAGCTGTAGTTGCCCACGTCCACCACAATGTACAAATCATCGCCGCGGATGGTGTTTTTGATCAGGCCCTTGCCGTCGCCGGAAGAAAAGCGGGGGCATTCGCTGGGAATAATAAAGGTTTCCTTCTCCATGCCCTTGCGCTTGGCCCAGCGCACCAGGTGGCGGTCGATCAGGGCGGTGAGCTCACGGGCGCCGGGGGTGGCGATCAGCCCCATGTCGGCCACGCCGTTTCCCTCAATAAAAAACTCGGTGTTGTTCGGCTGCTGCTGCATCACAGTAAACTCTCCTGTTCTTTTGATTTACCTTGAAAATAACCGTGCCCCCGTGTGCTGCGGGGGCATACAAATTTACAATTAGATAGTATCACACTTTTGCCAAAAGGAACAGCAAAATCCCCGCTTTCCCGCATTTTCTGCGGCTTGTCGTATGCCCTGCGGGAATCCGATGGTACAAATTGTCGAATATGCCCAAAATCCGTTTTTCCGCGGCATTCCCAAGCTTTGAGCGGCAATACAAAAAGCCTTCGCCCCCCGGTTTTGCGGGGGCGAAGGCTTTTACAGATCAAACCAGCTCGATGATGGCCATCTCGGCGGCGTCGCCGCGGCGGGGGCCAGTTTTCACGATGCGGGTATAGCCGCCGTTGCGGTCGGCATATTTGGGGCCGTACTCGTCGATCACTTTTTTGGCAACGGTCTCCTTGGTGATATAAGAGTAGACCTGGCGCTTGGCATGCAGATCCTCCCGCTTGCCAAGAGTCACCATTTTTTCGGCCATGGAACGCACTTCCTTGGCACGGGTAACGGTGGTCTCGATTTTGCCGTTCTCAAACAGGTAGGTCACCATGGCGCGCAGCATGGCGTTGCGCTGCTCACTGGTGCGGCCGAGTTTTCTGGTACCGGGCATCCCGTTTCACTCCTTTGCAGTAAAATTACTCGTCGTCTTTGGTAAGGGTAAAGCCCAGAGAATCAAGCTTTGCCATGACCTCTTCCAGGCTCTTGCGGCCGAGGTTGCGGACTTTCATCATCTCGTCCTCGGACTTATTGATCAAGTCTTCCACGGTATTGATGCCCGCGCGCTTCAGGCAGTTGAAGGAACGCACCGAGAGATCCAGTTCTTCAATGGTCATTTCCAGGGCCTTTTCCTTGCCCTTGTCGTCCTTCTCCACCATGATCTCGGCGCCCATTGCCTCCTCCGACAGGTTGACGAACAGGTTCAGATGCTCGGTCAGCACGCGTGCCGCAAGGCTCACGGCTTCCTTGGCATTGATGGTGCCGTCGGTCCACACCTCGATGGTGAGCTTGTCGTAGTCGGTGATCTGGCCAACGCGGGTGTTCTCCACCGTGTAGTTGACCTTCAAAACAGGCGTATAGATGCTGTCGATGGGCAGCACATTCAGGTCGTTTTTCTCCTGCATGAGCTGCTTGTTGCGCTCTGCGGGCACGTAGCCGCGGCCCTTGTCGAAGGTGAGCTCCATCACGAGCTTGCCGCCTTCTTCCAGGGTGGCGATATGCCACTCGGGGTTCAGCACTTCGATCTCATCGCTGGGCTTGATGCTGCCAGCAGTAACTTCGCCCTCACCGGCCGCTTCAATGCGAACGGTGACAGGGCCGTCGGCGTAGAGCTTGGCGGCAACGCCCTTGAGGTTCAGCACGATCTCGGTCACGTCTTCCTTAACGCCGGGAACGGTGCTGAACTCGTGGACCACGCCATCGATCTTTACGCTGGTGACGGCAACGCCGGGAAGCGACGAAAGCAGGACACGCCGTAAGCTGTTGCCCAAGGTGGTACCAAAACCGCGCTCCAGGGGCTCCACGACGAATTTGCCGTAGCGGCCGTCCGGCGACAGGCTGGTGGTATCAATTCTGGGGCGTTCGATCTCCATCATAAAAAACCCTCCTTGGTGGGCCGGCCCTGGGGGCGGGCCGGCCTTTAGTGTTCGCTTTCCCTATGCGCTGAGCTTGTTACTTGGAGTACAACTCAACGATCAGGTGCTCGGCCACGTCGAAGTCGATGTCGGCGCGGTCCGGCAGCCGGTCCACAATCACGCTCATCTTCTCGGTGTCCTTGGTCATCCAGGAGGGGGTGGGGCGGGAGGCGTTCTTTTCAACGCACTCCTTCAGCTTGCCGCAGTCGGTGGTCTTGATCTCCACCTTGTCGCCGGCCTTGAGCAGGTAGGAGGGGATGTTCACCAGCTGGCCATTCACGGTGAAGTGGCGGTGCAGCACCAGCTGGCGGGCCTCCTTGCGGCTCATGGCAAAGCCCGCGCGGTACACCACGTTGTCCAGCCGGCTCTCCAGGATGCGCAGCAGGTTTTCACCGGTGATGCCGCTCTTGCGCTCGGCCATGTCGAAATAGTGGGCGAACTGGCTCTCCAGCACGCCGTAGTAGCGTTTTGCCTTCTGCTTTGCGCGCAGCTGCAGGCCATACTCGCTGACCTTCTTGCGCATCTGGTTGGGGCCGTGCTGGCCGGGTACGGTGCTGCGGCGCGCAAACGCGCACTTGTCAGAGTAGCAGCGCTCGCCTTTCAAAAACAGTTTCTGACCTTCGCGGCGGCACTGACGGCACACTGCGCCTGTATATCTTGCCATTCTTGTTCCTCCTTAAAAATCAGATGCGGCGGCGCTTCGGGGGGCGGCAGCCGTTGTGGGGGATGGGGGTCACGTCCTTGATCATGTTGACCTCAAGGCCGGTGGCCTGGAGCGCGCGGATCGCGGCTTCACGGCCGGAACCGGGGCCCTTTACGTACACTTCCACGCTCTTCATGCCGTGTTCCATCGCGGCCTTGGCTGCGGTCTCAGCGGCGGACTGCGCGGCGTAGGGAGTGCTCTTGCGGGAACCACGGAAGTTCAAACCGCCCGAGCTGGCCCAGGAAACGGTGTTGCCCTGCGTGTCGGTGATGGTTACGATGGTATTGTTAAAGGTGCTCTGAATGTGCGCAGCGCCGCGCTCAATGTTCTTGCGCTCGCGCCGTTTGGTGCGCACGGCACCCTTTTTAGCAGCAGCTTTGGTTGCCATTTCTGTTCCTCCTCCTTACTTCTTCTTGTTCGCCACGGTGCGCTTCGGGCCCTTGCGGGTACGGGCGTTGGTCTTGGTGCGCTGGCCGCGCACGGGCAAACCCTTGCGATGGCGCACGCCGCGGTAGCACTGCACCTCCACCAGGCGCTTAATGTCCAGCGCCACGTTGCGGCGCAGATCGCCCTCCACGATGACGTTGTTCTTGTCGATATATTCGCGGATCAGGCCTTCCTGCTCGTTGGTCAGGTCTTTTACGCGGGTGTCGGGATCGATCTTGGTACCAGCCAGGATCTTCTTGGCGGTGCTGGGACCGATGCCATAGATATAAGTCAGGCCTACTTCCACGCGCTTTTCGCGGGGCAGGTCAACGCCGGCAATACGTGCCATAGTTTAAAAACCTCCTAATATACATCCCATGTCCGTGTCGGGGGCTGCGCCGGGAATCTACGCACTTGCCCCCCAAGCGCTTCGGGTCTTAGCCCTGGCGCTGCTTGTGCTTGGGGTTTTCGCAGATGACCATCACGCGGCCTTTGCGCTTGATGACCTTGCACTTTTCGCAGATGGGTTTCACGGAAGGTTTGACCTTCATGATGATGAACCTCCTTTTGTGTGGCGCTTATTTCGAGCGCCAGGTGATGCGGCCCTTTGTGAGATCATAGGGCGACATTTCCAGTGTGACCTTGTCCCCGGGCAGGATGCGGATGAAATTGGTCCGCAGCTTGCCGGAGATATGTGCCAGCAACCGATGGCCGTTTGCCAGCTCCACCCGGAAGGTGGCATTGGGCAGGGCTTCTATGACCACGCCCTCAACTTCAATAACGTCTTCTTTGGACAAGCGCTTCCCTCCTCTGAGATTAAGTGGGGTGAGCCGCGTCAAAGGCGCGGATCGCCTCACTGAGCTGTTTGTCGTTTGCAAGGCTTTCGCTTTGCAGGACGGTGGCGGTGGGGGCCACATGCCTTATCTTTTTGGGCTTTGGCCGCTCCAGTCTGCGCAGGCTTCCGTCTGCGAGAAAAAGCATCTGGCCTTCCACGGCCAGCACCGCGAAGGTGCGGGTCTTGTCCCTGCCTGCCCGCGAGCGCACCAGCCGGCCTTTTACAAAGTCCATGCTGCACCCTCCCAGGCTTTGGTCAGGACCTCGGGCCCTGCGGCGGTAATGGCGACCGTGTGCTCAAAATGAGCGGAAAGGCCGCCGTCCGCCGTGCGAACCGTCCATCCATCGGCGTCGGTTTTCACCGTGTAGTGTTTCTGATTGACCATCGGTTCAATGGCCAGGGTCATCCCGCTCACCAGCCGCGGGCCGCGCCCTGCGGCGCCGAAATTCGGCACCTCCGGGTCCTCGTGAAGCTCTTTGCCCACGCCGTGGCCCACAAAGCTGCGAACAACAGAAAAACCGTTTTCCTCCACATAGGCCTGCACAGCGTGGCTGATATCGCCCACCCGCGCGCCGCACACCGCGGCCCGAATGCCGCAGTGCAGGCTTTCGCGGGTGACCTCCAGCAGCCGCTGGGCCTCAAGGTCCAGCTTGCCGCACCCAAAGGTGCAGGCGTTGTCGCCGTTAAAGCCACCCCAGGCAGCCCCTGTGTCGATGCTCACGATATCGCCGGGCCGGATCACCTTTTTTTTGCTGGGGATGCCGTGGATCACCTCGTCGTTCACGCTGATGCACGCGGTGCCCGGGAACCCGTACAGGCCCTTGAAGTTGGGCCTGGCGCCCTGCCCTTTGATAAAGTCGAAAATGATCTTGTCGATCTCGGCGGTGGTAATCCCCGCCTCGATCGCGCCGCCGCCGAGCCGCAGCGCCTCGGCGCTGATCTCGCAGGCGCGGCGCATTGCTGTGAGCTCCTTGGCATTTTTGATCTGGATCACGCGCTCAAGCCTCCAATGCCTTCAACAGCAGCGCGGTGGTATCGGCGATGTCGTCCTGGCCTTCCACCACCACCAGCTTACCCCGCTGGCGATAAAACTCGATCAGCGGTTCGGTGAGCTCGTGATAGGTGCGCAGCCGGTCCCTCACCGTTTCAGGCTCGTCGTCCTTGCGGGCGATCAGCGCGCCGCCGCACCGGTCGCAGCGGTCCGGCTCGCGGCTGGGCTTGTGCTCCACATGGTAGGAAGCCCCGCACGCCGAGCAGACCCGCCGGCCGGAAAGGCGTTTCATGATCACCTCGTCCGCCACCTCAAGATCCACCACCTTGTCGATGACCACCCCCATCTGCTCCAGCGCCTCGGCCTGGGCCACCGTGCGGGGCACGCCGTCCAGGATAAAGCCGCCGGCACAGTCGGGCTCGGTCAGCCGCTCTTTGATGATGCCGATGATGACGGGGTCGGGGACAAGCGAGCCGTTTTCGATGTATTCCTTGGCTTTCAAGCCCATTTCAGTTCCGTTTTTTACTGCGGCGCGCAGGATATTCCCGGTGCTGATGGCCGGAATGTTCAGCTTGTCGCAAACCACTTCCGCCTGGGTCCCTTTGCCGGCGCCCGGAGCGCCCAACAGGATCAGATTCATGCTCGTTTGTCCCCTTTCCTTTTGTCAAGATGGGGGTTCCCTGTTTATTCCAGGAAGCCCTTGTGATGGCGCATCAGCATATAGCTTTCCATGCTGCGGCCAGTATCCAGGGCCACGCCCACAACGATCAGCAGGCTCGTGCCGCCCAGCTGGATGTTCGTGCCGGTCACATTGCCCAGAATGATGGGCAGAATGGCCACGACGCCCAGGAACATCGCCCCGATAAAGGTGATCTTGGACAGGCTCTTGGTAATGAAGTCGCTGGTGGGCTTGCCCGGCCGGATGCCGGGGATCGCGCCGTTGTTTTTGCGCAGATTGTTGGCGATTTCCACGGGGTTATACTGGATCGCCACATAGAAATAGTTGAACGCAACGATCAGCAGCAGGTAGATCACGGCGTACAAAAAGCTCCGGTAGTTGAACACCTGGAAAAAGGATGCCCAGAACGGGTGCGCCGCCGCGTCAAAGTTGATAAAGCTGCCGATCATGTTGGGGATGCTGACCAGCGCGCTGGCAAAAATGATGGGCATAACGCCGCTCATGTTCACCTTCAGGGGAATGTGGCTGGCCTGGCCGCCGTACATCTTGCGGCCCACCACCCGTTTTGCGTACTGCACCGGGATGCGGCGCTCGGCATTGGTCAGAATGACCACGAACACCACCACCACCAGCGCCAGCACCAGGAACAGGGGCAGGAACGCGTAGATCTGGGGCTCGCCGGAAGCCGCCCGGGTCAGCAGGCTCTTCACGGCGGTGATCACGCTGCTCCAGCGGGAGATAATGCCCGCAAAGATCAGCAGCGACACGCCGTTGCCGATGCCCTTGGCGTCGATCTGCTCGCCCAGCCAGGTAATGAACTGCGCGCCTGCGGTAAAGGTCAGCACAATGACCACCGCCGCAAACCAGCCCTGCCAGCCGGTGGTGTAAGCAACCGCGCCGTAGTTGTTGCGGATGATGAGGTAGTAGCCGATGGCCATGGCCAGGGCAATGCCGCCGCCCACATAGCGGGTGATGCGGGTCAGCTTGCGCCGGCCGTCCTCGCCCTCCTTGGACAGGCGCTCCAGTGCCGGAATGGCCACGGTGAGCAGCTGCATGATGATGGAGGCGTTGATGTAGGGACCAACGCCCAAAGCAAAGATGGCGCACTGGCTGAGCGCGCCGCCGCTCATCATGTTCAGGTAATCCAGCATGTTGCCGGTTCCGGAAGCGAACAGGGTGAGCGCATCCGCATTGATGTAGGGCACGGTGATAACGCAGCCCAGACGGAAAATAACGATGACCATCAGGGTGTACAGGATCTTCTTACGCAGTTCGGGGATCTTCCACGCATTGCGGAATGTATCGAACACCTTAGATCACCTCTGCCTTTCCGCCCGCCTTTTCGATTTTCTCTTTGGCGGAAGCAGTAAAGGCGGCCACCTGCACGGTCAGGGCTTTGGTCAGCTCGCCGTTGCCCAGGACCTTCACGCCGTCCAGGCTTTTTTTGATCAGACCGGCCTCGACCAGGGCCTTGGTATCCACCACTGCGCCGGCCTCGAACCTTGCCTCCAGGTCGCTCACCTTAACGGTAGCATACTCGGTGGCGAAAATGTTGTTGAAACCGCGCTTGGGCAGGCGGCGCTGAAGGGGCATCTGGCCGCCTTCGAACCCGGCCTTTTTCACGCCCGAACGCGCTTTCTGGCCCTTGTGGCCGTAACCGGCGGTCTTGCCGTTTCCGCTGCCGTGGCCGCGGCCCTTGCGTTTCGCAGCGGTGGTAGAACCCTCTGCGGGCTTTAATTCATGAAGCTTCAATGTGCTTGCACCTCCTTGCTGTTACGCTTTGGTGACCACGACCATGTGGCTGATTTTAGCGATCTTGCCGCTGGTGGGGGCGTTGTCCGGCTGAACGGAAACGTCGCCAATGCGGCTCAGGCCAAGGCTTTTCGCGGTAGCGATCTGCTTTACGCTGCGGCCCGACAGGCTCTTGACCAGTTTGATGGTCAAAACGCCGTCGGCCTTTGCCTTGGGAGCGGCGGCCTTCTTGGGGGCAGCTTCGCCCTCGGCCTTTTTGGCTGCGCTCTTTTTGGGAGCGGCCTCACCCTCGGCCTTTTTAGCCGCAGGCTTTTTGGCGGCGGGCTTCTTCGCAGCAGCCTTTTCGCCGTCCGCCGCCTTTTTAGCGGCGGGCTTTTTGGCGGCGGGCTTTTTAGCCGCAGCCTTTTCCTCGGTGGCAGCCTCGGCGGCCGCGACCTTCTTTTCGGTTTCTGCCATGATCAGCTACCTCCTTAACCTAAGATTTCCTTCACGGTCTTGCCGCGCTTGGCAGCCACTTCCTCGGCGCTGACCAGGCTGCACAGGCCGTTGAAGGTGGCGGTGACCACGTTGCAGGGGTTGTTGGAGCGCAGGCACTTGGTACGGATGTCCTTAATGCCGGCGGCTTCCAGCACCGCACGCACGGGGCCGCCGGCGATCACGCCGGTACCGGGGGCCGCGGGGCGCATCAGAATGCGGCCCGCGCCGAACTCGCCCACGATCTCGTGGGGAATGGTGGTGCCCCGCATGGCGATCTTGTGCATGTTCTTTTTGGCGTTCTCGATGCCCTTGCGGATCGCCTCGGGAACCTCGCCCGCCTTGCCCATGCCAAAACCGATGGTGCCCTTGCCGTCACCCACGACAACCAGAGCGCTGAACTTCATCACGCGGCCGCCCTTAACGGTTTTGGATACGCGGTTGATGGCGACGACCTTCTCGATCATGCCGTCGTCCACTTCACGATTTCTTCTTTCCATGTGTATCCTCCTCCTTACAGCTCCAGGCCGCCCTCGCGGGCGCCCTCGGCCAAAGCTTTCACGCGGCCGTGATAAACAAAGCCACCGCGGTCGAATACGACCGTCTTGATGCCCTTCTCCAGGGCCTTCTCGGCAATCATTTTGCCCACCTTGCCGGCAGCCTCAATGTTGCCGCCAAAGCCCTCAAAGCCTTTTTCCATGCTGGAGGCGCTGACCAGGGTCACGCCGGCCACATCATCAATGATCTGGGCATAGATATGCTTGGAGGAGCGGAACACGTCCAGGCGGGGGCGCTCAGCGGTGCCGCTGATCTTGCCGCGCACACGGCGATGACGACGAAGCCGGGCTTCGTTCTTGTCAGGTTTATTGACCATTGTCTTTCACTCCTTACCTTATTTGCCTTTGCCGGCCTTGCCCTCTTTGCGGATGATGTGCTCACCAGCATAGCGGATGCCCTTGCCCTTGTAGGGTTCGGGGGGGCGCTTCTCGCGGACTTCAGCCGCGAACTGGCCGACCTTCTGCTTGTCGATGCCCTTGATGATGATGGTGTTGGCGTCGGGAGCTTCGATCTTGATCTCGTCGGTCTCGTCCACGATCACCTGGTGGGAAAAGCCCAGGTTCATCACCAGGCTCTTGCCCTGCTTAGCCACACGGTAGCCAACGCCCTGCACTTCCAGCTTTTTCTCAAAGCCGTTCACAACGCCCTCCACCATATTGCTGATGTTGGTGCGGGTCAGGCCGTGCAGGCTGCGGGCCTCTTTCTCGTCATTGGGGCGGGTCACCAGCACTTCACCACCCTCGATCTTCACGATCATCATGGGGTGGATCTTGGAATTCAGGGTGCCCTTGGGGCCCTTCACGGTCACGACGTTATCCTTTATGGTAACTTCGACGCCCGCAGGAATGACGATGGGTTTTCTTCCAATTCTCGACATTGTCTTTTTGCCCCTTTCTTACCACACAAAGGCGAGCACTTCGCCGCCCACGTGAGCGGCACGAGCGGCCTTGTCGGTCATAACGCCCTGCGAGGTGGAAATGATCGCGGTGCCCAGGCCCTTCATGACCTTGGGCATGTCTTCGCAGTTGGTGTAGATGCGCAGGCCGGGCTTGGAAACGCGCCGCAGGCCGGCCAGGACCGGCGCGCCGTTCTCCTGATATTTCAGGGTCAGGCGCAGGGTGCCCTGCTTGTTGTCTTCGATCGACTGCACACTCTTGATGTAGCCCTCGTCAACCAGGATCTGGCAAACCGCCTTCTTCAGGTTGGAAGCGGGAACGTCTACAGAAGGGTGTTTGGCAGTGCTGGCATTGCGGATGCGGGTAAGCAGGTCCGCGATAGGATCGGTGATTTGCATGCCACTAACCTCCTTTTAAGGTTCTTCGTTGTTGTTCTGCGGTTTACCAGGATGCCTTCTTCACGCCGGGGATCTCGCCCTTATAGGCCAGTTCACGGAAGCAGATACGGCACACACCGTACTTGCGCAGGTAGGCGTGGGGGCGGCCGCAGATCTTGCAGCGGTTGTAGCCGCGGGTAGAGAACTTGGGCTCCTGCTGCTGCTTGATCTTCATAGAAGTCTTTGCCAAAGTCGTACCCTCCCTTAGTTAGCGAACGGAGCGCCCATGGCCGCAAGCAGGGCCTTGGCCTCTTCGTCGGTTTTGGCGGTGGTCACAAAAGCGATGTCCATACCGCGCACGGCGTCGATCTTGTCGTAGTCGATCTCGGGGAAGATCAGCTGCTCTTTGATGCCCAGGGCGTAGTTGCCGCGGCCATCGAAGGAGTTGCCGTTGATTCCGCGGAAGTCGCGCACGCGGGGCAGGGCCACGCTGAACAGCCGGTCCACGAACTCGTACATGCGCTCGCCGCGCAGGGTGACCTTCACGCCCACGGGCATGCCCTCGCGCAGCTTGAAGTTCGCCACGCTCTTTTTGGCCTTGCACACGATGGGCTTCTGGCCGGTGACCTGGGCAATGTCGCCCAGAATGGCCTCGATCATTTTTTGGTTGTCCTTGGCTTCGCCGCAGCCCACGTTCACGATAACCTTATCGAGCTTGGGGATCTGCATAACGCTCTTGTAGCCAAACTTGCTCATGAGGGCGGGAGCAACCTCGCTGACATACTTTTCTTTCAAACGTGCCATTGTGTTGTTTCCCTCCTTCACAGCTCGGCGCCGCATTTGCGGCACACGCGCACATTTTTGCCTTCCTTCACGGTGTGGGCCACGCGGGTGGCCTTGCCGCACTTGGGGCAAACCGGCATAACTTTGCAGGCGTAGATCGCACCCTCGGCCTTCACGATACCGCCCTGTTCGCCCTGACGGCGGGGTTTCACGTGCTTGGTGACCATGTTCAGACCCTCGATGATGACCTTGCCCTCTTTGGGGCTCACAGCCAACACCTTACCGGTCTTGCCCTTGTCCTTGCCGCTGATGATCATAACGTTGTCGCCGGTTTTAACATGAAGA
>OFOK01000206.1_pt1 | contig 62243 bp, 51 predicted proteins | sample 1542001 | NCBI WGS metagenome assembly OFOK01 (sample SAMN04209242, study PRJEB22552) | human gut metagenome | biome: gut; material: feces | host: Homo sapiens | place: USA: Oklahoma
TGGAATGGTTCTTGATGAATTGGGCTTCATCGATTACCTCACAGGCAAAGCTCATTTTTTCATAAAGGAGGATATCCCTGCGCAGAAGGTCATAGGAGGTGATCACCACTCCCTTTCCCTGTGCTTCCACGCGCTTGAGCAGCTCCTCCCTTTCCTTTACATTTCCGGCAGCCGTATAAACAGGAAGCGCCGGGGCAAATCGTTCCAGCTCGCTTTTCCAGTTATAAACCAGTGACGCCGGACAGACAATCAGCCAGGGCCTGCCCGGATTTTCCCCGCTCTCCTTCCATTCCGACAGGAGAAAAGCGATGACCTGCAGAGTCTTTCCCAGGCCCATATCATCCGCCAGGATGCCTCCGAAGCCGTTGGCCTTCAGCGTTTTTATCCATAAAAATCCCTGTTTCTGATATCCCCGCAGAATATTGTCCAGTTCGCTGGGGATTTCAAAATCATTGTCCTCCACCGTTTTCATATTCCGGACAAGGGAACGGAAGCTCTTGTTTTTCTGAAGGGCCAGGCCGCTGTTTTCCTTCAGGCTGCTGTCCAGATACATGGCACGGTAACGGGGGATTTCCGCCTTTCCGTCCTTCAGGGACGCATCGGTAATCTGAAGCTCCTGCTTCAGCCTGCCCAGCGTGCGGATTCCCTCGTCGCTCAAATCCACGAAGCTGCCGTTTTTCAGCCGGTAGTACTTCTTGCGCCTGTCGTACCTGGACAGGATATCAACCAGCTGATCCACCGGCATCTCCTCCGACTGCAGCGTGAGCTCCAGCAGCTCCCCTTCCAGGGAAACGCCCACCGACACATGGGGCGCGGGCAGTATCTTCATATTTCTGACAGAATCCGATATATATACGTCACACAGCTCCTGAAGCCTGGGAATGCCTTCCTGAAGAAAGGTAAAAAGCCGCTCCTCATTTTTCTGGATCACCATCTGATGCTTTTCGGGATCATAAGCGTCAAAAAAGGCACTCACCAGCCCCGCCATCTTCATTTCCCTGTGCGCATCCCGCCTGTCCGCCAAATTAAAATTTTCATAGAGATTATGCTTTTCTTCCCCATAGACCGAGTATAACTCGCAGGTAAGCAGATCCCTCTGGGGCGCATCCAGGTAAATTTCAAATACAGCCTCCTCCGGCAGATATTCCTCCGGTATAAAGTTCTGCATTTTCACCTCAAAATGCTCCTGCAGCACCGGAAGCATGTCCCTTGTAAAGGCCGGGAGCTCGTCCGCCGCCACATAAAGCCCGTTCTTTCCGAAGCTTTCCATGTAAAGAAGGAACTCGCGCACCTCCTCTATCCGTTCTCTGTCCGTTTTCCAGACAATCCCGTCATCAAAAAAGTAACCGTACCTGTTTCCGGTAACAAACTGCATACGCTGCAGCTTTATGGAAATCCCTGTCTTATCTCCATTGATTTCCAGAAGCCGCTCCGGCTCCCCTTCCCGGATTTCCCATTCCCGGCTGCTTTCCTCATCCACTGCTCCAAAAAACGGGGCTGCCTGTGCCGCCTCCAGGAATTCATCCGCCTGATCCCCTGCTATATTCAGTTCCCTCTTATATACCGTGGACAAATAATTTCCCAGATAGCTGCTTCCTTTCAGAAGCGTAAACTGCAGGAACCGCACCATGGGCCTGCTCTCCGGTGCAAAGGCCTCCGGATGATGGTAGAATTCCAGCTCCCTGCCATAGCTTACACGCTCATTCCTTGCCACCGCATTCACGAAATCACCGATATTTTTCAGCACATACATCCGGGTGTTCCCAATCCGGAATTCTGCCTTCATGCTTCCCCCGGTCAGCTTGAAATGGGGCTCCAGCCTTACCTTCCCCAGGATTTCCTGCTGCATCAGGTTTACCTTATCCTTCATCACGTACTGCCCCAGGATCCCATCGAAGCCATAGGTGGAGGTACGCACGGAGGGCGCTGCCGCTCTGCTCACAGGCAGGATCCGGGACGCGGCCTTACCTGTTCTGCGCTCCTCCAGATAAGTGAGCAGCACCGCCGCACAATGCTTGCAAAGCCCGGCATAGGTATAAAAAGCGGGGCACTCGCACTCATATTCCAGGATTTCCCGGTAGTCTTCATCTATTTTAATCTTTACTTCATAAAGATTTCCATGACTGCCGTTCACATTGGCTTCCATGGAAATTACCTCGAAGCCGTCTTCTTTTCCCTTTGTCCACTGCAGATTGCGCACGGAGCCCCTCCGGCTCAATTCCTCTCCCTTTTCAAAGGTCGTCTTATGGCATTCCCGACGGATATCTGTCCGACTCAGCATAATCTCGGTTTCCTCCGCTGTTTTCATGTTTTCCCTGACTGGTCCCGCTACTGTAAGAACCGGATTTATCATACCATTTTCTGAAGGAAATATCCATCCTGTAAAACCAAAGGTTGAGGTTACGGCCGGATCCCTATATAATTGGGGTGAGAACAAAAAAACGCGGATCTGCTGCCGAAAGCAGCAAAAAGGAGATAGTTCAGGCATGGACGGCAGAATACTACTTGTAGATGATGAAAAAGATATCGTGGATCTTTTGGAAAATGTCCTGACAGAGGAAGGCTTTTCTTTGATTCAAAAAGCGTATACCGGTACCGAAGCCATAAGGCTGTGCAGGGAATATAATCCCGACATCGTCATTCTGGATATCATGCTCCCGGACCTGGACGGCCTGGAGGTATGCCGAAAGATACGGGAATTCTCTTACTGCTCCATCCTGTTCCTTTCCTCCCGAAACGACGATATTGATAAAATACTGGGCCTGGCCTGCGGGGGAGATGATTATATCACCAAGCCCTTCAGCCCCCGTGAGATGGTGTACCGCGTCAAGGCACAGCTGAGGCGTCAGCAGTATCAGAACGCGGTTCCGTCCCATGCCGGAGGACTGCTGACGGCAGGGCCTCTCACCCTGGATGAGGAAAGCTGCCGGGCCTATAAGGACGGGCGGGAGCTCAGCCTGACCGGCCGGGAATTCCTGCTGCTCGCCTGTCTTATGGAAAATGCGGACCGGATTCTCTCCAAAGAAAGGCTTTACGAACATGTATGGGGGGAATACAGCAGCATCTGTGACAATACCATAATGGTCCATATCCGGCATCTGAGGGAAAAGCTGGAGGATAACCCTTCCGTTCCCCGTCAGCTGATCACGGTAAAGGGCCTGGGCTATAAATTAAAGAAAAAGGTGGACTAATCTGCATGAAAAGCTCCGGTTACCGTTCCATTTTCCATATTTACCTGATTTTTTTCCTCTCCCTTTTCGGCGCCCTGACGGCGGCAGTCATTCTTTCCTTTCTCCTCTTTTCCCTGCAAAAGCCGGATGGCTCTCTTGTAAGAAGCGACTGGCCCAGAAAGTTCACGGAACAATTCGGGGAACAGATTGTTTTTACAGACGGGAAGCCGCTGCTGCTCCAGTCGGGAATGGAATTATTGCAGGAGGAAGGAATCGGATTCCAGATCCTGGATGCTTCGGGCCGGGAGATTTACAGCTTCCAAAAGCCGGAATATGCTCCCGGCGTCTATTCTGCTCCGGATCTGCTGCTTCTTTTCTCAGAAGGACAGACGCAGGACGGACAGGGGATTTGTTTTGCCTCCCCATTGTCAGGTGACTATTGCTGCCTTCTCTATTTTCCCATAAAGGTATCCAGGGCCACCATGTATCTGAACGGACAGCGTTTTACCGGCGGGAAAACAGTTATTCTGGCTGCGGCTGCCATTCTCTTTCTCATCATCCTTTTTTCCGGCCTTGCCTATGGCGTATTCACCACGCGGAGCATGAACCGGCTGATCACCTCCATCCGGGAAATCGCCGCCCGCAGCTATCTGCCCGTCAGCGGCGGCGGCGTCTTCCGTGATCTCTACGACAGCATGAACCGGCTGGACAGGGAAATCCGCACCAGCGACCGGCTGAGGGAACAGACCGAAAGGATGCAGGAAGAATGGATCGCCAACATCACCCATGACCTGAAAACTCCCCTGTCCCCCATCCGGGGCTATGCGGAGCTCATGCAGGAGCCCGATTCCGCCAAGCAGGAGCAATACGGCCAATATGCGCGGATTATCCTGAAAAACACGTCCTACATGGAAGCGCTCATCGATGACCTGAAGCTGACTTATCAGCTGAAGAACGGAATGGTTCCCATGAAAAAAGAGGAGCAGAACCTTGTCCGTTTTCTCAGGGAGCTTGTCATTGATATCTTGAATACTCCCGAGTATGAACAACGCAGGATTCTCTTTACCTGCACCCGGGAAACCATCCTTTTTTCCTTCGTTCCCACTCTCCTGACGCGTGCTTTCCGGAACCTTATCCTGAATGCCTTTCTCCATGGGGAATCGGATACCGAGGCCGCCCTGCATATCTGCCAGGAGGGGACTGTGATTCAGATAACCGTCTCCGACAACGGAAAAGGAATCCCTGAAAAGGATCAGGAAAATCTCTTCCGCCGCTATTACCGGGGAACCGGAACGGATGAGAAAACGGAGGGAACCGGCCTGGGGCTTGCCATTGTAAAAAATATCGTTTCCATGCACAAAGGTACCATCTCCGTTTCCAGTATTCCCGGAACGGGAACGGCCTTTCATATACGCTTTCCCCTGTCTTAAGGTTAATTAAGGTTGCCTGAAAATCCGGTTAAGGTTGGCAGTTTATCATGACTCTATGATAACTGACAACCTTTTTTGTGTATCTTTAGGAGGTGCAACCTTGAATATTGTCCTGAAATACATCCTCACCAATTTAAAAGAACGGAAACTGCGGACAGCAGTCATGCTGCTTTCCATTCTCTTGTCCTCCATGCTTCTGTTCGTTTCCTTTTCCATCGGCGAATCCTATGAAAGCGCACAGCAGAAAATGGCCAGAGGGATGGCCGGAAGCGCCACACTTGCTGTTTCATCCGCTGACGGCACAGGCCTGGTGCCGGCCGATGCCATACCCGCCCTTCCCTCCATCCGGGCAAGTGCAGGGGTTCTGGAGGCATCCGCCCTTTATAAGGAAAATGGTTATTATGAAACCATTGATCTGGTAGCCGCCCCATTGTCCCAGCTGAATCAGATCAATCCGCCCCGCTTAAAAAACGGCGGAGAACTTTCCGGTTTTTCCGGCAGCAGGATCCTCTTACCCGATCGGTTTACCTCCAAATACGGGATAGAAAAGGGGGATACCATCACCCTGCAGATAAAGGGAAATCCGATAAGCTTTGAAGTGGCGGATATTGCGTCCTACGATACGGTTTTCCTGCGTCACACAAGAGGAGCGACCGCCCTTCTTCCTCTGGAAACCCTTTCCGGACTATTGGGAGAAGGGGAAGGCTTCAGCCGGATTTTGCTGGAACCGGCTGACGGCGTTTCCACAGCCAGCCTGAAGCAGGAGCTGGAAGCCGCTCTGCCGGACGGAGCATACCACGTGACGGAAATCGTGGATGAAGCCCGTATCGCTGCGGATGCAAGACAGAAATCCATGCCCTTTTTCCTGATCAGCTTTTTCTCGCTGACCATGAGTGTTTTCATCATATTCAGCAGCTACAAGGTCATCACCCTGGATAGGATGCCTGTCATCGGCACCTTCCGCAGCATCGGCGCAACCCGGAAAACCGTTTCCCGTATTCTACTGCTGGAAAGCCTCCTGTATGGCTGCGCAGGCGGACTGCTGGGTATACCGCCCGGAATCCTGGTACTGTATTTCCTCCTTCAGGGCATGGGGAAAAACCTGTCCCAGGGAATGGAAATTCCCATAGTCATCTCTGTATACGGCCTTTTCAGTTCCTTTGCCGTCGCGGTAACCGTCTCCCTTCTCAGCGCCTGGATTCCTGTACACAGGGCCAGCCGCCTGCCGGTAAAGGAAGTGGTTCTCGGAAATGTGGAAGAAGAACCGGTTTCCCGCCCACTCGTCCTGATTACAGGCGCCGCCCTGTTTTTTCTGTCCGTCATCCTTCCCAAAGCCGCTCCGGAGAACCTGCTTTATCCGGCGGGCGCCCTTTCCCTGCTCGGACTTCTCTGCGCGGCGATCATGCTCATTCCGCTGCTGACCAACGCGGCGTCACGCAGCCTGGAATTCCTTTATGGCTTCTTTCCCGGCAATGAATGCAGACTGGCCGCCAGGAACATGCGTGACAACAAGAATGTCACCCAGAATGTCACCCTCCTGTTCATCAGCATATCTGCCGTCATCGTCATCCGTGTGGTGGGAAGCTTTGTGACCACCTATGTGAGCGATGTTTTCAACGGCGCAGAACTGGAAGGCTTCGCGGACGGAATGATGGATCAGGCCTTTGTCGATGAGGTGAAGGCAATGGACGGCGTGGAAAAGGTACTCCCTCTCTATGTCTTTAACGGAAAGCTGCAGGGGAACGGCATTCCTTTTTCCCGTCTGGAGGCCACTTCCAATCTGGAATGGTATAACACCATGTTCGCCCTCCATTACACCGGGCAGGAAGAAAAAGAACAGGCCGAAGCAGTTTTTGGTTCCGGCCGGTCGATTATCCTGAGTGAAGACAGGATGAAGCAGGCCGGCTTATCCCCGGGCGATACCATCCGTTTATCCGACGGCGCTTCGGAAAAGGATTACACCGTGGCAGGAAGCTTTAAATCAAGGGCTACCGACGTGGAGGCGGTGATTCCCTCCGACTGTGCAGTAACCGATTTCAGCCCCTCCTCCTATGGTTTCCTGGCTTATACCGCCGCCGACCCGGAGGCAGTCATGATCCAGATCCGGGATCTGTTCGCAGATACTCCCAACTGGAGCCGTACGGTGGAAGAATTTAATACGGACGCCCTTTCTACCGTAGGCGCTTTCCTTCAGCCCATGCACAGCATGACCTACTTTATCTTACTCCTGGCCGCCATAGGAGTAATCAACAACCTTCTGATTAACTATATGCAGAAACGGCGGAGCATCGCCATGTATAAGTCCGTGGGCTTAAGCTGCCGTCAAAACAGGAAAATGACCCTGACCGAAGGCTTCTCCTCCGGTCTGCTGGGGGCTTTGATAGCCATGTTTGTTTCCTACCAGGAAATACAAACGATCTTTCTGGTAGCCGGCCCGAAAATATCCATGGTTCCCAGACTGGAGGCCTCTTCCTTCCTGACCGCCGGTATGCTCGGAATCCTGGTAACCCTGCTCGGTTCTGTCGTCCCTATCTGGAAAAGCCGCAGGATGAATCTGATCGAAGAAATAAAATTTGAATAAGAAAGCGAAGGTCTGGTATATGAAAGCATTGGAAAAAAACATCGCCATAGAAGGCAGGCATCTCGTCAAAAATTTCAATCCCGGCGGGGCTGCCACGAAGGTACTCAAAGATGTATCTCTGCAGATAGCACAGGGGGAATTCGCCTCCATCATGGGCCCGTCCGGTTCCGGGAAAAGCACGCTCCTCTATATCCTGGGCGGCCTGGATACCCCCACATCAGGATCCGTCCTGCTCAACGGCACCGATATTTCCCGGTTTGACGACGAGAAAATGAGCCGGATCCGCCGTCAGAAAATCGGATTTGTTTTTCAGTTTTATAATCTGATACCCAATCTGAGCGTGGAAGAAAATATCCTGCTCCCCCTGCTGCTTGACGGCAGGAAAAAACAGGATTATAAAAGCGACTTGGAATATATCCTGGAGGTTGTGGGACTCTCCCACCGCCGCAGGCATACGCCCCGGGAATTGTCCGGCGGCCAACAGCAGCGGGTGGCTATCGCCAGGGCCCTAATCAGCAGACCGGAAATCCTCTTTGCCGATGAACCAACCGGCAACCTGGATACAAAGACCGGAGAGGAAATTATGGCTCTTTTACAGGAGATCAACCAAACCAACGGGCAGACCATCCTTATGGTCACCCATTCTCCTGAAGCCGCCAAAAGCAGCAGCCGGATTATAACGGTGCGGGACGGTGTTATCTGTTAATCCGCCGCCTGCCGGAACACGGAAGCCATAAACGGACAGGGGGAGGGGCTGCCCCTTCTCCCCTATCCGTTTTGTTTCATCCAGGCAAGCACCTCATCCCAATCCCTGACCTTTGTATTTTGCATCCAGTCATAGAAAAGGCCTTTCAGCCTGTCCGCCGTCTCTTTTTCTTCCGCCGCGATATCATGCAGCTCCGTCCTGTCCCTGTCCATATCATACAGTTCAAACGGGCCCGGATATTTCCTGACCAGCTTATACTTTCCCAGACGGACGCCGCAGTTTCCTTCATGCTCCCAGTAAATCGGCCTTTCCCGTTCCCATTCCCTTCCCTCTTCCACATTCCCGGCAAAACTCACCGCCAGGCTTTCCCCCTGAAGGGGAATCAAGGTCTTATCCCCTTTTTTATCAGGGTACCTTCCTCCCGCCAGCTCTAAGAGTGTGGGAAAGATATCGATAAAATGCACCGGTGTATGCCGCAGAACCCCTTTTTCCCGGATTCCTTTCTTCCACTGCACCACAAAGGGAGACGCAATCCCGCCCTCATGGATCCAGTGCTTGAACAGACGGAAAGGCGTATTGCTCACATTGGCCCAGGGAAGGCCATAACTGATGTATGTATCCTCTCCGCCGGGGCGTTTCCTCGTCTGGTTTCCCACAGCCACAGGCCTGCCGTCCAGGGTCATGTCTTCCGCAAAATTCATCACCCAGCCGTCCGACGGAAGCTCCTCGGCACAGGCTCCGTTATCCGAAAGGAAAAGAAATACCGTATCCTCCTCTTCCCCGGTATCCTGCACCGCTTCCATTATCTGCCCCACCGCTCTGTCCATTTCCATCACCTGGGCGGCATACACTGCCATCTTGATATCCTCCCAGTCTTTCTCCTCCATGCTGTCCCAATCCGGAGACTCCGCATCCCTCGGCGACATATCCCAGATGTCCCGGACAAGCCCCATCTCCACCTGTCGGCGGTACCGCTGTCTGCGGATCTCATCCCAGCCGCACAGATAAGAGCCTTCCCGTTCCCGGATATCCTTTTCCCTGGCATGCAGGGGCCAGTGGGGCGCATTGAATGCCACATAAAGGAAATACGGATTCCCGCCGCCGGAAAACTGCCTGATATATTCACAGCTTTTTTCCGCTATTTTTTCCGTATAGTAAAAATCCTCGGAAGGCTTTACAGAAAGCCATTTCCCGTCCTCCGTCAAGGTGACCGGATTATAATAATTCCCCGCGCCCTCCAGCGTGCCGTAAAACCGGTCAAATCCTCTCTGAAGGGGGGTGGGATAGCCTTCCTGCCCTTCTATGCTTCCGGCTTCCTCCCGGTGTCCGTACTCGCCTCCCACATGCCACTTTCCCACCATTCCTGTCCGGTAACCGCAGTTTTTCAGTCCTTCCGCCAGGGTAAGGCAGTTTTCATTCAGATAGCCCTGATATTCGGGAATCCCGATATTGCCGGTCATGTGCCCCACCCCCGCCTGATGAGGGTACAGCCCTGTCAGAAGGGACGCGCGGCTCGGACAGCATCTCGCGTTGCTGTACATCTGGGTATAGCGCAGACCGCAGGCCGCCATGCGATCGATACCGGGCGTCGGTATTTCAGAACCATAGCACCCGATATCGGAAAATCCCATATCATCTGCCAGAAACAATATTATATTAGGTCTTTTTTCCTCTTTCATAAGCCCCTTCCCTTATTCCATGGCTTCCTCAGCCGCTTTTTCAAACAGCAGGTCAATCTCTTCCGGCGTCAGCTCTCTTCCCGTATATTCACGGAACCGCGCCTGGAAATCCTTCTGCCAGCTTTCGGCATTAAAAAGCGCTGTCAGGGCCACCCCGGATTTTTCCGGATTATCCGAAGCATGCCGGATTTCCTGTATAAGCCGTTCGGCACGCTCTCCTTCATAAAATTTCTGCATCTGGAAATTGGCCCAATAATGGAACTTTCCCCTTATGGAACCATGATAAGGCTCATAGGGAACCGGCACAAAATCACCGTTTCGGATATTGCCTTCCGGCCCGCACTCCTGTTCGTAAAGCAAAGCTTCCCTGCGCAGGCGGCTGACTGTTTCCCGGATATGCCCTTCCTTTTCCTCCGCCAGATTATGCTCTTCCCCGCCGTCGTCCCTCATATCGTACAATTCTTCATACCCGCCATTGTAATGGAAAACATATTTATACCTGTCATTCCTGCACATCACCCAACGCCGGTATCCCAGGCCGGAAGAAGAAAACTGGAATTCCCGATCGTTCTTCTCCGCCAGCCGGAAAAGGGATTCTCCCCGCAGCTCCCCGTCCGGATAGGCAAGTCCGCAGACATCCAGGCAGGTGGGCAGCAGATCGAAGCTATCCACAAAGCCTCCAATTTTTCTTCCTCCCGCAAGCCTCTTTGGATAACGCAGAAGCAAAGGCACGCGCACAGAGCCTTCATAAGCCAGTTCTTTACTGTAATACCCCTTATCCTGCAGCATTTCCCCATGATCGGAGGTGAAAATGATAAGCGTATTGTCCAGAAGCCCTTTCTCCCGCAGAGCATCCAGAATCTTTCCCACTGCCATATCCACCATGCTCACAGCCGTATAATAGGCTTTCCTTATCGCTTCCTTCTGTTCCCTGCTGTCCCAATCCCCGAACCAGGGATTCGGCTCATTGCCGTCCATCGGCATCCGGGAACGGGGAACCGGCTCCGGAATCACAGCCTCCCTGTACAGGCCGTCCAGCTCTTTCGGAATATTCCAGGGCGGATGCGGCTGAATGAACCCGCACATCAGGAAGAACGGCTCCTCTCCGTTTTCTTCCAGCCACTGTATGCTTCTGTCAGCCACCCACATGGTCCCGTGATCCTCAAGCTTCTGAACCGAATTCTGCGGTACATGATACAAAAGCGGCCTGACCCCATGCTGGTTCTGGATATCCCCAAGCCCTTTCTCCTTCAGATACTGCAGGTACTGATCATCCTGCCTTCTTTTGGGCAGCTCCTCCATCAGGTACATTTCCCCGAAGCCATGATGCTCCCTTGCAGGGAAAAAATGCATTTTCCCTACCGCCGCCGTCCTGTAGCCGTTCTCGCTGAAAATACGGGGAAGAGTGGGCGTGGCATAATTATCGATGGGCTTTTCTTCCAGATTGGTATAATAGCCATGATCCCGGCCCGGACGCCCTGTAAGCAAATCATGCCTGCATGCCATACATACAGGGTTCGTGGAATGGCACTGTTCAAAAAGAACCCCTTCCCCGGCCAGCCGATCCAGATTCGGGGTATGCATATGGGGAAAGCCTGCCACCCCGATGGTATCATACCGCTGCTGATCCGAAAGAAGCAGCAGCACATTCGGCCTTTTCTTCGTTTTTTCTTCCATCCTGTTCTCCTTTTTATAAGCTTTGCCGCCGCTCATCCCTTGACTGCCCCTATCATAACCCCTTTTTCAAAGTACTTCTGTACAAAAGGATAAACACAGAGGATGGGCAGAGTGGACACAATAATTACCGCATATTTTACCTGATCCGCACTGTCCTGGGCATAGCCTCCCTGAATCCCTCCGTTTCCTCCCGAAAAGGCTTCATTCAGAAGCAGTATCCTACGCAGCACGATCTGCAGCGGATCGTTGGCTCCGTTGTTATTAAAAATCAGGGCGTTAAAATAATCATTCCAATGGGCTACCGCATAATACAGGAGCAGAACGGATATCAGCGCCTTGGACAGCGGAAGCACTACCTTCGTGAAATAAGAGACATGAGAGCATCCGTCCAGAATGGCCGCCTCATATAAATCCTCCGGTATGGAATTGGAGATAAACGTCCTCGCTATGATCAGATTATAAATATTAATCGCCATATATACAATCAATATCGCTTTGGTGCTTATCAGATGCAGGGAGCTTACCGTCATATAAAGCGGCACCAGGCCGCCGCTGAAGAACATGGTAAAAACAAAATAAAGCATCACCTTATCCGCCATGCGGAAATCCTTACGGGAAAGGGCATAGGCCGCAGGCAGCGTCACCGCCATATTCAGCATGGTTCCGGCTGTCACATAGAGAATCGTGTTAGCATACCCCTTCCAAATCCTCGCATCGTTCAGAATCTGTTCATAGCCGTAAAAACGGATATCCTTCGGAAGGAACGTTACCTTTCCCAGATTGACCAGGTTGGAATTGCTGACAGAGGCGATAACGACAAACCATAGGGGATATGCGATAATGATAAAAATCACAATGCTGAGCACAATAACGGCAGCGGAAAAAATGGTATCCGGCCAGTAAATCTTTTTTCTTTTTGTTTTCAATTTTTATCCTTTCTGTCTGCGTCTTTCCCGCAGACGTAAATGCAGATATCAGCTACAGCAATCCGTTTCCGGTCGTCCTCTTGGCGATATGGTTGGTCACCAGCAGGAATAAAAAGTTGATTATGTTATTAAAAAGCCCTACCGCAGCGCCGAAGGAAAACTGGGATGATTTGATTCCCACAGAATATACATAGGTGGAAATCACCTGGCTCGCCCCCAGATTCAGACTGTTCTGCATCAGATAGATTTTATCAAAGCCCACCGCAAGGATATGTCCCATATTCATAATCAGCAGTATGATAACCGTGGGAAGAATCGCCGGGAAATCGATATTCCACATGGTCTGCCATTTATTCGCCCCGTCAATTCTGCAGGCATCATACAGCTGGGTATCCACGGAAGACAGCGCGGCGATATAGATAATGCTGTTCCACCCCATACTCTGCCATACCCCCGACAGCACATATACCGGAACGAAAGCCTTTTCCGAACCCAGAAGGTTGGTATTTTCCGCCGCCAGATGAATGCTTTTCAGGAAATTCCCCACCACGCCGCTGTCATTTGCCAGCATAATATTAAGCATCGATACCAGTACCACCACCGAAATAAAATAAGGGATATAAACCGTGGTCTGCACCGTACGTTTCCATTTTTTATTTCTGATCTGATTGATCATCATAGCCAGGATGATCGGGGCCGGAAAACCCACAATAATGCTGACCGCAGAGATCACAAACGTATTTTTCAGTGTCGTAAGGAACATGGGGCTGGAAAAATACTGATTAAAATATTTCATCCCCACAAACTCCCCTCCGGTAATTCCGGCCAAAAAGCTGTATTCCCGGAACGCCAGCTGCATTCCGTACATCGGTATATAGCAGAAAATAAATACATATATAACAGCCGGGAAAAGCATGAGCCACAGCTGATAATTCTTTTTCCAGTATTTTGCCTTCCTTTTCATAGCACGCCTCTCTTTACATGCGGGACTGTCCCTTTACAGTGAAAAAGGAACAGTCCCTGCAGGATTATTTATTCAGATATTCCTCAAATGCCGCCTGGCGGATTTCCAATATCTGAGGAAGTCCCGCGTCATTCACATTCTGCACATAGGTATCCCAATCCTTGTCAATATCCGATTCCCCGGTAAGCCACAGGGACCAATAATTATCAATAATGTTATTGATATTCGCCTGGGTAAGGGCCATGGTATTCTGATCCTCATCCGTATACTTCATAAACATCTGCGGATAATAGTCGGATTCCCCCATTTTATTCAGGACCGCATCATAGTCTTTTCTTTCTTCCACGGCAAAGGTCATATCCTGTGCCATTTCCAGCTCCGTACTTCTGCGGATATACATGGGGCCGTTCCCTGCGAAGGCATTCGTCCATTTCCAGGTACCCGGATCCATATCCGCATCCAGAGGAGGAAGCACCTTAAAGGAATGATCGCCTGTCTGCTCCACACAGCCATCCGTAATTCCCCCGAACAATACCTGTACACTGGCAGCCTCATCATAAAAGGTATCGATGAAACGCATGGCTGCTTCAGGATTTTTACATTTGGCGCTCATACAGATCCTGTTCGCGGACATATTCAGCCCGGAATAATCATTTCTCCAGCGGGTATCATAGGTTCCCGGCTCACAATCCACATCATAGGCAAGAGGGGCAAGCGGCACATACTGGGTATACAGCTTCGGCCCGAATTTATCGGTTTCTTCCCAGCCGAAGGCTACACCCACCAGAGCGTTTCCGTCCTCGTCGCCCCGGGACAGGGACTGATAGGTGGAATAATCACTTGTCAGCGCTTTCTGGTTAATGAGTCCTTCCTTATACAATTCAGACATAAATCGGAGGAAATCACGGTATCTTTCATCCACCGCATAGCATTTCACCTTTCCGTCCTCCGCAAAATAGCCTTCCTGCCCCCAGTTTGTAAGCTGTATTCCCGTAGCTCCCAGCAGGTTCGTCAGGGAATAGGCGCTGTTGAACCATGCGTTGTTGCCTCCGTATGCATTAAAGTCCAGCGGGACCTCATCATCCGGATTCCCGTTTCCGTTGGCATCCTGCTCCTTAAAAGCTTTCAGAACCTCCTTAAGCTCCATAAAGGTTTCCGGCATTTCCAGCCCCAGATTATCCAGCCATTCCTTATTAATAAACATGACCGTATTCGTGGCCGGCCATTTCCCCTGGAATTTAGGTGCGGCAAATATTTTATCTTCCTTTGTCGTTGCCAGAATCCTGGTATCCGGTTCCTCCTCAAACATCTGCATAACATTAGGCGCATTTTCCTCTATCAGCGAAGACAATTCCATAAACAAACCATTATACTTTGTATAATCGGAATCCACCGTGGCATTAATCAGGATATCCGGTATATCCCCGGAAGCAAACCGTGTGGACTTGGTAGTTTCCCAATCCGAATAAATCTGCTCCCATTCAATATCCACATTTGCTTTCTCTTCCAATTCCTGCAGCCACTGCAGTTCATTCATATCCTTGGTTAAGGAATGAGACACATAAAGCCCCGTCAATTTCACGGCCTCCCCATTCCCGCTCTCCTGTGCATTTCCGTCCGCCTGCGTTTCCTTCCCGTTTACAGCAGATGTATTTTCCGAATTTCCGCTTTCCTGCGAACCGCAGCCCCCCAGCGGAAGCGCCAGCATACATACCGACAGCAGAAGTGCAATTACTTTCCTTCTCATACCATTTCCTCCTGAATTCATTCTTCGTTTTTTGCTTCGTATCCTGTATCAGTTCATTCTGCTGCAGCACTTCTGAACCTGAAACCAGTCTATCCCTCCCTCACCGCATTTGTAAATATCGCATATTTCAAGCGTGCCGATTTTGAATATCACCGTCATTTTTACCATCTTATTCCATGTTTTCAAAATCAGCCGCTTTCAATATTGTACCCTTTCACCATATTTCATCGTTTTTTGCATCCCGCAGTACCGCAAAAGGACACAGGAAAAGGAGCCGGTCGGATGAACAACGAGACAATCATGGATAATAACAGAAACTATTGGAATGAAAATGCAGACCTGTGGTTTGGAACCACTGCATTACCCGAATACGGGGTAAAATTTGTGACGGAGGATGACTTACATTTATTTGGAAATATATCATGCAGAACGAAATGCCGGGGAATTATGGGGGCTGGATATCTCCCAAAAGCAGCTGGATCATGCGAAATCCTTATTATCAGAAAATGGTTATGCCGCAAAGCTAATATGTTCGCCTATGGAAGCAGACATTGATATCCCAAAGGATTATTTTGACTTTGTATACTCCATATATGGAATCGGCTGGACTACTGATATACAGGTTTGTTCCTTCCTCATGGATGCCAAAAAGCCGGACCGGAAATCTGTTTCATTTTCCGATCCGGCTTTTTCTATTTGCTCCTGTCCGCCGCGTCTTCGCATCCCATTCATTGGGAATGCCTGCAATAGGAGCGTATTGTCAGTACTGTAAATACAGGAATTTCCACCAGGGCCGCCCCAAGAATCACATAAGGCGTCCATACACAGCGGCTTCCAATATGCAGGAAATTAAAATCCGTCATTTCTGAAGCAAAACCTCCCAATATTGAGACACCCCCGGAAGGCAGCAGGCACCGTAACCAGGATATTCCATTCCCGCCGGATGCCATAAATAAAATAATGGGACTCAGGAAAAACAGCAGGGCCAATGCCAGCGCCGCCACCGTATTTTGGCACCGTGAAGACAGAAACAGGGTAAAGCTGACAGAAGCCAGCAGGCTTGCGAACCCGGCTGCCGCCACAGCCAGCTGCAGCTGCCCGATAGTCATGGCGCTCAGGCTCACGGTAGAAAAGACCAGCTGCATGGAGCTTTTTAAAAAATCCCAGCCAAAAAAGCTGTTGGAAAGGATCAGGTGCAGGGCCATGCACAGGGCAAAGGAAACAGCTGTAATCAGCACCGCCGCGGCCAGCTTGATCACCGCCAGCTTTCCCTTCCCGTATTTGGCGCAGCGCAGGATATCATCGGCATGCGTCTGATATTCTGCGGAATAAATCGGGGCGGCGATAATTACGCAGAGCAGCACCAGAAGAAAAATAGTCAGCATCTGATAATCATAGGCATTGGTGCTGTAGCCCGGATAAAAAACAAACGGCATTTTTACCTTTGCATACATTTTTTCCGCCTTTTCCCCTGCCTCCGGATAATCCCTTTGTTCCAATTTCATCAGGTTTTTCAGGTGAACCGGGCAGCTCTCATAAAAATGATCCAGCCAATCCGGGTCCAGGGCAGCAATTCCCGGGGCCATACCTGTTTCCGCATCCGCATATACCTCCGGTACTCTGGAAAGCAATGGGGCGACAGGAAGGATTTTTTCCACATACACCTCCGTAGGCAGCTGGTACATGTATTCTTTTTCATATTCCCTCAATACCCGGACAGCAGTCTCCGCCGCGGCCTTCAGCTGTGCTTCCGTGATTTCTCCGGCTATTCCTGCCTGAGCCTGTCTTTTTACCCGAATCGCATCAAATCCTGTGAGCTCTTTTTCCACCCCATCCTCCACGACGTTCCGTGTTTCAAAAGTCACCGGCAGCCAGGCCATCAGTACGGATATAAGAAGGGCCGCCGCAAGCAGAATCCAGGTGGTCCGTGTCTTTATAACCCTTTTTAATTCCAGCCTGAATAATCTCATCTTCTTTTCCCTCCTTTGGTACCTCTCTCTTCTGTTTTCCGTCCATCTGTATTCTGGGGGAAAAGCCAGAGATACAGATCCTCCAGCCTGGGTTCCTCCGAAACAGAATCCTCCGTTTCCGGTCTGTCTCCCAGATAACGAATGGTAATATCGCCGTCCGGCTCATTTTTCAGATTAACAATGCACAGCTTTTTCTCATAATCCGCCAGCGCGCGTGCAGGGATTTTTTCAGAAAAGACCTTTCCCTCCATGCGTTTTACCAATTCCGGTGTCGTTCCGGTTTCTATGATTTTTCCATCCTTCATAACCGCATTTTTCATGGCGATGTACTCCACATCCGGCACAATATGTGTGGATATGAGTACAATCCTGTCATGGGCGAACTCGGAAAGCAGGTTGCGGAACCGCACTCTTTCCCCCGGATCCAGCCCGCTGGTAGGCTCGTCCAGAATCAGGATTTCCGGCTCATTCAGCAGCGCCTGGGCGATGCCCACCCGCCTTTTCATCCCTCCGGAGAGCCTGACAATCTTTTTATTCTTCACTTCCTCCAGGGTGAGCGTTTCCAGAAGCTCCCCTATTTTTCTGCGGGACCATCCCGGCTTCAGCCCCTTTAAGGCCGCCATATATTCCAGATAATCCCTGACTGTAAATTCCGGGTAGAAGCCGAATTCCTGGGGCAGATACCCGAATATGTCCCGGTAAGCCTCACCCAGGCTGTCTATCCGTATTCCGTCATAGGTAATCCGCCCCTTATCCGGCTTCAATATCCCCGCTATCATCCGCATCAGCGTTGTTTTTCCGGCCCCGTTGGCGCCAAGCAGACCCCATACGCCCGGAGTTATCCGCAGGGAGACATCGTCCACCGCCCTGTTATCCTGAAAACTCTTACTCACCTGTTCCAAACACAATTCCATAATAACCTCGATTCCCGAAAAGCCCTCCGGCCTCTCTTTTTTTGTCGGTTCGCCCCTGAAGGCAGCAGCCTGCCTGATTTCAGCGACTGCTGCAAGGCAGTAAAACACAGCCCGACACTAAATCCCGCAGGGCATATAAGCCATGCGCAGCCGGCTGTACTGCCGTGCCAAAAATACAAGAAGGCAGAGGCACACCAAGGCCCAGCCGGCCGTAAAGGATTGAAGGTAAAAGGCCGGATAATATTTACTGAAAATCCCGAATAAAAGAAGCAGGACGGCACATGCGCTCACACTGCCGGGAAGAACATGTCTCCATTCCAAATGCCCCAGCAGATAAAACAATACCGCCGCCGCCGACAAAAATGGCGCCACCAGATACAATACCGCGCTTCCGTATCCCAACGGCGTTATACGGACCGTCAGAAAAATCAAAACACTGAGCCCGATACCATCCCCTATGCCTGCAAATACAATCCAGGATGCCATCAGCTTACCCGATGACATCTTTGCGGCCGCCTCCACCTCGTACATCCGGCAGCGCAGGGATCTTTGCAGGAAGGGGAGCACTGTCATGGCGATCAAAACTGCGCTGCAGCAGAGCAGGAACGGAATCTTATCACGGCTTATTCCGTAAGAATCCCCGTATATCCTTGAAATCAGGCCGCCCACTGCTGTAAACAGCATCGCCTGGAGAAGCCATATCTTCCATCCGGCAAACTTAAGCTGCAGCAAAAGGAATTCCCCAAAACCGGTTCTTTCCCGTATGTTTCTTTTCCCACCGGCCTGCCGTACGGCTGCCATGGTTCTTTCCAATCCTCCGCAGTCCCTGACGTTTTTTTCTGTTTTCAATTCCTCGCCAAGCCGTTTCTTCCAGTTATATCCCATTCTTTCCTCCTCCTTCCTGAATCTCTTTTTTTATCTGCTTTAATGCCCTGCGAAGTCTGGACTGCACCGTCCGCAGGGGAAGCTGAAGCACCAGACCGATTTCCCGCAGAGTCAGTTCCTGGGCAAAACGCAGCAGTACAATTTCCTTCCATTCCTCCGGAAGCCTTTCCACCAACAGTCTGAAATCCACCTCCGCTTCCGCCCGGAAAAATTCCGGTTCTGTAAATTCCACTTCCTCCGGTAAAGGCTCCGCCTTCTTTTTCCGCCATTCATCCACACAGGTATTCGCTGCTATCTGATATAGAAAAGGCCTGAATTTCCCTTTATGCTCATACCTGTCCAAAAAACGGATCGCCTTCAGAAAGGTTTCCTGCGCCGCATCCTCCGCCGCCATCCGGTCAGGGACATGCCACAGGCAATACCTCAGTATTTCCGGATAATACAGCTTCACCAGCTCCTCCGGTGCATTTTCATCACCCTGCTTCAGTTTTTTGAATATTTCATCTTCACGCGTCAAGTCTTTCCTCCTGAGGGCGTCCCCTCCGGCTTCTGTCCGGCCTTCTCTTTATATAACGCAGGAACAAGGGGTAAATGATTTCATTTTTATAAAAAATGGCAGGTATTCCGTTACCTGCCACCCTTCTTACTCCCTGTTCCGTATATTCTTTCTGTATTCTCCCGGCGTCATCCCGCAATGCTTTTTGAAAACCCTTCCAAATCCGTTGGCCGTGGAATACCCCACCGCAGTCGCTGTTTTCTCCAGCGGTTCCTCCGAATGCTCCAGCAATTCCTTCGCCTTTTCCACCCGAAGGCGTTCCAGCCATGTGGAAAAATTCACGCCCGTGGAATTTTTAAAATAGTGGCTCATATTGGAATAAGTCATCCCGAATTTTTCCGCCGCCGACTGAAGAGAAAGATTATAATCCCCGAAATTCTCCTCCATATAGCGGAAAACATCCTGGATATCCATATCCTCTCCCTCTTTTGGCTCTTCCTTATCCCAGAGCAGGGAAAGCTGGGAGGCCAGCGAGGCAAATGCCTGTTCCATCATGGCATAATCCATCTTTTTCTTGTCTGCGATCGTATAAATATATTCCTTTTTCTCTCCTCTGGCATTCAGTTCCCTGGAAAGAAGGTTATACATATTACGATAAACTACTTTATAGGTTTCTTCCGCCTCTCTCAGCCCTTCCAGATATTTCACCATCCGGCCCGTGCAGTTGAGAAGCTCCGTCCTGCTTTTCCGCAAAATGGCGATTTCCAGATGCCGGCCGCATTCAAAGACTTCATCCAGATTCTCCACCCGTTTCACTTCCATACTGTCATAATTCACCATGGCCGGCCTTTTTCTTGTTCTTGCATACTCTATCGCCGCCACACTGAGCATATAGGAAGTATGGATATCCGCCAATGCTGCACTTCGCCCAATCCCCACATAAAGAGGAAGCTTCTCAGCCTGATAAATTTCCCGGAACGCCGTCATCCACTGTTCCTGGATTTTCCCGTTTTTAAAGGTCACCAACAGCGTTTCATATTCCTTATTCAGCCCTTCCGGACGGTAGCAGAAGAACATTTCCGCTTCCTTTTCCCCATTATCCGCTTCCGTCTTTCCCCTTTGGTTCACCTTTTCCAGAAGCGAGGTGACCTGCTGCCGCTGTGCTTCCCTGTCCGTCCCCTGGCAGACGATACAGCAATTCAGCGAAAACAGCCGCACCGAACAATCCTCCGCATTTTCCATGACCTGTTCTTCTTCCGTAAAAACGCCTCCCAGACATTGGGTGAAAAAATAGTTCTTCAGCTGTTCTTCCCTGGTTGATACCTTCTTTTTCATAAGCAGAAACGGTTTATAGCTGATATGGGCAAGCCCCCATATCAAAACAGTGCCGCCGGCCAGAAGCGCTACAAATAAAAACAGGGTATTGCGGCTGACCTGGTTCATCCCCTGCTGTATTTTGCTTTTATCCTGGATAATGACATATTTCATATCATAATAATTGGAATCCAGAGCTGAAATCAGATACGGCCCGTCTTCCTTTCCCTTCTCATCCGCCTCTTCGTTCCCATATGTTTCCACCAGTTCTGTGATATCCTCATTCTTAAGCCCCCTGTCATGGGCAGACACGGCAATCGGCCTGTTTTTTTCATCCAGAACCGCAAAAAAACTTCCTTCATCCCCTTCCGCCTGCAGGGAACTCATATCGGAAAACAGATTTTTCTCTCTTATCAGCACAATCAGCACCAGCTCGGCGCGGGGATTTCCCACCGGCACGGGCAGGCTGACGGTGATCATGTCATTCATCAGCGTCTGATTAATAAAAACAGGCTCCGCCTTCCTGACATCCATCTGCTTCAAACCGAGATAATAAGTCATAAACGCTTCCTTATCCCAATTATCATAGTAAAAGGTGCTGCCGGGATTATTCATTTCCCAGGAAGAAAAAATAGCGTCCGTCCCGAAGAACAGCCCGTCATTCCGGTTGAAAAGAAGCACTTTTTCCGGGAACGGATTGGTTCCCACGATTTTCTTCAGCTCCATCTGGAGCAGATAATGGTCATAGGGGCTTCCGTCATGGAGCATCCTCGCCGAGATATCGGGATCCTTCAGGATTGCCGAAGGATAATTGGATATCATACGGAACTGGGTATCCACCGAATTTTTCAATAGCATAAGAGAATGATTTCCCGCTATGACAGCCCTCTCATTCATATTTCTGCTGACAGCCGGATAAAAATAAACCAGCATAACCATGACAGGCAGTAAAAACACAATGACATAAGAAAAAAGGAATTTCAAATAACTGCCTTTCCGTCTTTCCTTCCCATTCATTTATGCCCCCTCCTGCCGGTACCGTTCCAGCTCATTCTGATAAATTTCCATCATTTCCTCAAGGCCCAGGCTCCTGATCTCCTGCAGATACTCCTCCCATTCTTCCTCAATCCCGCCGTATGCAATCCATTTTACCCACTTTTCATCCACAAGCTTCAAAATACCTGTTTTAATTATGGCGAGACGGTCCGCCTCTTCCTTGGTAAATTTCAGTCTCGGCAGGATATCCTCCTCCGGCTGGAAATAGGGTTCATACTGCCTGTACTGCTCCAGGCTCAGGGCAATGGAGGCCGGAGGCTTTAAACGGCTGTCAAGCTCATCTGATGCAAAACATACGGCGTTGCCTCCCAGGGAGTTAATCCACTTCCACTCATCCGCCGTCTTACCTCCCGGTGCAGGCAGTACCTCATAGCCATCCTCCGTTTTCTCCACACCGATACCGAAGGAACCATAGATAGCCTGTACGGAAAATTCTTCTCCATACATTTCATTAATCCAGCGCATGGTTTCTTCCGGATAGGGATTATTCGCGGTTACCACCACACGGTTTGTCTCATATTTACACCGCGCCGGATGGGAGGGCCAGAAGGGTTCCGTTTCTTCGGAAGCCCGGAGCGGCAGAAGCACCTGATAGCTGTCCGCATAATCCGGGCCAACCCGATCCTCTATGGACCAGCCCAGCGTGGCCCCCACCGTCATAGCGGCCGGATTTTTGGATTTCTGCTGGAACTGGGAATAATCCTGGCTGAACACCTCCGGATTGATCAGGCCTTCCTCAAACAGACTGTGCAGGTAGCCTGTCAGCTGATAATATTCCTCCGTAACCGGCAGGAACAGAATCTCTCCCTGCGCCATGCCAAACCATTCTCCCGAAAAATCTTCCGCACATCTCCCATAGGCCCCTATCAGGTTCATCGCCGTAAACAATCCCCTGTTATTGGAAAAATCAAAGGGAATTTCATCCGCTTTCCCGTTTCCATTAGGATCCCCGTCCCGGAAAGCCCTGAGCACATCCCTGAATTCCTCCAGTGTCCGCGGCGTTTCCAATCCCAGGGCATCCAGCCAGTCCTGATTAATCATCATCATGGAGGTGCTGTCCGGCCTGTGGAACTTCACCGAGGGAAGCCCATAAATATTCCCGTCCGTAAAAACGGCCAGCATTCTTGTATCCGGCTTTTCTTCAAACATTCTCATCACATTGGGAGCCTGTTCCTCCACGTAATCGTTCAGCGGAAGGAACAGCTCCGGATAGGCTGAAATATCCGCATCCGTAATGGCCCCGCCCAGAAAAACATCCGGCACATCCCCGCTGGAAAGAATGGCATTTTTCTTCTCCTCCCAGCCGGAACGGACCTGTTCCCAAACCACCTTTACCCCGGTTTTCTCACTCAGCTCCTGAAAGCTGGGAATATCCTCTATATCCTTCGTCCATGCATGCGTCGTCACCAGAACATGGATTACCGCTTCCTCCTGTCCTTTATCCGTTTCCTTTTCTCCTTCCGGCTCCCCACCGCCCGCCAGACCGCAGGCCGCCGTCATTCCTGCCAGACACAATGCCATCAGTATACTGCACACTTTTATCCTTTTTTGTTTTCTCCCCATATTACATGCCCCGCTCTCAAATTTCATTTTTCTCACTATCATTGTATAGAAAAAAAGCCGGATAAGCAACGCCCGCTTCCAACTCCTGCCCGGAAATCCGGCAAATGTGCCTTCCCGCGTCTTCTTTGGCGGCTGTCATCCCCTTTTATTATGCACATTGCATATTTTTGTTGAATCGATCTGTGTCTTTTGTATATTTTCATATTTGCTGTTGATAAAATGAGTTTTTTTATCAAATTTCACAGAAATTTTATGGTACGTGCCATGGATTTATGGTAAAATATTAAAATCATTGCTAGTCATCTGCCTTTTTCTCAAATATCAGGCAGCTCATGTATTGACAGCTGGAAAAAATTAATGTTAAGCAGGGTTATCCTGCGGACAGCTGCCGGGATTCTTTTCCCGCCGTCATTTGGGTCAGACCTGAAATGCCGGCCGCCTTTTATTTCCCACAGCTTTGTCCTCACGAACGAAAGGAGTTCACATGTTAACGCAAGAAGAAATCACCAGCCTCGATGAGATTCTTTCAAGCCATGATTACGACAGCTCTTCCGTTATCGCAGTCATGCAGGACATTCAGAAGAAATATCGTTATCTTCCCGAAGACGCGCTGACCTATATTGCAGGGAAGCTGAAGCTGAGCGAAGCCAAAATTTATGGTGTAGCCACCTTTTATGAAAATTTTTCACTGGAACCCAAGGGCAGATATGTCATCAAGGTATGTGACGGCACCGCCTGCCATGTCCGTAAATCAATCCCCATTTTGGAAGAATTCCGGAATATCCTGGGCCTGTCCGAAACCAAGCATAATTCGGATGACATGCTTTTTACCCTGGAAACCGTCTCCTGTCTGGGAGCCTGCGGCCTGGCGCCGGTATGCACCGTCAATGACAAGGTTCATGCTGCCATGACACCGGAAAAAGCACGGGAACTCATAAAAGAACTGATGGAGGAAGCAGCCAATGAAAATTAACAGCCGCGAAGAATTAAACCACTTGCAGGAATACTACAGCAGCCGTCTGAACGCACAGAAAAAAAGAATTCTGGTATGCGCAGGCACCGGCTGTGTCGCAGGCGGCTCCCTTCTGATATATGACCGCCTGAAAGAGCTTATGGAAGAAAAAGGGATCTGCTGTGAGGTTGTCCTGGAAGAAGAACCCCATGATCCTTCCCTTCATTCCGCATCTGCCGGTACCGACGGCTGCTGCGCGGAAGGAAAAGAACCCATCGGATTAAAGAAAAGCGGCTGCCACGGCTTCTGTGAAATGGGCCCGCTGCTGCGTATCGATCCGGAAGGCCTTCTGTACATAAAAGTTAAAGTGGAAGACTGTGAAGAAATCATCGAAAAAAGCATCCTGAAGGATGAAATCGTGGATCATCTTGTTTATCAGGATCATTCCCTCAAATCCTATCCCAAACAGGAAGACATTCCTTTTTATAAAAAACAGACCCGTGTTGCCCTGGAATACTGCGGACATATCAATGCGGAATCCGTAAGGGAATATATCGGAGTAGGCGGCTACAGAGCCGTGGCCAAAGCCCTGTTTGACATGACTCCCCAGCAGATTGTGGACGAAATCACAGAATCCTGTCTGCGCGGAAGAGGGGGCGGAGGATTCCCCACCGGCCGGAAATGGGCACAGGTTCTCCGTCAGACAGAAGAAACCAAATATGTTGTCTGCAACGGTGACGAAGGGGATCCGGGCGCATTCATGGATCGTTCCATGATGGAAGGCGAGCCTCACCGTGTGCTGGAAGGCATGATCATAGCCGGTATCGCCACAGGCGCACATTATGGCTATATCTATGTGCGTGCGGAATACCCGCTGGCCGTATCAAGACTTCAGACTGCCATTGACCAGGCTATGGAAATCGGCCTTCTCGGCGACAACATTCTGGGATCCGGTTTTGGTTTCACCGTAAAAATCAGCCAGGGAGCCGGCGCTTTCGTATGCGGCGAGGGCAGCGCCCTTACCTCTTCTATTGAAGGAAACCGCGGCATGCCCAGAGTAAAGCCCCCCAGAACCGTGGAAAAGGGACTTTTTGAAAAGCCCACCGTTTTGAATAACGTGGAAACCTTCTGTAACGTAGCTCCCATTATCCTCAAGGGCGCGGAATGGTACAAGACTATGGGCCCGGCAAACAATCACGGCACCAAAGCTTTCGCCCTTACGGGAAATGTCAATAATACCGGACTGATTGAGGTTCCCATGGGAACCACCCTCCGGGAGGTTATTTTCGATATCGGCGGCGGTGTAAAGGGCGGCAATTTCAAAGCCGTTCAGATCGGCGGTCCCTCCGGCGGCTGTCTGTGCATCAGTGCTACCGAAGATCACCTGGATATGCACCTGGATTTTGATTCCCTCAAAAGAGTCGGCGCCATGATCGGTTCCGGCGGCCTTGTTGTCATGAATGACAAGAGCTGTATGGTGGAAGTGGCCCGTTTCTTCATGAACTTCACCCAAAACGAATCCTGCGGCAAATGCGTTCCCTGCCGGGAAGGCACAAAGCGCATGCTGGAGCTTCTCACGGATATCACAGAAGGCAGAGGAACCATGGAGCACCTGGATATGCTGGAAGAGCTTTCACAGACCATTTCCGACACCGCCCTGTGCGGACTCGGTAAAACAGCCGCTTTCCCGGTTGTCAGCACCATGAAATATTTCCGGGATGAATATATTTCCCATGTTGTGGATAAGAAATGTCCTGCAGGACAATGCAAAGCGCTCATCAACCTGCAGATTGATCCCGAGCTGTGCAAGGGCTGTACCAAGTGTGCAAGGCTCTGCCCCGTTTCCGCTATCTCAGGGGAGCTGAAGAAGCCTCATACCATTGATGTCAGCAAATGTATCAAGTGCGGCGCCTGCAAGGATGGCTGCCCGTTCCATGCAATTTATTAATTTCAAATAGTTTATGATTGCATACGAGAAGCATAAAGGAGAATCTGAAATGGCAAAATATATGATTATTGACGGCATAAGGGCGGATTTCGACCAGGAAAAAAATATCCTGCAGGTTATCAACAGCGTAGGTATCCATGTTCCCACCCTTTGCTATTATTCCGACCTTTCCATTTACGGCGCCTGCCGTATGTGTATGGTTGAGGACGAGCGGGGCAATTTAATCGCCTCCTGCTCCACCCCTCCCAAGGATGGACTGCGCATCCGTACCAACACCGCCCGGCTCCTCAAGCACCGGCGAATGATCCTGGAGCTGCTGCTGGCCTCCCACTGCAGGGACTGTACCATCTGTGAAAAGAACCAGACCTGCCGCCTTCAGGAACTGGCAAGCCGTCTGGGCCTGACGGACGTCCGTTTCCCCAATACCAGAAAGCCCCAGCCTGTAGATAATTCCTCCGTATCTATCGTGAGGGATCCCAGCAAATGTATTCTCTGCGGCGACTGCGTAAGAGTCTGCAACGAAGTACAGCATGTGGGAGCCATCGATTTTGCAGAACGCGGCTCTTCCATGGTGGTTACTCCCGCCTTCGGCAAGAAGCTGGCGGAAACAGACTGCGTAAACTGCGGCCAGTGTGCCGCCGTATGTCCTACCGCTGCCATCAAAGTAAAAACCGATATGGATAAGGTATGGCGCAGCCTCTATGATCCTTCCAAACGTGTGGTTGTACAGGTAGCCCCCGCTGTCCGCGTCGCTCTGGGTGAAGCCTTCGGCCTCCAGCCCGGCGAAGACAGCATCGGCAGGATTTTCACCGCCATCCGCATGCTCGGTTTTGATGCGGTATATGATACCTGTGTCGGTGCCGACCTGACCATTATGGAAGAGGCAAAAGAACTGGCTGAAAAGCTGGAGAACGGTGATGACCGTTTCCCTCTGTTCACCTCCTGCTGCCCTGCCTGGATCCGTTTTGCAGAGACCCGCCATCCTGATATTTTACCTTATATCTCCACCTGTAAATCACCCATGGAAATGTTCGGCGCGGTTTTAAAAGAATATTATAAGGAAAAAGACGCGGAAGAAGAAAAGTCTACTATTTCTGTTGCCATCATGCCCTGTGTGGCTAAGAAAATGGAGGCTGTCCGGGAAGAATTCAAACGGGACGGCATCCCTGATGTCGACTACGTAATCACAACAAAAGAGCTGATCCGCATGATCCGTGAAAGCGGCATCCAGTTTGATGAAATTGATCCCGAAGCTCCCGACATGCCCTTCTCCATTTCCTCCGGTGCAGGCGTTATTTTCGGCGTGACCGGCGGTGTTACCGAGGCAGCCCTGCGCCGCCTTGTACAGGAGAAAAGCACCCAGGCGCTTCGTGACATCAAATTCTCCGGTATCCGCGGTATGGAAGGCGTAAAAGAAGCCCTCCTGGAATTGAACGGCCGTACTCTGCGCATCGGTGTGGTAAGCGGTCTCGGAAACGCGGACGATCTGATTGAAAAAATCAAGAGCGGAGAAGAACATTTTGACTTCGTAGAGGTTATGGCATGCCCTTACGGCTGTATTGCCGGAGCCGGCCAGCCCTTCTGCCACAAGGTGGATAAGAAAGAACGTATCGATGGCATGTACCGTTCCGATAAAGCGGCTCCCATCAAACGAAGTGAAGAAAATCCTGTTATTTATACTCTATATAATAATGGCGGACTGCTGGAAGGCAGAGAACATGAACTGCTTCATGTTCATTATGCCGGCGCGCATGCTCATGAATAAAACAGCCCGTTAACGGAAGGAAAGCCTATGGTAATCACACCGAATTTCCATTTCCATGGTGACTGCGAAGATGCCATGAAACTGTATCAGAAGGCCTTCAGCGGAGAAATCACCTGCCTTCTGCGCTACCAGGATGCCAATCCACAGGATTATGTCGCTGACAGCCGATGGGGCAGCCGTATTTATCATGGCGAAATGCTTCTTTATGGCATACGGGTAATGATGTCGGATCTGGAACCTGCGGAAGCGGAAAATAAGCCGGAATCACCGCCGCTATCCCTTGTGGTAACTATGGATACGAAAGAGCAGGTCATGGAAGCCTATCAGGCCATGATGGAAGGGGCGTTGATCCGTGAACAGCCCCAAAGTACTACCTACAGTTCCTGCTTTGTTTCCCTGGTCGATCGATTTGGAATCCGGTGGGAAATTATGACGGAACAGACCTTGCAATAAACATGGAAAAGGAGCTTGCCGAACTTTTTATTTGGTTCGGCAGACTCCTTTCAAAAAAATATCTGTCTGCTGAATATTGGTGTTCTAAAATAAAATCAGATCTTATAAGTCGGTGCAGTTTCGTATGTTCGGGCTACATTTTGACTATCTCTTGTTCTTTCTCTCTTTAGTAATTCATCTATCATAAATTCCATATATAATTTACTGTACTTGCAGAGTTGATATTATTACAATACCAATCTGCTGCGTCCCTTTATACTCTTTTTCTTTGGTAGAATTTAAATGTTTCTATGTCTGTCTTTTTCACCCCACAATATAACTCTCCAATCATAAGTATATCCAGCCGGCATTTTCAAATATATTCAGCCAGTCACTTTAAAGTCATTAATACGGAACCATAAAGAAATATACTAATTGAAAATAGCACAAAAGAGGAAACTATATAATTAATGAATATTGATTTAATAAAAACTCAACAATATTTAGAATGGTTAAAAGATAAATTATATTTAAACGCCATTTCATCCTCCGCCAAAAATCGAACGGTATATCGAGGTCAGGTATACCGCTGTAATTTTGGTGTTGGTATAGGCAGTGAAGAATGCAAGGAAAGACCCTGCGTAATTCTTCAGTACAATTCTGCAAATAAAACTTCTCCTAATGTACTCGTCGCTCCAATTACGCATACTGCCTCAAAGTTACCTGTTGTTGTACCAATAGAAAATAAAAAGGATTCTGCCAGCAATACTCTGCTTGATGGCAATGTTCTGCTTGGTAATATCACCTGCGTAAGCAAAGCCCGGCTTGGAGACTATATTACTGAACTCACAGCCGCAGAAATGAAAGAAGTCGACAAAGCAATTTCTTTATCCCTTGACGTTTATCATTACTATCAAACCATACTGAATATTTACAATGATAAACTTTTGTATATCGATAAGCTGAAAGAACACAATACAACTACTCAAAAAAAGCTGGATACTATGCAGGAAACTATAAATCAAATCAATCAACTGCTTAAGCAATACAATTTTGTAAATATCTGTGAACTATCTGAATTCCTTGAAAAAACAAACGCAAAAAAGTAGACAAAAAAAGAATTTCATGGTAGTATAAGAATACAAGAAAAGCACTTACGTGTAAGGTGCTGTTATAGTTTTTCAAGCAAGGGAACTACGTGTGAGTTCCCTATATTTTTATCTTTGTATAAAGCAATCACAGAATGCATCATCTATTATTATAATTATTCCCCATCGTAATAATCAACCTCATCCCCGAGCCTGAAAACCTTATTCACGTCCTTCCCCCATATACCAATTTTATCGGATTCCGGATAGACAGCCACATCCAAATCATGAACCACATCAAAGTCAATATAAACCAAAGTCTCTGCGGCAGACGTATTTACTAATTTATGCGCCCCATTCCTGTCTGCAGGAAAAAACAACAAATCGCCTGCTGTTACCTTCCTTTCACCGTCAGGAGTTTTCAATATCCCTTCCCCGCTGATAATATAAAAAGTTTCCTCATTTTTAATATGATAATGATATGGATAGGCCGCTTTTAACGGAGGAATTTCATAGATACTCACCATACTTTTATCTGCATGGCCTCTTGGCACAAAATCCCTTTTATAGTATTCATACCCTTCCTGTTCGGATTTATGTTTTACCTTTAATTCACTCACTTTTGCATGCCGCATTTCAGCCATACTATACCTCCCTGTTTTCAGTTATTCAAAGGGATATCGAATTCCCCACTCCGCCCGCATCCCATCCAGGATATCCATCACCCGGATCGTTTCCGCATGAGGCATTTCCGGACATTCCAGCGCTCCTGTCTCAAGGGCCCGCATACAGGCTTCCACTTCATATTCATAGCCGCTTATCTGGGCCGGACGCTCTATATGCTTTATCTCTTTATGCTCTCCGTCATATACCGTCAGGCTTTCAAAGTTATTAATATTCTCAATAACCATACTTCCTTTTGTCCCGTGAATAATACCCTTCCGATCGCTGAATACGAGCACCGAACTGTTTATAACAGCCATCTTTCCGTCCTCATAAACCAGTGCTGCACTGTTCTGCTCATCCACCCCGGTATCCATATAAGTACATGTGGAGGTAACCTTGGCAATATCTGTCCCGAATATCATCAGTGCAAAATTAAGCGGATAAACACCTACATCCAGAAGTGCTCCTCCGGCAAGCTCCGGAGTGCGCATTCTATACGAATCCGCTGCCACATATCCCAGATTGGCCGTGAGAAGCTTCGGTTCCCCTATACTTCCTGACTCCAGTTCCTTTCGGATCGTCTGAAGCATGGGCATGTACCTGACCCAGATAGCCTCCGTAATAAAAACACCGGCCTTCTCTGCCATCGCTATCAGCTCTCTGGCCTGCTTCGCATTGGCCGTAAAGGATTTTTCACATAGCACCGGCTTTCCATGCTGAATGCACAGCTTTGCGTTTGCAAAATGCTCGGAATGAGGCGTGGCAATATAAACCAGATCCACATTTTCATCCTTCACCAGTTCCTCATAGGATCCATAGGCTTTCTGAAACCCATATTCCTCTGCAAATCTGTCCGCTTTTTCCTGGCTTCTGGAACCAATGGCATATGCTTCCACATTATCCATCTCCGCAATGGTCTTTGCCATACAGACCGCAATACCTCCCGCTCCTATAATCGCCATCCTCATTTTTTTCATTTTGAAATTCTCCTTTTCTGCCTTTGCACTTATGTCTCTTTTCCATATCTGCACACCCTTTTCCCGAATGAGGACAGGAATGCCCCCGGATTACTCCCCGTACCGGTACCTCTTCCGGAAAGCATCTTCCAAAGCGTCCGTTTCCCATGGAAAAATACAATACTCAGGCGTTCCTGCTGCCGCCAGCTCCTTCAGCCGTTCAAACTCTATCCAGCAGACACCCTCCACCTCTTCCTCCTGAAGCTTCAGTTCCTCTTCCTTAACAGGTTTATCATATAAATAAACCGCAGAGATTTCCCTGTCCAAAATATGGATCCCTCCAAACCATTCATCCACCTGACAGGGATAAATTCCCCCAAGAAACAAGTCTTCTTCCTTTGCTTCCAGCCCCAGTTCTTCCTGCAGTTCCCGCAGCGCTCCCTGGATAAAGCTGTCCCCTGCGGATAAATGGCCGGCACAGGAAGCATCATAACATCCCGGGAATGTTTCCTTCAGTCGGCTGCGCTTCTGCAGAAGCACCTCAATTTTCCCATTCTTCCGGCGCACCAGCCAGATATGGGCTGTCCCGTGCCAGTCGCCGTCCCTGTGAACCGCGCTTCTTTCCTTTACCTCTCCTGTTGGCTCCCCTTCCGGAGTCCTGATATCAAACATTTCCATTCCTTTTCCCTCATACCTGTCGGTATTTTCCCGTGTAAATATTACAGCAGCCCGAAGGCTGCTGCATAGAAATTCCTGTTTTATTGTATCACAAAGAAAACATCACTGGCAAATGGTCCGTCACCGCCGTTATACACCTTACTGTTTCCCATATTGTCGGCTACAGACACCCTTTTTATCCGGTAGGTACCCGCTTCCTTCGTCTGGCTCTTTTTGATTGTACCGGAATAGAGCATATCCCCCTGATAATCCAGGTTAATGCTGACAGCCTTACCGTTTTCATTCTCAAAACGCACCGCTACCGTATCCACACCGGAAAAATCATCCGCCACCGCAGCAGTCACCGTAATCTGTGACTCCTTTGCGGCCTGCACGGGGGATACCGTTACCGCCCCAAGCACCGGCGCTGTATCATCCACAGCCGCCACACCATTTGTCACAGCAAAACCGGCCGTAAAAGGCAGCGTCTGGTATTTGTCATTTTCCTCTCTGTCCTCAGCGCGGCAGTATTTCAGATATTCTCCATTATTATCCTGCAGAATTACCTTATCCAATACATAATTGCCGGCAGGTTCATAAATACTCATCGTTATCCAGCCGGCATAAACGCCATTGGAATAATCCTTATCTCTCAGAATTTTAGTGACACTCCTGTCATTTTCCAGGTTTCTGAACTGTACATTGATATGATCCAATCCAGCAGCCCCCGGAAGCGCCTGCACGGCTACATAGATCTTCAGATCCTTGCCGTCCGCAGTCATCCCGCCTGCCGCAACCGCCCCAAGAACCATTCCCTGCTGAACCATTCCTGAACCGACCGCTTCCGCCAAAGCCTGCATCCCTGTCTCCTCTGCCGACACAGGCACGGAGGGAAGCAAACAGGACACAGCTAAAACCGCTGCAGCCACTATTCCTGTCATTCCATAAACCTTCTTCATCCGCTCACTCCTCCTTTTACCTCTGAAAAAGTGTTTTTTGCTCTTTTTCATTCTATCATATCCCCGGTAAAATAAAAGAAGATTTTGGGATTTTTGATTTCTAATTCCGCATCACAGCTCAGTCTGTTATATAAGGCATTTCCGTCATCCGCAGATTGGTGCACCCATAAGGCTGAAGAACCTTCTCTTCCGGTTCACCCATCGCTTTTCTTTCGGAAGGCTCCACAGCACAGACACCATATTTTTCTTCCCACGGTACCTTCACCATTTTTGTTTTCAGGCAGACAGGCGGTTCTTCCACGGAAAAAGGATAATCCCCTATCTTACCGTGGCTGATTTCAAAACTCTCCGAACAGAATCCATAATTCCAGTCTGATACAGGCGTGAGCTCATAATCACAATAGGGCGCTTTGCGTTCCACCCCATCCCGGGTATATTCCAGGATACGGCACTGTGCCTCAACAGGAAGCGAGAATACAAGAGGGCCGCGCACAACGGCTTTTGCACCGAAAGGACGATCAGTCAGCAGGATATCAAATACAAAACGAACAGGAATCCGGGTACTGCCTTCCCAGGTCCTGTAAATCCGGTAAAAGCTTCCCGGCTCCGCCTTCTCCTCATCAACCAGAGCCTCTTTTGCAAACCCGGGAATTCGGATCAGCAGCTCCATAGTCACCGGACGCTCTGCGGTTACCTCAATCACCGCCTCATCCCGGAACGGATACTCCGATACTATCTGAAACTCCACTTCAGCACCATCACGCATCACCTTTGCCTGTACAGGAACCATGGACATCACCGCCAGCCCCTCCCTGCTCTGCATCAGGGCAGATAATGCAAATTTGGGCCAGGCCTGGTTGAAATTCGCCGTACAGCAGCCAAAATTAGGTTCCAGCCCAAACATATGGGCTTCTCCTCCATTGGAATTAAAAGGAACCCCCTCCTCCGGAATTCTGCTGCAGCTGATCTGATTGGTCATCTGCACATACTGATGGGCCCACATATCCGGAGTCGTAGTTGCCGGAAGACAATTAAAGGCCTCTTTTTCCAGAAGATCTCCCCAGAAGGAATCCCCTGCCGCCGATAAAAGAACCTCGCAGGAATACATGGCCTCCGCCACGCTGCAGCATTCACTTCCCTGAACAGGAGAATCGCCGGACAGACATTCGTCCCCTGTGAAATGACCGGTTGCCATGCTGTTATACTTCATTATCTTTTGATACATCTTCCTGGCAAAGGCATCCCCGTCCTCTCCCGTAACAAGAGACATCAGCGCCCTGGATTTCAGCGCCATAGCCGTATTTACCACATGATTCAGCTGCGTCCAGTATTTATCCGCCGCCGGATGTTCAAAATCAAAATGCTCATAAAGCTTTTCATAATCCAGCCCTTCCGCGTCCAGAACATACATAAGCTGAAGCATCCACTCCTCCGGCCGTCTTTCATACAGCCATAATAAAGGAATCAGACATTCATACCACCTGGCCGCTCCCCAGTTGAAAAGCGTATTGTGGGTAATGTGATCGAGCAGGTTTTTCATAGCGCGGTAAACCGCCGGCTCAATCCGTTCATCCCCCGTACAATCATGATAAAGCACCAGGACCTTGCAGATCAGAAAAACAGCCCACACATCATATGTATTTCTCTCATCCTTCCCGCAGGGACAGACCCATCCGTCCTCCTCCTGACGGTCCAGGATTGCATCAATATATTTTCCCGCTCTCTTTATGAGATCCTCATCTTCCAGCAAATAGGCCAGCGGAATGAATCCATCCAGCCAGTACGGCACCCTCTCCCAGCCTTCCTTGTCCCCGCCTATCCACTTGCTGTCACGAATATCCGGCCAAATCAAATCCAGGTGCCCCGAAAGCCCTTCCGCCTGAATTTCCAGCTGCCGTTTCAGCCACCCCTGCGGCCGAAGCTCCTTTGTTGTGAGCGGAACGAATTTTCTTGCTTGCATACTCTTATCTCCTTATTCTTTAATTTTATATTTCTTTTTTGGTACAAATGTTTTATTCTGTAAATACAGATATGCCTCTCTGTTTCCAATCCTTCCCTAAAAAGAAAGGCGGTTTGCCATGGAAACTATTTTCCTCTCCCCTGCCCCCATGCCGTATCTCACAGACTGCAGTCTGAAGCGCTTCGGCATCAATGAATACCACTGCTCCCGCTGCTGCGGATACTTTGTCCTCATTTTCATGCTGAAAAATACTCTTCAGTTTACCGAAAACGGGATTCTTACCACCCTTCATCCGGGAGAATGGTATATCCAGAGAAAAAATATCCGTCAGAACGCGTCCCGCCCAAGCCCGAAGGCGGAATACTACTACATTCATTTCGAAGCCGCCTATACCGAGGATCGTACCAACCGGCTCATGCTGCCTGTCCGGGGAACCTTTCAGCCCGGCCTTTTCCTGCCGCTCCTTCAGCAGCTGGAACGCCTTCTGAACCGGACTCCGTGCAGCCATCTGGAACTGCAGAGCGAATTCTTCAGACTGCTTGGCCTGCTGTATACCCAGGAACAATCCTATACGCCGCTCACCGCCGGCCTGATGCGCTACCTGAATGAGAACTATGCCTCCCACATAACCGGAGAATCTCTGGCAGAGGCCTTCCACTATTCCTCTGAATACATTGACAAAAAAATGAAGCAGGAGCTGGGGATGACTCCTCACGCCTATCTCACCTGCATTCGTCTGCAGAATGCCAAAAAGCTTCTGGAACGCACCGATCTTCCCATTCAGAAAATAGCTTCGGAATGCGGCTTCTCGGACAATTCCATATTTTACAAGGCATTTAAAAAGAGCTTTTCCTTAAGCCCCAGTGAATGGCGGAAAAGAAATCAGTTCCCGGATCCGCGTACCGATACCGTATCTTCATCATAGTATGAAACCGTTTCTTTTTTAAGTTCAAAAACAGGAAAATACATTGCAAATCTGGTACTAAAAAGAGTATGTTATAAACAGGTGAACCGATATATGGAAAGAAAAGAACTCGTCAATCAAAGCATTGACTATATTATACAGCATTTAGATGAGGATTTATCGCTTGATATCCTGTCTGCACACTTCTGCATATCAAAATACCACTTCAGCAGGATATTTAAGGAAGAAACCGGAGAATCCATTTATGCATTCATTAAACGCTGTAAGGTTGACCAAAGTGCAGTCGATATGAAGCTGAATCCGGCGAAAACAATTACAGATATTGGTCTGGATTACGGATATAGTTCTTCCAATTACAGTTCCGTATTCAGAAAGCGCCATGATACTTCTCCGACTATATTTAAGCAGACGCTGCCGTCTCACAGCATGCCTGTTCCCTTTGCTCCGGAACACATTGTACATTTCAAGACTGCGGAGGAATATGAGGCTCAAATCCAAATCCGTGAGCTTAATGACTTTTTTGTGATTTATGAGCGGTTTATCGGAAACTACGTTGACCTCGAAAAGAACTGGTATCAGTTTTTAGATAAATACAAAGAGTTAACAAACGAACAGACAATTCTTTTAGAACGTTTTTTTAACGACCCGTCTATTACCAATCCGGCACAATGCATCTGCGACATATGCATGACAGCAGAACAGAATTGCGGAGGGGATAATGTCATGTGGATCAGAGGCGGCAAATTTATTGTATATCGTTTCGACGGGGAGATTAAGGACATTTTTGAAATACTGCAGGGGATTTTCAGCATCTGGCTTCCTCAAAGCGGTTACCAAATGACACAGAGATACGGACTGAATATTTATCATCACATTGACCGGAACAACCATCACGTTATTATGGATTTATGTATTCCTGTTTCATAAAAGCAAGAATTCAGAAGTCAGAAACATGACTTTCCTCTATAATCTGAAAGTATATCCCATTCTTTATACCCGGAAAAAAGGAGGACGCTATGTTCGATATAAGAAAAATACAAGAAAACATGATTTATGAATCTGTCAAAGCCGAAAGCAATGAAAGTATTGCCGGAGAAGTGGTTTATGGCAGAGAAGGTGCGGCACAAACAGAAACGAATCCTGATTGGGTAAGGTCTGCCATGCAGCGCCTGGAAAGTAAGTTTGATTACGATATTGTAAAGAAAATACGGATGAACTGCCAGTGCGGTTACGGCATGGACGAAAAACTTGCTCTTGTAAGGGAACTTATGGCAGATTCCTCCAGTATAGAGGAATTCACAGCTTCAGAGAAGGCAAAGGCCGCCGGACTTTTCTGCAAAGACGGTGAACTTTTTCTGCAGTTTAATTTTTGCCCCTGTCCCATGCTCGCGGAGGTGGAAAAGTTAGAAAGCTATACATGGTGTCAATGTACTGCCGGTTACAGCAAAGTACTTTTTGAAAAAGCGTTTGCCTGTAAAGCGGACGTGGAGCTATTGAAAAGTATAAAGAGGGGTGATCCCGTATGCCTTATGAAAATCACTCTCCATGATCCCGTCTGGCGATAAAATCTATGATGGATCAATATTTTTATCTACTCTCCCGGTTAAGAGCCGGATAACCGGCTCTTAATCCTTTTTACAGCTCCCCTTTGGCCAACAGATTGTCTTTTCCCATACCGCAGACAAACTCATTTGTATCATATCTATAACAGAAATCCAAAAAATCAGAACGCTGCTTCGGATCCTTCATTATTTTCACAAGCAATTCGTTCGGTATTGTCCTCGCATATGCGCCCGGTCCTGCCAATTCAATATTTTTCACGCCCGACCTGCTCAGTATATCCCTTAATTCATCCGGCATAAACGTATATGTGATACACCAGGGAGCTCCTCCCTGTTCATATTCCGCTATTTCCTTTTCGCCTCCCATAAGTCCCTCTGCCAACAGCTTTTCTGCCGCTTTTTCATCAAAAGAAAAGGACTTCACAGCGTTATCCTTATTGGCCACACACCACCTTACCCAGGAATCGTCACAGTTTTCATCCAGAATAAACTGATTTTTCTGAAGCAGATTTGCCAGATAAGGAAGATATCCCATACGGCTTGATACACTTATGATGATACGCTTTCCGGCAAGACGGACAAGCTCCTGAATCACCTGTTCCTGATGAGGATAAGTGTACGAGATCGGAGCATCAAAGGATATGACCAAATCAAAGGATTTACTGTCAAATGCGCTTAAATCCTCCAACGCGCCTTTGACAAAGGTTATTTGTTCCAGGACGCCTGCCTGCCGGGCCAATTCCTTCGCTTTATCTATCATCGGCTGCGAAATGTCAAAGTGCGTAACTTTACATCCCTGTTTTGCAAGAAGAATAGAAAACCTCCCGCAGCCCGCTCCCCCGTCAAACACCGTTTTTATTCCGTCCAGATTGTCGAGCAGTGTTTTTTCAATATGGCTTTTCTGGATAATATCATCGATAAACGTTTCCTCACGATGACTTTCCAACTCCCCTTTTTCAGGCAGATTCCACAAACGCTCAGATATTTTTCTGCTATAGTCCATATAACCCCTCCTGCGGCTGCCGCAAGTATTCATAATCCCCTCACTGCCGCTCTTTTCTTGCTTTCAGAAAACACAGCGGCAGCAGCCCTTCATATAAAATTCCGTGCTTCATGGGAGAAAAGCCATGTTCGGATACAAAGGCAATCAGCTCTCCCGCATTCCATTTATGATACGTATGAAAACCAATACCCTCCATCATACGCATCCTGAATTTCGGCATCTTCCCTTCTATCTGTACAAAGGTGGGAGCATACAAAATTCCGCCCGGCTTCAGTACCCGGGATATTTCCGCCAGCGCCTTTTCCGGATAAGGCATGATATGAAGGGCATTGGCTATTACCACCACATCGAAGCTTGCAGGTGCATAAGGCAGAGCCGTAGCATCCTGTACCGAAAAAAACAGCCTGGAAGAATGCTCCTTCTTTTTTGCCTCTTCAATCATCTTTTCTGAGAAATCCGTAGCTTCCCAATGTCTCACATATTGGGCCAGCGCAAAAGAAAGCTGACCGGAACCGCATGCCAGCTCCAGCACATCCATATCCCGGTTCAGATCCGGCTTTATCCGCCTGCAGATATTTTCATAAAGCTTATGGCTGTTTTTCATGAAAGGCCCGTAAAGAAAAGCCACCTTCTGCCAAAAATTAATATTCGATTCCTCTTTCATGCCATTCCTTCTTTCCCCTCTGCCTCTATGATTGTGTATCTATGGGAACGGCAGCTACTCCGACATTCATAAAAAAGCTATCCAGAATTTCCTTATTCTCCTCATACAGCTCTTTGGAAATCGTACATACCACAGCATAGTATGCATAATCAAACCCCGGCACCGTCAGCGCTATATATTCCTTAATTAAAACATCCTTATTTTCATCTTCTGCTTCCTGCGTATAACGTTTTCCCAGAAGACCGGTATTTGTTATAAAATCCGTTCCCTCTTCCCCTGTGGGCTCCTCACTGTCATATCCCCCTGCTATAATGATTTCTCCTGCTGTTTTCCCTTCTATATAAACCTTAAAGCCCCATTCATTGCTTTCCATTTCATCGCCCGCATTCACCTTTTCATAGGTACTGTATGTCCAGTCAGGAGGAAGTGTCATAAAAAGATTATCCACAAATCTATGATGCGTGAATGTATGATCGATTACGGTCTCTTCTTCTACAACGCTCTGCCCATTACTCATAACTTCCGATGCTCCGCTTCCCAGACATCCGGTAAATCCTAAAAAGCATAACAGTAATATTGCCAGCAAGGCTCCATAATATTTACGCAAGTCATATCCTCCCACTATTCATAAGTCTCTCCCATATTATAGCAAATAAAAAAAGCCTTGAATACACAAGACTTTTTTTTCGTAAGATTTTTACATGAGCGGCCTTATCGCAAAAAACTGAGGATCCGCTTTCTCGATTTCCACATCCTTCTCTTCCGCATAATCCCCTCTTTTTTCCGGGACAAAATAATCCGTCCAGCCATTCTTTTCCTGGCCCAGCCAACAGATGCTGTAACGTTTTTCCGCCGTATCAAGAATCACCGATTTTATTGTGCCGAAGCCCTCCGCATAATAATTTGCTGTCATTCCCTCCGGATATTTTTTCAACAGCAGCTCCCGAAGCCCGCTTTCCCTGATACGGTTCTCCGCTTCGGCAAAAGCTGTAAGCCTGTCCCTCCTGACTATTGAATTTTCCATTGCCGCAGGCTCACGGGAGACCAGCTTTTCAATCACAATATGATTCGTTCCGCATAAATACTGCTTCTCATCCTCCGGTCCGATGCTGGTATAAGCCTTCTCCCCATTCATTGTCTCAAACAAAATTCCTGTCCCGCTGCAATCCGCCAGAAACAGATTCATGTTATAAGCGATTGGCATCTCCATCACCTTCTCCAGCGCCTCTTTCGCATCCCCGCAATTCTCCAGCAGGCTTCTGATAACCGCCCAGAACTGCAGTCCTTTCAGCACAGGGGCACGCATTCCCGGCAAATTGCTCACAGGGAAACCACAGGAGGTCATGGAAACTGCCAGTCCCATTTCATTGATCCCCTCTGTCCTGCCAAAGCCCACGATAGAGCCGGAAATGTGGGCATATTTTCCCGCAGGCGCGGTACGGTACAGCTTCAGATCCTCATCCTCCAAGGTGAATTCATAATTTCTTGCAATTTTTGTATGACCATCATCGGTTTTCTTTCCCGTGAGGATCAGACCGGAACAGCCCGGCACCAGATATGTCATCCAGGTATAAGCAATGTCCCGTACTGCTATTCCGGCCTCCTGTGCATAGCCTTCCAGTTCTTCCCGAATCCCCGGACAATACCTGTCATATAATTGGAAGGCTTCCTCCATTTCTTTTCCGCCGAACTTCTCCGGAGCCGGAATATATATATGATTCTTCTCCGGCTGCTTCGCCATCTGTTTTCCGATTTCCTGATAAGTCCCTTCCAGTTCCCAATAGCTTACCTGCTGCTTTTCCATATAGATCCATCCTTTCTTTTTTAATCCTGTTAATGAGGAAGATGAATCTATTTTAAAGGCAGATGATATATTAATCCTGTCAGTTATTGCACAAAAGTGTCCGTTACCGCCGCATTAGAACCAAAGGCATAATACACTCAGGGGCGGAAAAGTTTCAAAGCATTCTCTATCCTGCTCATCCCTTTAATCCGGTCATAGTAATCCCTTCAATAAAATATTTCTGACCGAACAAAAACACTATTACTACCGGAATTAATATTACTGTTGCCGCTGCCATCAGCAGATGCCATTGTGCCGTATACTGGCTGGTAAATAGCTGAAGTCCCAAAGCCAGTGTAAATTTATTGTCATCATTAATATAAATAAGAGGGGCCAGAAAATCATTCCAGGTATTCATAAAAGTAAATAAAGCAACTACTACCAAAGCAGGTTTTACTAATGGCAAAATAATCCGGCTATAAATGGTAAAATGACCGGCACCATCCATTACCGCCGATTCATCCAGCTCCCGCGGTATTCCTTGAAAAAACTGTTTGAGAAGAAATATATTGAATGCGCCTCCGCCGAACCAGGCAGGTATTGTCAGTGGAAGATACGTATTTATAGCTCCAACTTTACTCCATCCGATAAAAGTCGGTATCAGCGTTGCCGCATAGGGAAGCATCATAGAACTGAGGATCAATGAGAATACCAGATTTCTACCCTTCCATTCAATCCTTGAAAAACCATACGCACATATTGAGCTGGTTAAAAGAGTCCCCGCCATTACCGCTGCTACAATAATAATAGTATTCAGAAAATATTGTCCAAAGGGCAGCAGTGTAAAAGCCTGTTTATAATTTTCAAGAGTAAAAGGATCCGGAATCCATTCCGGCGGCATTCTGAAAATCTGTTCTATTTTCATAAAGGAACTTCTGACCAGCCAGTAAAAAGGGACTAAACATATTACTGCTCCTGCTAACAGTATCACAGAAACAATAATCTTCGGAATCCGTTTTTTCTTTTTCATATCCCTGTTCCCCCTCACTCAGAATAGACCCATTTATCGGATGATCGAAAAGTTATAAATGTCAGCACTGCTATAATAATAAACAAAACCCAGGAACACGCACAGGCACGTGCCATCTGTGAATTTCGAAAAGCCTCGCGGTATAGATAAAACACATAGAAAAGACTTGCGTTATTAGGTCCGCCATCCGTCATAATATATGCCTGTGAAAACACTTGAAATCCATTGATCATACCCATTATAAGATTAAAAAAGAGCGTTGGAGTCATCAATGGAATAGTTATAAATCTCATTCGCTTCCAGTAACCTGCTCCATCCACTTTTGCAGCTTCGTATAACTGCTTCGGCACATCCTGAAGCCCAGCCAGAAATATAACCATAGTGGAGCCGGTTGTCCATATTCCCATTAACACAATGGATGGAATTACTGTTTTTTCATTATAGATCCATTGACTCTGCGGAAGTCCCAATGATTTGAGTATGCTGTTAAAAAGACCGAAATCAGGATTAAACAGCCAGGCCCATATCATTGATGTCGCTACCACAGGAACAATAGAGGGAAGATAAAATATAGTTCTGAATATTACCATCCCTTTTATTTCACTGTTTAAAAGATTAGCAATAAAAAAAGCAACTATTAGAAAAGTAGGTACACTCAGCACAACATAATATGCCGTTACCCCCAGCGCTTTATAAAAGAAATAATCCTCCCCGGAAAAGAGCCGCACATAATTATCCACCCCAATCAAAAGGGGTTTGTTGGAAATCCTATAATCTGTAAAACTCAAATACAAACTGGCCGCCATTGGAAGCAGCGTAAAGATAAGAAATCCAAGAATAGCAGGAAGGGTAAACAATATACCCTGTACCTGATTTCTCCGTTTAGTAACTGAAATTCCTTTTTTCATTTACATCATTCCCCATTTTCATTGATAAAATAAACGGTATATGTCTCATCTGCAACTTCATACAGAGGTTTGAAATTAATATTTACTTCCTCCTGCGTGGTTCTGAATTCCCGGGTCCAGCTTCCCCATATCCGTTCATTATGATGCACAAGCATATTCTGTATTTGCCCTCTCTCCCCATGAATAGTATCCTTTTCTGTCATTCCGGCCAGAACAACAGGACCGTGTCGGAAGGCAATCATCTCACTGCACCCTGACATTTCATGAACTGTCAGTGCCTGGTAAAAAAGGATTGATACTTCCAGTTTTTTGCTCCCACATGGAATATAGATACAGCTGTTTTCCATATAATAATCTACCTGTTCTCCATTCACTAAAAGAACCGGATCCTTCTGATTCCAAAAAGGAATTCTTACCAAAACAGTCATATCTGGGGCTTCACTTGCATCAATATTCAAATAAACAGAAAAAGCTTCCGGATAATTGACACTTCCTGCATTTATTCCAATCAGCTTTTGTACATTTTTTGCTGCCATTCCTGATTGCTGTGTTATTTTTACTTTTCTTTCCCATCTGTCACTCGTCAGAACGGAAGGAATAAACTGATTTACTGCTATTTGATTTTTATTCTCTGCATATATTCCCATTCCATGAGATGCCCCCGCTTGTATCCCGCTTCCACAGCAGCACCAGAACGATTTCTTTTCTGTTGACCAGATTTTCCTGCTCCCCGCCTGCATGGGAAGATAATATGCAGCAGCACCTGTATTGGGATTCTGTTGTGCCAGAATACCATTATACAAATTCAGTTCCCTGTAATTTTCAAATTCTATATCCCCAGTATATTGATACAAAAATTCTGCCAGACGCATCATATTGTATACAGCACAATGTTCCTGATTTAATTTTCCAAGTCTTTCTCTGATATGGAAAGGGGGTATCCAGACTTCACCGCTTGTCTGTCCTCCCGTTACAAAACCTCCTCTTTTCGTTACGGCTATACTCCAATAATTTTTTACTGCTTTCAAGTATTCCGGATTTCCGGTTACTTCATACATCCTGGCAATTCCAAGTATTTCCGGAATTGTAGTATTGGCATGCATATTAGTCAGCACGTCCTTATTTTCCAGCAATGCATGAAAAAGCGGTCTGCGCAGAAACTTCTCCACCAGTACCTGGTATTTTTCTTCTCCTGTTATTTCATACAGCCTGCACCATTCTTCGAGTATTCCCCCAGTTTCCGTTTCCATAATGATATCCATTCTGTCTGTTGGTATATCTTTTACCCAACGATAAAACCAGTCTGCAAAATGTCCTACTATTTCCAATGCTTTACAGTTACCCGCATACACGTACATATCAATAAGACCCATTATGATTTTATGGAGATTATAAAGAGGTACACCAAAGTTCCTCCCCTCTTCTGTCCATCTCAACTGCTTTTCAGGAATTGCCCCAATCCATTCCCCTCCGTTTGCCTTTTGACACCGCTCCAGTTCATCCAGCATATATTCTGCCCTGCCCAGCAATTCACGATTACCATCTGAAGCATAAGTAATAGCTGCAGCAGACAACCAATGACCTACAAAATGTCCTCTGATTTCACTGGTCGGCCCTTCCCATCCCCAATGCTCTATTTTAGGATTTTCGCTATTATCCTTCCACAGCCCCGCTTCAAAATAATAACTACGAAGCAGATCCTTACTCTGATAACGAAGAAGTAAATCTTCATTCACTTGAAATCTTCTGCGAATTTCAGAATCCAGAAGTCTTACCTGCTGCGGTTTTGCTGATTCAAATATTTTATTCATGCGACAATACCCTTCCCTTTATATTTTATAACAGTGAGGGAACAGGTTTTCCCCTATTCCCTCATGTAACTGTTATTGTCCGAATACCCCGTCAAAAATCTTATCTACCTCCGGCATGACTTTATCCAAAGCATCCTGAACCGTTTGCTCCCCTGTCCATACTTTATCCAATGCAGGAAATACAATATCATTAATTTGGTTATAATGTTTCATTCTATGCTCGGAAGACAATTCACTGTTCTCCCATACAGGGTTAAGAAAAACTTCCTTGTATCCTGACGGATGTGATTTACCCTCTCCGGCCCACTGTTCTACCTTACTTTCATCCGTATACCAATCACTCTTAATAGGCATCCACAGACCGCTGCTATACAACTCTAAAGACTCTGCAGGATCACTTAACCATTTCATCAATTCCCATGCTTCTTCCGGATATTTTGTCTGTGAAAAGATAACTTTACAGCCACTGCTGGTAAGAATCGTATTATTACCATTAGAAGGCAGAGGTGCAAGTCCCAGATTCAGACTTTCCAGTTTGGCAAAATTACTCAGCATATACTGAGAATCTACTACCATAGCATATTTACCTGTCTGCAAAGATAAATCTGCACTTGGAAGTCCCTGTGCTGTTGTTGTGGAAGGACTGGCATGTTCTACATTTATCAAGTCCGCCAATTTCTGCAAAAAGTCCACCGCTTCAGGATTTTTCAGGCCATATTCCGTTCCATCCTTGTCTGTGTATCCGACAGAAGTATTTCTTACAAGCAAAGGTTCCACAATCGTAGGTCCTTTCGGATTAATGTAAACACCATACTGCTGAATATTGCCTGCATCGAAATCTGCATCCAAGGCACTATTTCCATTGCTGTCAAAAGTGAGTTTTTTAGCTGTTTCCACAAATTCATCCCATGTCCAAACCTTGTCTGCAGAAGGTTCAGGCACCCCTGCTTTTTCAAAAAGATCCTTATTATAAAATACTGCATAGGTCTGCAGGGAAAGCAGAAGCGCATCAATTGCTTCATCATCATAATAAGAATAAGCCGCATCCAGTAGATCTTCCTTCTTAAAACTTGAATCTTCTTCCATTAAAGGAGTCAAATCCATAATCTGTCCGTCTGCATACCAGTCATGTGCGGTAGGCGCAACCAAATATCCTACATCCGGTGCTGTGCCTGAAGCGATCATAGTGGATATTTTTGTCTCATAATCATCCGGTATAAAGATTCCCTTTACCTTTATTCCCGTAGCATCTGTAAATCCTGCAAGAGCTTCTTCCAGCACAGCCTTTTCTGTAGCTCCTGCCCATGCAGAAAAAGTAAGTTCCACATCTGATTCTGCTGCTTTTGTCTTGTCTCCTTCATCTGTTGAAGCTTCTGACACTGATTCCTGAGCAGCCGTGGTATTTGTTTCTTTTTTTTCTTCCGCTGTACTGCTGCATCCTGCAGCACAGGCCGCCAATAAAGTTACAGTCAAAAGTACCGCTAATTTCTTTTTCATAAACATACCTACCTCTCTTTCCATACATTCCCAATATACCCCAGAACCGGTTCACAATACTGTCCACAAATCTGTTGTGAAAAGTATAGTAATATGGTATCATTTCGATGTAATGCTAACAACTCACAAACCCTCAAATAAGGTGGACAATTTTTAGATGAAATACTGTATTTATCATTCTTCCTATCCAGTGGTTTTTTCTTCCTGCGGCAATCTTGTCAGTGATAATGGATTTATTCATCCCAAAAGAAATATTGATTCTTTTGTATTGCTCCTTATCCGAAAGGGTACTTTATATATCACTCAGGATGAAGATGAGTATATTCTTCATGATAATGAATTTCTTATATTATTCCCTCATATACTTCACTACGGTACCCGGCGCAGTGATGGTTATTTATCTTATTACTGGACACATTTTTATATTTCCGATCCTTCTTATCAGATCACTGATATATTTCATTATGAAGACAGCCTTTTACCTTTCCAGAATATTCTGCAGGTTCTGCAGGGACATGTGGTTTTGCCGGAAACAGGAACCGTATCATCGGCAGGACATTCCCAGCTTTTATTTCTGCAGTTAATGGATATAGCCTGTCGTGAACATTACAAAGATACTTATAAATGTCATTATGGTTTAAGCTTATTACTATTGGAGTTTTGTTCCGAATCGCTTTCTGCTTTTATTCTGCAGGACATGGACATTCCTCCCCGATTGTCAGAGTGTATCGATTGGATCCAGCTTCACTATAATCAACCTCTTACCGCGTCAGATATTGCCAACCGTTTTAATTACAATCCTGCTTATCTTACCAGTTTATTTAAAAAATATACTGGCTACAGTCTGACACATTATATCAACCATGCCAGAATTTCCGCCGCAAAAAATCTTTTGACAAATCAGGATCAGACAATAGAAGCAATCGCAAAACAGTGCGGTTTTACCGATACCAAGTATTTTTACCGTATATTTAAAAAAGAAGAACACATTACCCCCAGCGAATACCGAAATGCCTTTCATCATAAAAAACTTGTTCTTTAAACTGCAGTAAAAAAAACTCCGGCAGAAACCTGCCGGAGTTAACTCTTTTATAAATAGGAAACCTACGTATTAAGCCCCTGTAATATCCGTCACATGCAGATAGGCATCGGAACCACGTGAACAGTTCACAGTAATATTTTTTCCTCTGATTAAAACCTTACAATTATTAAGATTCTTTACCGTATCAAGCTTCAGCTCCATCACTCCCTGAGGCGTATTCAGATAAAGCATATTCTGGTCGGATCTGCCGTCTACGGTTCCGGTTACGGTAATCACCGCTGAATCAAGCGTTACCGAAGAAGGGCTGTCCTTTTCTCCCACGAGCCCCGCAGCATGCAGGTAAGCATCCGTACCCCGATAAAAATAAACTGTTATTTTTCTCCCCGGTGTAAGAACCATGCCTGAACTCGTATCCGCGCTGTAATCAATTACGAACTGCATTTCCCCTTCATTGGTGGACAAATACAGAAGTGTTTCCTTTGTGCTGTCCGCAACCGTTCCTGTTACCGACATATAAGCGGAATTGTTGCCCAACTGCCCCGTTGCCGCCGCCTTATCGGAAATCGTCACCGCATGCATATAGGCGTCCGATCCTCTCGCACAGGTAATCTCATAGGTCTTGCCCAACACAAGAAAAGGAGTCCCGCTTAAGTTTGTGGTGGGATCCAGCTTAATCTGCATTTCTCCCTGATTCGTCTTGAGATAGATAAGCTCTTCCGTCGTCTTATCCCCAATCGTTCCTGATACGGTAACCGTTGTGGAAGAATCAAGGGTAGCCGTAGAAGTCGGCCTGTCCGTGGTTATCTTAACCGCATGGAGATACGCGTCGGAACCGCGGGATACCGAAACACTGACTTCCTTGCCGGGAAGCAGTATCTTGCATGCACTGGTATCTGTTCCGCTGTCCAGCTTGATCTCCATATTTCCCTGCTTCGTGGAAAGCCTGAGAAGCTCCGATGTCGTTCCCGACAAAATGGTTCCGTAAACAGTGGCAATGATCTCATCCGCCTGTACTTCAAGACGGTTTCCGGGTACTATGGTAAGCCCTAATATAAGGCAGAGCGTCAAACATAGCTTTGCAATTCCACACTTTTTCATAACTGTGCCTCCTCTTATCCGTAAAAAACTTCACGCAAACGACAATTACATAAATTTATCATATAATATTTGATATGGAAAAGCAATACACTTTCGATATTTGCGTTCCGTCCCGGCATAATGCGTTACACTTCATGTTTTCTTTTTCCCCCTTTTATCGTATACTTTTCATAGAACTGCCAACGACAGCCTAAGCCAGGAGGTACCCATGAATATCAGAAAAATCATAATTGCCGACGACGAATCCATCCAGCGCAATGTCCTTTCTTCCGTCGTCCGTAAAATTGTCCCTCCTCTAACAGAAATCGAAATATGTGTAAATGGAAAAGAAGCCTTTGAAAAAATCAGGGAAGGCGGAACCGACCTTCTAATCACGGATATCCGTATGCCCGTCATGGACGGCATGGAACTCATCTCACTGGTTGCAAGGGATTTTCCCCAAATTAAAATTATTCTGATCAGCGCCTATCAGGAATTTGAATATGCAAAGAGCGCTATATCCTGCGGTGTATCCGAATATCTGGTAAAACCGTTCCGTATAGAGGAAGTCCGCCGCCTGCTTCAGAAAATGGATGAAGAAATCGGGGAACAGCGCCAGACCACAGAAACGCAAAACCAATATGAGCATTTGCTTCATCAATTCGAAAAGGATAACCAGCAAAAGGCTCTCGCCGCTCTGCTGAACGGCCAAAAACCGCCGGAAGAACTGCAGGCATTCAATACCAATGCACTGAACCATCCGGGTATCACCATATTAATCCGCTGGAACATACGTGTACACAGTGAAATAATCTCCGGTACTTTTTCCGCAGGCCGCCGCCAAAAGTCCCCGGCTTTACTTTCAGGCCTTTCCGATTATCAGCAGGAACGGCTGATTAAACGGCTGCATATTCTCTTCCCGAATGGATTTTTTGTTCCTCAGGAAAAAGGGATGGATGTCAGTGAATGCCGGATTGCCCTGCTTCTGCCCGGCTGTGATACCGATGATTCAGTCAGGTTCCTTAACAAACTGGCAGAAGAATGCAGTTCAGAGCAGCTTCTTTTTTGGGCGGGGATTTCCGCCCTGCAGGACAATCTTCTTTCACGCCTTCCCCAGTCGCTGCAGCAGGCTGAGGAGGTACTCTCTTATTACTTTTATTATCCCGCTGAATGCGGTATCTTTTCATATGCTGATATGAATGAATTATTTGAACTTCCCATGATTTCCATCTCCGGTTATGAAACTGCCATCCGGGAGGCCGTTCATACCGGACTGGACAGCCAGTTGTCGAAATGCCTGGCGGATCTGAAAAAAGAACTTTTAAAGGATCCCCTCAAATATCCTATTAAAGTGAAACACCGGATATCTTCTATGATTGTATCCATTGTCAGAGATTTGGACGGTATGATCACACAGCAGGCCTATGATGAACTGCTAAATGAAGCCTACCATCTCTATGGAGGCTGCAGCACTTTTGAACAGCTCTTCTCCATCTCTCTGGAGCTTCTTAAACGCAGCTGCGCTTATTTCACGCAGGAAAGCGGACAGTATGACGCGGTTGAAGATATTATTGCCTATGTCAAAAAGCATTACACAGAAGATATTTCCCTTTCCATGCTGGCGGATCGCGTCCATTTTTCCGCCAACTACCTTTCCATGCAGATCAAAAAGAAGACAGGCATGAGTTATGTCAGCTATCTCACACAGCTGCGGACGGAACGCGCCTGTAAACTGCTTGTGGAAACAGACCGCAAGGTGGCGGATATCGGCACAGAATGCGGTTACCGGGATTCCAGCTATTTCAACCGGATTTTCTGCCGTAAGTTCGGCCTGTCTCCGGAGCAATACAGAAAGGTACATAAAAAATGCTGAAAAAAGTGACCAATCGAATCTATTCCTGGGGTTTTCAGGAACGGCTGACTATTATTTTAATCCTGTTTGCGCTGATTCCTCTTCTGATCATTCAGCAGATGATGATGCATTTTTATGAAAACCATATTATTGCAGAGGCTTCCAACAGTACCCTTTCTGTGGTAAAGGCCAACAATAATGTGCTGGAAATGTTTATGGACGGCGTGGAAACCACCTCTCAGCTGATGATTGACAGTGAATTTTACTATGATATCTTCTCAAATTTTAAGGATATGAGCATCGGTGACTGCCTGCGGAGTGACCGTGTTATTTCCGCAGAAATGGCCAAGCAGTTTTCCGCACAGGATGAGATATACGAAGCATATCTTTATACCTCCAAATGGATTTTCGGCAAGGATACCGGTCTCATGACCACATCCATTGAAGGCGCGCAGACTGCGGGGTTTATAAGCGCCGCTAATCAGTCCAACGGCCTTCCCCGCTGGATCACCGGCTATGATTACGGCAAAAGTATCGGTTCTTCCTATCTGATGCAGAAAGAATCCTATGCCTGGAAATATCCGCTCACCATGGTAAGACAGATGAATTTCCAGTATTCCTCCACAGGTTCCTATCAGAAATTATCCTCCGACGCGGAAAAACCGGTTTTAGTTGTACATATTCTGGAAAACTCCGTCAGGGAACTTTACGCAGGCAGTATTGGTTATGAGGGCAGTCTCTACGCTGTCGCCAATTCCGACGGCACCATTATATCCTCCGACAATGAAAAATTCCCGGTAGGCAGCCATACCCAGGAAGAAATCTTCACTCATTTCGGGGAATCGGGATATCTTTCCTGCAGACTGGATCAGGTTCCCTATCTGCTCTGCTATGATACTATTTCTGAAAAGGGACTGCTTTCTTTCGCCTTTGTGCCCATGGATATTCTCATGAAAAATACGGTTGCAAAGACACGGCAGCTGCAGTTTATCTGTGTTATTTCCCTGATTCTGCTTTCCGTACTGGTAGCCTTTTTGCTTTCCCGGACAATCACCAAACCGATCAATGCCCTGATTACAGCTTCACGACGGGTGGCCGGAGGTAATTTCAGCGCCGACACACCGGTTCCCCATGGAAGGGATTTCAAGCTGCTTACGGAAAGCTTTAACCATATGGAAACACAGATTGACCGGCTGATTCATGAAAACTACGAGATTTCCCTGCGTGAAAAGGAAACCCAGCTGATGGCTCTTTCCATGCAGATTAATCCGCATTTTCTCTATAACACGTTGAATACTATAAATATGCTTGCTATCCAGAATAACGATGAGGAAACCTCGGAGCTTATTGTCGATCTCTCTGAGATGCTGCAGTATACTTTTAAGAATACTTCCGAAAAATGTACCCTGGCTGATGAAATCGCCTGGGTTTCCAACTATCTCGATATCATGTCCAGGCGCTATGACAACGTGTTTGTAACGCGCATGGATATTGAGGAAGAGCTGGTGGACTGCAGGGTTCCCAAATTTCTTCTGCAGCCTCTGGTGGAAAATTCCATTCTCCATGGATTTTCCCAAAGACAGGAAGGAGGCATTCTGACAATCCGTATTACCAGACAGGAGGAAGATATGATCATACTGGTCTCCGACAACGGAAAGGGTATGGACGAGGCCCAGCTGGAGAACTATACGGATTCGCTCGCCAGGGACGGCCATGTAGGTATTTCCAACATCCACCGCCGCCTCTCCCTTCTCTACGGAGAACACTATAAAATCCAGGTGAAATCAGAGCCGGAAAAAGGAACCCGGATTACTATCCGGATTCCCTGCGAATTTTCCGTATAATATGGCATGGATACAGAAGCCTAATGTACCAGAAACCATGTAGTCATTTCAGTTATTCCCCTGTTTGCCCATGCAAAATAGGGAATCAAACGGAGCGGTATTTCCTCTTCTTCCGCCGGATGCTCCGTGTAAAGTCCGTCAAAGGGCCGGCGCACAAAAGCTTTCCCATAAAATACTGGCACCGAAATCCCTTCCAGCGCCTCCATTCTCTTTTCAAACTGTACGCCGCGGTCAATCCTGATATCCTTTAACGGACGGTCCGCATGATCCATCCCTTCCGCGCATAACACACATGGGCCATACATAACCGCAGCTCTTCCGCAGGCGTCAATCACCTTTGGATTTGCTTCCGCCAGCCTCGTTTCCATACTATATTTAAGTTGAAGAGAATCTCCCGCTTTCCAGTCCCGTTCCACACAGGCATACCCCTTTTCCAGCCTGAATTCCGCTTTACAGCCGTTCACCAGAATATCGTATTTCCTGCACCATCCAGGTATGCGTGCCGCGATGGTATATCTGCCATCCGTTTCTGTGGTTATCGTCACATCGCCCTCGTAGGGATAGGATGTCATTTGTTTTAAGCGAATGGGTCTGTCAGAAAGCATCAGCTCTGTTTCCGCTTCCATATAACAATGAGCATATATGATATTGCCCGATACGGAATACATATAATCGGCAATAGAACCAACCATCCGCAGTAAATTGGGCGGACAGCAGGAACAGTCAAAGGACTTTACTCTTTTCAGAATCGGCAGATGCTCCTTCAGCCCGTCCGGCCTGGATTCATTAAAGGCGTTCCTTCCGGGATTCACGGAAACCGGATTTTCATAAAAGAATTCGTCCCCTGACAAAGAGACGCCGCTCAGTGCGGTATTATACAGAGCACGTTCTGCACAATCCGCATATCTGCTGTCAGCATCCATCAGCCACATCCGCCTGCAAAACAGCGCCAGGGCGATCGAAGCGCAGGTTTCATTATAAGCGGTGTATTCCGGCAGATCATAATCAAAGGTAAATGATTCCCCACGGTATGTACTGCCCACGCCGCCGGTTATGTACATCCTCCGTTCTGTTATATTTTCAAAAAGCTGCCTGCAGATATCACCCAGTTTTTCTTCCTTTGTACTTCTGGCCAAATCCGCCATGCCGCTATACAAGTATAAAGCCCGGACGCAGTGCCCTTCCGCCGAATTCTGCATTCTTACCGGCTTATGGGACTGCATATGCTCCTGATCCGTGAAATCATAAGTTTCATCCCGTTCACTGGTCCCCCTTGTATTAATAAAGTATTCTGCCAGCAGCCGGTAACGCTCCTCCTTCGTATAGTCGTACAATTTCATCAAAGCCAATTCAATTTCCTCATGACCAGGAGTATCAAAGGCCGCCGAATGCTCCACACGAAATACCCGGTCAATGAGATCCGCATACTTTACAGCAACCTCCAGCATGGCTTTCTTTCCGGTAGCTTCCGCATAAGCAATCGCCCCTTCAATCAGATGTCCCGCACAGTAAAGCTCGTGATCCGTCCGCCTTGTAAATCGTGCCTCCGGTTCCACCACCGTAAAATACGCATTCAGATACCCATTATCCTCCTGGGTCCGCGCCATATACGAAACCAGTTCATCCACCCTCGCTTCCAGCTCAGGATCTCTTTTCTTCTGCAGAAAATATGCCGCTCCCTCAATCCACTTAGTCACATCCGACTCCCAGAATATATGAGGCTTGTAAGGCATTCCCTCCCTCCAGTTCATCTTCATGGCTTCAAACCGGCCTGTTTCTTTAAACCTGTCATAAAGCGCATCCACCGTCACAGCACGAAATAAATCCTGCCTCTGCTTCCAGAAACCGCCGGTAATATTACTATTCATAAAGCTTACCGGTTCTCCTGTAAATCTTCCCATTTCTTTCCTCCTTCTGTCCCATTACAGACATTTTCCTAATATATCCTGATATCTATGCCTTCAGCCCTGTCAGGGAGATTCCTTCAATCAAATGCTTCTGCCCAAAAAGATAAATAGCAACACATGGAGCTACCACAATAGTAGACGCAGCCATCAGCAGATTCCATTTCGTGGAATAATCCCCCTTAAACTGCAGCAGCCCGATAGCCAGCGTAAAATGCTCCTTGGAATTCAGATAAATAATCGGTCCGAAGAAATCATTCCAATTATTTAAAAAGGTAAATAAAGCCACCACCACCAGCGCGGATTTGGAAAGCGGCAGAATCACCCTCAGGAAAATCTGAAAGGGCCCTGCCCCGTCTATCCGCGCCGCTTCATCCAGTTCTCTTGGTATCCCCAGGAAAAACTGACGCAGCAGAAAAATATTAAAGGCTCCGCCTCCGAAAAAAGACGGCAGAATCAACGGCCAATAGGTATCCACCAGATTCAGGTTTCTCCAAATCATAAACTGAGGGATCAGAGTAACAGAACCCGGCAGCATCATGGTTGTTAAAATCAGGGCAAAGCAGGCGCTCCGCCCTTTCCATTTCACTCTGGAAAAAGCATATGCCGCCATGGAAGCCGTGACCAGCGTACCGACCATACAGCCGCCTACCACTATCAGCGTATTGACAGCATATCTGCCGAAATTGGCCGCCTTCATTGCATCCGTATAATTGCTCCATAACATTTCCTTCGGCCAGAAAACAAAAGGCCGCATACTGTAAATATCTGTATTTTTCATAAATGAAGAACGTACCATCCAGTAAAGCGGAATTACGCAGACAAAAGCCAGCAGAATGAGCACACCGTAAAAACAAAATTTTTTCACATAATAAACGGCATTTTTCTTTCTCCTCATGACTCGTCCCCTCCTTCATAATACACCCATTTATTTGATGTCTTAAATACCACCGCCGTCAATATAAGAACCACTACAAATAAAATCCAGGCCATAGCGGATGCTTTTCCCATATCCATATATTTAAAAGCCTGCCGCCATAGATTATAGACATAGAACAAAGAAGCATTATTCGGTCCGCCTTCCGTAATAATATAGGCCTGGGCAAATACCTGAAGCGCATTGATAATTCCCATCACCAGATTAAAAAACAGGGTGGAAGATACCATGGGCAGCGTAACATTCCAGAATTTATGCCAGGAATTTCCGCCGTCAATTTCCAACGCTTCATAATATACCTTTGGAATATCCTGGAGACCTGCCAGAAAAATGACCTGGGTGGAACCCGTCGACCAGATACCCATAAACACAATGGATGGCAGCACACTTCCCCTCCCCCAGAAGAACTGGCTCTTTGAAAGATGAAGCAATTCCAGCAGAGTATTGAATAATCCGAAATCCGGATTCATCAGAAGAAGCCATACGAAGCTGGTAGCCACTGCCGGCAGAATACAGGGAAGATAAAACAGAGAACGGAAAAAAGCGCGTCCCTTCATCTCACAATTCAAAAGCAGGGCTATCATAAAGGCGAAAATCAAATTTGCCGGTACCGCCATAATCGCATACAAAATAGTGGCTTTGGCAGACAGCCAGAAGGTTTTCTCCTGCCCGCTGAATAACACCACATAATTTTTAATTCCCACCCAGGACGGTGAACCGATAATATTATAATCACAAAGACTATAATATCCGCTTAACGCCATGGGCATGAGGTTAAAAATCAGAAATCCCAGTACTGCCGGAAGAGCGAAAGACCAGCCGACAATATTGTTCCATGTTGACATTCTGATTGTTTTCTTTTCTTTCATGTTTCCACGTCCTTCCTGTCCTTAAAAAGGGCTGCCGTACCTTGCACGGCAGCGCCTTATACCGCTGCTTATTTACCGTAGAATCCCTGTACCTGTGCATTGGCATCCTCTTCTATGGAAGAGATCGCCTCCTCTGCAGTCTTCTCTCCTGACCACAAATCATCCAGCGCAGGAGTAATTACATCATTAATCTTGTTAAAATTCTTTACATAAACCGGCGCAGGTGTTCCTGCCGTTCCGTCTATCATCGGTTTTACTATGGATTCATAATAGTTGGCCGGATGCTTATCCGTAATTACAGATTTGATATAATCCTCACTGTACTCCTTCATATTGGTAGGAAGCCACAGACCGGACTTGAATAACGGCTCACACGCCCCCTGCTCGGTAAGCATGAATTTGATAAATTCGAAGGCAGCATCCGCTTTCGGTGTATTCATCAATGCAATGGCACCATACGTTGCAACCGTTCTGGCCTTATCCGCCATCTTCGGCAGCGCAGCCACATTATATTCCACATCATCATCCATCAAAGTTGCATTCGTCCACTGCCCGTCAAAGCTCATTGCCACTTTGTTGGTTGCCAACGCTTCAGACAGACCAGGCATAGTATCCCCAGCCGTCGGTGTGGGTGCCACATGATAGAGATACGTCAAATCCGCAAGCTTCTGAAGCACTTCTTTCCCTTCCGGTGTCGCATAACCGATGGAAGTTCCGTCTTCCGACAGATAATCCTGACCAAATCCCAGCATAAACGGCAGATATCCTGCCCACCATTTTGAAATAGTCACACCATAAATATCGATATTATCCGGATCAAATGCAGGATCTAACGCATTTTTACCATTTTTATCAATGGTCAGCCTCTGTGCCACATTGACAAAGGTATCCCAGTCCCAGGCATCCGCATAACTGGCCGGCGGTTCCTCTACCCCATATTCTTCAAACAGGGCCGGATTGTAAAACATACAGATATTTTCAGAACCCACGCCATATCCTGCAAAATAATCCGCATTCAGCATGAATTTGAATTGATCCCCGATACAATCCTGATCAAAGCTTTCATCCTTATCAATGTAATCCTGCATATTCAGAATAATTCCTTCTTCCGCGAGCGGGAAAAGAAGAGTATCCCCATTCATACAGCAAACCTCAGGTGTATCATTTCCTGCTACCATTGCTGTGATTTTTGTATCATATTCATCTGGAATATTCATAACTGTCACATGGATATTGGGGTGTGAAGCATTAAATTTTTCAGCGATTTCTTCATATACCGCCAACGTATTGCCTCCGTCCCATTCTGTAAAACGGATTTCAACCACCTCACCGCTGCTGCTGCTCTCCTCCACATTGCCTGCTGCCGCGCTTTCCTGCGTGGAAATGTTTGTTGTACTGCCGCATCCTGCTGTTGAAACAGCCATCATACCGGCCATAAACAATGCTGCCGCTCTTTTTGCCTTCATTTTCATATCTCCCTTCTGCCGTTATACGGCTTCCCTTTTTGTATTTTTAATATACCAGTCCTGAGCGGCGGCTTCCATTGGACAATTCCTTAAAAATTGGACAAATCAATACTCTTTCATCAAAGAAAGCATTCCCTGCTTTGTTTTTCTGTGATCGAACAGGAGGCAGGTATTTATATTACCTGCCTCCTGCATGCCACACTGTTTCCTACAACATGACACTTTTATTTTCCCGGATTATTATTCATCAAAGCTGATAACAGCCTTCCATAACACATAATTTCTGTCTGTTAGTCTATTACCCTTTTCCGGATGCGTAATTAACCTTTAACCGCCCCAATCATAACACCTTTCACAAAATATTTCTGTACAAACGGATATATACACAAAACAGGAACCGTTGTCAGTATGATTGTGGAATACTTAATAGATTCCGCAAACTGATTTACCTGATCGTTTTCCGCCGCAGCCGAATTAAGCACATTGGAATTTGCGATCAGGATTGCCCTCATGATGTTCTGGATCGGCAGCTTACTGTTATCCTGCAAATAGATAGACGCATTGAACCAGGAATTCCAGTGTCCCACGCCGTAATACAGCAGAAGAACCGCCAGTGTCGGCTTAATCAGCGGTGCCACAATCCGGAACAGAATTACCAGATCATTCGCCCCGTCTATATATGCCGATTCCATCAGGGAATCCGGCATACCCTCTATTGCCGTTTTGCATATGATCGAATTATAAACACTCACAGCCCCGGGCAGAATCAGTGCAAACAGGGAATTGTACAATCCCAGGCTCCGTATATTCAGATACGAAGGAATCATACCTCCCGAAAAAAACATCGTAAACAAAATCAGGAACTGGATTGCAGGCTTGAACATCACCTTCTTTGCTGCCATAAAATATCCTGTAAACAGCGTAAGCAGAATATTGAGCGGAAGGGATACGAACAGCACTATCAGAATATTCTTATATCCCGAAATCAGAAGAGGATGCGTCAGCGCCAGCTTATATGCTCCCAAAGTAAATTCATGGGGCCACAGTATCATCCCCGGATGGGAAATCAGATATGTATTGGATGTAAACGACGCACACAGCACATACCAGATAGGATACAGTGTCACAACGCACAGCAGTAACAGGATAACTACATTCACTCCGGAAAATATCCTGTCTCCCCGGGATTCCCTGCTCTTCAGCCGTTTGGAATTGTTTTTATTCATGTCATTATTTCCTCCCTATCAGAACAGGCTGGATTCCGTAGATCTCTTGCTTATGGCATTTGTCACCAGCAAAAAGACTACATTGACCAGCGTATTAAACAGACCGATGGCGGTTGATTTGGAATACATAGGCGTACCGCTGGTGGGAAAAGACAAACGATAAGTATAGGTAGAAATAACATCTGCCACATCATAAGTCGATGCATTATAAAGCAGAAGGATTTTCTCATAGCCTACATTCAGAATATTACCCATACGCAGGATAAAAAGGATCATAATGGTCGGCAGCAGACCGGGCAGAGTGATATGCAGCATCTGCCGGAACCGGTTGGCCCCGTCCACACGTGCCGCCTCATACTGCTCCTGGTCAATGGCAGACAGCGCCGCCAGATAAATGATGGAATCCCATCCTATCTTCTGCCAGATATCAGATACCACATAAATGGTCCGGAAATATCCCGGATTTACAAGATAGTTCTCCGCCGTTCCGCCTAAGCTGACTGCGATCTGTCCGAAAAGTCCGTCCTGCATACAAAAAATCTTCACCATCGCACAAAGAACCACCATGGAGATAAAATATGGCATATATGTAATTGTCTGTACCGTCCTCTTGAAAGTCCTGTTTCGAACCTCATTGATAAGGAGTGCCAGAAGGATCGGAGCAGGAAAACTGAAAACAATTGTCAGTCCGCTCAGCAGGAAGGTATTCTTAATCACACGCGGGAAATAAGGATCTGTCACGAAATTTACAAACCACTTATACCACGGATTCGCCCAAGAGGAGCCCTGGATCCCCCGTGTAATTTTGTAATCCTTGAAAGCGATGATCAGGCCGTACATCGGTTTATAGCAAAACAAGGCCAGATAAACAAGAACAGGGATAATTATTACATACTTCCATTTATTCATGTTCCAGTCCCTGATCAGCCTTTTTTTGAGCGTACCGGCACCGCCTTTTACAGCATCTGTATTCATATCTTTCTCCTTTCAAAGCGCATAAAGCCGAACAGCAGTGGAAGACATGCGCCTTTCACTGCTGCCACGGGCTCATAAGCTTTAGTTAACGCTCTACATACCGGTCATAGCAGGCCTGACGAATCTCAAGCACGCGGGATAAATGATAGGTCTCCAAATCAGCAAGATACTTTTCCCATACGGCATCATCATTGATATCCTTGGATCCCGTAAGGAATTCCGCATATTTTTCTTCCACAAAGGTAGGGATATTCTGTGCTATTTCATCCAGCTCGTCCGCCTCTTCCGTGGTAAATGTAACCCCTATAGGCCATTTCCAGCCACTGGTAACCGCCAGATTCTTTTCCTCATCATCCGGATATACATAATACCATGTGTTGTTGGCTTCAATCGCCGCCTCACTGTTCTTCAGATACAGCAGGTTCGTAGCCTGAATTCCGGGAGCACCCCAGGTAAGGCCGTTATATTTCGTCATCGGGTCGGTGTCCTTGTCATCCGTAACAAGACTGGTAAAGGCCGGAACGCCCTGATCGTCATATTCCCAGGAAACGCCCTCCGTCCCGTAATTCCAGTACAGAGAACCTTCCTTGGTATAGGAATAATTCAGCATCTGAAGGCACAGTTTCATCGTCTCCTCATCAGCCGCAGTAGTGATAACCGCCGTATGCGTTCCAATACCAGGGCCTCCGAATATAGACGACAGCTCCCCGCTGTCCGATTTGGGATAAGGGATTCCAATCCATACCGCTTCCTTGCCGTCTGCCTCACGTTCCGAATTCCAGATATTCATCTGCCCCATGGACGTAATTGATATACCGCATTTATCATTGTGGATCTTATCTTTGATTGTGGTATCATCCTCCGTCAGAATATCCTGATCAATCAGCCCGTCTTTCCACAGCTTATTCTGCCAGATCATATAATCCCGCCATTCCTTCTCCGACTGTCCAAGGCCAACAACGCCGTCCTTTACGTACCAGCCGTTTCCTGCATCCGCATTCCCATACGCACCAAACGCACCGGCAATCCCCTGCGCTTTATATCTTACCGAATAGGATGAATTAAAGGTTGCGCCATATTTCTCATGGAACACACGAATCACATTTTCAAACTCGGAAACGGTTTCAGGTATCTCCAGGCCGCATTCCTTCAGCCAGTCCTCACGGACCACAGGCCCCTGGTAGCTGTCATTCCAGCCTCCGTCCTCCCTGAAAAATCCGAACGCATAATACCGTCCGTCATCCGTTTTCATCGCCCGATCATAGGCCGGATCTGTCTGAAGCCAGGCGTAATAATCCGGAGCATATTCCTGAATATAATCTGTCAGATCCCAGATAATGCCGTCCTCTATATACTGATTGGCATTGTTCATCCAATAAACGTTCATAATATCCGGCAGATTGGTCGGATCTGCCAGCAGAGTCGTCGTAAACGTAGTCCCGTCGGAACCGGTTGTCGGAAACATCCATTCTATGTCCACTCCCAGCTTTTCTGCCAGCCCGATATGGAACGGTGACTCGGATGCATCGGCAAATTTTTCATGAGGCACTATATTGTCCTGTGCATACCAGCGCACCTTTTTATCGCTGTTCAGCGGGTAGGTAATGCTTCCCGCTTCCGCTGATACGGCTTCTTTCCCACCTTCAGACTCCCCCGAAGTTTCTCCCTGCGGCGCGGACGCTGCTCCGCTTTCTTTTTCCCCTGTACTGCTCCCGCAGCCCGCCTGGGACAGCAGCAAAACTGCCGACAGCCCCAATGCCAGGATTGATGTAACTCTTTTTTTCATGTAACCCTCTCCTTTTCAACTTTGTTTTATTAATTCAACGGAGTATCAAAAACCTGAGTACCGGCAGGCTTCCTGATTCCTCTGCTAAATTTCTTCATACCGCCATCCGTTAAACTGTTCCTGCAGCATAGTTTTATACGTATTACGCATATTTTAAGCAAAAAAAATTTCCTTCGCTTTCTCAGGAGACAGTTCCAGTGCAGATGCCAGCTCCACCATTATATCCATTGCAGGTAACTGTTTCCCATTAAGCACCAGCAGGAGTTCCCTTTTATTTATCCTGCTTCTTTCAGAAAGCTCTTCTACGGATCGAATCCCTCTCCGTTCCATTTCTGATTTCAATATATTCAAATCGACCATATACTTCATTCGCATCTTTCCTTGCTTAAAATTATACTTAATAGGCATATTTATAATAACACTATATTCCATAAAATGTCAATCAGTCCTATACGATTATATCCTTTATTTTATTTGTATTTTTGTTCACCATATTTCCCTGTTTTGGACGATACTCTGTTTTGAACATTCATTGATTGATATACCATTTTATGATATATTTACTATGTATCCAATATTACATGACATATATGACAATACTATTAAACAGGTGATAACTCATGAATCCGAACCCCTACGAAATCTTCCGGTCACGTATGAAAGAACGCAGAACAATATTAAATATAACCCTGACCGAGATAGCTGAAGCTTTAGACATCACGCAGCCGACAGTCCAGAGATATGAAAGCGGTGAAATCAAAAATATTCCCTATGATAAGCTGGTTATGCTTGCAGATCTTCTTCAATGTACGCCTCCTTATCTGCTGGGATGGGAGTCTGAAACGAATTCACCTCCGGAAATTCCAGGAGAAGCAGAACGCATGCTCCATTATTTCAGGAAATTAAATGCTAAAGGGAAAAAAGAGGCTGTACGGCAAATAGAAAATTTAACTCTTATTTCTAAATACAGCGGTTCTTCAGAGAACTAAGAAAGGGACAAAAAGCAGGGGCATCAATACCCATTAACCAAGGTATTGATGCCTCCTTTTCAGGACCGTACTATTTTATTTTAAGCCAAGATATTTTTCAATTTCCGGCCCTAAACAACATTCCCCCTATTTATCCGGCGATGCCACATATAAATTAAACATCCAGTCATGAGTACTCTTGAGCTCCGGATGACGCGTCTCCTCCAAAATTTTTTTATGCACGTTGAAATATACGTCACGCCGTCCATCCCCCAGCAGCTTGCGGACTTTCTTTTGAAGCGGAATATCCTCGTCCAGCAAATCTGTAACAGCTCCCGAATATCTTGTATCCCGTCCCGCCCGTAGTTCTTTCATAACCGTATCAAAATCCTTCGCCTGCGTATAATTCCGCCCCAGATGATCTGTGGCCGCATCCAGGCTGTCACAGATCGTAATGATATCAATAAAGATTTTGATAGGGGATACTGTATTATCAAAATCGGCAGGATATCCCGATTTTCCGTCAAAACTCTTCTGATGCCCAAGGGCAATATCACGGAAAATAGAAAGCTGCGGCAGATTTTGCAGCATCTCCCCTCCTGTCTGCGGATGGAACCTGAGCACCTGAAATTCCAAATCACCGAGCCGGTGGC
>OFOK01000212.1_pt1 | contig 61730 bp, 57 predicted proteins | sample 1542001 | NCBI WGS metagenome assembly OFOK01 (sample SAMN04209242, study PRJEB22552) | human gut metagenome | biome: gut; material: feces | host: Homo sapiens | place: USA: Oklahoma
TGATGTGGATTACATCGAGCGCGTCAAGATCCAGCAGCGCAACTGGATCGGCCGCTCCACCGGTGCCGAGATCACGTTTAAGACTAACATCGGCGACGATATCACGGTTTACACCACCCGTGCCGACACGCTCTTCGGCACGACGTACATGGTCATCTCGCCCGAGCACCCGCTGCTCAAGCAGTGGCAGCCGCACATCGCCAACTGGGACGCTGTCGCCGCCTATCAGGAAGAGGCTGCGCACAAGTCCGACTTCGAGCGCGGCGAGCTCAACAAGGAAAAGACCGGTGTCCGTCTCGAGGGCATCGAGGTCATGAACCCCGTGACGCACAAGGCGCTGCCCATGTTTGTTTCCGACTACGTCCTCATGGGCTATGGCACCGGCATCGTCATGGGCGTTCCGGGCCACGACCAGCGCGACTGGGAGTTTGCTACGAAGTTCGGCCTGCCGATCGTCGAGGTCGTCGCCGGCGGCGACGTGACAAAGGAAGCCTTTGTCGCCAAGGACGACAGCGCCGTCATGGTCAACTCCGGCTTCCTCAACGGCATGACCGTCAAAGAGGCCATCCCCGCCATGAAGAAATACGTCGTGGAGCAGGGGATCGGCAAGGAGCAGGTCAACTACAAGCTGCGTGACTGGGTCTTCAGCCGTCAGCGTTACTGGGGCGAGCCGATCCCGCTGGTCAACTGCCCGAAGTGCGGCTGGGTGCCGATCCCGGAGGATCAGCTTCCGCTCGTGCTGCCGCAGGTGGACAGCTATGAGCCCACCGATGACGGCGAGAGCCCGCTGAGCAAGATGACCGACTGGGTCAACACCACCTGCCCGCAGTGCGGCGGCCCTGCCAAGCGCGAGACCGACACCATGCCGCAGTGGGCCGGCTCGAGCTGGTACTTCCTGCGCTACATGGATCCGCACAACGACAAGGCGCTCGCCTCCAAGGAGGCTCTGGATTACTGGAGCCCGGTCGACTGGTACAACGGCGGCATGGAGCACACCACGCTCCACCTGCTCTACAGCCGCTTCTGGCATAAGTTCCTGTATGACATCGGCGTCGTGCCGACCAAGGAGCCGTATCAGAAGCGCACCAGCCACGGCATGATCCTCGGCGAGGGCGGCGAGAAGATGTCGAAGTCCCGCGGCAACGTCGTCAACCCCAATGATATCGTCGATCAGTACGGCGCGGATACCATGCGCCTGCACATCATGTTCATCGGCGACTTTGAGAAGGCCGTTACCTGGTCGAACGAGGCCGTCAAGGGCTCGAAGCGCTTCCTCGACCGTGTCTGGAATCTCGGCGAGAGCTGCACAGACGACCCCGGGATCTCGTCCAAGAACGAGGCGGTCATCCACAAGACCGTCAAGAAGGTCACCGAGGATATCGATGAGCTGAAGATGAATACCGCAATCGCGGCCATGATGAGCATGGTCAATGAGTTTGCGGCCAACGGCTGCACGAAGGGCGACATGGAGCAGCTGCTGCTCCTGCTCAGCCCGTTTGCGCCGCACATCGTCGAGGAGATCTGGGAGCGTCTCGGCTTTGCTGCCAAGTATGGCAAGATGTGCTGCCAGTGTGCCTGGCCCACGTATGACGAGGCCAAGACCGTCGACACGACTGTCACCATGGCTGTGCAGGTGCTCGGCAAGCTCAAGGGCACCGTCACCGTGCCGAAGGACAGCGACCAGCAGACCGTCGTCGACGCTGCCATGGCGCTCGACAAGGTGAAGCGCCAGATGGACGGCATGCAGATCGTCAAAGTCATTCACGTTCCGAACAAATTGGTCAATTTGATTTTGAAGCCGAAGGCATAAGTTCGTCTTGACATTCGGCGTGATAGCAATTATAATGTTAACGCTAAAGCCATGCATGATGGCCCTTGAAGCGCCGCGAGGCGTATTTGGAGGGAGGGAATAAAATGTCTGAAATCTACGTCAAGGAGAATGAGTCTCTGGACAATGCGCTCAAGAGATTTAAGCGCAGCTGTGCCAAGGCCGGCGTCATGTCCGATCTGCGCCGCAAGGAGTACTACCAGAGCCCCAGCGTGCGTCGCCGCAAAAAGTCGGAGGCCGCTCGTAAGAACAAGAACAAGCGCTACTACTAAGTCATAAAAAATCCTGCATCCTCGGATGCAGGATTTTTTCTTTTTGGTCTCAGGCTTCCGGTGCGCAGACCGGCAGGTCGACATACGTCGGCGCGTGCGCCAGCGCCGGGATGAGCACGTCGACGGCGTCCGCCATACGCAGCTTGAGCGTGGACGTGTTGATGCATGGGTGGCAGCAGAGGTACGCATCGTCCAGCAGGTCGCGGTCGATGAGCAGCCGCACGTGCGCATCGCGGTCGTTCATCAGACCCAGCACGCTCACAGAGCCGGGCGTGATATCCAGCAGCTCGAGCATATGCTCCGGGGAGGCAAACGACAGCCGCGCGCTGCCGATCTGGTGCGAGAGATCCTTCGTGCGAAACGGCTTGTGCCCCGGCATCAGCAGCAGGTAAAACGCCGTCTGCTGCCGGTTCGTGAGAAAGAGGTTCTTGCAGATCCCCGCGCCCAGCACCTGTTCCACGGCGGCGCAGGCCTCGATCGTGTCGGCAGCATCGTGATCGACGCGATCATAGCTCAGCCCCAGACGGTCGAGCAGGTCGTAGCAGCGCAGCTCCTTGTCGAGCCGGTTCGTGTCCTCGGCCCGGCCGTGATATACGGTTTGGTCAACAAACATGGTGTCACTCCTTGAAAAGCAGTCTGCCGCTATTATAGCGGCTTTGCACTGCAGGTTCAAGTCCCGCGCAGACGGTTGACACATCGGGTCAAAATGAGTACAATATATGCTGTGAAATTGTGCAGAAAGGGATTATTCATGGCCTATCAGCTCATCGCCGTCGATATGGACGGCACGTTGCTCAACTCGAAAAAAGAGATCACCCCGCGCACGGCCGCCGCCGTGACGCAGGCGCTTGCGCGCGGATACCATGTCGTCATGGCGACCGGGCGCTGCTACCGGCAGATCGCGCCGTATATGCGTCAGTTTCCGGCCATGCGCTATGCCATCACGTCCAGCGGCGCGGCCGTGGCTGACTGTGTGGAAAACCGCATCATCTCGTCACAGAACATCTCTGCCGATACGGCGGCGGGCGTTATGCGCGCGTTTGTCGGGCTCGACGGCTTTCCGATCATCTTTTCCAACGGTGAGGCACTCTATCGGCCGGAGCTGCTCAACGACCCGCAGCGTTTCGGCATGGACGCCTATGTGGATAATTTCAAGGCCAACGGCACGGCTGCCGAGGAGATGGAGCGCAGCTTTCTTGCCGCGCCTTACCCGGTCGAGAAGCTCGACTTTTACTTTACGGACGCGGACGAGCGCGCCAAGTTCCTCGCGCGTGTGCAGGGTGCGCCCGCATGGGTCGTCCCGTGTGAGAGCGCGGGCGTGGAGGTCAATGCCACCGGCGTTGACAAGGGCAGCGGCCTGCAGGCGCTGTGCCGGTGTCTGAACATCCCGGTCAGCGCGGCGATCGCCATCGGCGACTCGGAAAATGACTGCCCGATGCTGCGCGACGCGGGGCTGCCGCTCGCTATGGGCAACGCCATTGACGATGTGAAGGCGGCGTCGGAGTATATCATGCCCGACTGCGACCATGACGGTGTGGCCGAGGCCATTGAACGCTTTCTGCTCGCGCAGCGTTGACCCGCCGCGCAAAGCGTTGTATGATAAAAGGTGGCCGTTTACGGCCGGATTTTATAGGAGGCGGAGTTCATGGATAACATTCAGCAGCTCAAACAGTGGATCGACGGCAGTGACCGGATCGTGTTTTTCGGCGGCGCCGGTGTCTCAACCGAGAGCGGCATTCCGGATTTTCGCAGTGTGGACGGCCTCTATAACCAGAAGTATGACTATCCGCCCGAGACGATTCTGAGCCACTCGTTTTTCATGGCGCACCCGGAGGAATACTATAAATTCCATCGGGACAAGCTCGTCGTGGACGGCGCCAAGCCCAACCGTGCGCATCTGCGCCTTGCCGAGCTGGAGCGCGAGGGGAAGCTGCAGGCCGTCATCACGCAGAATATCGACGGGCTGCATCAGGCGGCCGGGAGCAAGAATGTGCTCGAGCTGCACGGCAGCATCCACCGCTGCTACTGTATGCGCTGCGGCCGGCCGTATCCGGCGGAGCGTGTCAACCACGGCGCCGGCGTGCCGCACTGTGACTGCGGCGGCATCATCCGGCCGGATATCGTGTTTTACGAGGAATGTCTGGACGAGGACGTTCTGTCCAAGTCCATCCGCTATATCCGCGAGGCGGAGGTGCTCATCGTCGGCGGTACGTCGCTGGCCGTGTACCCCGCGGCGGGACTTTTGAATTACTATTCCGGGCATAAGCTGGTGCTCATCAACCGCAGCGCCACGCCGTATGACGCGCAGGCGGATCTCATCATCCATGAGAAGATCGGCGAAGTCTTTGCTCAGGTATAACGGAGGAAACAGGTTTTCATGCGAATTGATGTAATGGGCGTCGGGTTTGACAGCCTGACGATGGATGAAGCGGTCGCGCGTGCGCGTGACCTGATGGCGGAGCGGCGTGCGGCCTATGTCGTCACGCCGAATCCCGAGATCGTGATGCTCTGCCGCGAGGATGCGGCGGCCATGCAGGCCGTGCAGAATGCGGATCTTGTGCTGGCCGACGGTATCGGCGTGATCTACGGCGCGAAGATCCTCGGTACGCCGCTGCGCGCGAAGCTGCCGGGCATCGACTTTGCCGCGGCGCTGATGACGCAGATGGGCCGCGAGGGCAAGAGCGTGTTTTTGCTCGGCGCGAAGCCCGGCGTCGCCGACGCTGCGGGCGAGAAGCTGCGCGAGCGGTTTCCCGGTCTCGTCATCGCCGGCACGAACGACGGCTATTTTCAGGACGATGACCCCGTTGTGGAGAAGATCAATGCCGTGCAGCCGGATCTGCTGCTCGTATGCCTCGGCGCACCGAAGCAGGAGCTGTGGATGCAGCGCAACGCCCCGCGTCTGCGCGTTGGTCTTATGGCGGGTCTCGGCGGCAGTCTGGACGTGTTTGCCGGCAACGTCAAGCGCGCACCGAAGTTTTTCCAGAAGCTCGGTCTCGAGTGGTTTTACCGGCTCATCAAAGAGCCGAAGCGCATCGGCCGCATGATGAAATTGCCGAAATTCCTGTTTGCGGCCATCGGCCGCAGGCTGCGGGGGAAGAAACACCATGGCGAAGGGTAAACTGATCGTATTGGAGGGCATCGACGGCAGCGGAAAGTCTGCGCAGTACCGCCGCCTGTGCGCGCGTTTCGACGAGGCGGGCATGGCCTACCATCATATTGTGTTCCCGCGCTACGACCAGGAGTCGTCGGCGCTGATCCGGATGTACCTCAACGGCGCGTTCGGCACGCACCCGTCGGACGTCAACGCCTATGCCGCGTCCACGTTTTTCGCGGTCGACCGCTATGCGTCCTACCGCACCGACTGGGGCGAGATCTATGAAAACGGCGGCCTGATCCTCTCCGACCGCTACACGACCTCCAACGCCATCCATCAGGGCTCGAAGCTGCCCGAGGCGGAGCTGCCGGCCTTCTTCGACTGGCTGTACGATCTCGAGTACGGCAAGATGGGGCTGCCGCGCCCGGATCTGGTGCTCTATCTGGACGTGGACCTGCCGACCTCGCTCAAGCGGATGCAGCACCGGCAGGAAAAACTCAACACCAAGGCCGATATCCATGAGCAGGATGAGGCGTATCTGGAAAACTGTCTGCGCATCGGCCGCCTTGCCGCTGCGCATTACGGCTGGACGGTCGTGCCGTTTATGAAAGACGGCGCAGAGCGTGCGCTGGAGGAAAAGCACGAGGAGATTTTCTCGATCGTCCGCAGCGCTCTATGAGCATTTCCGAGGAAAAGTCCGCCCTGCGTCAGACGCTGCGCCGGCAGCTTGCGCAGAGCGATCCTGCGGACAATGCCGCGTGCGACGTTGCTATTACGATGCAGGTACTCGCACTGCCGGAGTTTCAGGCAGCGGAGCGGATCTTTGCCTATTGCAGCGTCGTGCCGGAGGTGGATACGCACGCGATTCTCGCGCAGGCGCGCCGCCGCGGGAAAACGGTGGCGCTTCCGGTCTCGGAGACCGGCGGGCAGATGTACTTCGCGCGCTATGACGGCGCGCTCGTGCCCGGACGCTACGGCATCCCGCAGCCGCCGCGCAGCGCACCGGTGCTGCAGCCGCAGCCCGGCGATCTGATGCTTGTCCCGGCGCTCGCCTATGACCGCGCGGGGCGGCGTCTCGGCCGCGGCGGCGGGTACTATGACCGCTGTCTCGCGCAGCTTGACTGCTGCACCGTGGGACTCATCCGTGCGGAATTTTTGCTCGACGCGCTGCCGACGGCATGGAACGATATGCCGGTCGCGGCCGTCGTAACTGAGCAGGGCATTTTGCGCCCGCAGGAAAAACCGGGGCTCCCGGAGGAGCCCCGATCCCTCAGCGGCTGTTAGCAGCCGCAGCCGCAGCTGTTGTTGTTCTCGCAGCCGCAGTTGCCCCAGCTGCCGCCGCCGCAGCAGAAGAGCAGGATCAGAATGAGGATGATCCACAGACAGCTGTTGTTATTATTTGCGCAGCACATAACCAAAACCCTTTCTCCGCGCAACGGATTTTTGCGCAGCCAGACCCCGCGCGGTGCATGGATCTGACGCGAAGTTTTCCGGCAGGACCGGACAAACGGCGCCGTTTCCGTCCGTCGCCTTATCTTATGCCCCAAGGGGAAAGGGGGTTCCTGCGCCGAGAGGCCGCAGGGACGCATTCCAAGTTGACAGGGAGATCAAGCCATGGCCGATCATTTTAAGAACTTTGATGAGCTGTTTCGTGACGAACGAGAGCCATCCCGCCCGCAGCGCCCACCGCAGCGTCCGGCGCAGCCTGCCCGCCGCCGTCCGCAGCAGCAGGAGGGACAGCCGCGCGCTGCCCGCCCGCGCCCGGTACAGCAGCAGCACGCGGCCCGCCCGCAGCCGGAGCAGCCGCATGTCCAGCACCGCACGGAGCGGCCTGCCCGCCCGCAGCCGGAGCAGACACACGCCGTGCACCGTCAGCCGGCGCCCCGCCATGAGCCAACGCAGGAGCCGGAGGTGCAGCAGCGCGCCGGACGCAGCGGCTGCCTCGGCGGCCTGATCTATTTTGCCTTCGTCGTCAGCATCAGCATTATCCTCGCCTGTGTCGGCTGGATGGCAGCGTCGGACGTGCTCGCGCTCAACAAAGAGCCCGTCACGGCGACGGTCACACTCGACAAGGCGGAGTTTCAGGACGTCACCATCTCCTACACGGACTCTGAGGGCAACGCCAAGGAGCGTGCCGGCCATCAGGTCAGCGTTGGCTACGTGGCAAAGCAGCTCAAGGACGCCGGTATCATCAAGTACAAGGGCCTTTTCCAGCTCTACTGCAGCGTCTCACACGCAAAGACAAAGATCGATCCCGGCACGTATGAGCTGAGCACGAACTACGACTACCGCGCGCTCGTCAAGAAGATGCAGGTCGGTTCGGGCGCAATGGTCACGACCAAGGTCACCATCCCCGAGGGCTATACGATGGAGCAGATCTTCCGCAAGCTCGAGGACGAAAACGTCTGCTCGTACGATGACCTCATGGACGCCGCCGCGAACTATTCCTACAACTACTCGTTCCTCGACCAGAGCATGCAGGGGGACGCCAAGCGCCTGGAGGGCTTCCTGTTCCCGGATACGTATGAGTTCTATCAGGGCATGCAGGCCTCGAGCGCCATCAACAAATTCCTTGAGAACTTCCACAACCGCATCACGGCCGAAATGCTCGAAAAGGCGGATGAGCGCGGCATGTCTATGCAGGAGGTCGTCACGGTCGCGTCCATGATCGAAAAGGAAGCGGCCAACGACGATGAGCGTGCGATGATCGCCGCCGTCATCTATAACCGCATCGCGGCGGGTATGCCGCTGCAGATCGACTCGACGATCATGTACGTTCTGCCGGAGCATAAGGATGTGCTCACCGTGGAGGACACAAAGATCGACAGTCCCTACAACACCTATCAGAACACCGGCCTGCCGCCGACGCCGATCGCAAACCCCGGCCTTGCGTCCATCAAGGCGACGCTCTCGCCGGCAAGCACGAAGGCGCTGTACTACGCGCTGGATTCGGAGTCCGGCACGCATAAGTTCTTCACGAGCTACGGCGAATTCCAGGCGTTCGTGGCAAAACAGAGTTATTCACAATAAGCGGAGGGGTGGCATGAACAAACCGGAATTGTTGTGCCCCGCCGGAGATCTGGAGCGCCTGCAAATGGCGCTCCATTTCGGCGCGGACGCAGTGTATCTCGCCGGGGCGCAGTTCGGCATGCGCGCCGGTGCGGAAAACTTTACACCGGACGGCATCCGCGCCGCCGTGCAGCTTGCGCACGCGCAGGGCGCTGCCGTGCACGTGACGTGCAATACCTTGCCGCGCGATGACGAGATGGCGCAGCTGCCCGCGTACCTCGAACTGCTCGACGATGCGGGCGTGGACGCGATCATCGCGGCCGATCTTGGCGTGATCACGCTGGCCAAGCGCTATGCGCCCCACGTGGCGCTGCACGTGAGCACGCAGTTCGGCGTGGTCAATTCGGCCGCCGCCGCAGCGCTGTACGATCTCGGCGCGCAGCGGGTCGTGCTCGCGCGCGAGCTGTCGCTTGCCGAGATCCGCACCATCCGCGCCAACACGCCGCCGGAGCTGGAGCTTGAGGCGTTCGTCCACGGGGCGATGTGCGTGTCGTTTTCCGGCCGCTGCCTGCTGTCGAACTACCTCACCGGGCGCGATGCCAACCGCGGCCGCTGTGCGCAGCCCTGCCGCTGGAAGTACGGTCTCACGGAGGCCAAGCGCCCCGGCCAGGTGTTCGATATTACTGAGGACGAACAGGGGACATATATCTTCAACTCCCGCGATATGTGCATGATCGACCATCTGCCCGCGCTGCTCGATGCCGGCATCACGAGCCTGAAGATCGAGGGACGCACCAAGAGCGCCTACTACGTCGGCGCGGTCACAAATGCCTACCGCCACGCGCTGGATGATGCGATCGCCGGCCGACCGCTCGACCCGGTCTGGCAGCGCGAGGTGCTGCAGATCAGCCACCGCCCGTACAGCACAGGATTTTACTTCGGTGAGCCGGGGCAGTATACGGCAAACTCCGCCTACTTTGCCGGCGCCGAGGTCTGCGCTGTCGTAGAGGGCACCGCGCCGGACGGACGCGCCGTGCTGACGCAGCGCAACAAGTTCTGCGCCGGTGATACGCTCGAGCTCATCACAAACGACGCGCCGCCCGTGACCTTCACGGCCGAGGCCCTGCGCGACGCCGACGGTCTGCCGCTCGAGACCGTGCCGCACCCGATGCAGCGCTTTACCATGCCGCTGCCGTGTGCGGCTGCGCCGCTGTCGCTCATTCGCCGGAAATTGCCCGCAGAAACGGTTGACATCCAGCTCGAATGTGGTAAAATATAAAAATCCAGACGATAACGCTGTGATGGAGAAAAGCTGTGCAGCACCCGGTCATCAGAGAGAAGGGGACGGTGGAAGCCCTTCGGCCGGCGGCATGGCGGCCGCTTCGGAGCGGCCCGGGACGACCGGGACGTGTGTCCGCGTTAAGGACGACTTGAGACGCCGCGTGAGCGGCAATCAGGGTGGTACCGTGAAAGCAGATTGCCTTCGCCCCTGTGTATGGGGCGGAGGCATCTTTTTTTGAGGAGGTATAGTATGAAATGTCTGCGTTGTAACGGCGAGATGGAGCATCTGGGCCATGAATCCCTGCAGCTTGGGCAATACGGCTTTTTTACCGGCCACCTGTCCAACCTCTTTTCCGGCGCGCTCGAGGTCGATATTTATGCCTGCAAGTCCTGCGGCAAGCTGGAGTTTTATCGCGCGGACGCACCCAGCCTGTCCGAGCGGCTGAAAAACGAATGAAGCAAACACAATTGGAGGATAGATGATATGAAATCTTATGGTCTGAATGAACTGCGCGAGATGTTCCTGCGCTTTTTCGAGACGAAGGAACACCTGCGTCTGCCGAGCTTTTCGCTCATCCCGCAGGACGATGCAAGCCTGCTGCTCATCAACTCCGGCATGGCGCCGATGAAGCCCTACTTCAAGGGTGACAAGGAGCCGCCGCGCCACCGCATCTGCACCTGCCAGAAGTGCATCCGCACCGGCGACATTGAGAACATCGGCAAGACGGCGCGCCACGGCACGTATTTTGAGATGCTCGGCAACTTCTCCTTCGGCGACTATTTCAAGCACGAGGCCATCGCATGGTCGTGGGAGTTTCTGACGAGCCCGGAGTGGGTCGGTCTCGATCCCGAGCGGCTCTATCCGTCGGTGTATGAAAAGGACGACGAAGCGTTCAACATCTGGCGCGATGAGATCGGCATCCCCGAGAGCCGCATCACCCGCCTTGGCAAAGAGGATAACTTCTGGGAGCACGGCTCCGGTCCGTGCGGCCCCTGCTCGGAGATCTATTTTGACCGCGGCGAGGAATACGGCTGCGGCAAGCCGGACTGTGCGCCCGGATGCGACTGCGACCGCTATATGGAGGTCTGGAACAACGTCTTTTCCCAGTTTGACAATGACGGCAACGGCAACTACTCCGACCTCATTCAGAAGAACATCGATACCGGTATGGGCCTGGAGCGTCTGGCCGTCGTCTGCCAGGGTGTGGATTCGCTCTTCGATGTCGACACCGTCATGAACATCACCCACAAGGTCAGCGAGATCACCGGCGCGCACTATGGCGACAGTCATAAGACCGACGTGTCCCTGCGCGTCATCACCGACCACATCCGTGCCTCGGTCATGATGATCGCGGACGGCATCCTGCCCTCGAACGAGGGACGCGGCTACGTGCTGCGCCGTCTGCTGCGCCGCGCTGCGCGCCACGGCAAGCTCCTCGGCGTCAACGAGCCGTTTTTGTATCAGGTCGTGGATGTGGTCGTGCACGAAAACGAGTGCCAGTATCCCGAGCTGCGCGAGAAGCAGGCGTATATTACCCGCGTCATCCGCAATGAGGAGGAGAATTTCGCCAAAACCATCGATGCCGGCATGCACATCTTCTCCGACCTGCTCGCCGAGCACAAGGCCAAGGGCGAGCGCGTGTTCTCCGGCGCGGATGCGTTCAAGCTCTATGACACCTACGGTTTCCCGATCGACCTGACCCGCGAGATGGTACAGGAGCAGGACATGACCGTGGACGAGGATGCGTTCCGCGAGCTCATGGAGCAGCAGCGCGTGCGCGCGAGAAAAGCGCGTGAGGCGCTCGGCGATCTGGCGTGGGCCGGTGTGGATCTCGGTCTCGACCCGACGCCGACGCAGTTCACCGGCTATGACCGTACGGAGGATCAGGGCACGATCCTCGCCATCGTCTGCGACGGTGAGGTCTGCTCGGAGATCGATGCCGGCAAGCAGGGCGTGCTCGTGCTCGACTGCACGCCGTTTTACGCCGAGATGGGCGGTCAGGTGGCCGACCACGGCGTCATTGCAGCCGACGGTGCGCTCTTTGAGGTGACGGATGTCCAGAAGGACAAGGCCGGCAAGTTCCTGCACCACGGTGTGCTGCGCTCCGGCCGCCTGCAGGTCGAGCAGACCGTCACGGCGCGCATCGATGTTGACCGCCGCAAGGCGATCATGCGCGCGCACTCGGCCACGCATCTGCTGCAGGCCGCGCTGCGCGAGGTGCTGGGTGACCATGTGCATCAGGCAGGCTCGCTCGTCGAGCCGGACCGCCTGCGCTTTGACCTGACGCATTTTTCGGCTGTCACGCCCGATGAGCTGCAGCGCATCAATGAGATCGTCAGCGACTGGATTCTCGACGGTATGGATGTCACCGTGTCCGAGATGACCATGGAGCAGGCGAAGGCCGCCGGTGCCACGGCGCTCTTTAGCGAGAAGTACGGCGACGTTGTGCGCGTCGTGAACATGGGCGGCAAGTCCGTAGAGCTCTGCGGCGGCACGCACGTGGACAACACCGCAAAGGTCGGACCGTTCCGCATCACGGGTGAGAGCTCGGTCGCATCCGGTGTGCGCCGCATCGAGGCGATCACCGGCAAGGCCTACCTGCACGAGATGGAGGCGGTCAACCGCCGCCTGTACGCTGCGGCCGAGGTGCTGCACGCGAAGCCGGTGGACATTCTCGCCAAGGCCAAGAGCTTCACCGCGGAGCTCAAGGAGGCGCGCCAGAGCGTTGAGCGCATGAAGGAGAAGATCCTGCACAGTGACGTGGAGCGCTTCCTCTACGCCTCGAAGAACATCGGCGGCATCAAGGTCATCACGACCACGCGCACCGATCTTGAGGCTGGCGATCTGCGCAAGCTCGGCGATTTTCTGCGCGACAAAGACCCGGACACGGTCGCGGTGCTCGCCACGGCGACGGAGAGCAAGGTGACGTTTGTTGCCGTCTGCGGCAAGAACGCCGTGGCCAAGGGCATCCGTGCGGGCGATCTGGTGCGCGCGGTGTCAGCGGTCGCCGGCGGTAAGGGCGGCGGCAAGCCGGACTCCGCCATGGGCGGCGGCAGTGAGGTGCTCAAGATCGATGACGCGCTGGCCGTCGTGGACGATTTCGTAGCGGAAAAACTGGGACTGTAAGGAGGATTTCATCATGAGTGATTGCCTGTTTTGTAAGATCGCGGCGGGGGAGATTCCTTCCACCTGCCTGTACGATGACGACGATGTCTACGCATTTCGTGACATCAATCCCCAGATGCCGGTGCATTTTCTCGTGATCCCGAAGCAGCACATCGACGCGGTCGCGTCCATCACGGCGGATAACTCCGCCGTGGTCGCCAAGTGCTTTGAGGTCATCGCGAAGCTCGCCGCGCAGGAGGGCTTGACCGGGGGCTACCGTGTCATCTCCAACTGCGGTGACGATGCCGGTCAGACCGTGCATCACCTGCACTTCCACGTCCTCGGCGGCGCGCCGATGGGTGAGAAACTGCTGTAAGCAAACGAAATTCGGCGGCGGGACTTGTTCCGGCCGCCGATTTTGTTTATAATGTCTGCAGCAAAGAGGGGGGCGACGGCGTGCGAAAGCTGGCATATTGCGCAGGCGGTTTTTCGGCTGCGATCTTTCTGGCGCACTTTCAGCTGCCGGGGCACTGGGTGCTTCCAGCGGCGCTGGCAGCGGTCGTGCTTGCGCTCACGGCGCTGCTGCTCCCGGGCGCGCCGCGCCGCCGCATGATGCTGGCGCTGCTGTCGGCGGCGATCGGCTTCGGGTGGTATGCCGCGGCTTCGACCGCGCGGCTGACGCCGGCCGAGGCCGTCCCGGACGAGCTGCATACGCTCGCCGGCCGGGTAACGGAGTACCCGGTTGCGTATGAGCACAGCTACGGGCTGACCGTGCTGCTCACGAGCCCAGACGTGCCGCACTGCAAAGCGCGGCTCTATGTCTCCGACGCGGAAGCGGCAGCGCTGCGCCCCGGCGATGAGATCACGGCGGAGGTGAAGCTTCGCCCATCCACACAGCGCTATGGAGCGGAGACGGACGCCTATATCTCCAAGGGAATCTATCTTATCGGCAACATTAAGGAGGGGTCGCTTGTACATACCGGTGTCTGGGCACACAGCCGGCTCTACTGGCCGAAAACCGTTGCCCACGCGCTCAAGACGAGCGCACAGGCGGCGTTCCCGGCGGACGTGCTGCCGTTTGCGCAGGCGCTCATGCTCGGCGATAAGACCGCGCTCTACGCGCAGAATCTTGACATCCCGCTGAGCACGACCGGCATCATGCACACGGTCGCGGTCTCGGGATTGCATCTGGCGTTTCTGCTGGGCTTTTTGCGCCTCTTTACCGGAAACCGGCGCACGACCGCTATCATCGGTCTGCCGCTGATGATCGTGTTCACGGTCATGGCGGGCGGAAGTCCTTCGGTGCTGCGCGCGGCGTTTATGACGGCGCTGGTGCTGTTTGCGCCGCTGCTCGGGCGAGAGAATGACCCGCCGACATCGCTGCTGACGGCACTGGCGGTCTTGCTTGCATCGAATCCCTTCGCCGCCGGAAGCGTCAGCCTGCAGCTCTCGTTTGCGTCGATGGCGGGGCTGTTTTGCGTGTCCGGTGCGCTGCACCGCGCGCTCAGCGACCGGCTGCTGCCCGCGGGGATGAAGCTCTCGCGCCCGCGGCGCAGGGTGCGCACTTTCTTCATTGCCACAACGGCAAGCTCTGTCGGAGCGATGGTGTTCACCGTGCCGCTCACGGCGCTGCATTTCGGCAACATTTCGCTCATCGCGCCGGTCACGAACCTGCTGATCCTATGGCTGCTGCCGGCGGCGTTCATCGGCTGCTATCTGGCATCGCTGCTCGGCCTCTTCTGGGCGTGGGGCGGCATAGCTGCCGCCTGGGTGACGGCGTGGCCGCTGCGCTATATCCTCGCCGTGGCAAAGCTGCTCTCCAAGCTCCCGGGTGCGGTGCTCTTTACCGGCAGCCGCAGCGTCGTCTGGTGGCTCGTGTTTACGTATGGCGTGTTCGGTGCGGCGTGGGTCATCTCTCGCCGCCGGAGCATACATCGCTGGGTTCTGGCTGCGTGCAGCGTACTGGCGCTGTGCATGGTGCTGACGGTCAACGCAGTGCAGCTGCGGCACACGTCAACAGTCACGGCGCTCGACGTCAGTCAGGGGCAGAGCGTCGTCTTTTCGAGCGGGCGCAGCTGCGTGATGGTCGATTGCGGCGGCCGTTCCACCGTGGAGGATCCCGGGGACATCGCTGCGCACAAGCTGCTTGCGCAGGGATACCGCGGTCTGGACCTGCTTGTGCTCACGCATCCGCATGATGACCATGTTAACGGCGTGCTGCGCCTGATGCACTGGCTGCCGGTGCGGACGCTTGCGATCCCGGCAGAGGCGGACACGACCAAAGCGCCCCTGAGCGACATTCTCGCCCTTGCCGCGCAGCACCGCACGACGGTCGTGCGCGTGGATATGGAGCAGACGCTTACGGCGGGCGGCATTTCGGTGCGCCTGTACCCGGAGCCTTGTACAGGCCGGGAGGACGGCAGTATGATCGTGCTGACGTCGATCGGCACATATGACACGCTGATACCCGGTGACGTGGACAGCGCGGCGGAGGCGAAGTTTCTTGCCGACTGCACCTATCCGGATATTGAGCTGCTGCTCGTCGGCCACCATGGCTCGAAAAAATCGACGTGCGATGCGTGGCTCGACGCCATCGCGCCGGACGCTGCGATCATCTCCGTCGGCTACAACAATTACGGCCACCCGACGGACGAGACCCTTGCGCGCCTGCAGGCGCACAACATACCCATTTACCGCACCGACCGCATGGGCGACGTCACGGTGCATCTCTCGTGAGGAAACGTTATGGCAAAAGGAAAAAAGAAGCAGGAAATTCAAGACTATAAAGTTCAGCTGCGCGCGCTGCGCCAACAGGGCCCCGGGTGCCTGTATCTGCTCTGGGGACGGGAGGATTATCTGCGTGAGCAGTATCTGCTGCAGCTCAAAAAGCTCTGCATTCCAGGCGGGGAGGACGATTTCAGCTACCGCCGCTTTGACGGCGCTGAGCTCGATTTTCAGGCGCTGGCTGATGCGATCGACGCCGTGCCGTTTCTCAGCGAGCGCACACTCGTCGAGGTGCGCGGCTATGACACGAACAAATGCCGCGAGGAAGAAGCCGACACGCTCATCCGGGTCATCAGCGACCTGCCGGACTATTGCACGCTCGTGTTCGTCATGGACACGGCGTTTGAGCCGGACGGACGCCTGAAGACGACAAAGGCCTTCAAAAAGAACGGACAGCTCGTACAGTTCACCGCGCAGGGGGAGTCTGCGCTCGTGCAGTGGGTCGGCAAGCACTTTGCCGCGCACGGGAAAAACATCTCGCCCGAGGATGCGCGCCAGCTCATCTTCTTTACCGGTGGTCTCATGAACACCATGATCCCGGAGATCGACAAGATCGCGGCCTATGCGCAGGGCGATACGGTCACGCGCGCGGACATCCTCGCCGTGGCGCAGCGCATTCCGGAGGCGGTCGTGTATGAATTAACCGACTGTCTGGCCAATCAGGACTATGACGGTGCGATGCGCATCCTCGCAGACCTGCTGGCCGATAAGTCCAACACGCCGATCTTCCTGCTCGCCGTCATCGGTCAGCAGATGCGCAGGCTCTACGCCGCCCGCCTTGCGCGCCGCGCCGGTATCGGCACGAGCGAGCTGCGCGAGATGCTCGGTGTGCCGTATGATTCCATCGCGGAACGCCTCCTGCGCTCGGCGCGGAAATTCACCGGCCGTCAGCTTGAGGAGGCTGTGCGCCTGTGCGCGCAGGCGGACTTCGCCATGAAAAGCAGCGGCGCGGATGATATGGCGCTGCTCAAGGAGCTGCTGCTGCGCATTGCCGTGGGAGGTGCGGCATGATCCGCATCCGCGAGGCCATCATCGTCGAGGGGCGGTATGATAAAAATACCCTCGCGCAGATCGTTGACGCGCCCATTCTCGAGACCTCCGGTTTCGGCATCTTCCATGACAGGCAGCGACTGGCGCTGCTGCGCCGTCTGGCCGAAACGCGCGGCATCATCGTGCTCACGGACAGTGACGGCGCAGGCTTTGTCATCCGCAACTACCTGCGCGGCGCCATCGACCCGTCGCAGGTCAAGCACGCCTATATCCCGGACATTGCCGGAAAGGAGCGGCGCAAGCGTACCGCCTCCAAGGAGGGCAAGCTCGGCGTAGAGGGAATGCGTCCGGACGTGCTGCTCGAGGCGCTGCGCCGTGCGGGTGCGACCATTGAAGGGGAGAAGACAATGGCTGCGGGCGCGCGTATTACGAAGGCGGATCTCTATGCAGCCGGGCTCACCGGCGGTGCGGACAGCAGGGCCGCCCGGCAGCGGCTGCTCGCACAGCTTGACCTGCCCGAGCATCTGAGCACGAACGCGCTGCTCGAGGTGCTCAATGCACTCATGGCGCGCGAAGAATTCCAAAAACTGTACATTTAGCGGAGAAATCGCCATATCTGATGGGAAAAACACCAGATATGGCGAAATTTTTCGTGCAAAAGCAGTTTGGCTGTGATATAGTACTGTACGGAATTATGTAAAGTAACCGGAAACCAATTACATGGAGGATGCAACGTATGAAATGCCCGTTTTGCGGCTTTGCCGAGAGCAAGGTCATTGATTCCCGCCCGGCGGAGGAGGGCGCGACCATCCGCCGCCGCCGCGAGTGCCTTGCCTGCCAGAAGCGCTTTACGACCTATGAGATCATTGAAACGCTCCCACTCGTTGTCATCAAGCGCGACGGTAGCCGCCAGAGCTTTGATAAGAGCAAGCTCATCAACGGCATGGTGCGCGCCTGTGACAAGCGCAAGGTGCCGCTGCCGGTGCTGGAGAAGATCGCCGACGAGATCGAACAGGAGCTGCAGAGCGCGCTCGAGCGCGAGATCACGACCGAGCAGGTCGGCGAGATGGTCATGAAGCGCCTCAAGGACGTGGACGAGGTCGCCTACGTGCGCTTTGCCTCCGTTTACCGCCAGTTTAAGGACATCGACACCTTCATGCAGGAACTGACGAAGCTCCTCAACGACCGCGGCTAAAACACATTGCCGAGCGCGACGCGCTCCCCGTCGGCGAGGCTCCGGATGCGCAGACGCAGCAGGGCAATGTCCGCCGCGGCGGACGGCGCGCCGCTCTCGAGCGCGCGCACGGCCTGACAGAATCCTTCTGTTACGGCGTCTGTGCTCTCATGCGGCAGCATACAGTGGGCATAGCTCTCGGCTGCGTGCCAGCGTTCGGCCGCCGTGTGCAGCGCTTCGGCGGCACTGTCCGTGTCATGGGCGGCACAGCATGCTTCTGCCTGTGCCGCGGCGTCGTCCAGCTGTGTGCAGAGCCGGTTCAGATACCGGATGTTGCAGACGCAGCCGGCGGCAAGCGTGAGCAGGAGCGCGCACGCAATGATTTCCTTTTTCATATCGATTCCTTTGCGGAAAAATAGATTTGCCCCGCGTCGTTGAGCATCAGCAGATAGACGTCTTGAACGCTTTGGGCGCCGCGCTGCTGCAGCTGCTTTTGCAGCCAGCGCTCGTCGCGCCCCATGCGCTGGAGATTCTTGTCGATGATGCGCCCGTTGTTGATGAGGATGGAGAAGTAGCCGGTGTCGTCCGGCGTGACGCCCATCTGCGCGGCCGTGACCGGCTGCTGCTCCGGCGTGAGGATGATGTTGAGACGGCCGTTTGTCTCCAGCACGGCATACTCCACGCTTGCAATGTCAAGAATGCCCTGATTGCGCAGCTCCTGTGTCAGCTCGTCGAGCGTGAAACGGTTGCGGTGCATTGCCTGCTGTGCGATGTGCCCGTGCTCGATGATGAGATTCGGCCGCCCGTAGAGCAGTTTGCGCAGGCGAACGCTCCGGTATGTCAGGCCGGAGATGATGAGCTCGCAGCAAAACAGCACCAGCAGCGGGATGAGCCCGTAGCTCAGCGGCAGGGACGGGTTTTGCAGCGGGATGGAAGCAATGTCCGCGACCAGCACCGCCACCACGAGCTCGGACAGCTCCAGCTCACCGAGCTGCCGCTTGCCCATGAGCCGCATGGCCAGGATGAGCGAGAGAAATAAGATCAGCGTTCGAATGAGAATGATCGCCATAGAATGACCGCCTTTCCGGGTGGCGTTAGTTTGCCCGTTTTGTGCAAAATATACCGAACTGGAGGTGCTGCATATGCAGTTTACAAAAATGCAGGGCTGCGGCAATGACTATATCTATGTCAACTGCTTCACCGAGACTGTGCCTGATCCGTCGCGTGCGGCAATCCGGCTGTCGGATCGCCATTTCGGCATCGGCGGCGACGGGCTCGTGCTGATCTGCCCGTCGGAGGTCGCGGATTTTTGCATGGAAATGTACAATGCCGACGGTTCACGCTCCGAGATGTGCGGCAACGCCATCCGCTGCGTGGGCAAATATGTCCATGACCGCGGCCTGACGGACAAGACCGAGCTTACGATCGAGACACGCGCCGGCATCAAGACGCTCTGGCTGAATGTGGCCGACGGCGCGGTCGAGACTGTGCGCGTGTGCATGGGCAGTCCGGAGTTTCGGCCGGAGAAGATCCCGGTCGCGGCAGCGGGGGAGACTTTCCTCGAGCAGCCGATCGATGTGCTCGGAGAAACATGGATCGTCTCGTCCGTGAATACCGGCAACCCGCACTGCGTTACTTACGTGGACGATGCCATGGCGCTGGATTTCCCGCGCATCGGCCCCGCGTTTGAAAACCATGCGGTGTTCCCCGCGCGGGCGAACATCGAGTTTGTCGAGGTCGTGGATGACCACACGCTGCGCGTGCGCGTGTGGGAGCGCGGCAGCGGAGAGACGCTCGCCTGCGGCACGGGCTCCACGGCTGCGCTGGCGGTAACGGCGCGGCTGGGTAAGTGCGGTGACGAGGCGGATGTGCTCCTGCGCGGCGGCAAGCTTCACATCGCGTGGGATCGGTCGCAGAACCTGCTGTATATGACCGGCCCTGCGGCCTTTGTGTTTGACGGCACGGTCACGCTCTGAGCGCGGCCGCGATGACGGTATGGGAGGTAACAAACCATGAAAACGATCATCGGAACAAAACAGAATGTTACAAAAGAGCTGACTGCGCTGGTCGCGGATGTGCTCGCGCACAAGCCGGAGGCGAACATTGCCGTCTCGGCAGTGGATCTTCCGGAGGAAGTGCTCGGCGCACTTGCAAAGAGCGACCTCGCCTTTGACAAAGCGACGCTCTTTCAGGCGTGTGAATACTGCGGTGCGGCCGGTAAGGGCGTGCACGCGGTGGGTGCGGCGTTTCAGGTGCTCACGGCGGCAAAGCCGTTTGCGGCCGTGCACGCGCCGGATCCGGACGCGGACGCCGAGCACGCGGCGGATTACGACGCTGCCATTCAGGCAGCCGGAGGGCTCGATCTTGTAATCCTCGGTCTGGGTGAGCGCGGCCACGTCGCGTTCAACGAGCCGGGCGCCGGCTTTGGCGAAAAGACGCACATCGCAAAGCTTGCGGAGGTCACGCGCGAGGCCGCGGCCCCAGCCTTCGGTTCGCTTGAGCAGACGCCGGAGCAGGGCATCACGATCGGCATCCATACGATTCTCGGCGCGAAAAAGATCGTGCTTGTCGCCTTCGGCGCGCGCTGCGCGAAGGCGGTCAATGCCACGCTCACCGGCCGCCCGGAGACATTTACCCCCGCGTCATTCCTGCAGCTGCACACGGATGTTGAGGTTTATCTTGACGAAGCCGCTGCTGCGCAGTTATAATAAATAGTTGCCTGCTGTATTTTGCGGGCGATTTTGATCGGAGGAAAGCATTCATGTCCAAATATTTCGGTACCGACGGCTTCCGCGGCGAGGCCAACGTTGACCTGACCGTGGAACACGCCTACCGGATCGGCCGGTTTCTCGGCTGGTATTACGGCCGGGAGCACAAGTGCTCGGTCGTGATCGGCAAAGATACCCGCAGATCCAGCTATATGTTCGAAAATGCCTTGTCCGCCGGCCTGACGGCCTCGGGCGCGGACGCCTATCTTATGCATGTCACGACGACGCCGAGCGTGTCGTATATCGTCCGCTCGGACGATTTTGACTGCGGCATCATGATCAGCGCCAGCCACAACCCCTACAAGGACAACGGCATCAAGCTGCTCAACAGCGCCGGTGAGAAGATGGAGCAGAGCGTCATCGATGAGATCGAGGTGTATCTCGACGGTGATCAGGAGATCCCGTTTGCCACGGGGGCGAATATCGGCCGTACGCAGGACTATTCCGCCGGCCGCAACCGCTATATCGGCTATCTTATCAGCCTGTCCACGCACTCGTACAAGGGCATGAAGGTCGGTCTCGACTGCGCCAACGGCAGCACGTGGATGATGGCCAAAAACATCTTTGATGCACTCGGCGCGGACACCTATGTTATCGGCAACACGCCAGACGGCACGAACATCAACTGTGACTGCGGCTCGACGCACATCGAGAACCTGCAAAAGCACGTCCGTCTCAACGGGCTGGATGTGGGCTTTGCCTTCGACGGCGACGCCGACCGCTGCCTGGCCGTGGATGAAAACGGCTCGGTCGTCAACGGCGATAAGATCCTCTATGTCTGCGCGCGCAATATGCAGACGGAGGGCCGCTTCGGCAATTCCAAGGTCGTCACGACGGTCATGTCCAATCTCGGTCTGTACAAGGCGCTCGATGCGGCGGGCATCGGCTATGAAAAGACCGATGTCGGCGACAAGTACGTCGCGGAGAATATGCGCGCCAACGGCCATCTGATCGGCGGCGAGCAGTCCGGCCACATCATTTTCGGCAAGTACGCCAATACCGGCGACGGCTTGCTTACAGCCATCAAGCTCATGCAGGTCATGCTCGACCGCAAAAAGGCGCTCTCCGAACTGGCTGCGCCCGTGCGCGAGTATCCGCAGCAGCTCACGAACGTGGAGGTCGACGATAAGGACGCCACGCTCAGCGCCCCCGCCGTCGTTGCGGCGGTGCAGACGGTGACCGAGCGCCTCGGCGATGAGGGCCGCATCCTCCTGCGCAAGAGCGGCACCGAGCCTGTGCTGCGCGTCATGGTCGAGGCGGGCACGCACGAGCTGTGCGAGGAAAACGTTGCGTATGTGATCGATGTCATGCGCAAGAGCGGACATCTGATCCGGGTGAGATGATATGATGACGATACAAGACATGCTCGATCTGAGCAAAACGATCGCAGCGCCGCTGTTTGCGGGCAAGACCTATCCGTGGGAGGCGCTGGCGGACATCGGGGATTTCATTCTTCAGCTCGGCCCCGCGCTTCCGGCGGACGAGTATGAGCAGCGCGGCGAGAACATCTGGATCGCGCGCGATGCCAAGATCTTTGACAGCGCCTATATTGCAGGCCCCTGCATCATCGACCACGGTGCGGAGCTGCGCCAGTGCGCGTTTATCCGCGGCAATGCCATCGTCGGCAAAAACGCCGTCGTCGGCAACTCCTGTGAGCTGAAAAACGTCGTCCTGTTCGACAACGTCCAGACGCCGCACTTTAACTACGTCGGTGATTCCATCCTCGGCTACAAGTCCCATATGGGCGCGGGCTCGATCACGTCGAACGTCAAGAGCGACAAGACGCTCGTCGTCATCAAAAACGGGGCAGAGCGCATCGAGACCGGCCGCAAGAAGGTCGGCGCCATCCTCGGCGACTATGTCGAGGTCGGCTGCAACAGCGTGCTCAACCCCGGCACGGTCATCGGCCGCCACTCGAACATCTATCCGGTGTCGTGTGTGCGCGGTGTCATTCCGGCGGACAGCATCCTCAAGTCCACCGGCGAGGTCGTGCATAAGAACTGAGTGCAAAAATCCCATCGGCGCAAACCAATGGGATTATCAGCTTATCAAGAACCTCGTAGAGTTTCGCCGCCGCAGCGGCGAAAGAAAATGAATCATTTTCTCCGGCGACATGCGCGGCGGAGAAAATACATCTCGGCCTGCGAACGTGCGAGCTGTCGCCTTTGGCGACAGTGAGTGCGCTGCAGTCAGGCCGCAAGCCCCTTTGTCAAAAAGTATTACTTTTTGACAGACTTTAAAATCCCATCGGCGCAAACCGATGGGATTTTTTCTGCCGCCCGCAGGTTACAGCAGACTGCGGTAGTCGGCGTCCGGCGTGATGCAGTCCGGCGGGAAGAACTCGTCGATGGGGAAGTGGATACGGCTGAACATCGAGCATGGATCGTCCTCGCTCGAGCCCTGGCACGCTTTGTCCGGCATGCAGTAGTCGTATGCCGGGATGAGCAGCTGCGTGTCGCGCTCGAGCCGGATGATCGAAAACTGCCCGAGCGTCACGAGCAGCTTCTTGCCGCTGCAGGTGAGCGAGAGCGCCTCGCCCATCGCGTCAAGGATCGCCTGCGGAATGGTGTGCGCCTCGGGGTCTGTCTCGCCGGCGGCGGCACAGTCGACGAGCTTCATGTGCAGCGCGATCGGGTCGACCGATTCGACCACACCGACCGGCAGCCCCTCCTCGCACGGCGCACAGCCGCCGCCGTCGGAGGCGAACATCTTCACGCTCGCCTGACTGCCGAAGAGCATGACGCGCTTGTCGAAGATCGCAAGGCCGCTCACCGGCTCGCAGCCGGGGAACGTCTCGCCGCGCACGCGGTAAAAGTATGTCACGTCCACCGTATAGTAGCCTTTGTTGAAGGTGATCTCCTTGACGCGCACGTCGGCGCACAGCAGCTCGGCGCTGCGCGGGCGCACACTCAGGGCGCTGTCGAGCTTTGTCTGCGAGGACACCGTCGGATACACCCGCAGATCCTCCACACAGTCCTTATCGCGGCAGGCGTCAAAGATCTTGCGCGTATGGATGCAAACCGCCTCCCGGACAGCGGCGCTGCCCTCGACCGGTCCCGGTACAACTTTGTCTGCCATTTCAAAACCTCCTGGCATCAGATTGAAGCACGCTTCAGTAACAGTGTATGCATCCGGGTTTTTGATGTGATTCGGTTGGAAAAACCTTTACACAAAAGGCTTTCTGCGTTATAATTATTTATTATGCCAAGTGAGAGGTGCGTCATGGAAGGTCTCGGATTTATCCATGAGAAATTGGACATCAAGATCCTGATTCTCTACATTTTGAATCATTTGCCCGCGGCTGTCGATGGGCAGACGCTGTCCGATCTTGTTTTCTGCGACAACGGCATCGGCTATTTCGACTACTCCGACTGCCTTGCGGAATTGGTGGATACCGCGCACATTACGGAGGAGGGCGGCAAGTACCGTATCACGGAAAAGGGCAGCCGCAACGTCAATGAGGTCGCAAGCAGCCTGCCGTATTCCGTGCGCATGAAGGCCGACCGCGTCACCGAGCCGATCGCCGAGCAGATGCGCCGCGCCGCCATGATCGTCGCACAGCATACAAACACACCGGAGGGCGGGTGCAATGTACACCTCGCGCTCTCGGACGGCATCGGGCAGATCGTCTCCATGCAGCTTCTGGCAGCCGACGAGGCGCAGGCGCGCACGATGGAGCACTATTTTAAGGCACACGCGGAGGATGTCTATCAGGCACTCGTGCGTTTGCTCACAGAAAGCGAGGAAAAGTAACCGTCATGAATACCTACATCCCTGAGGGCTACAAGAGCCTGCTCGGCGTTTACGATACGCAAAAGGCCATCGGTCTGCTCAAGCGCCTGTTTGAGGATCAGCTCGCCGCGAACCTGAACCTGTTTCGTGTGTCCGCGCCGCTGTTTCTTGAGGAGTCCAGCGGCCTGAACGACAACCTCAACGGCTATGAGCGTCCGGTCTCGTTCGATATCCTGCAGACCGGCAAGGAGGCGCAGGTCGTGCAGTCCCTTGCCAAGTGGAAGCGCATGGCGCTCTACCGCTACGACTTCTATCCCGGAAAGGGTCTCTATACCGACATGAACGCCATCCGCCGCGACGAGGATGTGCTCGATAACCTCCACTCCGTCTACGTTGATCAGTGGGACTGGGAGAAGGTCATCGAGCGCCGTGACCGCAATCTGGACTATCTCAAGTCCACGGTCATGGACATCGTCGCTGCCGTCTGCGAGACGCAGCGCACCATGCGCGCGATCTATCCGCAGCTTCAGATGCTGCCGCAGCTGGAGCGTCAGGTCACGTTCGTCACCGCGCAGGAGCTCGAGGATCGCTATCCGGATCTCACGTCGAAGGAGCGCGAGCATGCCTTCGTGCGCGAGCACCACACCACGTTCATCATCGGCATCGGCGGCGCGCTGCGCTCCGGCAAGCCGCATGACGGCCGCTCGCCGGACTATGACGACTGGACGATGAACGGGGACATCCTGTTCTGGAACGACCTGCTCGGCTGCGCGTTCGAGCTCTCGTCCATGGGTATCCGCGTCGATCCCGAGAGCCTTGACCGCCAGCTGACCATCTCCGGCTGTGACGATCGCCGCACACTGACCTATCACAAGATGCTGCTGGCAGGGGAGCTGCCGCTGACGATCGGCGGCGGCATCGGTCAGTCGCGTCTGTCCATGCTGCTGCTCGGAAAGGCGCACATCGGCGAGGTGCAGGCGTCCGTCTGGGACGATGAGACCACCGCCGCATGCGAAAAGGCCGGCATCCGCCTGCTGTAAAAGTAAATGCCTGCAATGCCCCGAGATCCGTGATCTCGGGGCATTTTCAGTGTGCTTTCTGCGCATTTTGTCGATTTAAGATGTGAAGAAAGCCCCAAAACCGCCACATCTGCGCTCCGGTATGCTATACTGCCCCACGCGATGTGCAAAAGGAGGGATAGCGGATGCGGTCATGGCTTTCAAAAAACCGGCATGTGTACTGGCTGCTTGGCCTGATTGCGCTGGCACTGGCGTATTTTGTGACGCAGCATCTCGGCTTGCGGTATCATGTCGTGCATCTGCCGCTCGACGACCGGATCCCGTTTTGCCCTGTGTTCGTCGTGTTTTACATCCTGTGGTATTTCTATGTGCCGGGATGTATGCTCTGGGCGTGCCTGCGGGCAAAGGACGTATTCTGCCGGCAGGCGGCGGCGCTGTTTTCGGGCGCGCTTTTGTGCGTAGCTGTATTTGTGCTCTACCCGACGTGCATCGACTTTCGCCCCGCGGCGGATGGGACGGGGGTATTTCTGGCGCTTTGCCGGCTCATCTATGCGCATGACGCGCCGGTTAACGTGTTTCCGAGCCTGCATTGCTATGAGGCGCTGGTGCTGCATCTGGTGGCATTTCGCACGCCGCCGCTGCGCGCGCGCAAAGCACTGCGGCTGGTGTCCTTCGTGCTGGTGCTTTTGATCTGCCTGTCCACGCTGTTTGTCAAGCAGCATTCCGCGGCGGATCTCATCGCCGGCTGCACACTTGCCGTAGCCGTGTATTCGCTGACAACGTATCTGTTTTCCAAGAGGAGGTCTCACCATGATCATACGACCGTTTAACGCTGCCCATCTGCTGCTCCTTGCGCTTGCCGCCGGAGTGGTTGTGCTGCTGTGGGTGCTGCTGCGCGGCCAGCCGGAGCGCTGCCGCAGTGCCGTGCTCATCGCACTGTGCGCGGCGAACATCATCGGCTTTTTCGTCTACAAGGGCTTTTTGTCCCGAGATATGCAGTTTCTGGAGGTGTCCGGACTCGACCGGTTCAACTGGTTCAGTGAGCTGCCGATGCAGCTTTGCAACATCAATATGTTCCTCATCCCGATCGGCATCCTCACGAAGCGGCGCTCGCTGCTCGGCTTCGCGTTTTTCGTCGCGCCGCTCGCTGCGCTCATGGCACTCGTGTTTCCGGAGGCACCGTTTGTCGGCTACTCGCTCTGGATGCCGCGTATGCTCGGCTTTTACGCCACGCACATCCTTATCATTGTCTGCGGACTGAGTCTCGTGACGCTCGGCTTTTACCGGCCGCACTTTCGGGACATTCCCGGCATCGCGGGCACGTTTTTCCTGCTTGGCATCGGTGCGCTGGCAGTCAATTTTCTGCTGCGGCACACGGTTTGCCCGCTGGCAAATTACTTCTTCGTCTACGGCGGGGATGTGGACATCAGTATCCTGAACCTGTTCTGGAAGTGGCTGCCCGTGCCGTTTTTGTATGAGCTGCCGGCGCTTTTGATACTCGTTGGCTATATGGCGCTCATCTGCCGGCTCTTTTCCGCATGGGACCGCTGCCGCGACCGGCAGAGCGCCGCGGTATAAAATGCAGCAGCCTGATGCAAATGCGTCAGGCTGTTTACATTTTGGGCGCAAAAAGACCGCTGCGGACGCAGATTCCGCAGCGGTTCGTGGAGCGGGATACGGGAATCGAACCCGCCTATCCTGCTTGGGAAGCAGGTGTTCTACCAATGAACTAATCCCACAGATGCAGTCATTATAACACAGCCGCCTGTCGTTTTCAAGTGAAAAATGCAACAGAACTTGACATTTCTCGGCGCGCAACTTATAATATCCATTCGTGGCGTTTTGTTTGTTTGTTGATATAATGGGAGTGACACTATGGCGCAAGAAACCCTTCGTGAAAATAAAATGGGCACGATGCCCGAGAATCAGCTGCTGCTGTCGATGGCAGTGCCGATGATGATCTCCATGCTTGTGCAGGCACTGTACAACATTGTGGACAGCATTTTCGTCTCGCGCATCTGCGAGGATGCGCTCACGGCGGTGTCGATGGCTTTTCCGTGGCAGAACATCATTATTGCTATTGCTGTCGGCTTCGGCGTCGGCATCAACGCGCTGCTGTCGCGCGCGTTGGGGCAGAAAAACGCCGAGCGCGTCAATCAGGTCGCGGTCAACGGTCTGCTGCTCGCGGGGCTGAGCTATCTGCTCGTGCTCGTCGCCGGCTTGATCGGCATCCGTGCATACATGCGCACGCAGACGGATATCGAGTCCATTGTCAATTACGGCATCACGTATCTGAACATCTGCATTCTGTGCTCGTTCGGCGTTTTCATCGAGATCACCTTCGAGCGCTTCCTGCAGGCGACCGGCCGCACGGTCTATTCCATGATCACGCAGCTGACCGGCGCGATCACGAACATCATCCTCGACCCGATCCTGATCTTCGGTCTGCTCGGCTTCCCGAAGCTCGGCATCGCCGGCGCTGCCTGGGCGACGGTGATCGGGCAGTGCGTCGGCGCGGTCGTCGCCGTGACGCTCAACCACTTCAAAAATCCGGAGGTGCACCTGCGACTGCGGCACATCCGGCCGAACGGCCGCCTCATGGGGGAGATCACGGCCATCAGCATCCCGTCGATCATCATGAGCTGCATCTCGTCGCTGACGTGCTTTGTCATGAACATGATCCTCATTGCGTATTCCTCCACGGCGGTCGCCGTGTTCGGTGTCTACTTCAAGCTCCAGAGCTTTGTGTTCATGCCGGTGTTCGGCCTCAATAACGGCATGGTGCCGATCATTGCCTATAACTACGGCGCGCAAAAGCCGGAGCGTATCCACAAGACGATCCGCCTCGGCATGGCCTATGCCGTCGCGATCATGGCGGTCGGCCTGCTCGTGTTCCAGCTCATCCCGAAGCAGCTGCTGCTGATGTTTGACGCCTCGGACGCCATGCTTGGGATCGGCGCGCCCGCGCTGCGCATCATGAGCCTTGCGTTCGTGTTTGCCGGCGTCGGCATCGCGTCCAGCTCGGCATGTCAGGCGTTCGGCTACAGCGTCTATAGTATGCTCATCTCCATCGCGCGCCAGATCGTGGTGCTCATTCCGGCGGCCTATCTGCTGTCGCTGACCGGTGTGCTGCGCAGCATCTGGTTCGCGTTCCCGATCGCGGAGATCGTCTCCCTGTTCCTCTCGCTGTTCTTTTTGCGCACCACGCTCAAAAAGACGGGCATGGCGCTGCCGAAGGCAAAGTAAATATTGCTCGCATATAGGGCGGCGCCGGATGGCGTCGCCCTTTTTCGCGCCTTTGCACCGGTGAAACTGGCTGCGCATAAGATGGTGCGGGTCAAATGCCCGATCAGAAAAGGAGGAACGACTGTGGACAAATGCAATTTTAAGCAGGGCTCGCTTCCGGAATGCGCTCCGCTGGCACTGGCGCAGACGCCCATGCAGTGCGCGAGTGAACCCGCGTATGACAAGCGCATGGCGCTGGCGCGCGGCACGCTGTTTCCGGGGCTGGATCTGCCGTTTATGAATCTGGTCAACAAGCCCGCCGATCTCAGCACGCCGCTGTGTGAGCTGATGGCGCTGGACTTCGTCATCCGCGAGCTGAATCTCTACCTCGACACGCACCCGGATGACCGCGAGGCGTTCGACACGCTGCAAAAGTGCATCCGTATGCGTGCCGAAGGGCACAAGCGCTACACGGAGCAGTACGGGCCGGTCACGGTGTCGGATCTCGCATGCGCAGAGGTCTATGACTGGCTCAACGCACCGTGGCCGTGGCAGCCGGAAGGGGAGGAGAAGTAAGCGATGTTTGTCTATGAAAAGAAACTCGAATACCCGGTGCGCATCCGCAACGCCAACCCCGCGCTGGCGAAGTTCATCTGCTCGCAGTACGGCGGGCCGGACGGTGAGCTGGGCGCATCCCTGCGCTATCTCAGCCAGCGCTATGCCATGCCGTACCCGGAGCTCTCGGCGCTGCTGACCGATATCGGTACGGAAGCGGCGGAAATGGCGCTGCAGATAGAAGCATGATGCAATGCAGACAAAAGCGGGCAAATTTATGCATGTTTTTTCGTCAAAAGCCTAAAAAATGCAAAAAGGCTTGACAACCCACGAGATATGCATTAAGATTACGCCATAAAAAATAGAAGATTGCAGTACCTGATAGAGGTTGCGGATCTGATGAGTACCCCGTAATATACGCCGGCAAGCGTTTGCGGGAGAAAGGCTGCTCCGCCGAAGCTGTCTTGCGGTTGCCGCTGCGGACTTGCTGGGCTTGCGCTCAATAGGCGCAGGACTGTCACATACCTCGTATGTGGAGCACTATCAATGGTTTTCTTACGTTTGTTTCCTTGCAAGAGAGCCTGCGATACCATTTCGGGTCGCAGGCTCCTGTTTTTTTGAATCACTTTTAAGGAGATGCAGAAAAATGCAAGCAAACATGAGAAGAATCGTATCCATCCTCCTGGCTGTCATGTTCTGTGTGGCGTGCTTCACCGGCTGCGGAAGCAGCAATGATAACGGTGGTACCGCCTCCGTGGACGTACGCAACGCCAAGTCCATCGCAGACCTTGCCGGCGCGAAGATTGCCGCGCAGACGGGCACCTTCCACGCCGATGCGCTCGAGCAGATCCCGAACGTTCAGGCGAGCACCTATCCCGAATTCTCCGACCTTCTGACCGCGCTCAAGAGCGGCGCGATCGACGGCTACGTTGCCGAAGAGCCGACGGCGTTTTCCGTCTGCGCCTCGAACGACGATCTGACCTACCTGCCGTTCAAGAATAACGACACGGGCTTTACCGCAACGGCCGCGGATGTCGGCATTGCCATCGGCCTGAAGAAGGGCAACACCCTGCGCGACCAGATCAACACCGTCCTCGCCGAGATCACGGATGAGCAGCGCTCCGAGCTCATGGAGCAGATCGTGACGCTTGCCTCCGGCGGCACCGTGACGGAGTTCGCCGTCCACTGTGACGCTCCGGCCACCACGACCGGCACGCTCAAGATCGGCATGGAGTGCGCCTACGAGCCCTATAACTGGACCGATACCGAAGGCACTTCCCTCGGCGCCGTGCCCATCAGCAGCGAAGGCCAGAGCGGCCTCTATGCCAACGGCTATGACGTGCAGATCGCTCAGTATGTTGCAAACCGTCTGGGCCTGAAGCTCGAGATCTATGCCATGGAGTGGGACTCCCTCATTCCGGCTGTCAACTCCGGCGCCATTGATGCGATTGTCGCCGGCATGAGCCCGACGGCTGAGCGCTCGGAGCAGCTTGACTTCACCGATACCTACTACGAATCCAACCTCGTGGTCATCATCCGCAAGTAAGAAAACCTCGACGCAGGCGGCAGACACCATGCGCGTGCACGGTGCCTGCCGCCCGTCATAACGGAAAAACGGAGTAACTATGAGCTTCTTAAACGATGTCCTCAATATCTTCATCAAGTATTATCCGCAGCTTTTGACCGGCGTCGGCAACACGCTGCTCATTGCGCTGACGAGTACGGCGGCGGGCCTTGCGCTCGGTCTGCTGACAGGCGTCGTGCGCACGGCACCGATGTCCAAGAATCCGGTCCTGCGCGCGCTGCACAAGCTGCTCAATGCGATCATTGCGATCTACGTCGAGATCTTCCGCGGTACGCCGATGATGGTGCAGTCGATGGTCATCTACTGGGGCTATGCCTTCGCGACCGGCGGCGACACGCTGCCGCTGATCCCATCGGGCATCCTGATCGTGTCCATCAACACCGGTGCCTATATGGCCGAGATCGTGCGCGGCGGCATCATCTCCATTGACCGCGGCCAGTTTGAGGGCGCGATGTCCATCGGCATGACGCACGCGCAGACCATGTTCAAGGTCATCATTCCGCAGGTCATGCGCAACATCCTGCCTTCTGTCAGCAACGAGTTTGTCATCAACATCAAGGATACCTCCGTCCTGAACGTCATCGGCGTGACGGAGCTGTACTACTTTGCCGGTATCATCAAGCGCCAGAATTTCCAGACGTTCCAGACCTATCTCGTTGTCTGCATTCTGTATTTCATCCTCACGTTCACCGTCACGCGCCTGCTGCGCTGGGTTGAGCGGAAGCTGGACGGCAACGAAAACTACACGATTTTCGGCTCGCAGACGGACGTCAACGCCGAGATCCACATCACGAAGGAGGGCTGAGCCGTGGCAGACAATGTGATCGAGCTGGTACATCTGCAAAAGCAGTTCGGCGACCATGCCGTCCTGCGCGACATCAACCTCAGCGTGAAAAAGGGCGAGGTGCTGAGCATCATCGGCGCATCCGGCTCCGGCAAGAGCACGATGCTGCGCTGTATCAACCTGCTCGAGACGCCGACCTTCGGTCAGGTGCTCTACCATGGGCAGGACATCACGGCCAAGGACTTCAACCTCACGCAGTACCGCACAAAGGTCGGCATGGTGTTTCAGAGCTTCAATCTCTTCAACAACATGTCGGCGCTCAACAACTGCATCGCCGGTCAGGTTTCCGCGCTCAGGCGCAGCCGCAAGGAGGCAGAGGAGATCGCCATGGAATACCTGACGAAGGTCGGCATGGCGCCGTATATCAATGCCCGGCCGTCGCAGCTGTCCGGCGGACAAAAGCAGCGCGTTGCCATTGCGCGTGCGCTGGCCATGCAGCCGGAGGTACTGCTGTTTGATGAGCCGACGAGCGCGCTCGACCCGCAGATGGTCGGCGAGGTGCTCGATGTGATGCGCCGTCTCGCGGAAGAGGGGCTGACGATGATCGTCGTCACGCACGAGATGGCGTTCGCGCGCGATGTCTCCACGGACGTCGTGTATATGTCCGACGGCGTCATCTGCGAGCAGGGCAAGCCGCACGAGCTTTTCGAAAACCCGCAGAACCCCAAGACACGCGAGTTTCTGTCGCGTTTTCTTGCCCGCTGAATCTCATAGTCCTCAAATTCAGGCGGCGTCTCCGTATTCACGGAGACGCCGCCTCAACATATGCGCAGTTACGGATGACGATGCGAGGCTGTGGCCAAAGGCGAGCAGCGCGAGCAGCACCAGAGCAGGAAAAAGGTTGAACGCGATGAACAAAAGCGGTACAATAAACGCAGTAGATACAGCGAGTCAGAAACGCTTTTCCTCCAGTGGGCAAATGGTCCTTCGCCTGCCGGTGAAACAAAGCGTTTTACCAGATTTGGAGAGCACCGATTCTATGAAAAATCGGTGAGCGGATGCGTGGAGATAACCGCGTCACAGTACGCTGAAAGAAGGGGCGTCAATAATGCAGATGACTACAGACGAGCATATCACAGAATTGATGCGGCTGCTCATAATGATGGATCTGAAGAAAAAAGAGATTTTCGAGATCGCGGCAGCCATGGAAACAACGGAGATGCTAAAAAGATTTCTCGACAAGCTGTCGGCGAAGAACTACGACATGACGCCGGAGGAAGTCTATCAAGCGTCGATAGAGACGGTGGAAGAGACAATGTAAAAGAGCTCTCTGCAAGCAGCAATGAACACCTGAACACGACAGGGCCGAAAGCTACAAGCAAAGAACTCTATGCAATAAATATACTGCTGGATGCGTTGCGTGTCAAGGGTGATGTTCGCGCTTTTGGCGAGAATAGCAACACGGGCAATCCCGGAGGCTCGCAGAATCAGCGAAGCGTAAAGGAAAAATTCTCCATGCGAGATACTGTGGAACAGACACGGGATCTCGTGGCCGTCCACAACATGACGGAGCAGACCCTGCGCGGTGCTCTCCGGCTGGGCGGATTTCCAGTGACGGAATGAAAATGGAAACGTCACAAAGGACATAACCGACTCATACGGGGAAAATCCGCAGGTCAGATTCCTTCGTGACGTTCTATGGACAAGTATAGGCGCTCCTGACGGAAAACGCAACAATTAATTCTCAGAGCACTTTTTTGACACCCTCAGGCGGTGTCTCCGTATTCACGGAGACGCCGCCTTTTGTGTGCGCGCAAAGCACCACTTGCCCGGAAAGCCGCGGAGCGTGAGCGTGACGTGCGTGCGGTCGTAAACGGTCATTTGCGCGAGCAGCTGCGCCGACAGCGCCGCGTCACCGCGCAGCATTGCATGGATCTCGGACGCGATGGCGTTCGCCTGCTCGTGCAGTGTGACCGCACGGACTGCTGCCAGTACGTCGGCCGCAATGATGTCGCGGTCAAGGGGGAGAGAGGCCCATACCTGTTCCAGAATTCGCAGCGCGTCCTCATTTCGCAGGCTCTCGCCGGTGCAGCCGCGGCAGCGGCCGTCTGTGTCCGTGTGCGGCCGTCCGTATTTTACGGCATTGCCGCAGCGCCACGAGATGGCATCGGTGCCGTCGCGCCGCGTTTTCTTCCGGGCGGCGCAGACAGTGCCGCAGATGCCGCAGCGCAGCTTGCCGGACAGGGGATAGCGGCGGCTGCACTTGCGCTGCCCGGTCGGTGCTGCTGCGCGTTGATCGAGGATGCGCCCGGCCGACTCAAATGTTGCGCGCGGGATGATCGGCGCGTGGTGCTCGCGCACGATGATATAATCCTCCTGCCCATGGTTATATTTTTTCTCGTGCGTCAGGTAGTCAGGGGTGTAGGTCTTTTTCTGCACCAGATCGCCGCAGTATTTTTCGTTGCGCAGGATGCGCAGAATGACGCTGCTGCGCCATGCACCGCCGCGCGCTGCCGGGATGCCGGCGGCGTTCAGCTCGCGCGCAATGGTGTGCGCGCCTTTGCCCTCATCGACGCATTTGCGGAAGATCTCCCGCACGGTTTGTGCCCCCGCTTCGTTCACATACAGCATGCCGCCGCGCACATCGTAGCCGAGCAGGTCGCGCCCGAACACGACGCCTTGCTCCATACGCCGTTTTTGCCCCCATTTGACGCGCTCGGAGGTGCGGCGGCTCTCCTCCTGCGCGATGGAGGAGAGGATCGCCAGGCGCAGCTCGGCGTCACCGTCGAGCGTGCAGAGGTTGTCGCTCAAAAACAGCACGCCCACACCCAGGCGTTTGAGCTCGCGCGTGTAGTAAATGCTGTCGAGCGTGTTGCGCGCAAAGCGCGAGATCTCCTTGGTCACGATCAGGTCGAGCGTTCCGGCGCGCGCACAGGCGATCATGCGCTGAAAGGCAAGCCGTTTTTTCGTGCTCGTTCCGGACAGCCCCTCGTCGGCGAAGATCCCGGCGAGTTCCCAGTGCGGCTGCTGCGCGATATAGGCGCGAAAGTAGCGCTGCTGGCTCTCGAAGGAGTTCGTCTGATCGTCGCCGTCTGTGGAGACGCGGCAGTAGGCAGCCACGCGCAGCGGCTTTTTCCCGGCGCTCATGTCAGCGCCTGCCCAAGCAGTGCGGCGCAGCGATCGTATTCCGTGCGTGTCAGCCGTCCGCGCGCGAGCAGCAGAGAGAGCACGGCGTACTCGAGCTCCAGCACGCAGGCAGCGGCGGCCCTGCGCAGCGCTGCATCCCCCGGCTGCGCGGTGCAGACCCAGATTTCCGGCATCCTATCACCTCCCAAGAGAGCGTATGCACATTTTCGGCGGTATGAGAACAGGCTGGGGAACATTTTAGCCGCACCGGCAGGTACGGAAGAGCTGGGGCACCTGGAGATGGTCGGCACGATCCTCTACCAGCTCACACGCAGCATGACGCCGGAGCAGATCAAACGCTCCGGCTACGACACGTACTTCGTTGACCACACGGCAGGCGTGTTCCCGCAGTTTGCATCCGGCACACCGTGGACGGCGGCGACGATCGGCGTGACAGGCGATGTGATCGCTGATCTCTCCGAGGATATGTCGGCCGAGCAGAAGGCGCGCAAGACATATGATAACATCCTGCGTCTGTGCGATGATCCGGATGTGACGGATGTGATCCGCTTCCTGCGAGAGCGTGAGGTCGTGCACTATCAGCGCTTCGGCGAGGCGCTGCGGCTGGCCACGGAAAAGATGGACCAGAAAAACGTCTATGCGGTCAACCCCGCGTTCGACCGGACCTGAGCGTTGATCCTGCCTCTACAAAACATAAGTCCTCGGCATTTTGCCGAGGACTTATGCTTCGCGGACGATAAAAACAGCAGACACCCGAAGGTGTCTGCTGTAAAAGTCAGGGGTTGATCAGCGGATCAGAGTCCAGCGCTCGGTGACCGGGTGCTTGATGTTCTGGAAGATGTCGCCCTTGAGGTCTCCGAAGGTGTTGAAGTTGACGTCCAGCGTGTAGTCATGGCTGTTGGTCGCTTCCTGAATGGCAGCGTAATACCAAGCAGTGGTGTCCATGTTGTCGGGCCAGGTCTTCATCTGGTCGGCAACAGCGCCGAAGCTGGTGGCGCCTTCGCCGGGCAGACGGCCGATAAGCTTGTTGACAACGGTGATCGCCTGCGCACGGGTCAGGGAATCCTTCGGTCCGAACATGTTGTCGCCCTTGCCCTCAAGGATGCCGAGCATGTACAGGAAGCTGATGTACTTGTCAGCGAAGCCGCCGTTGAGATCCTTGAAGATGAAGCCGCCGATGGGCTGGTTGATCTCGATCATGAACAGCTGCGCGATCATCGTCGCAAACTGCTCGCGGGTCATAACGGCGTCCGGATCGAAGCGGCCGTCACCCATACCGACCAGAATATTGGCCTTGGTCATCATGGTGATGGCTTTGTAAGCCCAGTGGTCCTTGCCGACGTCGATGAAGGTCTTGCCGGCCTTCTTCGCATACTGTGCCTTGGACTCGTCGGTCATGAGCTCGAAGATGATCTGAGCAGCTTCCGCACGGGTGAGCGTGTTGTTCGGGCGGACAAGGCCGTCCGGGTAGCCGGAGATGTACGCATTATGATCGGTGTCCTTCAGGCCGATACGGAACGTCGGGTAAACGGTGATGACATCCATGTCCAGAGTCTTGCCGACAGAGATTCTCGGCGCGGACTTGAACGTCAGGCCGGTCTCCTTCTGCGTCCAGGTGGCGGACATGGTGTAGGCCTTCAGGCGCTGATCCTTGGTGAAGACGGCAACGCCGTAGGTAGCGACCTCGGAAGCGACGATCGTGTTGCTGTTCTGGTTGTAGAGAACGACCTGAGCACCCTTCGCGAGCATGCCCCACGGGGTCTTGACGACGACCAGATAGTTGGGCAGTTTGGCAAAGACGTCGGTGATGATGCCGGCGGTTTCCGGAGAGATCTCCTCGACAGAAGCGGGGACAACCTCTTCCGCTGCGATGTCTTCATCGGCTGCAAAAGCCATGACCGGCAGCAGGCTGACGACCATGACCAGAGCGAGAAGCATGCAGAGCAGTTTGCGGGATTTCTTCATAGTTTCCACTCCTTTGATAGATTGCATAAGTGCCGTCTCGCCGGAAGCAGGGTAAGACAACCGGCTGCGTACACTTATGGTCACAGTATACACGTGCCCGTGGGAAAAGTCAAGCTATGGAAGCAATGTGCACAAAGGTCATCTGCGCCAAGAACCCGGAAAGAGCGGACTTTGCAGATGCCGGGACCGCATGAAAATGCAGGCACAGCGCCACAGAGTGCACTGGGATCTGCGCATTTGCGGCATTATAGAACGCAGTCTGTTAACAGACGCAGTGTTAACTGCCAGAATTTTTATTCGGAGTAGATTTTCTGTTGACAAGGAGGGGAAATGACGATATAATCCTATTAACCTATAGAGAAGGTAGGCGTTAGCGTGAGAAACCGAATTTCCGGCCGCCTGTGCATCTGCTGGCACTGTTGCGGTGTCTGAGCGCAGAGACATATACGAAACTGGACATACATATATAGTATTTGAGACAAAAATGGAGGAATCACTTATGAGCAATATCTATACATCTGCAGATCAGCTGATCGGCAAAACGCCCCTGTTGGAGCTGACGCATATTGAAAAGGAACAGCAGCTTGAGGCGCGCATTCTGGCAAAGCTGGAGTATTTCAATCCCGGCGGCTCTGTGAAGGATCGCGTGGCGCTGGCCATGATCGAGGACGCTGAGCAGCGCGGCGTGCTCAAGCCGAGCTCCGTCATCATCGAGCCCACCTCCGGCAACACCGGCATCGGCCTTGCCTCCGTCGCTGCCGCCAGAGGCTACCGCATCATCATCGTCATGCCTGAAACCATGAGCGTAGAGCGCCGTCAGCTCATGAAGGCCTATGGCGCGGAACTCGTGCTCACCGACGGCGCGCAGGGCATGAAGGGCGCGATCGCGAAGGCCAACGAGCTTGCCGCGCAGATCCCCGACAGCTTTGTCCCCGGGCAGTTTGTCAACCCCGCGAACCCGGCGGTACATCGCGCGACGACGGGACCTGAGATCTGGCAGGACACGGACGGCAATGTGGATATCTTTGTTGCGGGCGTTGGTACCGGCGGCACTGTGACGGGTGTCGGTGAGTATCTGAAGTCCCAGTGCCCGAAGGTCAAGGTCGTGGCCGTCGAGCCGGCGACCTCACCGGTGCTGAGCGCCGGTCACGCCGGTCCGCATAAGATTCAGGGCATCGGTGCGGGCTTTGTGCCGGAGGTGCTCAATACGAAGGTCTATGATGAGGTCATCCCGGTCAGCAATGAGGATGCGTTTGCGACCGGCCGGCTGATCGGCCACAAGGAGGGTGTGCTGGTCGGCATCTCCTCCGGCGCTGCCGTCTGGGCGGCGATCGAGTTGGCCAAGCGTCCGGAGAATAAGGGCAAGACCATCGTCGCGCTTCTGCCGGACACCGGCGACCGCTACCTGTCCACGCCGCTGTTCGCCGACTGAGGGCGCATGATACCGAAATCATTGTGGGAGCTGCCTTTTGGGCAACTCCCACATAATTTATTGTATGGTATGCCGTAAAAATTTCCGATTCTTTTGCACAGCAAAGACAAAAACAGATGCAATTTTGTGCGCAATGCGCTATAATAGCTGCATTCTTATATATAAGAGGTATCATTATGCGAATCGTCGTCAAAGTCGGTACATCCACATTGGCGCACGCCACCGGACGGCTGAATATCCAGCGTATGGAGCGGCTGTGCAAGGTGCTCAGCGACCTGAAAAATGCGGGGCACGAGATTATTCTCGTCTCATCCGGCGCGATCGGCATGGGCGTTGGCAAGCTGAGCCTGTCCGCGCGGCCGAAGGACATGCCCACCAAGCAGGCTGCGGCCGCGGTCGGTCAGTGCGAGCTGATGTATTTTTACGACAAGCTGTTTTCGGAGTATAATCACATCGTGGCGCAGCTGCTCATCACCGCGCCGGATCTGGCCGAGGGCGGCAGCCGCAAGGCGCACTTTCACAATACGCTCGCGCGCCTGCTTGAGCTCGGCGCACTGCCGGTCATCAACGAGAACGACACGGTCTCCACGGATGAGATCGTCATCGGCGACAACGATACGCTCTCGGCAATCGTATCGGCGACCGTCTCGGCGGATCTGCTGATCCTGCTCTCGGACATCGACGGCCTGTATGACCGCGACCCGCGCCGTGACCCGGATGCCAAGCTTATTGAGACCGTCCCGGTCATCGACGCGCGTATTCTCTCGCTCGCGGGCGACAAAGGCTCGGAGCTTGCCACCGGCGGCATGGTCACCAAGCTGCACGCGGCGCAGATCGCCACGGCGGCCGGCTGCGAGATGGTCATCGCCAATGGCGAAAAGCCCGAGGTGCTCTATGATATCGTCGACGGCAAGCGCGTCGGCACAAGATTCTTGATCCCAAAATCTGAGGAGGAACTGCTATGACGACTCTCGATATTCTCAAGCGGACGAAGGCCGCGTGGCCGAGCATCTGCAACGCCTCTGCCGAGGACAAAAACCGCATTCTCTCCGCCATGGCCGACAGCCTGCAGGCACAGTGCGACGCGATCCTGCGCTGCAACGCCGAGGACATGGACGCCGCGCGCGGTCACATCTCGGACGTCATGCTCGACCGGCTCTATCTGGATCGCGGGCGTGTTGATGCCATGGCTGACGGTATCCGCGCAACTGTGGCGCTGCCGGATCACACGGGGCGCATCCTTGCGCAGATCGACCACCCCAACGGCATGAAGATCTATAAAAAGCAGGTGCCGCTCGGCCTTGTGGCGATCATTTACGAGAGCCGGCCGAACGTCACGTCCGACGCGGCGGCGCTCGCCATCAAGAGCGGCAACGTCTGCATGCTCCGCAGCGGCAAGGAGGCCTTCCACACGGCCAAGGCCATCGTCGCGGCGCTCAAGCAGGGCATCGTCTCCGCCGGCGGTGATGCGGACATCGTCAACATCGTCGAGGACACCAGCCACGAGAGCGCCACGGAGATCATGCAGGCCAAAGGGCTCGTCGACCTGCTCATCCCGCGCGGCGGCGCAGGGCTCATCCGTGCCTGCGTGCGCAACGCCACCGTGCCCTGCATTGAGACCGGAACGGGCATCTGCCACGTCTACGTCGATCAGTACGCCGACCTCGATAAGGCCGTGCGCATCATTGAAAACGCCAAGACCAGCCGCCCCTCTGTCTGCAATGCCGAGGAGGTCTGCCTCGTGCACCGGGCGGTCACGGCGAAGTTCCTGCCCGTGCTCAAAAAGACGCTGGTCGATGACCGTGCGGCGCAGGGGCTCACGCCGGTCGAGCTGCGGCTCGATGCGGCCGCGGCGCAGATCATCGACGGCACACCGGCGGGCGAGCGGGACTTTGACACCGAGTACCTCGACTATATTCTCGCCGTCGGCGTGGTGGACAGTCTGGATGCCGCCATCGCGCACGTCCTCACCCACTCGACGCACCACAGCGACGCCATTGTCACCGAGGACGCCGCGAGCGCCGAGCGCTTTATCAACGGCACGGACAGCGCCGCGACCTATGTCAACGTCTCCACGCGCTTTACCGACGGGGGCGAGTTCGGCCTCGGCTGCGAGATGGGCATCTCCACGCAGAAACTCCACGCCCGCGGCCCGATGGGGCTTGACGAGCTGAGCACCTATAAATACATCATCCGCGGTGACGGACAGATCCGCTGAGGAGGAAACACCATGAGTAAGTATGAAGCCGGTTTTCTCGGCGCCGGGAATATGGGCGGCGCACTGGCAGCCGCCGCAGCGCGGCAGGTGACGGGGGAGCGGGTCGCCGTCTCGTGCAGCACCCCTGCGCACAGTGCGGCAGCGGCTGAGCGGCTCGGCTGCCGGGCAGCTGCACCGGAGGAGATCCTGCGTGAGAGCAGATTCGTGTTCCTCGGCGTCAAGCCGCAGATGCTTGACGGTGTGGTGCAGTCGCTGTCCGCGCCCATTGCAGCGTCGGAGGGCGTTTTCGTGTCGATGCTTGCGGGTGTGCAGCTCGAGCGGCTCGAGCGGACGCTCGGCGCGGATAAGAAGATCATTCGCATCCTGCCGAACACCCCCTGCGCGGTTGGGCAGGGCGTCGTGCTCTACTGCGCGAATGCGCGCGTCACGGACGATGACCTTGCGGCGTTTTCCGCGCTCATGGCGGACGCGGGCATCGTCGACCCCGTTCCGGAGCATCTCATTGACGCCGGCTGCGCTATTACGGGCTGCGGCCCTGCGTTTGCGTACATGTTCATCGAGGCGCTCGCCGACGGCGGCGTCAAGTGCGGCCTGCCGCGCGCCAAGGCCATCCGCTATGCGGCGCAGATGCTCGCCGGCAGCGCGGAGATGGTCCTGCACTCCGGCAAGCACCCCGGGCTGCTCAAGGACGAGGTCTGTAGCCCCGGCGGCAGCACGATCGCCGGTGTGGACGCGCTCGAGCAGCACGCCTTTCGCGGCAGCTGCATCGCAGCCGTGGAGGCGGCGTTTGAAAAGACGCGCCGGCTCGGCTGAGCCCATAACGACCGTTCGCCCGGCACCTTCGTATGCCGGGCGAACGTATGCGCTGCGCTTGCTGTGCCTTGCGCGGACACACAGCGTCAGAACAGTGTGTCCGAAAAAAAGAAAAAGTCCTGTATTCCTTGAGAATACAGGACTTTTTGCTGGTCCGAGTGAGAAGATTCGAACTTCCGGCCTCTTGAACCCCATTCAAGCACGCTACCAACTGCGCTACACCCGGATATCTTAATTGCTCAAATAATATAGCACACGAAAACTGAAAAAGCAAGAGGAAAAATGCACTTTTGGCCGGAAATCAAAATTTTACATGATGCTTCCAAAAAACTTTAATAATTTCAATTAAGGCGCTTGACATTTTTCGGGCAATTTGTTAATTTGATTTTAATATCTGCGCTGCATACTGTGTACGCTGTATGTAGACAGTGTCCGGCGCAGCAAAATGAATGATCAGGAGGAAAACAATATGACGTGGAAGAAACTGCAGCGTCTGCTGGCGTGTCTGCTGGCGGTGCTGCTGCTGTCGCAGGTCGGGGCGTTTTTGCCGGCCGCGCGTGCAGCAGGCGAATACTCGCTGCAAAACGGCTCGGCCATCATCAAGTCCACGATGACGACCGATGAAGTGAACCATGCCTTGACGCGGGCGCTGGTCGTCGGCTTTGACCAGATGAGCGAAGCGGACCAGAATGCGCTTCTGGGCAGTCTCACGTGGGAGTATTACTGCGATGGCAAAAGCAAGATGGGTTTTTCCAATACCGACTGTGGTTCCATTGGCGGTTTTGATAGCAGCACAAAAAAGCTGGGCATTACTACTAATTATACCCACCCCGCGCTTGCCAAAAATGACGACGGCAACTATCAGGTCCGTGTTGCTGGCACGACAGCGGAAGTAACGCTCAAGAAGCTGGAAAAGATCGAGTCATCCATCGAGCTCAAACAGGACGCCAGCGTGAAGCTGCCGTACAACGAAGACGGTTCGCTGAATGCTGACGCGCTGCGCGCGGCCATCTTTCCTCAGGTCGTGGAGAACACCACACCCGAGTTGACGGTCAGCGACGTGACCATCGAGTATTATGCTACGGCTGAGAGCGGCTCTTGGGGCAGTGCCGGCAAAGAATGGATGCCGTTGGAAGGCGGCACAAAAGGTATTCTGACCTATCCCGCCATTTCTGCGGGTGACCAGCAGATCCGCATTTCCTATGCTGGTAATGATACATATGGTGCCGCTTCTGCGCAAGCCACGGTGACCTTCACCGAGCGCGCGGCGTCCAGCATCGTTCTCAAGTCCGGCCAGCAGGTCGCGCTGCCGTACAACGATGATGTGACTGTCAATTATGACGCGCTGCGTGCAGCCATTCTCCAGCAGGTTGTGGACGAGGGGACTACCCCGTCTCTGACGGCAGAGAATACGGAGATCAAGTACTATGCGACGTCTTCAACGGGGCTGGCTCATGAATGGGTGAAGCTGGATGGCGATAAGGTCAATCTTGCAACTTATCCTGCCATTTCTGCGGGTGGCCAGCAGATCCAGATCAGCTTCAAGGGCGACAAAACTTACAAGGCGTCCTCTGCCACGACGACGGTGAACTTCACCGAGCGCCCGGGCATCGAAGCGGTGACGAAGGAAAACCCGACGTTCAAGCTCGCCTTCACCGCCGACGGCGATGCGATCTATGACAACATCCGGCAGCAGGTCTGGAATGCGGTCGTTGTGAGCACGAACCCGGCTCTGACCGTGGATGATGTGACCATCGAGTATTATGCTACGGCTGAGAGCGGCTCTTTTGTCGGCATCGGCAAAGCATGGATGCCGCTGGAAGGCGGCACAAAAGATTTGCTGACCTATCCCGCCATTGGTGAAGGTACGCAGGAAGTGCGCATCACCTGGGGCGGCAGCAAAGACTACGCCGCCTGGCAGTGGCAAGGGAATGTGGCCGTCACCGGCCGCGAGGCTGCGCCGTTCCAGCTCAAGCAGGGTGTGACCGAGGTTGGTATCGTCTACAACGCAGACCAGAGCATCAACTACGCCGAGACTGCGCAGGCGCTGCGTGAGGCGCTTATCGAGAGCACCGATCCGGCCGTATCCATCAACGACCTGACAGTGGAGTATAACGCCGGCACAAGAGAATTCAAAAACTTCCAGCCGCTCGATTTTAATGGCATTGGCTTCAAGTTCGGCCTGAACGGGCAGACCATCCGCTTCACCTGGCGTGGCAACGCGGACTACATGGCCTACACGCAAGAAGTCGACGTCACGATGGTCGATAACCGTCAGCCGACCGAGGTCGTGCTCAAATCCGGCGCTTCCATCACCTACAACATGGACGCCAATGCCATGCTGCAGGCGATCTTTGAAAACCTCATCGACTGGGACGCCTCCAAGCTGCCCGAAAAGGGCACGCTGAGCGCGGACGACTTTAAGATCGAGTACTACGCAACGCCTACGGTCACGGTCGGCAACATTGGCGGCGACGTAGGACTCCAAAAGTGGGTTCCGATCGAAGGAGAAGAGGGAATCAGTGTTGGCGAACTCCAGTATTTCTACCCCCAGATGGGTGCCGGCGAGCAGCAGATCCGCGTGACCTATAAGGGCAATGCGGATTACCGTCCCAGCACGCCTGTTGAGGGCAATCTGACCGTGAACAAGGCGAAAGTCTCCGTTAAGGTGCACTCGACGAGCATCTATGCCGATGAGGAGCTCAGCAAGGACTTCATCACCACCGATCCTGCCGATAATTTCGATATCTTCACGGTCTTCGGCGGCGTGACCAGCGATGTGACCGGCAGCGTATTTGTGCAGCTGCCCGAGCGTTTGACAAAGGGAACGATCATCGATCTCATTGACAAAACGCTCGATGGCCTCCACCAGAAGACGCTCACGCAGATGATGCAGGAGGGCACGACGGTCGGCGAGCTGCGCAAGCTCTTGAGTGACATCGTCGCCAAGGGCGACGATCTGCCGCAGCCTGTGAAGGATTTGCTCAAGAAGGCCGGCATCGACATCGACACGCTCGTCAAGCTCAACGAGGCGCTCAATAAGTTCCCCGGCCTGCTTGACAGTGTCCGCGTGGCCTTCGGCACGCCGGATCAGGCAGGTATCTATACCGTGTGTGCCGTCACGAACAACAAGAACTACGAGACCGGCTTCGGTATGGGTGCACTCGTTGTGAAAAAGCACTACTCCGGCGTGAAGCTGCAGTGGAACCAGACCATCCCGAACGGCAAGCTGACCGCTGAGGAAGCGAAGAATTTTGACTTCGGCGTGACGCTGATGTATGACGGTAATCCCGCTAAAAAGCAGACGAACGTGCACTACCTGTACTCCGGCTTCACCAGCAAGTGGAAACCGTATTCCAGCACCTCGACCCCGCCGACCGAGCCCGGCCGCTATGTTATGACGGTCGTCACGCTGGGCGGCAACTATCAGGCAGCGCCCATCACGCGCTCGTTCCAGATCACGAAGTAATTTTCCCACGTTTGTCTCCCGGGTGATGCTGCCCGGGAGACATTTTTTGCGCCCGAAAAACAGGCCGAAACGGAAAAATGAAAATCACCGAAAATTTTTTCAAAAATTACTTGACACCGGTCGATTCGTCTGGTATATTAAACAAGCGCTGAGGCGACGAGGCCGAGTAGTTCAGTCGGTTAGAACGCTAGCCTGTCACGCTAGAGGTCGAGGGTTCAAGTCCCTTCTCGGTCGCCACCCGCGGAGCGAAAGCTCCGCGGGATTTGTATGCTGCTATAGCTCAGCCGGTAGAGCGCATCCTTGGTAAGGATGAGGTCCCCGGTCCGAATCCGGGTAGCAGCTCCAGAAAATAACCTGTAACCGCTAGTGCTCCATCTCATAGGGAAACAAACTGAACCCCCAGGGGCACTACCGGTACGGAACAAACGGAATAGCCGCAAGCTATCGTGTGATGGCTTGCGGCTATTCATATTATAGGCTGTCTAAAATCGTTTTTAATGCATAGGGTTTAGCATATTTCAAATGCGCATCACTCACAAAAATGGTGTTTTCTTCTATTGGCTTTGTCCACATAGCCGGATATACTACTACTTTCTTTTTGCTATAACGCCCCTCTGCCCAAACTGATTCGTGATTAACATCGATATGTATGCCGGAAATCTGGAGAATTTGTTCCAAGGATTTCAAAAGATACTGCTGTTTTTCGTATGGGACTGCAGATACTCTTGCTCCTGTTTCTCCCCAGTTCAATAAATCAAGTGCAGCCTTACGATCGAGAACGCTGTGGATATATTGATTTCGATAGTGCTTTAGGCAGCTGTGGCAAGCGCTGTCACAGGTACAGCCTTCGAGAAGTTCTCGAGTTTTGGTAAGTAGCTGTCGAATAGAGGATTCAATGCTAACAGCATAACCGGCACCACTTGAAAGGCTATCATACAAGTAGATATCAACGAAATCTCCATTGCGATTTTGTCGAACACGAAAACCAGTCACAAGCTCTGTAAATTCAATGTCCAATTCCTGGCATGCTGCCAAGCGCAAGCCTTCCGCAAGAGACTGTCCAGCACGGTTAAGCCAAGAATTCCTGGTGGGATTAGTATCGATCTGCTGTCGATCCAAAGCAAATTCCAGAACAAGCATATCTGTAACAAAGTCATATCCAAGATTCACATTGATTGTATCGCTATGTTTGCAACGTGTTTTAATGAATTTGGATCTATACGGACGCAAAACATCCTTAAGGACTGCGGGGTCATCTCCGGGCATTGCAGCACCGCAGTCGCAGCAGATTGTGAATCCCTTACCACTAACACCATTGTTAAGCATGATGATTCGCTGATTGGGACGAACAGCCATTCGGATGTTGGCACATCCATTAACCGCCGTAACATCATCTGCATCGGGTAGTGTGGAATATAGAGGTTGCTGAGTTGCTGAGTATTCTTCATTCAATTGTGCCGTTTCAATGGATGTGGCATTTCGTGGTGCGAATCCCCATGGGCGTAGCATTGGCAACATATTTGTCAATGCTTTATTGCCGCAGAAAGGACAAGTATCAGGGTTATCCTCTTCTAAGCCAAACCAACCACACTGACTGCAGGTACGAATGCTTTTTCGGTAGCTTGCATCCTGAATAAATGCTTTGGCTGGAGATGCAGCAGTTCTTTCGCTCCGCTCTCCTCCGGGATAATACAAACCACCAATCTGGTAGGTCGTCTTATCAACAACAATCGCTCTGCCAGGCGCATATTCACCAATTGCAACATCCAACCCTCGTTCAACCTGATATTTTACCTTCCCGCTGACATCGGAAATATATGTGCTAACAACATTTTTGGGAAAAGAATAGGTAGGTATAACACCCTCTTCATAAAGCGCATCCAAAAGCGATTTTTTCCCAGAATCACTGCTATCATCTGTTTCAAACAATTCAGGATGATCATCTCGTTTTTGCTTCAGCGCCGACAGAGATTTTTCAAGTTCATCTTTGTAGCTACCTAATGCACCTTTCGATCCAACGGGCACAAGAATATCATCTTTACTAATTTCAAAGATTTCCAAAAAACGGCTGAAAGGCTGTAGGTGTTCATCCAGAAATTCAATGGCAGGAATAGCATCCAAACTGTTTGATTTCTCTCTCAGATAGGTTTGAAGTGCAACCATACCAAGATGTCGCTGGGTGATTTTCTCGCTGCTGATATCAATCCACGGTTTTCTGGGATCGCCTCTGAACATAGGTACTGGGTTGGAAAAGTACAGTGAATCATGTGGTCCATCTTCGCAAAAAGTAACAATGGTAGACAGACTTGAGCCGCGACGGCCTGCACGACCAGCACGCTGCTGATAATTCTCACGCATAGGAGGAATATTCCGCAAACCGACAGCAACCAACGATCCGATATCGATACCTACTTCCATTGTAGTCGTGCTGCTTAGAATATCGACAGGCGCTTCGCCGTTCTGCAAAAAATCCTGAAACCGTAGCTCATACTGCTCTGTTCTGGACCAGAGTTCATCCCGCTGATCTTTATGGGAAAGTTGTGCAGTATGTTCTTCGGTATCAATTACACGAATGGTGTCACCTTGAAGCGCATCCTCAATGGGCTTACGCCAAAAATCCAATGCATCAATTTCTTCCGTTGTCATGGGATGAATCTTTTCACACTGACAACTTGGGCATTTCCCTTTCAGTAAATACGGCGTGAGCTCTGAACAGCGTTCACAACGGAACCACGTGTGTTCTAAATCAAAGCGCGGTTTTATACGAGAAAGGTCAATATAATACTTTCCGTTGGAAGACGAACCTTCATCCATAAATGTTTCCCGCAAAATTTGGCTCCACTTTGCAGCAACAGAATCATTATCGCTCCATCCCATTATTTCGCGGATATCGGTAGAAAACTTTTTGTTCTTATCAATGCCATATCCCACATAGTTTGGACGCACTTTTTCACGAATCACATCCGGGATGGTATGTCCAAGGATCACCGAAGTGTCACAAGTTGAAAGAATCCATGCGTTAAAGAATTCCATGAATTCTTCCTCACTTACTTCGACCCCTGCTTCCTCTAACGCATCAAGTGCATCCCATTTTGCAGCATCCGTAGGCTCTATCCAACTGAGGGCTGAATCAACCAGCGTATTATATCCCCCACAATAAAAACGAATGAGCTGTTCCTTCATTTGGGTAGGCGCATTATCAATGGTGAAGCGAGGAGTGTACTGTTGCCCACGTTTCTTTGCACGTGTGTAATTCTTCAGTGCCTGTGTTCCATGCTCAATTAACCGTTCTCGTTGTTTTTCTGTCTCGCTATCATGGAAAATTTGAACATGATGCTCCACAGCTACCATTGCAAAGTAGTCATAGAAATAGTTCATGGACTGCTCTGCAACTTCGTGTTCCATTCGATCAATGGCAAGCACCGCAAGCTGTCGGGCCGCAGTCATATCAGATGCGTCAGACATATCTCTTGCCAGCTTAGCTGCACGTTGGCGGCTATCTGAGAAAAGCAGAACTTTCCGCCCCTCGTTTGGAAGTCGATCGGGATCGCCTGTTTTCCCTGGAACCGCAGGTTGAGCTTGGAATTGCGCTTTAATCAGATTGAAGAAGGACTGGTTGCCTCTTGTATTAAAAGAGGTCAGTTGCATCTTAGATAGTTCATGCCGACAATGCGGACAGGTGGAAAATGTCAGAATGTCCGGTCGGGCCTTTGCTGTGAAGCCGCTATAATACAGCTTTCTGATGCCCTGCTTTCCATCCAAGGAATCATCAGAAAAGTCGATGAAGCCGCTTTGAACATCTAAGTAGCAAGGCGAAATTTTATTCTGTCCTTGACGTTCCGGCAATCGATAACCTGCAGACGGAATGAAAAGATGTATTTCTTTAACCTCATCTTCATTTATCATACCAGGTTGATGCCAGAGGTATGTACGTCTTCTGGCTTCAAAATCTTGCTTCAGCACAAAACCTCTGAAGAAAATACTACCGCACCGGCGATCATTGTATAACTCATAAATTGTGCTTCCGCATTCTTTGCAAGTAAGATTACCATCCGAAAAATAGACCTCACCCAATGTTAATCCGTTTTCCGTGTGCGAATGAGGACATTCTGGATTAGTACAAGCGTAAACGCCCTTGATTCCACGAAAAAGCATATGCATTCTTGCTGGAAACAAAACACTTCCACTTTCGCTTCGCGCCAAAGGTGCGATCGAAAGCATAACACTGACAGCGTGCAGGGCATCTTCTAAACTATTATCAGGAAAGATAGACTCCGCTAATTCTTGTAAAGAGACTGCTGTTCCGCGGCAAAGTTTGAACATTTGGCAGAATGGTACATAGTCTACCAGATGGTCGTATAGCCATTGGTATGCATCTTCAGAAGAAACGAATGGAGCAGGACTATTGGCAATACCTGTCCAAAATCCATTGAGTGCCATAAGGCGTTCCGGATCATCGCCCTCAAACGCATCCGGAAGAAATTCTTTAAATTTACTGAAGGGAATATGAACTGCACTTCCGCTGCCTATTTCCTCTCGTTCGCCAGTAAGATAACAGAACGGATGCATGTCGTCGGATGCAGTCAATTCATTTGCAAATGTCCTGACGGCCTTCCTGTCATTCTCGTCATTGTTGGGCATACTTGCAGTAGTCAATATAAATTGAACTCTACTGCGATTAATGCCCAAACGGTGGAATAAGCGCCGGATGAGCAATGATACCTCGCCGCCTGCAGAACCACGATACATATGCGCTTCATCAATGACAAATAGAAGCTTATTATTCGGATCTGCATTTAGCCATGCCTGAGTATCTGACCATATTTTATGCTCTCTTGGCCGAAGAAGCATATATTCAAGCATGGAGTAGTTTGTAATCAAAATATCGGGGCAGAATTGCTGCATTTCAAAACGAGTTACCAGTTCTGCATCCTCATCGTTCGGAATATGTTTTCCGTTATAGAGTTTTTCAAGAAATTCATCAAAATTTTCTTTGGCCGGTAGTTTTCCGTCCTTAATGAGTTTCTCTAAAAAAGCTTTTTCTTCGTCGTTTTCAGGATTGACCATACGAGAATATGTTGCCGCAAGTGAACGGTCCTCACTACGTCGGGGCTCCTTACCAGCATAAGGAGTTCTGCCGGTATACATGCCGAATTGAGGCCGGCGGGAATTATTTCCACATGCGGTGCGGAATATATTTATAAATCGGTGGTCTGGATCGCCAATCAAACGACGCAAACGACTAATCTGGTCAGAAACCAGGGCGTTCATAGGATACATGATAATCGTTCGGACACCACGCATAGCCCAACTATCAGGGTTATTTCTTGCTTCTGAAGCAAGTTTTGCCATCAAGGGCCACATAAAGCATTCTGTCTTACCAGAGCCTGTACCTGTTGACACGAACAAATCCTGACCTTCAAATGCCGCTTCCAAAGCGGAAATTTGGTGACAGAAAGGTGATGGATATACGCCAAGATTTGCATCTGATAGCGCCTTAAAATAGTCTTTCAGCCAATCAGGTAGCTTGGGAGATAACTGAATTCCGTTTGGCGAACTCTTGTAGGCGGGTGATGATTCAACATACGGTTTTTGATAAAGAACACCTTCTTGATTCAGCTTATTTTGTGCAGCAGACAGCAAGATAGGTGACTTCCCAAAATATTGAGACTTTATATAGTTTTCCAGAGCTTCACGCAGTTGCAAGTGAACTCCGTTTGCACCATTGGACATAATCATTCCTCCACAAAGCAGTAACCCATTGATTCCAACTCATGTTTGAACATAGGATAGATTTGCCTTGCCATCATTCTTGTAAAGACTTGGGGCGTTTTTGATGTAAAATCATATCGCACAGGCCAGCTATAGAGTTTGAAGAAGTTTTCTTCCGAAGGTGGCAGACGATAACCAAGTTTAATTTCTACCAGATTTCCCCTTGCCTTCGTTTTGATTTCTGGAAGTGTTCCATGTTTTTTTAGAAGTGATATTGCAATCCTTCTATATTCGCCGTGGTTGCCTGGAATATTCGAAAAATAGTCCCGCATTCTCCATTCTGGAATCGGTGTATTCAGAAATACCCCATTACTGTATCGATAAAATACAAAAATTTTATTTGGTTCACCATATCTTGCAAGGGATATATGGTCATTTTTTTCGGGAATCTGTTGCCAATACCCCCATTTAAATGGAGGATCAAGCCGCAGAAACTCTGAGTTATCTGGCCATTCTATTTGTTCCCATTCGCAATGCGCCAGCAGTTCTTCGAGATAGCTTTCAAACGACTGCTTCTGCAAACCAAACATTGATGATATTGTCCTGTCGGAAGTTGAAGTTTGAACGGAATAGAAACCCAATCCGCTCATAAATAACTTCAAGTCAGGTGAAATACCTCTGTGAAGAACAAGATCCCCATTTCCTCCAGTTGCAAGAGCGGCTGGGGATATTTGATAAGCGGAATGATAAAAGAACCCATTTCGCAGATAGATAGAGTACATTTCCTCAATCAGATCCGTCTTGTCATGCGGGAGGAGAAATCCAATCTTCGGATAAATGCCTTCATAAGCATCAAAAATCTGGCCAATTCTGCTTTTGAAGTGCTGAATAGAAACTGAACCTCCATCCTCGGTGTGATCCCAAAGCGAAGCGAGAGCCATTTGCCCAGCAACACTATAAACGACCCGACAAACCCATTCGTTGTCATCTGACTGCGGAATATTTAATTGCCTTCCAATTAAAACAATTAGGTCGTTTATCATATCGTTCACTCTTCCTCAATATATCTTGCAACTTCAGCTTTTACCGAACTGGAGATTCCGCTCTCGCCTTCAATAACATCCTTTAAGACATCCAATCTCCCGGTAAGTACGCAGAGAGGAAGCACACCAAAGAGCAGTTCCAAGTCCTTATCTTTTGCGGGATTCTCCAAAATGCATTTTGCATCGGACAGGACACGAGTTAACTGGCCCAATAGGAGTTTGCTAAGGCCCAAACGCTTAAATGCAGATATCCGGAGAGACTGTTTTTCCTCAGAAACATATGGTTGGAACTTCTCAGCGCGTTTACTTGGCCATGTCTCGAGAGCAGGTAAACTTCCTATAAAACATTCACTCAGGACGGGGAGCATGTAATTATAAAGGCCTTTCGGCTCAATAAGCATATCCTCGACATATGGATGGGTCCAGATTATCTGCTTTTTGAGTCTTGTAAACTTCTGCGGTAATGCATCCGTCCACCCTTTTCCGAACATATTTTGAACCGACACAATAGAATCGTCAGCCTCGCTGATTCTTTCCACTATAGAAAGGTCACATTCATCTCCTAAAGTCAATTGTCCTGCTCCGTTTGCGTACATCGAAACAGACAGCACCTCAGCAATATCCTGTCCCCCAGGGCCTGCAATCAAAGTTGGCACATTGTTGATATGGGTTGCATACAGAAAAGCAGTGAGCATTGTGCAGAAGTCTGGTTCAATGCTCAACGCACATGACAAATTCTGATAGATTGCATCATATTCATTTCGCCAGCTTTCTGCGAGTTCAATCTCCTCATCCTCATCAGAATATCGGCCACTGGCACTGCTGTATTGCCATGGGGCAGGGTGATTTCCATACGGCAAAGTTGCATTTGACTGAGGCAGAAAAACAGAAATATCCGCAATGAATCCTGCTATATCTTTTTGCGCGTCAGCAATTTTCTGGCGCACTGCGACCAGCGTTTCTTTTCCAATCGATTCATATTGCGCTATCTCTGCAAGTAACCGATCAAGTTCACCTTGTTTTGTGGCAATTTCTGCAAGTAGTTCACTATGCTGCTTTTTTGCAATGGATATTGTTTCTTCCATTTCTGAAACTTCTGCCTCAGCTTTGGCAATTTCAGCAGCATGAGAATTATGCCATTCCACGGATACGGCTTTTTCGCATAATTCTCTTAATTCATCGTGATTCTTTGCAATTTCAGCCAACACATTAACATCGATATCGCCGACTTTAGTCAATGCATCTGCTCGATTAACAAAATCATCAACTGTCTGTTTTGCTTGGTCCAGAGTACAATTTAGTTTTTGAACAATCGCGTCGTACAAAGATTCTCCGCAAATCTTCTCAAGAAGAAGTTTGCAATGTTTCCATTCAGCCTTGGTGGCACCAATACACTCCTTAAACAAAGGCCATGTGGTGCGTTCAAGAATGAGCGTGCGAATAACCTCGTCTGTATTTCCTATTGAAACATATCCAGAAGGCTCTCCCACCTGAAGTGTTTTTAGAAATCTTAGGTTACGATCATCCCAATTATAGATATCCCCGGAGGAAATTGTGTAGCTTGGCAGGGAGTAGACAGTTTCCGAAAGTTTTGCACATCGATCCGAAATGTTGAACTCGTTTGCACGACACAGTACGCCTGCGAACTGCCCCCATTTAGGTTCATAGCAAAAAAGTGTATCGCAAAAGTAAGCTTGTGTACGAGCAGTTCCATTCTGAAGTTGTTCAACCACTTCGTCTAAAGACTTTGCCACAAGAACTACTACACGTACCGGCGAGTAGTCTTTGACATAGTACGACTGGACATAGTCAATTGCTGGGTTATCCCTATTAGGAATTGCTGTCCACTTCCAAATACCGACCGTTCCAAGCGCAGTAGGCCCATCGTTGCGGTACAGTCTATCTCTGTTTTCAAAATAGTTATCCGTCCGTTCCGACTTGAATGGTGTATGTAAAATATCATCTTCCACATCTGCTAAACGGTTCAGCCATATACGCCCTTCGTAATCTACTGTAATGTAGCACAGTGATGTGAAGGAAACTTCATTGTCAATCATCATTATCCCTCCCAGGATTATTTTGAATGGTTTTCCTGAGCAAATTTAAAGCTGTACGGGAAATTTCGCCTCGCCGCAAAGCCTTGCAGAGCCATTTTTGCGTTTGGGGATATTTCGAGAATTTACTGACAAAACTTCCAACTGCATGCGTTACAGGAATCATCGGGCCAGAGCAAGAACTCAATTTTTTGACAAGCACAGCATCCAGCAACATAACATCCATGTTGACGGTTTCCTGCTCAAAACGAATGGAGCGAATGTAGTCGCAGCCTTGATAAAAATGTATCTCTGTGCCAAATGATAGTTCGTCGATTGTTAAATGCTCCTCGCCAGAAAGCTTGTAGATATATTCGGTCTTACCGTTTCTTTGAACCACAGCCTTCCCATCATACGGGCAAGAAACTGATATGCACTTTAATTTAGGGAGTTTTGCATAGCTCTCTTCATTTAGCGTGTTGCCAGAATGATCAGATATGATTATTGCTGGTAACGGCGCCTTTTTGCGCAGGGGTTGCTTTACCAAATAGGAGAATCCCAATGCTCCAGATTTTCCAAGTGAGATTAACTGTTCTCTTTCCCTGGTATAGAGCTTGTATAATTTCCCGTCTTGAGTACCCAGCACATTCGCAGTTGCGGGGTATGATTTCAGTTCGGCATCATCACCGCATAAATAGAAGTAAAATTCCGCTGAGTTGTGGTATATAAAATACGGATCCTGGATGTATGCTGGCCATATAGGATAGAATTTGGTTGGTTTTTCAGTTAAGAAAATAGCATATTTAAGGAAAAACTTTGCGGAGCGTTCTGAAAACTTTTTAATGCGAATTTTATATAAATACCAACTATTGAAAGAGTTTGTGCGCGTTTTGGCTATTTCTATTGCTTCGATATCTGCAGGGAAAGTATATATTGGATGCCGTTGCAATAAATAATAGAAATTTCCGGCATACGCCTTTCCGCCAGATTGTAGAATCTGGCCAGTTCGTCCGTCAAAGAAGGAGCCAGCCTGGTTGATTCCCGGTATATTGTTGGACCAAAATCTTCTTAATTCGGGATTAGCATTTATGTATTCAACACAGTAAATCTGGCTTGGAATAGAGCCAACACTCAAGTAGGTGGTTCCAATCCGCTCAATTCGCTCAAACGAGTACTCATAAACTTGGTGTGAATCTCCGGCTATCTTAATTTTGTCGCAGTGTGCCTTGTTGTCTGGAGGGTAGAAGAACCCTAATTGTAGAGAAAATATCGATCCTGTTACAACAAGGCGCAAAGGTATTATATGGCTGTTAAGTGCTCGTAGCGATCGACCGTAGTTTGGATCAAAAGAGGCTTGGCGTTCGTCGCATTCTTTATTGGGAGAGGCCGGATCATGACGGAAGTGTTGAACATTCATACCAGGGGCGGTAAGTAAAACATTTTGTGCGCATAATTCACACACAAAATGGCCGCTTCGTGCTGACGCACCATAGGGATACATCTTGCAAGCATCTTCTACCGTGATACGACGATATCCAATTTTAGAATCCCACACGCATACATGAGTTAATGGCATCCCTCGTCACCCTCGTTCTTGTTACAACGACTCGGAATTGTAAGCCGATGTGTCATCTCTGATAAAATCCATCATTTCTCCTGCATTACAATTCATAACATCTGCAATTTTAAGGAGAACCGATAGATTTACTTCTTGATTTTTGCGAAGTTTAGTGAAAGTAGCAGAAGAAAGTCCTGCACGCTTGCGTAGCTCAGCTTTGCTCATCTCTCGTTCAGCGCAAAGGACCCATAATTTTTTGTAAGTTACTTTCATGGTTTCACCCCGAATAAGAAGATTATATAAAATTATACTACTACGAACCGCACCTTTTTTCAACATTTTTCGCTTTTTTACGAGTTGTTTCTATTATATGAATCAAAGTTATCGCGAATCTAAACGTTTTTTGCTTTGTGAGTGATTTTTAAAATATTTGGTTGGCTATTCCCCTCGTCCTGTGGTATTGTGTGTTGCTACCAGGAGGTGCAACACATGAACAATCTGCTCAAGAATCTGTACGATTGCTTCTATACCCCGCCCGAGTTTTCGGAGCAGAAGCGGGAAGTGGAAGAATGCCACCAAGCACTGATCAAAGCGTTGGAAAAGCCGGAACGGCGGCTGGTGCTTCGAATTATGGATGCCCAGAGTCTGATGGCAGAAAAACGCTCCATCGACAGCTTTATCTCTGGATTTGAGCTGGCGTGGCAGCTCTCCATGGAACTGAATCAATATGAAAAAGAGCGCTCAGTCTCTCGCTGTACGGCGAAGAGATCGGGCGTTCTTTCCATGTCCGGAGAGGAGAAAGAACCATGAAGAAACAAATCGTCACTGCCGCAGCGTTTGCCGCCTGTCTGGCCCTGTGGGCCGCTGTGTGGCAACAGAAGCAACCAGTCGGGGAAACACCCACACCGACCACGCCAGCCGCTGTAATCGCCACGCAGCCCGAAGTTCCGAAGATGCCGGAAATGAAAGAAGTTATAACGCCAGAGGAAGAAAAGTCGGAAGCAACACTGCCGGAACTGGTCGAGGAAGCCGATATTGCCCCGGAGCCATCGCCTGCTCAAACGCCCTCAGCGAGTGAAGTACCGGTTCTACCTGAACAGGATGTCACAGCCCCACAAGAACCGGAGCCTGCCCCGGCACCCGACAGCGCACCGGACAACATGGTCTATGTGCCGGGCTTTGGATGGATAGAAAGCCAAGGACCCAACCATGTGGAATACGCCGAGGATATGTATGAGAACGGCAATAAAATCGGGATCATGGGATAAATGAAAAGCAGTGCGGTATCAGGTCAAAGCCTGGTGCCGCACTGCTTATTCTGTTTCCTGCTCCAATGCGTCGCTGAATATCTCATGGACATGGATCAGAGAAACAACTTCACAGAGAAACCGCTCCGTCAGTTCCTTTTCGTCCATCCAGGTGGTCTGCGGCGGCACATAGTAACCGGAATCAGCCTCTGCATCCGCTCTGGCCTTGCGAATCGCTTTCTGGATGGAGAGCCACTGGCCGTAAGCACCATCGTTCAACTGTTTTTTCAGTTTCCGGATGGCAGCCTTATATGCTTTCTCCGCGCCGCTGGGGCCGTTATAGTTGAGCCGGATGGCCAGTTCCTGAAAGGTCATGCTCTGCTCGTTAGGTTGGCCGATCCCCAGATAACAGCGCACCAAATTCAGTTCTCTGGGGCTCAACACCTCCTCCATGCGTTGGAGAAGCAGCGTCCGGCGCATGAAACGGTCATAGGCTTTGGCGGGGTCACCTCCACACCCCAGGTCAAAGACGCCTTCACCCAAAGACTCAATCTGAAATACGGTACGGTATTCTTCCAGCAGACGCTTGGCGACTTTAGCAGAGACTTCCAACTTCTCTTGAATGGCGGTCAGCAAATCTTCTTCGGCATCCTCCTGCTCATGCGTGGCATAGAGAAACGCCACCTGGCGCAGCTGGCGGTAACGATCCAGCGGGAGCGACAGAGAGAAAGAACCCTGGGCGGCGCAGTCTCGCATGGCCGTCTCTATGGCGGTGGTCGCATAGGTCAACAGTTTAGTCCCCATGGATGGGTCAAACCGCCGCGCCGCGTCCAGCAGCGCCAGCGCCCCCTCCTGCTTGAGGTCGTCCACCAAAAAATCCTGAGAAAATTGCTCGCAGTAGCTTGTGGCCAGCATGGTCAGATATCCCTCGTTCTGGGAAAGCAGGAGCGGGGCGGCCTGCGGATCGCCGTCCTGTATGCGCTGGGCAAGCTCCTCGTTGCTCGGGCAGAAATCGTCGCAGCGGTACATACTCATGGCCCGTCCTCCCGGGCAAGGCGCGCTCTCGCCTGGGCATAGATTGCTTCCTGCTCCATATCCATTGCATAACCGTTGGCGGCATAGTCGTTGTCCATGAGCGCCTTGTCCCGGAGACTCTCAGCTACATACAGCGCTTCATTGCGCAGCTCGTCGGAAATCTTTCCTCTCTGGTGATGCTTGCGGATGGTGTTGGTGCGGTTAGTGAACAGGCGGTAGACCGGGTGCTGTTTGTTCTGTTCCTTCTGCCGCATCATGGCGCCGTATTGCCGGCAGGTCATGCGGGGATCCTGGGGCGCAATGCCGTCGCAGTATTTCGGCATGTGGCCGTTGGTGGTGAGAAAGTATGTCCCGCAGCCGCAACACCGGCTGGGCGCATGGCCGTGCTGCAATCCGTTCATCAGGTCAAAGATGTAGAAGCTGATGGCATGGTCAAAGAAATACCGGTTTACAAATACGGTTTCCTTTTCCTGTTTCGGGTGTCGGGCAAAGACATAGGAGGATCTCAGATCCGGTGTGATGGTGAATGGCTCGACATCCGGTACCGGCAAATCACGCATCATATCCCAGAACCATTCACTGTTGAAGCAGTCGTGGGCGGCCATGGCGAAGAAGGTTTCCGTCCGCTTCTTCAGCCGCCGCAGATAGCCCTCCTCAAAATATCGTGCCGCCACGGTAAAGTGCTGGATGCCCAGGGGGATGCTGAAGGCAGCCACCAGATAGCGGAAGAAAAATTCCCGAGCAGGCGAAGCTGGCTTCAGCAGATCGTTGTGGGATGCCGGGGAAAACATCACCTCCAGTGTGTGCTGCTCCTGCCCTTTGTCCATCAGGCTGTACGGTGGACAGTGCCACAGGGCATCCAGCAGCTTTTCCAGAGAGGCGCGGGTCCCGTCCAGCAGCTTAATAAATTCACCTCGCCCGGCCAAAGCCAGGGCCTCCACCTGATGGCTGATGGCGCCGCCGTGGGTGACCAGTTCCCGTATGGTCTCATCGGGAACATTCAACAGTTCGGTGGCAAAGTGGCCGGCCGGGTAGACGGTCTCGTTGAAAAAGATCTGATCCTGCCAGACATCCATTGTCAGGTGAAGGAAATTGTTGTTCTGCCTGATCCCCAGTGGCATAGGGCCACCTCCTCTGTCCTATATCTGTTTTCTGACTGTCTTGCGATATTCTCATTTTATCAAAATCCCCCCAATAATCAAGTGAAAGGACAAGAGCCACGGTGTGGGCGTGGTCTTTGTCCTTATCTTTTTTACAAGGGGATGATCCTGATGAGTAAAACAAAACGACTGCAAACCATCGACGGTGAGAGCCTGATGAGCCTGCCGCTGACACCACTCAACTTCGTGCTGGACACGCTGCTGTCTCAGGGGCTGCACATCCTTGCCGGCTCTCCCAAGGTGGGAAAGTCCTGGCTGGCTCTGTGGCTGGCTGTCATGGTAGCCAAGGGCGAACCGGTCTGGGGGATGTCCGTGAAGCAAGGCACCACTCTCTACCTCTGCCTGGAGGATTCCGTTCTCCGTATCCAGAACCGGCTCTTTGAGATCACCGAGGACGCACCAAGCAGCGTCCACTTCTGCACGGAGTGCGCCCTCATTGGACAGGGGCTGGAGGAGCAGGTGGAAACATTCCTCACTGCCCATCCGGACACGGTACTGGTCATCATCGACACGCTGCAGATGGTTCGTCCGGCTTGCGACGCAACCTACGCCAACGACTACCGCGACCTCTCTGCACTGAAGCGGATCGCGGATGCCCACGGCATCGCCATCCTGCTGATTCATCATCTGCGCAAGGAATCAGCTGACGATGTGTTCAACCGCATCTCCGGTACCACCGCCATCAGCGGTGCAGTGGATTCCAGCTTCACGCTGGTGGAAGAAAAGCGGGGCAGCGGCAGAGCAAAGCTCTCCTGTATTGGCCGTGACATTGAATACCGGGAGCTGACGCTGGAGCGCAACGGTGAAAATGTGTGGGAGCTGGTGTCGGACAGCCGGACACAGCCGGAGCTGCTGGGCGACCGCATCGTTTATCTCCTCTCTGAACTGATGCGTGACCGAACCGAATTTATCGGCACTCCTACAGAGCTGTCTGAACGAATCGACCCTGTGGGTGTGGAACACATGTCACCTAAGAAAGTATCCCGACAGATCCTGCAAAACCTTGACGCACTAAGGAAAATCGGCATTTCCGCTGTGGTTCGCCGCAGCAATGGAAGGCGGCTCATTGAGCTGCAGCGTGCCGAAAGTGACGATACCCAGGGTGTCCGGGCGGTCGACCCTGTTGACCCTGTTAAGGCGCTGTGCGGCGATTTGCGGGCGGTTTCCGGGCGCAGCGAGTAACCCACCGCAAAGCAAGAAAAACGCCGTGTTGGCCGTTTGTGGCCGAAGGAGGAGTGCAGGTGTCCGGCGCGGTGAAATCACCTCCCTGGAGGTGGCCAGCATCGCGTTTGTCTGGTCACCGGCACAGCCGCCGCCCGCCTTCCGCCTGTTTGCGGGGCACTGCCCCACACCCCATTTTTACGAAAGGCTGGAGGAAACGACATGAAAAAAGATATCAAGTTCAGTACCCGGATGGCATCCGCAGACCGGGAGGCCATCAAGGAATTGGCGAAACGCTCCGGAATGTCCATGAGCGACTATGTGACAGCCTGCTGTCTGGGAAAGCAGGTTGTGGTCGTCGATGGACTGAAAGAAGTGCTCAAGGAGCTGAAGTCAATCGGCAGAAATCTGAATCAACTCGTCACCCTGGCGCACATGGGACGCGTCACGGTGATCAATTTGGACAGCGTAAGCCAGGTATTCTCTGAACTCTGTGCTGCTGTCCAACTGATTCTGGAACGAAAGCGGTGGTGAGGAATGGCCATCATCAGCTTCACCAACTATAAGCGGGGCCAGACCACCGGCTGTATGGGAGCCGTGATGAGGTACACCATGCAGAGTAAGAAGACTGAGTTCGAGGGGCAGCAGTTGATCACAGGAATCAACTGCCAGCCGGAATCTGTTTACGCGGACTTCATGACCACCAAGCGGCTGCATCACAAAATCGACGGCGTACTGTTCTACCACATGGTGCAGAGCTTCCCGAAAGGCGAAGCAGTCAATCCGGTCGCCGCTCATGCGGCGGCGCTGAAGCTGGCTGAGTACTATGAGGGGTATGAAGTTCTGGTCTGCACCCACACAGACCGGGAACACATCCATTCCCACTTCCTCATCAACTCCGTTAACTTCGATACGGGAAAGAAACTGCACATCGCAAAGGAGCAGCTCCAGGAACTGCGGCAGCGCAACGATCAGATCTGTATGGAGTTTTCTCTCCCTGTGTTCCAGCCTAAAGACAGAAAGCAGAAAACCAAGACCATGACGGTCGGTGAGTATCACACGGCCGCCCGTGGCCAAAGCAAGAAGCTGCAGCTCATGAATCTCATCAACGACTGTATGCGTCACGCCTCCAGCCGGGAGGAGTTCATTGCGCTGATGGAGAGCGAGGGCTACAAGGTTCGCTGGGAATCGTCCCGGCGGAATATCACCTACACCACACCCAGCGGCTGGCAGTGCCGTGACCGCCTGCTGTTCGGGGAGAAATATCTGAAGGAGAATATGGAATATGAATTCAGGATCAGAGAAGAAGTTATCTATGGACGAGCTGTTGGAGAAGAACCGACCTGCGCAGATGGTACAGCCTACGCCGCAGCCTCCGGTGCAGGAGCTGACACCGCCTCCCGAAGTGCATCCCACGAAAGCGGAGTGGGAGGATCTGCTGAGCCACCTCTACACACTGGGGTACCACACCGAGAGACAGACCGGCTATCTGAAGAAGATCGACGAACTGCTGGCGCAGCTCCCGACTCGGACGCAGATGGAGGAACTGCTGAAAGCGGTGAAGCATCTGGAGCAGATGAGCGAACAGGCTGGGAAGCGGAACGAGAAGCGTTTTTCTTTGCCCAACATCAGACGGCCCAGACTGCGGCTGCTGCACCTGGATGGTCCCACATGGGCGGTCCTGCTGATGGGGACGGCAGCATTGCTTCTGCTGTGGTGGGGCTTGGGTACCGTCTGGAGCAGTCTCAGTCTGCTGAGTCTGTGATGGACAGCACCACCATGCATCCGCACACAGATAAGAAAACACTCCGTAAGAAGCAGCAAAAGAAAATCGCCCAAGGCCATGCCGAGGACGATCACGAAGAAGAACAAACTTGGCAGCAGACCACGTGACGGTCTGCTATTTTGTTGCCCGAATTGGTTTCGAGGGAAAGGAATGCTATGAAAAGTGAATTCGAAGTGTATATGGAGACGGGTATCCTGGGTGGATATATGCCGGAGCGAGCGATCGGCTTCCGGGACGAGAATACGATCACGCCAATTTACCGGGATACATCCTATCACGAAACGGAACATGGTACGGAGCTGCGCCGGGAGATGATCGTGGGCGGACGAACATTCTTCGTCCGTTCCATCTTCTCTGCCGCAGAGAAAGCGAAAACACCTACGGAGCAGATGCTCCAAATCATCGACAGTGATTTAGAAAAAGGTTCGATTTGAGGATAGACATTGGGCAGGAGATACGGTATGTTTGTTGTTACCGTATCGGCTTGCCCGGAAAGGAGCAGCAATGGCAAGCAATGAAAAATATACCGTCCTCTATGGCCGGCTGAGTCAGGAGGATACGCAGAAAACAAATAAGACGGATGACTCGAACAGTATCCAGAATCAAAAACTTCTGCTGGAGAAGTATGCAGCTGAGAAAGGATTCACCAACACCCACTTTCTGTATGACGACGGTTACTCTGGAACGAACTTTGCTGGGGTTAGATAGCGATACTTTTTACATCTACCATGTTGCGGCGGTCATG
>OFOK01000220.1_pt1 | contig 60999 bp, 43 predicted proteins | sample 1542001 | NCBI WGS metagenome assembly OFOK01 (sample SAMN04209242, study PRJEB22552) | human gut metagenome | biome: gut; material: feces | host: Homo sapiens | place: USA: Oklahoma
TCAACCCGGAACCCATCCTCGCTTTCCGGGTTGAGCGGCAGCAAAACATAGCCCACCTTATCCGACCACAGCAGGTCAATGTAACCGCTGTTTTGGATATAGTCCTGAAAGGCTGCACGGACTTTTTCTATTTCAGACTTCTGTTTTTTCGTGTATGGCTGGACATTCATATTGTTGGGTTTCCACCTTTTATGAAATTTTTAAGAACCACTGGATAAATTATAAAGTTATGTAGAAAAATCTTCTGACTGGTGAACGGATTCTTGACACTCTTCATCATTATCAAGAGAATCCAATCCGGCAATGATAAGGGTTCGTATCATATCAGATTGAGTATAGTTATAGAATATTTTCTTTGCTTTATCAATCACGGGTTCCAGCTCGGGCGTTACTACAAAGGTTAATCGTTTATGTTCCAATGGCATCTTCGTTATCTCTCCCTTCGGGTATGAACGTATGAACTTAATTTTATTATAGTTCATAGGGTATGAACCTGTCAACTCCTTAAAGAAAACTGTTCATGCTTGACAGGATATATGAACTCATGCATAATATGAACCATAGGGGTGATTGTGATGCCAACTGAAAAACCGCGCTATACTGTGATTGTGGATGAAGAGCTGCTAAAGCGAATTGACGATTTCCGCTTTGAGAATCGTTACCCAAGCCGTTCTGCTGCAACTTTGGATCTTATTCGATTGGGGTTGGAAGAGATCGAAAAGCGGCAGAAGAGAGCGAAGAAATAAAGTAAAAGAGAAAAAGCACCCCCGGAAAAGCTGCTGCTTTTCCGGGGGTGCTTTGCAGATTTTCAGGAGAGGCGGCGCGCCGATGTTGAGCGATGAAATGAGCGATGTGTTGTTTGGGCCACAAAAACATGGTATACTTCCATTAAAAGCATATCGGCATACGAGGTAGTGATATGACAAATAAAAAGCCGCCTTTTCAGATCACAAACACAATGATCGGCGATATTGCGGAGATCGCGGAACTGGTGGGCCGGCTCACAGCCGCGAATCGGTTTTCGGCCAGCCCCACCCTGCGGCGGGCCAACCGCATCCGCACGATCCACGGGTCTTTGGCGATCGAGCAAAACACGCTTAGTTTGGAACAGGTAACGGCGGTTGTGAACGGAAAGCATGTTCTTGCGCCCCCGAAAGACATTGCGGAGGTGAAAAATGCTTATGAGATCTACGAGCGGCTGGACGAGCTGGACCCCTATTCCACAGACAGTTTACTGACAGCCCATGGCGTTATGACACGGGGATTGGTGGAGGAGGCGGGGATGTTCCGCACCCGGCCCGTTGGCGTTGTGGATCAGGCGGGGCACGTGCTGCATTTCGGCACCTTGCCCCAGTATGTTCCGGATTTGGTGATGGAACTGCTGGATTGGGTGAAGAACAGCGAGGTTCACATGCTGATCCGCAGCTGTGTGTTCCACTATGAATTTGAACTGATCCACCCCTTTGCCGACGGAAATGGCCGGGTGGGCCGGCTGTGGCATACGCTGCTTCTTTCCAAATGGAACCCCGCCTTTGCCTGGCTGCCGGTGGAATCGATCATTCACGACCGGCAGCAGGAGTATTATACAGCCATCAATGCCTCCAACGACGCCGGGGAGTCCACAGAATTTATTGAGTTCATGCTGTCGGCAATCAAAGCATCGCTCATGGATGCGGCCTGCATGAGCGATGAAATGAGCGATGCAGCGATGGAGAAAGCGGAGCTCCGCCGCAGGCAGATTGAGGCGTTTTTGAAAACGCACGCGTTTATCAGGAATGCGGATGTCCGCGGGATGTGCGGCGTATCAGCGGCTACGGCAAACCGCATCCTTACAGGGCTAGCGGCGGAGGGCGCGCTTATCCGGTGCCACGAGGGCCAACACTGGGCGTACAGACCATGCCCCAAGGGCTTTTCAAAGAACATTTCTGCCGGGCAAGGGCCAATCTAAACTTCGGCTATAATATGAAGCGTATCCTATTTTAGCCGAAAATACGCCTTGTGTTTGGACAAACGGAACGCCCGGGGCAGACAATTTGCCTGCCCCGGGCGTTTTAACGTGGATCGGCTGCCGAAAGGAAAGCGCCTTAACCCATCAGTTCGCTCTCGCGCATCTGCTTGTAGGTGGCGTGGCTTTGCAGCGCGGCGGTGAGGGCGGCCATGGCGCTGGTGTCGCCCAAAAGGATGCCGCCGCACAGCCGGTCGTTCAAAAAGTAGAACTTGCGGTACTGGCCCTTGCCCGCGTCGCGGAATTCCAGGGTTTTGTACAGCAGCGCGGGGTTGGAGCCGTTGTCGCCCGCGGCGAACAGGGCGGTGTTCATGCCCTGGAAGGTCAGCCCCATCAGGGTGGGGGCGTAGGTGAGCGCCTCGCCCGCGGCGTTGGCGCCGGCCACCTTGCCCTGGTCCACAGCCTGCGCCCAGTTGGCAAGGTTCATACCCTGGTATTCGGCGCAGTCGCCGCAGGCGTACACGCCCGGGGCGCTGGTTTCCATGCGCTCGTTCACAAGCACGGCGCGGCCTGTTTGCAGGCCCATGGCGCCGGCAAGGGCAGTGTTTGCCCGCACCCCGGCGGACACGATCACCAGCCCGGCCTGGAACCGCTCGCCGTTTTCCAGCACAACGGCCTCGGCCCGGCCGCTGCCCTGGATGGCCTTTACCGCTGCGCCGGTGCGCACCGCAATGCCCGCCTTTTCGGCGGCGGCGGTGAGCAGGGCGGCGGCGGTTTCGTCCAGCTGGCGGGGCATCAGGCGGGGAGCCACCTCCAGCACGGTAACGGAAAGGCCGGCCTTTTTCAGTTCCCAGGCGGCCTCCAGGCCCAGCACGCCGCCGCCGATAACCACGGCGTGTTTGGTCTGTTTCATCAGGGCTTCGACCCTGCGCACGTCCGCCAGGCGGCGCACGGCCACCACGCCCTCCAGTTCGCTGCCGGGCATGGGCGGGATGAAGCACTCGCTGCCCAGGGCGTAGATCAGCTTTGTGAACTGCAGCACCTCACCGCCCGAAAGGGTGACCTCGCGCTTTGCAAGGTCTACCTGTTCCGCCCGTTTGCCCAGCACCTGGTAGACGCGGTTTTCCTGGTACCATTCCGGGCTCTCCATGGCCAGCTGTTCGGGGGTGAGCCCGGCCAGCAGGGCCTTGGTGAGCATGGGCCGGTTGTAGGGGGCGTACGGCTCTTCCGACACCATGACGATGCTGCCGGTGGTGTCCCGCTCGCGGATGGCCCGGGCCGCGTTCAGCGCCGCCGCGCCGCCGCCCAGGATCAGATAGTACTCTTGGCTGTCGCGCCGGTAGCCGGTGGCGGCGTCTTCCACAGGAACAAAGTTTTCGCGGCCCACGCCGCACACCGGGCACACATCCAGCGAGGCGTCGAAAATTTCGCCGCACACAAGGCATTTGACCAGCTTGCGGCCGCCCTTTTTCTCGGGAGGGGCAAGGGGCTTGTCCAGCAGGCGGCAGCCGAACTGGTAGCCGTATTCGTAGGCGCCCACCAGGTCGGCCTCGCTGGGCTTAAAGCGCACCCGGAAGCCGTCGACCACCTTGAGCTTGAGCTGGCGCAGCCGCTCGGTAATGTTGGGCACGCCCTCGCCGCTCCAGCCGTAGCTGCCGAAGGCGCCCGCCAGCTTGCCGCCGTGGGTGGCGGGGAACATTTCCAGCGTGAGCTCCCAAATGGGGCGCAAAGCCTGCCCCACAATGGTGGGGGTGCCCAGCAGAAAGCCGTCGGCAAACAGCAGTTCCTCTTCCACCTTGGCGGGGTCGGCCTCCACCATGTCGTAGCGGCGCACCGCCACGTCGCCGCTGGCGGCGATGCCCTGGGCAATGGCCTCGGCCAACTGGCCGGTGTAGCCGTAGGCGCTGACGTAGGGAATGATCACGGTCTTTTTGCCGTTGGGGTTTTTAACGGTGGACCACTGGCGGTACTGGGCGAAGGTCTCGCGGATGCGGCTGTCCAGCACGGGGCCGTGGCCGGTGCACACCAGGGTCACGTCCAGCGGCTCCACCCGGTCCAGCGCCCGCAGCATGAAGGGCTTGAAGGGGCCGATGATGCAGTCGAAATAATATTTCAGGGCCTTTTGGTAATCCTGCTCGTTCTGCACCTTGCTGCGCAGCACTTCGGGCAGGCAGTAGTGCGCGCCGAAGGAATCGCAGGTAACAAGGATCTGCTCCTCCTCGATAAAGGTATACATGGTGTCGGGCCAGTGGAGGTTCGGCACCGCCATAAAGCGCAGGGTGCGCTCGCCGATCTTCATCTGCTGGCCGTCCTTGACCGGCAGGCTTACAAAATCGCGGTTCACGATCTCTTTTAAAAAGCCGACGGCGCAGGGGGTGGCAAGGATCTTCATCTGTGGGCTGTAGTCCAGCAGCTTTTCCACGCTGCCCGCGTGGTCCGGCTCGGTGTGGCTCATGACCAGGTAATCGATGGAGTTCACATCGATTACCTGGCGCAGCTTGTCCAGGTATTCGTCGAAAAATTTGACCTTGGCGGTTTCGAACAGCACGGTCTTGCCGCCGGTGGTGAGCGCGTAGGAGTTGTAGGTGGTGCCGAATTCGGTGTACATTACAATGTCGAACACGCGCAGCTGATCGTCGATGATGCCGGTCCAGTAAAAGCCGTCCCGCAGTTTGAGCGTTTTCATGGTGGGTGATCTCCTCTCCCGGGGCCCGGCGGGGGCCCCTTTGTTCAGTTTGAAGCAGCGGCGGGCGGAAAACACAGGAAAAACGAAAATTCCATAAAATGCCACGTTTCCTAGCGGGTCACTGCGTTTTTATCATAGCACAAGCGGCGGGTTTTGTCAGCGGGGAAGAGGCGCTCTTTTCAAAAAATTCACCTTGTGGTAAGCTGATAAAAGGCAGGGGGCGCGGCGGGCGCCCCGGCGGAAAGGAAGCGAAGTGTGATGAACGAGATACTGCGGGAGCTTGCCGCGCGCAAAAGCGTGCGGGTATTCACGGAGGAGCCGGTGACCGAGGCGGAAAAGCAGGCCGTGCTGGGCGCGGCGTTTGAGGCGCCCACCGCCGGCTGCCAGCAGCTTTACACCATTTTGGACGTGACCGACCCGGCGCTGAAGGAACGGCTGGCCGAACTGTGCGACCACCAGCCCTTTATTGCCACCGCGCCGGTGGTGCTGGTGTTTTTGGCCGACTGCCACCGCTGGCCGCAGGTGTATCGCGCCGCGGGCTGCAAGGTGCGCGGGCCGGGGGCGGGGGACGCGCTGCTGGCGGTGGCCGACGCCTGCATTGCCGCCCAAAACGCGGTCACGGCCGCCGGGAGCCTGGGGCTGGGCAGCTGCTACATTGGGGACGTGCTGGAGCAGTGCGAGGCCATGCGCGCCGCGCTGCGCCTGCCTGCCCACGTGCTGCCCGCCGCCATGCTGGTGATGGGCCGCCCCACCCGCCAGCAGCAGGAGCGGCCAAAGCCCGCCCGGTTTGCGCCGGAATACATCGTGTGCGAGAATGTTTACCGGGAAAAGACCGACGAGGAGCACCGCACCGCCTTTGCACAGCGGGCGGCACGGGAGGGGAAGAAGGCCTTCCAGTTTGAGGCCTGGGTGCAGGCGTTTGCAAAACGCAAATACGAGAGCGGGTTTTCGCGGGAGATGAGCCGCAGCGCCGCCGTGTACCTGAAGGACTTTATGGGCGGCGAAGGCTGAGCGCCGCCGCGAAAAAAGAACAGGGCCGCTGCAAAAAGAAAATTTTGCAGCGGCCCTGTTTTCTTTTTTTCGCTCACGGTTCGCAGAACAGTTCTTCAACCACCCGCCCCTGCACGTGTTCGTCCAGCGGGATGTCCATCCATTTGCAGATGGTGGGCAGAAGGTCCATAATGCTCATGCGCGGGATGGTCCCGTGGCGAACGCCGTCGCCGCAGGCCAGCAGCATGGTGCGGTAATCCCCGCGCGAGGGCAGGTAGCCGTGCAGCGCGCGGGGCGCGTTATGGGAAACGCCGTCGCGGTCGGGCTCGTTCCCCGGGGCTGGGGCCCCCTTGGCAAACCCATAGCCGTCCGCACCTTCCAGCACCAGGGCGGCGGCCGGGTCGCAGCCCAGGGGGATAAATTCTTCGGGTTCCAGAACGGCGGCGACCCCGGGATGGGCGAGGAACCTTTCCCGGATCCGGGCCAGAAGCTGCGCTTTCTCCTGCCCCTCCTGGATGTGGTTCAAATACACATAGGCCATTCCATCCCCGCTGTCTACGCAGGCTTTCCAGGACACGAGCTTTCCGTTTTCCACCTTGCACAGGCCCATTTGTTCCAGAAGGAAATTTCCGTGGATCATGCTGTGGGCGTTTCGCTGCGAGTGGTCGCCCGTGATCAGCAGCAGAACGCTGTTTCCTTTTTCCCGCTGGGCGTCCGCATATTCCAGCAGCTTTTCCACAAATGCATCGTACTTTTTTAAAAAGGCGTGCGCCTGCGGGCTGTCGGTCCCGTGCTGGTGCTTGGCGTCGTCCATTCCGTAGACGTGGAGCAGGGCGATATCAAAGGGGTAACGCTCCAGCGCCTGCAAAAAGGCCGCCAGCATACATTCGTCCAGCTGCGGTTGCCTGCCCAGGAACCAGGCCTTCGGCAGCCCGCGGCGGCCCAAAAGGGTTCGGATGGCGAACAGGGGCGTTCCGTATTTGGCAAACACCCACAGCTGTTTGAGGAAGCTGTCGGCGTTCCATATTTTGGGCTTTGCCGGGGTCATTTCCGGCATGGACCAGCGGATGGCGCCGCCCGCGCTGACCGGCCAGGACATGGACAGGGTCTTTTTGCCGGCGCGGTTCGCATAATCCCAGAGCGCGGGTTTTTTCAGGCGGGTGGCGTAGAAGTTCCAGTGGGGAATGCGGGCGCCGGGATGAAACGCGTGGTTGTTCACGATGCCATGCACCCCGGGGGTGCAGCCCGTTACCATGCTTGCGTGGCAGGGGTAGGTGAGCGTGGGGTAAACCGATTCCTCCTGGGTGCAGCAGGCGCCCCGCGCCAGCAGCTTTGAAAAGCCCGGAAGCTGGCGGATCAGCTCGTACTCGCTCCCGGCAAGGGCGTCCAGCGACACCAGAATCACTTTTTTCATCTGTCGTTCCTTCCTGATCGTCTGTTCGGCGCGGGTGAAGCCGCGCGGGCATCAGAACGTGATGTCCTTGTTTTTGGAGATCTTCATGAACAGCAGCAGGGAGATGGTGGTCATCACGGTAAGGATGCACGCCATTGCCGCGGCGATCCCGTAATTGCCGCGCAGCACCGCGGTGAAAATTTCGATGGTCAGCGTGGTGGTGCGGTAGTTGTACAGAAGGATGCCGGTGGCCAGCTCGGTGATGATGGCGATCCAGCTGAGCAGCGCACCCGAGATGATGCCGTTGCCCATCATGGGCATTGTGACCCGGAAAAAGGTCTTGAGCTTGCTGCTGCCCAGCGAGCTGGCCGCCTCTTCCACAGAGAGGGGGATCTGCTGCAAAATCGCCACCGAGGAGCGGATGGTATAGGCGTTGCGGCGGATCACCAGCGCAATAATCATGATGGCGGCCGTGCCCACCAGGACCAGCGGCTTTTTGTTGAAGGAGATGATCATTGCAATGCCGATCACCGCGCCGGGGATCACGTAGGGGATCATGGACAGCGTATCAATAAACCGGTTGACAAAATTGTTTCTGCGCACCACAAGATACGCCACCAGCACCGAGGTCGCCACAATGAAAAGCAGCGCCACGCCGCCGATCAGGAAGGTGTTGGGGATCGCGTTTTGAAGCTGCGCCAGCGCCTCCCTGTAGCTGTTCAGCGAGTAGCCCTGCACAAAGATCTTGCCCGAAGTGTTTTGGAACGAGGTGTAGATCACATACAGCTGCGGCGCATACCCAAACAGGACCACCAGATAACAGAAGGCGTGGATGAGAACATTGTGCAGCCCTTTGGCCTTTCTGCGCTCGATGGGGTGCAGGGCGCTCATGGTGAACTGAAAGCGGTTGTTCACATAGCGCTGGATCAAAAAGACCAGGGCCGTTATCACGATCGCAATTACCGCCAAGGCCGCCGCAAAATGCGTGTCGCCGCCGGTTTCGCTGATAAACGAGTTGTACAGTTCCACCGGGAAGGTGCGGTAGCCCTCGCCGATGAACATGGGCGTTCCAAAATCCGCAAAGGCGCGCATAAAGACCATCAGCATTGCCGCAATGACCGAAGGCGCGCACAGGGGAATGACCACCGTGAAAAAGCGCTTGGCCCCGCTGCAGCCCATGTTTTCGCTGGCTTCCAGAAGGGTGTTGTCCACATTGCGCAGCGCGCCGGACACATACAAAAACACCAGCGGGAACATTTGCGAACAGAGCACAAGCACGATGCCGTGGAACCCGTAGATGCTGGGAATGGTGACGCCCAGAAGGTTTTTGAACAGATTGGTGATCACCCCGTTGCGCCCCAGCAGCAAAATCCAGGAATACGCGCCCACAAACGGCGCCGACATGCTGCACAAAATAATGAAGATCTGCAAAACCCGCGCGCCCTTGATCTCGTACAGATTATAAAAATAGGCCAGCGGCAGGCCGAGGAGCAGCGAAAAGGCCGTTACGCTCACGCTGAGGGCGAAGGAGTTTGCCATGGTGGAAATGTAGTACCGCTTGGAGAAGAATTTGACAAAATGGGAAAGGGTAAACGCGCCGCTCTCGCTCACCACCGCGTTGCGCAGCACCATAAACAGCGGGTAGATCAAAAACAGCGCATAAAGGCACAGGATGACGATGGAGATAAGCAGCCAGACATCGCGCCTGCTGCCGGCGGTTTTTCCGCCCATTGCCCTTTTCATGGAGCCACCCCGCCTTCCTCTTCCATCAGCGAAGTTTCACCGCCCTGAGAAAAGACATTGATCTTTTGCTTTTTTACCTCCAGGCGGATCGCCGTGCCCTTTTCGATCACCTTTCCGATCTCGGATTCCTCCACGATCTCGACCTTCTCGCCGCTTTCCAAATGCGCGAAGTAGTGGGTGTTCAGGCCCAGGAAAACGCTGTCGTCCACACAGGCGGGCAAGCCTGCGCCGCCGGGATGCGGGTGCAGCACAAATTCTTCCGGCCGCACCGACACCTTGACCGGCTGCGGCGCTGTGCCCGGGCGGATGTGCGGCGCCTCCACGGTGTAGCCGCCGCCGAACGCCAGGCTGTAGCGCCCGCCCTCCTGGTGCAGCTGGGCGTCCAGTATATTGGTCCTGCCAATGAAGGTGGCCACAAAAATGTTGCGGGGCCGCTGATACAGCGCCCGGGGCGCCCCGACCTGCTGGATCACGCCGCCGTTCATGACCGCAATGCGGTCGGATACCGCCATGGCCTCTTCCTGGTCGTGGGTGACGTATACGGTGGTAATGCCGATGCGGTTTTGAATCTCCTTGATCACCGTGCGCATTTCAACCCGCAGCTTGGCGTCCAGGTTGGAGAGGGGCTCGTCCATTAAAAGGACATCCGGCTGGATGACCAGCGCCCGCGCCAGCGCAACGCGCTGCTGCTGCCCGCCGGACAGCCGGTCCGGCCGGCGGTCGCGGTATTCTTCGATCTGCATCAGCCTGAGGAATTTTTCGGTTTCCTCTTCGCGCTGCTTTTTGTCGATCTTTCGGTTTTTCAGGCCGAACTCCACATTTTCCCGCACGGTCATGTTGGGAAAGATCGCATAGTTCTGGAACACCATGCCAATGTTGCGCTTGGCGGGATCCATGTCGTTCACCCGCCGATCGCCGAAAAAGAAATCTCCGCCTTCAATGGAGTTGAACCCCGCGATCATTCGCAGCAGCGTGGTTTTGCCGCAGCCCGAAGGACCAAGGAGAGTGAAAAATTCACTCTCCTTGATGTCCAGCGAAAGATTTTTGATCACAGTGTTCTCTCCGTAACGCTTCACCGCGTTTTTGATCCCGATTGTAACACTCATGTTTGTTCTCCATCCTGTGAAGCATCATGGAGGGCCGGCGGTCACTGGGTGACCAGGTCGGTCCAGCGCGCAAGCCACTCGGCCTTCATGCTGCTGCAATATTCAATGTCCTCAATGGCCACGTTCAGCTCAGAGAAGGGGGGGATGTTGGGGCTGGCGTTCTGCACGCCGTCCAGAATCGGGCGGATCGAGGTCTGCGCGTAGCAATTCTGGCCTTCTTCCGAGATCAAAAAGTCCACAAACTTTTTGGCGTTTTCGGCGTTTTTGCAGTTCTCCACAATGGCGACGCCGGACGGCAGCCAGACGGCGCCTTCCTCGGGATAAACCAGCTTCAGGTTGGTTGCGCCGTCGTCCAGCAGGGCCACGCAGGCACCCTCGTAGGTCACGCACACCGCGTATTCACCGTCCGCCGTTTGCCGGTCGATCGCGCCGGAGGAGATGGTTGCCTGGCCGGCGTAGGCCTCCACAAACTGCCAGGCTTTTTCGTCGTAGGGTTCGTCGCCCATTACCAGGAGCATGTTGGTGAGCTCGGCCCAGGCGCTGGATGCGATGGTGGGGTCGGCCATAACGATGCGGCCTTTCAGCTCGGGGCGGAGAAGGTCTTTGTAGCCGGTAAATTCATCGGGGTCGAGCCCCAGCTCTTTAAAAACATCCAGGTTCAGGAGCATGGCGCCGCTGCCGGACAGCTTGGAATTTGTGTAGTTGCCGGTGGTGTTTTGGAACTGCTTCGGGAGGTTTTTATCGTTTGGCGAAACATATTCCATGTAGAGGTCGGGCTTTTGCATGTAGAAGTTGTAGTTCACCGCGCCCCAGTTCACGTCCGCCTGCGGATTTTCCTTTTCCGCGTCCAGCCGGGCCAGCACGTCGCCGGTGGCCATGGACTGAACGATCACCTTGATGCCGGTGGCCTGTTCAAAGGCCGGGATCACGGTTTGGATTTCCGCATCCGGGTTGGGGGTATAGATCACCAGCTCGCCGGCGCTTTGGGCCGGTGCGCTGCCGCCGCTGCCGGGCGCGGGCGAGCCGCCCCCGCCCGCACAACCGGCCAGGGAAAGCGCAAAAGACGCTGCCAGGATCACACTGAGAAGCCTTGTTTTCATTTTTTTGTCCTCCTTAATAAATGTGTTGTATTCAAGCTTGCCAGCTTTTCAAAGGGTTTAGGGGGCCGCGGTCAGCCGCCGCAGGGGAGCCTTATTTCGTTTACGAAATGCCTCGCGATTTCCAGAGGGCGGGTGATGGCGGCCCCCACCACCACCGCCGTGGCGCCCAGCTCCAGCATTCTGCGGGCCTGCCAGGGCTCCTGGATGCGCCCCTCGGCGATCACGGGCACCTGCACCTGCGCCGCGATGCGGCCGACCAGTTCGAAGTTCGGCCCGGCCATGGGGGGGTCCCCCCGCACATACCCGTTCAGGGTGGTGCCCACAAAATCCGCTCCGGCGCTTTGCGCCGTGAGCGCGTCCTGCAGGGAAGAGCAATCGGCCATGATGGGCTGATGAGGGTATCTGCGTTTTACCTGCTCCAAAAATTCCTTTGCGCTCTCGCCGTGGGGCCTGAGGCTGCGGGTAAAATCCAGCGCAATGATGTCGCAGCCTGTTTCCACCAGCGCGTCCACCTCGGCCAGCGTGGGGGTGATGTATACGCTGCTGCCGGTGTAATCTTTTTTTATGATCCCGATGACCGGCAGCGGTACCTCGCGCATGATGTCCCGGATGTCCTGCACGCCGTTTGCCCGTATCCCCACGGCGCCTGCCTGGCACGCCGCCTTCGCCATCAGCGCCATCACCCCGCCCTGCGGCCGGTACAAAGGCTCCCCAGGCAGCGCCTGGCAGGAGACGATCAGGCCGTGGGACAGCTTGCGCAGCAGTTCGCTCTTTTCCATATTGAGTAACACTCCATTTTTTGATTAAAAAAGAAGTTTTGCTTCTTTCATGCTTACACTACCACTTTTTTTGTCGATTGTAAATAGTTTTTTGGATAAATTACAAAAAATTTAAGACTAGGATCATAGAATTGTGCAATTCCTTTTGCGGGGCCGGCTTTCACTCTTTTTGCAAATCCTTGGCCGGGCACTTGAAATCCTGCGCCGGGATGTATTATATTTAGGAGGAAGTAATTGCTATTTTTTCTTAAGACACCTCGCTTGACCAGCTGTACCTGCCGCCCTTTTTCTGTGGCTGGCCGTCTGTTCTGTTCCACCGCTCCCACGACCGTAAAGCGATACCGCGGGCTGATTCATCATACCTGAACATAGACTTGCAGGGAGGCAGCAAATGGACAACATCTTTCACGTCATCGAGGCCAACTACCCGCAGTATACCAATGCGGACAAAAAAGTGGCGTCGTACATTTTGCGCGAAAAAGAGGGCGTCACCAACATGACCCTGGCGGACATTGCAGAGGGCGCCAAGGTTTCCGAGGGAAGCGTGATCCGCTTTTGCAACAAGCTGGGCATCAAAAAGCTGATCGACCTGAAAATATGCATCGCAAAAATTTCTGCCAAGGAAAACGAACGAACCGATGCCCTGGGCTCTGCGCTGGAAAATGAATTTGCAGAGATCATTCACAACACGGCCTCGCTGATCTCGCCCGCACAGATCGAGCAGGCCGTGGATATCATCGAACAGCGGCGGCATATTTACTTTTTTGGCATTTCTGTGAGTGGGATTGCCGCCCGCATGGGCGAAAACAGCTTTCTGCGCATGGGAAAATCCTCCCAGGCGATCGAGGAGGGGCACATGCAGATGCTTACCGCCTCGGCCATGTCTGCGGACAATGCGCTGGTGGTGTTTTCGCTCACCGGCAATACAAAAGACACCTGTGAGGCGGCCGCCGCGGCAAAGCTTCGCGGGGTAAAGATCATCTCCATCACCAGCTACCGCAACTCCCAACTGGCAAAAATTTCGGATATTGTTTTGCAGACTTCGGCAAAAGAAGAGATTATAAACGGCGGCCGCATCACCGGGCTGATCAGCCAGATGTTCGTGCTGGACAACCTGAAACGGGAATATACGGCAAGACATTCCGAGGTTGTTTCGCAGCTCAAGGAGGATCTTGCCAAAACGATTCTGCTGAAAAAGCTGTGAGCGGCCGCGCTGGCTGCCAGGGGCCCCATGCAGCGCACAACGGCCGGCGAAGCCTGAAAGTACAGGCTTTGCCGGCCGCTGTTTTTTTGGCTGCCGGGCCTCAGAAAGGGCGCGGGGGAGCGCTGCTTTTTGCCGGGCGGGGCACACAAAAAGGGGCTGCTGCAAAACCTTTTGTTTGCAGCAGCCCCGCGGTTTATGGGAAAAAGGGTCAGGCCTGGGTGCGCTCGCCCAGGGTAATGTTCAGGGTCATGAGCTCGCGGCTGCGGTCTACCTGGACCTCCACCACGTCGCCCGCGTTGAGGTCTTTCAGGGCGTTGGTCACGTCGCTGGTGCTCTCGACCAGCTGGCTGCCCACGCTGACGATGCGGTCGCCCACCTTCATGCCCGCCTTGTCGGCCCCCGAGCCGCTGGTAACGCTTTGCACGTACACGCCAAAACTGCTCACGCCGTACTGCATGGCGGTCTGCGCGTCCGAGATGGAGATGACCGTGATGCCCAGGGCGGGCCGGCCGGTCACGTAGCCGTTTTCAATCAGGTCCTGTGCCACCTGTTTTGCGGTGTTGATGGGAATGGCGAAGCCCAGGCCCTCGGCGTACTCGCCGGTGGATTTGGCGTTCACGATGCCGACCAGCTCGCCGTTTGCATTAAACAGGCCGCCGCCGGAGTTGCCGGGGCTCACGGCCGCGCTGGTCTGCATGAGGCGCATGGTGTTGCCCTGCACGGTGACCTCGCGGTCCAGGCCGGAAATGATGCCGTCGGTGGCGGTGTTGCTGAGGGTGCCCAGGGGGTTGCCCACCGCGATGGACAATTCGCCCACCTGCACGCTGTCGGAATCGCCCAGCACCGCGGGGGTCAGGCCGGTGGCATCAATCTTCAGCACCGCGATGTCGCTCTGGCTGTCTGTGCCGATGAGCTTGGCGGTGTATTCGGTGTCGTCCGAGAGCTTGACCTTGATCTGCTGGGCGCCCTCGATCACGTGGTTGTTTGTGATGATGTAGCCGTCGGCGGTAAAGATCACGCCGCTGCCCGCGCCGCTGACCACCTGCTGGCCGCCCCAGAAGTTGCTGGTGACCATCTGCTCGGTGGTGACCGCCACCACGCTGGGGTTCACGGCGTTGATCACGCCCACCAGGTTGGCGGCGGTGGTGCCGGTGCCGGAGGCCGGGGTGGAGGTGGGAGCCTGGTACACGATGCGGTCGGTCTGGCCGGCGCTGGCCGCCTTAAAGCCTGCGTAGCCGCCGCCGAAGCTCACGCCTGCAACCAAAACCAGAGCCAGCGCCCCGGAAACGATCTTTTTGCCCCTGCCTTTTTTCTTGCGGGGCGGTTCGGGGCCCAGGGGGCCCTGCTCGCCCATTTCGGGGGGAAGGGGCTGATAGGGGCCGGGAGCCGGGGTATAGCCGTTGTGATACAGGCCGGAATAATCGTATTCCCACTTGTTTTCCATGCTTTGTCATCCTTTCTCTATGCGAAGAGGCCCGGGGCGCCGCTGCGCCCCCGTTTACAGGCCCTGTGCTTTTGTTCTGAGGCTAGTATACCGTTCAATCGTGAAAAACCTTTCATGGCGGGGTGAAAAAACTGTGAAAACCTTGTATAATACATGTATTCCGGCGGTTTTTGCCGGATGCTATTACCATACCACATTTCAGCAAAGGGGGCAACCGGATGCGGGTGGAGCAGCGGCAGGAAAACGGCCTGACACGCTTTGTTTTATATAAAGAAGCGCTGGCTGTGGGCGGCTGTGTGTGCCGCGCAGAGGGCGGCGGTACAGAGCTGCTGGAGTTGAGCGTGCTGCCCGAATGGCGCCGCAAAGGCTACGGCAGCTACCTTTTAAAAGAGGTGCTGCGCGCCACCGGCGGCTATGGAACCGGGAGCCTTCACACCGCCCCGGCCCCCGGAAGCGCGGCGGCGCGGGCGCTGCTGAAAAAGTTCGGCTTTGCGCCGCGGGGCGCCTGCTGGGCGCGCAGGCGGGCGGCGGACCCCACCGCCGTGGGCCTGACCCACGCCTTTTTGGAGCGCACCCTGGCTGTGGGGGGCTTTTTTGTGGACGCCACCTGCGGCAACGGAAACGACACCGAGTTTTTGTGCCGCCTGGCCGGGCCCGGGGGGCGGGTGCTGGCGCTGGACGTGCAGCAAAAAGCGGTGGACGCCACCAACGCCCGGCTGGCTGCCGCGGGCCTGGCAGAGGTGGGCCGGGCGGTGCGGGCGGATCACGCCTGCCTGGGGCAGCTGGTACACAGGGGCAGCGCCGACTGTGTGGTGTTCAACTTCGGCTACCTGCCGGGCGCCGACCACGCGCTGTTCACCGTGCCCCAAAGCAGCCTGCCGGCGGTGGAGGCCGCGCTGGAAGCACTGAAGCCGGGCGGGGTGCTGGCCGCCTGCCTGTACAGCGGCGGGCCCAACGGCAGCGGGGAAAAGCGGGCCCTGCTGGAATATTTCCGGGGGCTGCCACCGGCGGAGTATACCCTGCTGGTGTGCGAGTTTGCCAACTGGGCGCCCACCGCGCCGCTGCCCTGTTTTGTGCTGAAAAAGTAAGGGCGCGGGCGGTGGAGCCCCGCCAAAAAACGCGTGTTTTTAAAAATGCAAACCAGAGTTTACAGGTTTACAAAGCGGCCTTTCTGGCGCATTTTGCCCGGCGGTGGGATACTGGAACCAGAAAAGGAGGGCATACAAATGACATTGGGAGAAACCATTCGTGAGCTGCGCAGGGAAAAGGGCCTTTCGCAGGAGCAGCTGGCCGAGCGAACCGGGCTTTCGCGCCAGACCATTTACAAATGGGAGAGCGGCCAGGCCGCGCCGGATTTGGAAAACCTGCAAACGCTGGCCGGGGCGCTGGGTACCACCGTGAGCCGCCTTTTGGGCGAGGCGCCGCCCCCCAGCCGGCCGGACCCGCAGGATCCGCTGGACAAGGGCGCCCGCATGGTGAAAAAGCACTGGCGCAAGGGCGGGTATGTGCTGATGGCGTACGGCGCCGGGGCGGCGGCGTTCGGCCTGGTGGGCCGGGCCATGTTGGGGGGCTTTTTCCGCGCAAGCGCCCAGGTTCCCGCCGGCTTTTCGCCGCTTCCGGAGGGCGGATCGCCCTTTGGGGCAATGCAGAGCGCGATGCTGCTGGTGCCCACCGTGGCGCTGCTTGCGGGCGTGGCCATGGTGGCCGTTGGCGGGTACCTGGCCTGGAAGGACTGGAAGCTCAACCACAAAAAATAGGGGCGCAGCGCCCCCTTGCCCGGCGGGAAAAGCCCCGCCGGGCACTTTTTTTGCAGGCGCCGGGGGTTTGAGAAAAAAACGCTTGACTTGGAGCACACTCCAGGGTGTAGGCTGGAGGCAGGACGAAAACAGGGGCGCTTTGCGCGCCCTCAGGAAAAGGAGAAAACGCAATGGGAAAAAGGATATTGGTCCTGTCGGCCAGCCCGCGCCGGGGCGGCAACTCGGATCTTTTGTGCGACGAGTTCATACGGGGCGCCGCCGAGGCGGGGCACCGCTGTGAGAAGGTGTTTTTGCGGGATCAAACGATCGGCTACTGCACCGGGTGCGGCGTGTGCAATACCACCCACGCCTGCGTGCAAAAGGACGACATGGCTGCACTGCTGCAAAAAATGGCGGACGCGGACGGCATTGTTCTGGCGACGCCGGTCTACTTTTATACCATGGACGCCCAGCTCAAGACCCTGATTGACCGCACCGTACCCCGGTACACCGAGCTGAGCGGCAAGGAGTTCTGGTTCATCGCCACGGCAGCCGAAACAGACCCGGCCCTGCTGGAGCGCACGATGGACGGGCTGCGCGGCTTTACCGACTGCCTGGAAGGGCCGGTGGAACGGGGCGCCCTGCGCGCGGGGGGCGTGTGGGAGAAGGGCGAAGTGAAGGGCACCGCCCACATGCAGGCCGCTTACCGGATGGGAAAAAACGCCTGAAACAGCGCAGGGAACAGCCCGGCACAGCGGCCGGGCCCCAAAGAAACCCCGCATGCCGCCCCGGCGGGCCGAAAAGGGCCTGCCGGGGCGGTTTTGCGCGGGTTTAAGGCCATTTTTTTGCGCTTTTCTCTTGCCAAAGCGCCCGGCAGTGTATAATATTAAAGTGTTATGGATTTTTGCCAGGGGCCCCAGGGGCCAGGATAGAGGAGGAAGAAGAATTATGGCCGATCTACGGCAGGAGATACAGCGCCGGCGCACCTTTGCCATCATCAGCCACCCGGACGCGGGCAAGACCACGCTCACCGAAAAGCTGCTGCTGTATGGGGGCGCAATCCAGCAGGCGGGCAGCGTGAAGGGCAAGCAGAGCGCCCGCCATGCGGTGAGCGACTGGATGGAGATCGAGAAGCAGCGCGGCATCTCGGTGACCAGCTCGGTGCTGCAATTTGAATACGCGGGCAAGTGCGTGAACATTCTGGACACCCCGGGCCACCAGGATTTTTCGGAGGATACCTACCGCACCCTGATGGCGGCCGACGCGGCGGTGATGGTGATCGACGCGGCCAAGGGCGTGGAGGCGCAGACCATTAAGCTGTTCAAGGTGTGCACCCTGCGGCACATCCCCATTTTTACCTTTGTAAACAAGATGGACCGGGAGGCCCGCGACCCCTTTGACCTGATGGAGGAGATCGAGACGGTGCTGGGCATCCGTACCTACCCCATGAACTGGCCCATCGGCTGCGGCAAGGAGTTCAAAGGCGTATTCGACCGGGACAGCCGCCATATCCTGGCGTTTCAGAGCGACGGTAAGGCCAACGGCGTGAAGATCCTGGACAAGATCGAGGCCGCGCTGGGCGACGCCCGGCTGGACGAGCTGCTCACCGTGCCCCTGCACGAAAAGCTCACCGAGGACATTGAACTGCTGGACGGCGCCAGCTACGACTTTGACCTGGAGGCCATCGGCTGCGGGGCGCTGAGCCCGGTGTTTTTCGGTTCGGCGCTCACGAATTTTGGGGTGGAGCCCTTTTTAAAGGAGTTTTTGCGCCTGGCGCCCCCGCCCCTGCCCCGCGAGAGCCTGGGAGGCCGGGTGGAACCCGCCCAGGAAACCTTTTCGGGGTTTGTTTTCAAGATCCAGGCCAACATGAACAAGGCGCACCGGGACCGGATCGCATTCATGCGCATCTGTTCGGGCCGCTTTGAGCGCGGCATGGAGGTCACCCACGTACAGGGCGGTAAAAAGATCAAGCTCGCCCAGTCCACCCAGCTGATGGCCCAGGACCGGGCGGTGGTGGATGTGGCCTACGCGGGCGACATCATCGGCCTGTTCGACCCGGGCATCTTTTCCATCGGCGATACCCTGTGCACCGGCAGGGAAAAGATCCAGTATGCGGGCATCCCCACCTTTGCGCCGGAGCATTTTGCCCGCATCACCCAGGTGGACACCATGAAGCGCAAGCAGTTTGTAAAGGGAATGGAGCAGGTGGCCCAGGAGGGCGCCATCCAGATCTTCCGCGAGCTGGGCGCCGGCATGGAGGAAGTGATTGTGGGCGTGGTGGGCGTGCTGCAGTTCGAGGTGCTGGAATACCGCCTGAACAACGAGTACAATGTGGACATCCGCCTGGAAAAGCTGCCTTACGAGCACATCCGCTGGATCGAAAACGAGGACCTGGACCCCAAGACCCTGGACCTGACCAGCGACACCAAACGCATCGAGGACCTGAAGGGCAACAAGCTGCTGCTGTTCACCTCGCCCTGGGCCATCACCTGGGCCGAGCAGCACAACGCCGCGCTGAACCTGAGCGAGTTCGGCACCAACGAATAAAACAAATAAAGCGCAAGGGCCCTGCCCCCAGGATGGGGGGCAGGGCTTTTTGGGCTGACCGAATCGCTGCTGCCGACACACGGCTTAGGGAGCAAAGCCAAGGCAGCATGTAAAATTTTACAAGGCCCGGCCCACACCTTGCGCGGGGCACGCAAACATGCTAGGATAAAAACCGGTAAATGACGAAATTTGACACAAAGCGACAAGGCGAGGTGCGCGGAATGAAGACTCCGTTTCAGTTAAACCAGACCGAAAAAGCGATCCCCTATGTTTTGTTTTATGACGCGGAGGGTTCGCTTGTGCCCAGCCATTGGCACAAAGAAACGGAGCTTGTGTATGTGCTCAGGGGCAGTGCGCGCATGGTCATCAACGATACGCTTTATGAACTGAATAAAGGCGACGTGGCGGTGGTTGTGAGCGGCGATACACACTTTTACTTTCAAACCCACGACCATGTGCGCGCGGTGGTGATGTTTGCGCCCGAGCTTTTTGAGGACGGCGAGGAAAAGCGCCAAATCCAAAAACGGCTCAAGGGCATTGCCCGGGTGAGCACCCAGTGGAGCGCGGAGCATGCCGCCCAAGTGAGGTCTATTTTCGAGGAGCTCATCCGGCTGAACGACTCCGAGCGTTTTGGCCGCAACCTGAGCATCCGGGCGCGCATCTACGATCTTACGGTTCTGCTGGGCACCGAGATCGAACAGGACAACACACAAAAAAACACCCTGGAAAAGAACGCCCAGGCCAGCATGCTGGCAAACCTGGAAAAAGCGTTTTTGTTTGTGGAACGCAACTACAGCCGGCCCATCGACCTGGAAGACGCGGCCCGTGAATTGGGCTTTACGCCCAGCTATTTCGCCCGCTTTTTTAAGCGCTTTACCGATGTGACGTTTATGGCGTACCTGAACGAATACCGCATCGGAAAGGTGCAGCAGCTGCTGGCACAGCGCAATAAAAATATGACCGAGATTGCCGAGGCCGCGGGCTTTGCCAGCATCAAAACCTTTAACAGGGTGTTCAAAGAGAGCACCGGCCTTTCCCCCACACAGTATCAAAAGTCAATTTTTGAGGAGAAACAGGCATAAATCGGCATAGAAGCGAATTGCGCATTTTACTATAATTGGCTCAGAGAACGGGCGAATTGTGGCAAAAATGCCCGAAGCTTTTGGCGGAGGCGCGCAATGAACTTGAGAAACCAGCAGCATAAAAAACAGATGAGATACGGGGCCACCCTCGCGTTGGAAGGCGCTTCGTGCCCGCATGAACAGCTTGCCCGGCTTTTGGAACAGATGCACCAGGCCGGGTTCAACACGGTCAATTTTTACGGCCTGGAACAGATCCCCGCCCAGTGGGGGGAGGTGTTTCGGGAATTGGCCCGGCTGAACATGCAGGCCGTGGTGCGCATCGAGGAGTATGGCCCCGATTTTTCTTTTTCCCGGCAGGATATCCCGCTGATCCTGGAGCGGTACAGGGCGCTGCTGGATTTTGTCTGCCTGCCCCAGCATCGGGGGCAGGTGGCGTATTTTGCGTTGAACATGCCGGTGGATGACGGCGCGGTCACCGCGCGGCTGGGCGGCGTAAACACCCCCCTGAGCCGTGAGCGCCAGAAGGAATACGCCAGCGCGTTTGTTTCGGCGGTGCGCATGGAAACCCACCGCCGTGGCTTTCAGAGCGCCCGGCTGTACCTGAGCGTATTTTACGGCTGGGATGGCACCTACCATGTGCCGGGCTACGCCGAGGCCGGGGCGGACGGATACTTTGTAAACAATTACAGTTACCCGGCCGCCGACGGGCAGGCGCCCGCGCTCCCCTGCCCGGACGAAGCGCTCATCAACCAGCCCCGGCTGCAAAGGGCGGTGGAGCGTTTTCAGGAGCAGTACCCCGGGATGCCCCTTGTGGTGGAGTTTGGCTTCCATACGCTGGAATACAACGGGGGCCGCTGGCCCAGCCAGACGGCAGGGCTGGTGAAGGACCGCGCGGCCAAGCGGCGCGCCATTGAGGCCACGCTCCGCTACTATGAGACCGTGCCGGAATACGAGGGCTTTTTATATTTTGGCTACAACCTGTACAAAGAGGAGGGGGACCCCCCCGCCGTGATGGACTGGACCCTGGTTTACCCCGAAAAACAGGAGGAAGAAAGATGAAGCGGAAAAGCTGTTTTTGGCTCCTTGCCCTGGCGCTTGCGGCGGCGGTATGCTTGCCGGTGGGCGCGGCGGGGGAGGATACGGGCGTGGTGACCCCTTACGCGGAGGAAAAAAGCACGGACGAATTTTGGAACGGCGCCACCTTCGTGCTGGAGCGCACCGACGACACCGAGGGATGGCTCACCCGGGAACTGGAACGGATGAAGAGCCAATACCACATCAATACCATCACCGTGTATGGGCTGGAAAGCTTTGACGACGCGGGCAGCAGCCGGTATAAGGATCACCTGTTCGGCGAGCTGGCCCGGCTGGAAATGAAAATCGTGGTGCGCATCGAGGCGTACGACGCCCGCAGCTTTGCGTTCACAGCCGAGGACGCCGCAAAGGTGGTGGAGCAGCACCGCGCGCTGATCGACTACGTGAGCGCACCGCAGCGCCAAGGGCAGGTGGCCTATTTTGCGCTGAACATGCCGGTGGACGATGGAACCGTGCAGGCGAACCTGGGGGGAGTGAACTCGCAGAAATCCAAGCAGAACCAGGCTGCCTATGCGGCGGAGCTGGTGCGGCTGATGCGGCAGGCGGCGGCCGGGGGCGGCTTTGCCGACGCAAAGATGTTTTTGAGCCTGTTCTATGGGTGGGACAATACCTATGAGATCCCCAGCTACGCGGGGGCGGGAGCCGACGGATATTTTATCAACAACTACAGCTACCCCAAAGGCGGCCGGGTCCCCACCGCACAGGACGACGACGCCACCCTCATCAATGCTGAACGGCTGCGCGTTTCAATGGATACCTTTGTGCGACAGTACGGCGATAAGCCCATCGTGGTGGAGTGCGGCTTCCACACCCTGGAATACAACGGCGGCGAGCGGCCGAATCAGACCGCGGGCCTTGTGCAGGATTTGGCCGCCAAGCGAAGGGCGGTGCGCGCCATGGCGGAATTTTATGGGGCGAACTACCCGCAGGTGCGCGGCATCCTGTATTTTGGTTATAACCTGTATAAAGAAGAAGGCACCCCGCCCACCGTACTGGACTGGGCGCTGCAATATCCCAGCCGCGAGCTGGTGCAGGCCGAAGATGCGGGCAGGTCGGGTCAGGCTGAGGTCATTGAGGACGCGGTGGCCGAGGGCGGCATGGCGGTGCGGCTTTCGGGCGCGCAGAGTGGCCTGAGCTTTTCCAAATGCCTGGCGGCCCAGCAGCTGGCGCTGCGCTACAAGGCGGAACAGCCGGTCCTGGTGGGCCTGTACGTGGGCGGAAAATTGAAGCGCACGGCCGAGCTGCCCGCCAGCGCCGATTACACGGAACGGGGCATTTTGATCTCGGTGGTCGAGGGGTACGATCTGGATCTGAGGCTGGAGGGGGAAGGAAGCCTGGAGATAGACTGGGTGCGCATGCTGGAGGCCATGGAGGCAGAATATGCGGAGCTTTGCGGCACGGCCCGGGCACAGAGCGGCGAAAACGCCCGGAATGGGGCGTATGTTACCGGGATCAGCGGGCCTGAAAATGCCGTGCAGTACCGGGGCAGCCGGGGTGGCGAGGTGCTCAGCGTGACCTACCGCAGCAGCGGTGGGGCCAAGCTGGTGATGCTGGTGGACCAGGAAAAATACAGCGTGGAGCTGCCCGCGGCGCAGCAGTTTACGGCGTTGCCCATCAGCGCGGCGCTTGCCGCAGGCGCGGACTTCAGCCTTTACACCGAGAACGGTGAGATCGAGCTGGACGCGGTGCAGCTTTCCGGCGCGCCGCTGCCTGCCGCTGCCGGGCAGCAGAAGCCGGAAGCACCCGCGGGGCAGCCCGCGGAAGAGCAGAGCAGCCCGCCCTGGGGATGGATCGGGGCGGGAGCGGCGGCAGCGCTGGCGCTTGCGGCGGGAGCGATGCTGACAAAACGGAAAAGAGAGGGCGAAAAGCAATGAGCAGCCAGCCTTACAAGACCTGCCGCAAGCCGGGGCAGAGCATCCCCGAGGCGGTGGAAGAGCTGCTGGCCCAAATGACCCTGGAGGAAAAGCTGGGGCAGATGAGCCAGTCGGTGGGAGCCGACATCACAGCGGTGGGCAGCACCAGGGTACACGAGCCGGTGGAGGAGCTGATCCGCAAAGGGCGCCTTGGTTCCATGATCCAGGTGGGGGAGCCGGGCGAGCTGGCGGGGCGCGTGCGCCGGTTCCAGACCTTGGCGGTGCAGGAGAGCCGCCTGGGCATCCCGCTGCTGTTCTGCCAGGATGTGATCCATGGCTTTGAAACGGTTTTTCCCATCCCGCTGGCCTGGTCCTGCTCTTTCGACGAACAGCGCATCCGCGCCGCCGCCCACACCGCGGCGCAGGAGGCGGCCTGCTGCGGCATTATGTGCGCCTACTCGCCCATGGTGGATATTCCTCACGACCCCCGCTGGGGCCGGGCGGCGGAAACAGCGGGCGAGGACCCGTGGTGGGGGGCGCAGGTGGCAAAAGCCCTGGTGGAGGGGCTGCAGGATCCCGCGGATGGCGGCGGGCTGCTGGCCTGCCTCAAGCACTATCTGGGCTATGCGGCGGCCGAGGCCGGCCGCGATTACAACACCACCGAGTTCAGCGAGACCGCACTGCGGAATTTATATCTGCCCCCCTTTAAGGCGGGGATCGAGGCGGGGGCCGGCTCGGTCATGACCGGGTTCAATGTGGTGAACGGGATCCCGGCGGTGGCAAACCGGCCGTTGGTGAAGGATCTTTTGCGGGGAGAACTGGGCTTTGAAGGGCTTGTGATCTCGGACTATGCGGCTGTGATGGAGCTGCTGGAACACGGGGTGGCCGAGGACGAGGCCGAGGCGGCCGCAAAGGCACTGGCCGCCACCCTGGACATTGAAATGACCACAAACTATTTCCGCCGCTGCCTGCCGCGGCTCATTGCCGAGGACACAGCAAAGGCGCGCATGGTGGACGACGCGGTGCGGCGCATCCTGACCGCAAAATACAAATTGGGCATTATGGACGACCCCTACCGCTTTTTGCGGGAGAAGGAGATCCCGACCAGGGTCTTTGCCCCGCAGGCGCGCGCGCAGAGCAGGGAACTTGCAGTGCGCTCGGCCGTTTTGCTGAAAAACAACGGCGTTCTGCCGCTGCAGAAGGGCGGAACGGCGGCGGTGATCGGCCCCTTTGCGGATAGTACGGATCTGTGCGGATGCTGGTCGTTCAGCACCCGCAGGCAGGAGACGGTCACGCTGGCACAGGGGCTGCGTGCCAAGGGGCTGCGGCTTCTCACCGAACCGGGCAGCGGGGTGGAAGAGGCGCTGCCCGGCGGCATTGAGCGCGCCCGGCAGGCTGCCCGCAGGGCCGATGTGGTGGTGCTGGCCCTGGGCGAGAGCAGCGTGATGAGCGGCGAGGCCTGCAGCCGCATGAACATTGAGGTCCCCCCGTGCCAGACGGAACTGGCCCGGGCTGTGCTGGAAGAGAAAAAGCCCACGGTGCTGGTGCTGCTGAACGGCCGCCCGCTGCTGCTGGACTGGTACGACGAGCACATGGACGCCATTTTGGAGGGCTGGGCCCTGGGAAGCGAGGCAGGGGCGGCGCTGGCCGATCTTTTGGTGGGCGACGAGGTGCCCAGCGGCAAGCTGACCATGACCTTCCCCCGCCATACCGGGCAGATCCCCCTTTATTACAATGCGCTGCCCACCGGCCGCCCCTATGTGGAGGGCAGCGGCGAACACTTCCAGTCCAAATATCTTGACGGGCCCAACCGGCCGCTCTACCCCTTTGGGCACGGCCTGGGCTATGCCGAATGCCGGTGCGGCGAGCTGTGCCTGAGCGCACACGAGCTGCCGGCGCAGGGCAGCATTACCGCGAGCCTGGAGCTGACCAACCTGGGCAGCCTGCCCGCCCGCGAAACGGTGCAGCTTTACCTGCGGGACTGCTGTGCCAGCATTTCCCGCCCGGTGATGGAGCTCAAGGGGATCCAGAAGGCGGAGCTTGCCCCCAAAGAGAGCCGGCGCGTGGAGTTTGTGATCACCGAGCCCATGCTGCGTTTTTACGACGCGCAGGGGCGCTTTGCCTCGGAGCCGGGGCGCTTTGAGGTGATGGCCGGCCTTTCTTCGGACGAGCGTACCCTGAAAAAACAGACGTTCCGGCTGGTGTGAGCCGGGCGGCAAGGAGAGTGCATGCATGGAGGATCAAGCGGCAAAGCTGGCGGCCCAGCTCTCGATGGACGAGAAGCTGTCGCTGCTGACCGGTAAAAATTTTTGGGTCACCCAGCCCTTTCCGCGGCTGGGGATCGAGCCGATGGAGGTGGCGGACGGCCCTTACGGGCTGCGCAAACAGACCGGCATTTCCGACCATATGGGCTGGAACAAAAGCGAGCCCGCGGTGGCGTATGTGTCCGGGCCGGGCATGGCGGCCTCGTGGGACCGCGGCCTGATCCGCGAGGCGGGCAGGCACCTGGGGACAGAGGCAAAGGCCAGCGGGGTGGACATTCTGCTGGGACCGGCCATCAACATTGTGCGCACCCCGCTGTGCGGCCGCAACTTTGAGTACTATTCCGAGGATCCCTGCCTGACCGGCCAGATGGCGGCGGCCTACATCGAGGGGGTACAGTCCACCGGGGTGGGCACCTGCATCAAGCACTTTGCGGCCAACAACCAGGAGGCCGAGCGGGAATACATCGACGCGGTCATCGATGAGCGCACCCTGCGCGAAATTTATCTGGCCGCGTTCGAGACCCCCATCAAACAGGCGAAGCCCTGGGCGGTGATGGCGGCCCTGAACAAGGTGAACGGGGACTACTGCTCGGAAAATTATGAGCTGCTGACCCGCATTCTGCGCCAGGAATGGGGATTTGACGGGTTCGTGATGTCCGACTGGAACGGTGTGAACGACCGGGGCAAAGCACTGGCCGCAGGGCTCGATCTGGAAATGCCCTGCAGCCACGGGGTGGGCGAAGAGCGCATCCGTGCCGCCCTGGCGCAGGGCACGGTCACCGAGCGCGAGGTGGACGAGGCGTGCCGCCGTATCCTGCGGGCTGTGCTGCGCAGCATGCAAAACCGGGAGCCCGGGGCGGGCTGGAGCGAACCGGAGCACCATGCCTTTGTGCGGAGCCTGGCGGAGCAGTGCATTGTTCTGCTGAAGAACGAAGGGGACATCCTGCCCCTGGCGCCCGGGGCAAACATCGCCGTTTTGGGGGAGTTTGCCACCGAGCCCCGGTTCCAGATGGACGGCAGCGCCCTTGTGAACCCAACCCGGTGGGACGTGCCGCTGGAGGAGATCCGACAGCGGGCGCAGGGCAGGGTGAGCTACGGCAGGGGCCACAGCTTGCAGCCCGCCGAGCACGCGGCGCTTTTGCGCGAGGCGTGCGGGCTTGCGCGGCAGGCGGACGCGGCGCTGGTGTTCGTGGGCTTGCCCGCCGGGGTGGAGGCGGAAGGAAAGGACCGCAGCGGCATTGAGCTGCCTGCTTATCACCGGGAGCTGGTGGAGCAGGTGGCGGGGGTGCAAAAGAACACGGTCGTGGTGCTGTGCAACGGCTCGCCGGTCGCTATGCCCTGGCTTGGGCAGGTAAAAGGCGTTGTGGAATGCTTTTTGGCAGGGCAGGCCATGGGGGGCGCGCTGGCGAACATTCTGTACGGCAGCGTGTGCCCCAGCGGCAAGCTGCCCCTCACCTTCCCCAAAGAGCTGTGCAACACCCCGGCCTATCTGAACTACCCGGGCTATGGCGGAAAGGTGAAATACCAGGAAGAGGTGTTTGTGGGTTACCGCTATTACGACACCAAGGGCGTGGAACCGCTGTTCTGTTTTGGACACGGCCTTTCGTATACCCGCTTTGCTTATAAGGAGCTGGAGCTCAGCGCGGGCGAAATTACCGATGCGGACACCTTGACGGTACAGCTTACGGTGGAGAATACAGGCGGCCGGGCGGGCGCGGAAACGGTGCAGCTTTATGTTGCCCCGCCTCCCGGCCAGGTGCTGCGCCCCGCGCGGGAGCTGCGCGAGTTCGCAAAGGTGTTTTTGCAGCCGGGCGAGAGCAGGCGGCTTGCGTTTCAGCTGGAAAAGCGGGCGTTCAGCTACTATGATGTGGAGCTGGGCGATTGGTATGTTCCGGAGGGCGAGTACCGCATCCAGCTGGCGGCCTCCAGCCGGGACATCCGGTGCGAGGCGGCGGTGCGGGTAAGGCCGCTGCATCCCAAACGCCAGGAAATCACGGGCTGGTCCACCATCGGGCAGCTGCGGCAGACCCAGGCGGGACGGGAGATGTTCAGGGAGATCCGGCGCATCCTGCAAAACTGCGGCAAGGAAAACATGCTGGAGCTGCCCATCTTTGACGAGAGCGAGGCGGCGGCGCAGCGGGTCGACAGCCTGCCCCTGCGCATGATCACCCTTTTGAGCGACAATGTTTTGAACAACGATATCATGGACCGGCTGATCGAGCGGTGCAACCAGCAAAGCTTGTGAGCCGGGGCCTGGAAAGGAAGCCAGGATGGGAAAACTGTGGAGGCGTGCGGCGGTATGCGCCGCCTGCCTGGCGTTTTTGGGGGGCGGGCTGCCCGCCCATGCCCAGCAGGAGCCGCTGCCGGCCGCTGCCGGCGGCATTCTGCCGGAGCAGGGGCAGCTGCCCCTGCTTTGGGCGGGGAACGACGGGCTGGAATACTCGTTTGAGATCACGCAGCCGGGTACTTATGCGGTGGGCGTTTCGTACCGGGCTTTCGAGTCGCGCAGCGATTTTATCGAGTTTGATCTGCAGGTGGGGCACGCGGAGGGCGTTTTGAGCCTGAGCGGCGTCACCCTGGAGCGGCCCCTGCTGGTTGGGGCGGCCCTGCAGGATGCGCAGGGCAACGAGATCTGGGGCGCCTATACCCCGGCGGACTTCAGCAATTACAAGCTGCTTGGCCGGGCGGGCGCAGCCAACGGGCCGTGGCTGGCGGAGCTGCCGGCAGGGCGGGTGACGCTTACCCTGAAGGGCAAGCGCACGGACCTGGAGCTGGAACGTCTTGAGCTGGTGCCCTGGCAGCCGGCGGCGCCTTACGCGGGCGAGAAGTCGGGCTTTGCGGCGGCGCGGCAGCCCATCACGGTGCAGGCCGAGGCGGTCTGCGCGGTGTCGGCCAGCACGCTGGGCGCGCAGTATGACCGCACCGGGCCGGGGGTGCAGCCCGCCGACCCGGGGCGCCTTGTGCTGAATATCGCCGGAGGCGAAAACTGGTGCCAGGCCGGGCAGTGGATGGAATGGCGGGTGCAGGTGCCCGAAAACGGAGTGTACGCGCTGCGCATCAAGGGGCGGCAGAACATAAAAGGGGGGCTCTCGTCCAACCGGAGGCTGTATGTGGACGGGGCCGTTCCCTGCGCGGAGGCAGAGGACATCGTTTTTCCCTACTCGCAGGACTGGCAGCTCGTAACCCTGGCACAGGCCGGGGGGCAGGAGGTGCTTTTGCCGCTGAAAGCGGGGGAACACACCCTGCGCCTTGAGGTGGTGCCGGGCCCGCTGGCGGGCGCGGTGGAGCAGCTGCGCGGCGCCATGAGCGGGCTGAACGAGGCCTACCGCCAGATCGTGATGGTCACCGGTGTAAACCCGGATAAAAACCGCGATTACGCGCTGGATGAGCTCATTCCCGGCCTGATGGAGGCGCTGCACGCCGGGCAGCAGGACCTGCTGGAACAAAAGAGCGCGCTGGAGCAGCTCTCGGGCCAGAGGCAGGGGGACGAGCTCACCACCCTGAACACCCTGTGCCAGCAGCTGGGCTCTTTTATACAGCAGCCGGACACCATTCCGCTGCGGCTGGCAAATTACAAATCGAACCTGGACAACATGGCCGTGTGGCTGAACACCCTCACCCAGCAGCCGCTGGAGCTGGATTATCTGCTGCTGGATGTGCCCGGCGCAGAGCGCACCGTGGAAAAGGCAGGCTTTTTGCAGAACGCCGCATTTTCGCTCAAGGGGCTGTGGTATTCCTTCTTTCACGATTACGACACCGTGAGCGATGCCTCTGAACCTGCGCAGATCGAGGCCTGGGTGGGCATGGGCCGCGACCAGCTGCAGATCGCACAGCAGCTGGTGAACGAGCGCTTTACGCCCGAGACCGGCATTACAGTAAAGCTGAACGCCGCCCAGGCAGGCGCGATGAACCAGCAGGGCATTACCGAGGCGATCATGGCGGGCCGGGGCCCGGACGTGATGCTGTATGCCGCCAGCACCGAGCCCGCCAACCTGGCCATGCGGGGCGCGCTGCTGGCGCTGGACGGCCTGCCCGGATTCGACGCGCTGAAAGCCCAGTGCCAGGGTGAGTCGTTCGTGCCCTACGAATACGACGGGGCTACCTATGGGGTCCCCTTTACCCAGCAGTTCCCCATGCTGTTTTACCGAACCGACATTTTACAGGAGCTGGGGCTTTCGGTGCCCGGGACCTGGGAGGAGCTGTACGGGGCGATCCCCGTGATCCAGCGCAAGAATATGCAGGTGGGCGTGCCCTCGTCCGACCAGACCTTTGCCACGCTGCTGTTCCAGCAAGGCGGCGGCTACTATGCGGCAGACCGGCGCTCCACAGCGCTGAAGGATAACCGGGCCGTGGAGACCTTTACCCGCTACACCCGGCTGTTTTCGGATTATGGACTCCCGCTCTCGTATGATTTTTACAACCGTTTCTGCAGCGGGGAAATGCCCCTGGCCATTGCGGATTATACCGAATATAACCGGCTGGTGGTGGCCGCGCCCGAGATCGCGGGCCTGTGGGCGATGGCCCCGGTGCCGGGTACCCTGCAGCCGGACGGCACGCTGGACCGGCAGGTGCTCTCGGGCGGGGGCTGGGGCGGCTATATTCTGGCAGGCACCGCCCGGCCGGAGGAGGCCTGGAGCTTTTTGCGCTGGTTTGCCGGCGCGGACACGCAGGCCGAGTTCGGCAGGCGCAGCGAAGCGGTACAGGGCGCGGCAGGGCGCTACCCCGCCGCAAATACCGGGGCGCTGGAAAAACTGCCCTGGCTGGCCGACGAGCTGGCCCTGCTGGAGCAGCAGCGCGCCGCGGTGCGCGAGAACCCGCAGCCCCCGGGCAGCTATTACACCCAGCGCAACCTGAACAACGCGTTCCGCCAGGTGGTGCTGAATGGGGAAAACCCCCGCGAGATGCTGGGCAGATATATGGACGAGGTGGACCGGGAGCTGGAACGCAAATGGGCCGAATACGGTGCTGAAAAAAGCCCGGGGAAGGGGAACGGCGGATGAAAATGCGAAAACGCTTTTCCAGGGCGGCTCTTGGTGAATTGTGGGCCAGCGTGCGCCGCAACAAAGAATACTATTTTCTGCTGGCCCCCTTTGCGATCCTGTTCACCTGCTTTTTCCTGATCCCGATCGGCACCTCGGTGGCGCTGAGCTTTTCGGATTTCAATATGGTGCAGTTCCCGGACTTTGTGGGCCTGCAAAACTACGTGCGGATGTTTTTTGACGACAGCGTGTTTTTGATCGCGGTGAAAAACACCCTGCTGTACGCGCTGTTTACCGGCCCCCTGAGCTATGTGATCTGCCTGTTTTTTGCGTGGCTGGTAAACGAGCTCACCCCCTGGCTGCGCACGATCTTTACATTTTTGCTGTATATCCCGGCCATGTCCAGCGCGGTGTTCACGGTGTGGGCGTTCATCTTCAGCGGCGATCAATACGGCCTGGTGAACAGCTTTTTGATGCAGCTGGGCCTGCTGCGGGAACCGGTGCAATGGCTGAACGACCCGGACTATGTGCTTTGGGTCGTGATCGGCGTGCAGCTGTGGATGAGCCTTGGGGCGGCCTTTCTGTCGTTCCTGGCGGGCTTTCAGGGCATTGACCGGCAGCAGTATGAGGCGGCGGCGATCGACGGGGTATCCAACCGGCTGCAGGAATTCTGGCGCATTACCCTGCCCAACATGGGGCCGCAGCTTTTGTTTGGCGCGGTCATGCAGATCGGCGCAGCCTTTGCCGCGGGCGAGGTGGGCACCGCGCTGCTGAGCGCGGCCGGGGCGGGCGGCATTGCCACCGACTATGCGGCCACCACCCTGATCACCCACATGCTGGAGGTGGGCACCGTGCGCAACGAGATGGGCTACGCCTTTGCGATCTCGGTGTTCCTGTTCCTGTTGATGATCGCCTTCAATGCCATAATCCGCAGGGTGCTGCGCCGGTTTACCGAGTGAGGAGGGATACGGTTGAAACACTTTTTTAAAGCGGGCACAGGCCTGCATGCCAACCGCTCCAGGGCGGGGACCCTGGTGGTGTTTTTGATCCTGGCCGGCACCAGCTTTTTGATGCTGCTGCCTTTCGCGTATTCCATCCTCCAGTCGGTCAAGCCCATGGAGGAGCTGTTCGCATTCCCGCCCAGGCTGCTGGTGCACAACCCGACCTTTGAAAATTACCGTAAGCTTTTCCAGCTCACCGGAAACCTTTGGGTGCCCTTCAGCCGGTATGTTTTCAACAGCGTGTTTGTGGCGGCGGCGGGCACGGCGGGGTACGTGCTGGTGGCGTCGATGGCGGCTTATGCCCTGGCGTTCGGCGACTTCCCCGGCGCAAAGCTGTTTAACGGGATCGTGGTGCAGGCGCTGCTGTTCAACGTGACGGTGCTCACGGTATCGCAATATGTGATCATTGCCCGGGCAAACCTGATGAACACCTACTGGGCAGTGATTCTGCCGGTGATGGCGACCCCGCTGGGGCTGTTTCTGATGCGGCAGTTCATGGTGCAGATGATCCCCAAAAGCATGCTGGAGGCCGCCCGCATTGACGGGGCAGGAGTGTTTACCATCTTTCGCCGCGTGGTGATGCCCATTGTGAAGCCGGCCTGGCTGACCCTGATCATCTTCGGCTTTCAAAGCCTGTGGAGCGACGCCGGCAACCGCTATGTGTATGAAGAGCAGTTCAAAGCCCTGCCCACGGTCCTGAAACAGATCTCGGGCGGCGGAATGGCCCGGGCAGGTGTTGCGGCGGCCGCGGCGGTGGTGCTGATGCTGCCGCCCATTCTGGTGTTCATGTTCACCCAGCGCAATGTGCTGGAAACCATGGCCACCTCAGGGATCAAGGAGTGATGGGCATGAAACGCAGATTGGCCGCGCTGGCCCTGACCGCCTGCCTGCTGGCGGCGGCTGCGCCCGGGGCGGCGGCCGCGCCCTACCGGGGCTACACCTACGACCAGCAGGGCAAAGAACAGGCGGCGCCTGTTCTGTATGCGCCCCGCAGCGAGGCGGGCGGCGAACAGCTCACAGGCCTTGCAATGGCGGAGCCCTCGGATTTGTGCTTTTTTGAGGGCGAGCTGTACATCCTGGACGGGGGCAACAGCCGGCTGATCGTTGCCGACCAGGCGCTTTCCGGGGCGAGGGAACAGCTTTTTTACAGCGAGGGCGGCCAGCCCATGCAGCTGCAGCAGCCCCTGGGGCTGTATGTGTGCGAGCGGGGCATTTATGTGTCGGATGCGGGCGCGCTGAAGGTTTACCGGTTCAGTGCGCAGGGAAAGCTTTTGCAGACCTTTACCCAGCCGGACAGCCCCCTGTACGACCGCACCATCCCGTTCCGGGTGACGCGCCTGCTGGCGGATTCAGCCGGGAACCTGTACGCACTGGTGGAGGGCCAATATTCCGGCGCGGTGCTCTTTTCCGCGGCGGGAGAGTTTTTGGGCTTTTACGGCCCCAACGAAGTGGAAATGACGCTGGATATGCTGCTGGACCAAAGCTGGAAGCAGATCCTCAGCGAGGAGCAGCAGAATGCCATGAGCCGGTTTATCCCGGTGGCATATACCAGCTTTGACATTGACGGCGAAAACTTCATCTATACCTGTTCGCAGAGCGCCTTGTCTGAATCCACCCGGGTGCGGCGGCTGAACCCTTCCGGCAAGGGCCTGTGGGACGGCCGGGGGCTGCTGTTCGGCGATGACATCCCACAGGAACAGTGGGTTCCGGGGCTGGCGAACACCACCCAGATGGTCGATCTGGACATCAGCGATACGGGTTACCTGAATGTGCTGGACGCGGCAAAGGGGCGGGTGTTCCAATACGACGGGAACGGCGTGCTGCTGGGCGTATTCGGCGGCAAGGGCCAGCAGCTTGGGGTCTTTCAGGACCCGGCCGCCATTGAGAGCCAGGGTGCAGCGATCTATGTGCTGGATCGAAAAAACGCCACAGTGACCCGTTTCGTGCGCACGGCTTACGGCACGGCGCTGCAAAATGCCGTGGAGCTTTATAACCAGGGCGAATACGAAAAAGCCCAGCCCTATTGGGAGCAGGTGCTGGCCATGGACGGCGCGAGCCGCCTGGCGTGCCTGGGCATGGGCAAGGCCCTGTATGCGCAGGGGCAGACGGACAGCGCGCTGCGCTATTTAAAGGCCTCACAGGACAAAACGCAGTACTCCCAGGTGTTCGAGAGCGAGCGCCTGGCGTTTATACGGGGGCATTTTACGTGGCTGTTCGCGGGCGCGGCGCTTGCTGGGGCTGCGGTCTGGTTTTTGAGCCGGCGGCGCTGGTTCGGCCTTGGCCGCCGCTTGGAGCCCGCAGCCCGCCATCTGCGGGTAATGCTGCACCCCGGCGAGGGGGTGCGCGAGCTCAGGGAGACGGGGCGGCTTTCGCCCTGGTTTGCAGCCGCTGTGGTGGGCTGCTGGCTGGCGCTGGAGGTGATCGGATGGTTCGGCACCGGATTTGTCTTCAACCAAAAAGACCCGGAGGAGTTCAATCTGCTGTTCCCTCTGGTGGGCACGGTGCTCGCCTATGGGCTGTGGGTGCTGGTGAACTGGGCGGTGAGCACCCTGTCGGACGGCAAGGGCACCGCGAGGGAGCTGTTCTGCGCAAGCGCTTATGCGCTGCTGCCCTATCTGGCGGGAAAAGTGATTGTTTTGCTGCTCAGCCATTTGCTCACCCAGCAGGAGGGGGCGTTCCTGGTATGGATTGAGGCCGCGGCGCTGGGGTGGTCGGCGCTGCTTTTGCTGAGCGTGCTCATGACCCTGCACCAATACAGCCTGGGCAAGGTGTGCGGCAGCATTGCCCTTACCATAGGCGGCATTGCAGTGGTACTGTTCCTGCTGTTCATGGCGGTGGTGCTGTTTGAACACGTGAGCAATTTGTTTATGATCGTTTACAATGAGCTGACGCTCCGAAGGTAAGGAGGGCATGGATGAAACGGATCTTATGCGGGCTTGTATGCCTGCTTGCGGCCGCCGCCCTCTGCAGCCCGGTGCTGGCGCAGGAGCTCCCCGAAGGGCTGCCCCCGGTTTATGAGCGAGCGGCTTGCGCAGGCGCGCTGGAGCTGTGGGCCGACCCGGGCACCGGGAATTTCTGCCTGTGGGACAGGGCGACGGACGCCCGGTGGAACAGCGCGCCGCTGGAGGCAGAGAGGGACGATACAATGAAGGGCGCGGTGAAAAACCGCCTGCTCTCGCTTGTGACCGGCACACTGCTGGACCCCGCACTCGGCAAGGAGACCCCCTTTTATTCGGGCGTGCTGGCGGGGCAGAACAAGCTGACGTATGCCAGGGTGCAGGGCGGCTATCAATTGCAGGTGAGCGCGTCCGGGGTGAGCTTTTCCATTGAAGTGCTGCTGGAAAAAGACCACCTGAGCGTGCGGCTTCCCGCCGCAGGGCTGGAGGAGGGGGAGATCTGGCTCAAGGACGTGCAGCTTGCCCCCTCGCTGGGAGCGGCAAGCACAGAGGACGAGGGCTTCTTTTTAGTGCCGGACGGCTGCGGAGCGCTGATCCGCTTTAACAACGGCAAAAAGGGCAGCTACGACGAACCGGTCTACGGCGCGGACAAAGCCGCCATCCGCACGGCGCTGGCGGTTACAAAGCAGACGGCCGCACTGCCGGTCTACGGGATCGAGAAAAACGCAAACGGGCTTCTGGCCGTCATCTCCCAGGGCGCGGCTGCGGCGAATGTGCGCGCAGCCCCCGCGGGAAACGGCAGCATTTATAACACCGCCTGCGCCAGTTTTACCCTGCGGGAAAAAGCCAGCCAGACCATCGCCCAGGATGTGGCCCAGACCATTTATGAGCCGGAGCGCTCGGTGCTGCAGGATCTGGAGCTGAAGCTTTACCCGGTAAAAACGCCGGGCAGCGGCTATATGGGCATGGCGGAGGCGCTGCGCGATTACCTGAAAAACGAATGCGGCCTGCAGCCCCTGCAGGCCGGCGGCCCGGCAGGGGTGCTTACCGTATACGGCGGTGCGGCCCAAAAGGCGCGGATCCTGGGAGTGCCCCTGTGGGAGGAACCGGGGGCGCTTACCAGCTTTGAGCGGGCCGGTGAGATGCTGGACACGCTGCGCGGCGCGGGCCCGATGGCGCTGGAGCTGCTGGAATGGGAACAGGGGCAGATCCTGGGCAAGGCAGCCGGGGCGGCTCAGCCGGCGGCGGCGCTGGGGGGCGAGAAGCAGCTGCGGCAGCTTGCAAGGACCTGTGCCGAGAGGGGGATACCGCTGTATGGCGGGGTGGCGGCCGCGCGCTTTTCCAGCAGCGGCAATGGCGCGAGCGTGAACAAGAGCGCGGCGCGCAGCCTCACACAGGAGCCCGCCGCCCAATATGAATATGGGCGTGCCAGCTATGCGGCGGAGCTTGGCGGCGCATTCTATCTCCGCGCGCCCGGCCAGCTCAAGGCGGCCCTGGCAAGCTTTGCCGAGAGCGCGCAGGCGCTTGGGCTTGCGGGCGTTTCGGTTACGGACCTTGGCGCCATGTCTTACAGCGACTACCACAAAAACGGCACGGTGGGCGCGCCGGAAAGCGCAGAATATGCCGCCGGGGCGCTGAGAGCGGCCGGGCAAAGCGGCCGGGTGGCCGTGCATGGGGGCCTGCTGTTCGCAGCGGTAAATGCGGAGCTGGTGCTGGACGCGCCCAGCTGCAGCAGCGGTTTTTCCATTGAGGACGAACAGGTGCCTTTTTACCAGATTGCGCTCAGCGGGCTGGTGCGGTATGCGGCCCCGCCGGTGAACCAGCAGGCGGACCCTCAGCAGGCGCTGCTGTGGAGCCTGGAAACGGGCAGCGCCCTGAACTGGGCCTTTGCCGACCAGGAGCTTCTCGAACTGCAGGGGACCCGGCTTGCGGGGCTGACCGGCCTGAGCTGGAAGTTCGGAGCGAAGACGGCCGAGGCACAGGCGCGGGAATATCTGCCCTTGCTGGAACAGGTGGCGGGCCGGCAGATCACAGACCGGGAGGTGCTGGCCGAGGGCGTTTGCCGCACCCGGTTCGCCTCGGGCGCCGCGGTGGCGGTGAATTATACCGATCAGGACTACCAGGGCGAGGGCTTCTCGGTGCCCGCCATGGGGTATCGGTTTTGGGAAAAGGGGGCGGCGTAAATGAAAAAACGGCGGGGCCTGAGCTTTTCGCAGCGCAGGGCGATGAGCGGCTTTCTGTTCTGCCTTCCCTTTATCCTGGGGTTTTTGTTGATGTTCCTGGTGCCCATGCTGCAGTCCATCCAATATGCCTTTTCCAGCATGCAGCTGGGGCTCGACGGCATTATGCTCCGGTTCGTGGGGCTTAAAAATTTTCGCACTGCGCTGTTTGCCGACCCGGAATATGTGCGCACCATTGCCGAGTCCGTGCGGGATATGGTGCTGCAGGTACCGGTTATACTTGTGTTCAGCCTGTTCGTAAGCCTGCTGCTCAACCAGAAGTTCCGGGGCAGAGCCCTGGCCCGGGCCATCTTTTTCCTGCCGGTGATCGTGGTGAGCGGCATCATTCTGGAGATCCTGAGCACCGACTACCTCTCGGCCTCCATCATGTCCGGCCAGGAGACCATCGGCGCGTTCCGGGGCGTGGGCAGCTATGAAATCCTGGTGGCTATGGGCATGCCGCAAAAGCTGATCGACATTATGATTCCGGTGGTATACGATATCTTCAACCTGGTCTGGAGTTCCGGGGTGCAGATCCTGATGTTCCTGGCAGGGCTGCAAACGGTGCCGGATTCCATGTATGAATGCGCCCGGCTTGAGGGCGCGACGGCCTGGGAGGCCTTCTGGAAGATCACCTTCCCGCTGATCTCGCCCATGCTGCTGATGAACGTGGTGTATTCGGTGGCGGATTATTTCACCACCAGTATGAACCCGGTGATCCGCATGATCAACCAGCAGACCTCCAACATGAAGTTCGAGTACGCGGCCGGGCTGTCATGGATGTATCTGGCCGTGGTGCTGGTACTGCTGGGGGCGGTGTACTGGTTCATGAACAAGCGCATCGTGTATGTGGGGGAGTGACGAGCATGAAAAAATCGAACCGCAGCGGCGCCGCCCTCCGCAGGGCAGGCGGAACGGCGTTCGGCCTTTACCGCTTTTTGCTGCTGGCCGGCCTGAGCGTTATTATCCTTTACCCGGTGCTGTATTCGGTCAGCCTGGCAGTGCGCGCTGCACAGGATCTGTACGACCCACTGGTGATCCTGATCCCGCGGCATTTTACCTGGGACAACCTGAAAAACGCGCTGGTCCACCTGGAATACGCGCAGGCGTTCCCCAATTCCATGGCGCTGGTGCTCGCCTCCACCCTGCTGCAGGCGGCAAGCTGCTCACTGGTGGGCTATGGGCTTGCCCGGTACCGTTTCAGGGGGCGGGGCGTGATCTTCGCAATGGTCATTTTGACCATTGTGGTGCCGCCCCAAACGGTCATCATTCCAAACTACATGAACTTCCGCTATTTTGACCCGCTGGGGCTGGTGAGCCTGTGGAACCTGGCCACCGGGCAGCAGGCCGCAGTGAACCTGATCAACACGAACTGGGCCTTTTATCTGCCTGCGGCGCTGGGTATGGGGATTCGTTCGGGGCTCATTATTTTTATCTTCCGGCAGTTTTTCCGGGGGATGCCGCGGGATTTGGAGGAGGCGGCCTACATCGACGGCTGCGGAGCGCTGCGCGGGTTTTTCCGCATCATGCTGCCGAACGCAGGCCCGGCCTTTCTCACCGGCACGCTGTTTTCCATCGTGTGGTACTGGAACGATTACGTATATACCTCGAACTATTTGAGCAACTCCAAAACGGTGATGAACCAGCTTTACCGCCTGTACGACCACATCGGCCACATCATGGAGTACGAGATGAACACCAGCCCTTACGAGGGCATCCTGCTGCTGCAGGCAGGCGTTCTTTTGGCTATCTTGCCCCCGCTGCTGCTGTATGTGTTCCTGCAGCGCTATTTTGTGGAGAGCATCGAGCGTTCCGGCATTGTGGGATGACCCGAAAGCTTATTTTAAAAAGAAAGGTGTTACAAATGAAAGTTTTAAAACGCGCTCTCTGCGCCGCGCTCGCGGCGGCAATGCTTGTGGGCTGCGGCTCCCAGCCGGCGGCCTCCCCGGCCTCGCAGCCGGGCAGCCAGCCGGCCAGGCCTGCCGGCGACCGGCAGTATGTGAACGGCACCATTGATGTGACGGGCATGCCGGAAAAAGCACTGGAAAACAAAAAAGTGACCATCTACTGCTGGGGCGAATACGTGCCGGAAAAGCTGTACGATTGGCAGGGGTTCCGATTTATCGATTATTACGGCGGCGAGGTGGAGGTAATCCTGTCCAGCGGAGACTATTATGAAAACCTCTATAAACTGGTGGCGGCGGGCGAGATCCCGGATATCGTGGTGGGCGAGGCGACCAGCTTTCCCTCCATGATTATGCGCGATTTGGTGCAGCCCTGGGACGAATATCTGGATTATGACGATCCCGTGTGGGATGAAACCGGCGCCAGGGCCTGCATTGACGAAATGAAGTGGGACGGCCGGATCTACAACATCACCGGCAAAAGCCACGATCTGGGCGTGATGTTCTACAACAAACGCCTGGTGGAGCAGACCGGCCTGGAGGACCCGGCCGAGCTGCAGGCCCGGGGCGAATGGACCTGGGACACCTTTAAACAATACCTGGAGGAAACCACCCTGGACACCGACGGCGACGGGGTGACCGATGTATACGGCCTGGTGAACACCGGTGATTTCCCCATCGCGCTGTTCAGCAGCACGGGCGAAACCCACATTGAATACCAGGCGGGGCAGTTTGTGAACAACATCAAGAGCCAGAAAGTACAGGATGCGGCGAACTTTTTATACAACATCGGCAACAACGGCGAAAAGCTGATGCTGCTGGGCGACCCGGTGGCCGATTTCCTGGCGGGAAAGGCGGCGTTTGTGTACACAAACGATTACCGGGGCTATGTGGATTACGGCAAGCTGTGGGACACCGACGGTATCGGCGTGGTGCCCATGCCGGTCTACCCCAATGGGGACGGCAAGCAGTATCAGGCCGCACTGAACGACAATCTGTGGCTGATGAAGGGCGCACAAAATCCTGAGGGGGCCGCCCTGCTGGTGCTGGCCGAGCGGTACGATACCCTGCTCAACATGGACCCGGAGGCCGGCTCGGCCGCACAGACCAGCATCAACGACCTGGTGAACCGGGGCTTTACGCAGGAGGCGGCCGAGGCCACTGTGGCCATCCGCGAGCTGCCCACCAAGGTGATCTGGTCGCGCAGCGTGGCGATGAAGGAGGGAAACCTGGAATACCGGGCCATGGACGAGCCCTGGACCACCCTGGCGGAATCCATGAGCGGCGCGGTGGATAAGGCGATCCTGGACGCCACGACCCCGTTGGCAAACGGGTGAGCGTTTCGCCGCAGAGCAATTTTTGAGCGGTAAGCTCGCTGCGCGGTTAAAACGTTCGGCGCGCTGCGGGGCGTGAACGGAATAAAAGGATAAATTGACCTGGGCTGCCAAAGCCCAGGTCAATATTTGAGGATGTTTGGCAAATAAGCGGCGTAGCCGAAGAAATGGGCGAAAGGCTATAATTGAATTAAACAAACCGGCACAAAATTAGTTATTCTGGTGGCATGGAGGACATTATGAAACAACACAGCTGGTTCAAACACGCGCTGAGTATGGCGCTCGCCCTGGCAATGCTTTGCAGTTCGGCCGCCGCGCCGTTCGGCGCTGCGGTATGGGCGGAGGATGGGCCCGCCGCACAGCAGGAGCAGCCGGCCGAAGCCCCGCTGCCTGAAAACGCCCCGCCTGAAGCGGCGGAACCGACCGCCGCACCGGCGCCGGAAAAGGAGCCCGAGCTGGAGGTGGGTACGGCGCAAAAACCCCAGGGATCGCCCGCGGCGGCGCCCGAAGCAACACCCCCCACTGAGCTGCAAACAGACGCGCCCGCGCCCGCGGAGCCCGGCGTGCAGCAGGCGCCGGAAGGCAGGGCGTGGCCGTTCCGCGCGGCGAGCTCCGGGCTGGACCACACCGCGGGCACGGGCCTTGCGGGCGTGAACCTGGTCAACAACCCCGGGTTTGAATTTTCGGAAAATACGTTCGAGGCGTGGGGGGCCAATCTGGTACAGGAGGTCACCGATGCGGCCCTTGCCCACAGCGGCGCAAAAGCCGTAAGGGTGGCTGCAGGGCAGGCCGGAACGGCCTACGCGTTCAGCGGGCTCAACGCCGTGTTTGACCGCGCTGCGCCGGTAAAAGCGGGCATGTGGGTGTACCTGGAGGACGCCTCCGACGCAGACAAGGTGCTCATTGTGCTGGAGCGGAAGATCGGCACGGACGATACGGGCGCCTACAACCGCACCGCCCGGCCCCAGGCGCAGACCGGCTGGCAGCGGGTGGAGCTTGCGGGCGAGGCCATGAACGAGCCGTGCACCGAGCAGGTGATCAAGTTCGAGGTGGCGGCGGGCAATGCGGGGGCCGTTTGTTTCGACGACGCCTTTGTGTATACCGAAGCGCCCGAAAGCATCAACTGGCTGCGCAACCCCGCCTTTGAAGATGGGAACAATGCGTGGAGCAATTATACCGCAGTGGACGGCGGCCGCAGCGGCAGGGCCGTCCGGCTCGAAGCGGGCAGCGAGGTGGGCAGCGAGACCTTTCAGGCCAGCGGCTGGTGGCGCGCGGGGCGGCCCACCTATGCGGGCGAGCAGGCCATGACCCTGTCGGTCTGGGCAAAGAGCGAGAGCGGGGCGGGCAGGCTGCAGCTGCGCGCGGAATTGTTGGGCAAACAAGACTACAGCCAGGAATTTGACCTGCCGGAGGGGGACGTTTGGCGGCAGTACACCCTGGCGGTGCCCCAGGCGGAGGGCGTGAGCGAAGCGCTGTTGCACATCAAGGCGGTGCAGGGCGCGCTGCTGGTGGACGACGCCCGCTTTGGCCTGCCGGAGGCCGCGGAGGAAGGGGAGGACAAAACCCCGGGCACCGTGGTTACCGGCCAGCCCGGCGCAAATGCGGTGCAGAACCCGGGCTTTGAGCAGGACGGGGACGGTTGGGGCATTGTGAACGGCGCATCGGTCGTGACCGACCCCGGCAAAACGCACAGCGGCGCAAAGTGTGTGGAGATCACCGGGGCGGCGGCGCTGTGGAATAATTTGCCCGGCACGCAGGACGCGAACGCGGCGACGGTGTATTCGGCCTGGCTGCGGCTGGAAAACGCCGCCGACGCCGACAAGATGCGGCTGAGCCTCAAACGCACCGGAACGGAAACCGCCAAAGCGACGGTGGACCGGGAGATCATTGCGCTGCCCGCACCCGAGGCTGTGACCGGCTGGCAGATGGTACAGGCGGCTGTTCCGCCCCGCAGCCAGAACGACGCCGACGGCATGGTGGTGCTGGTGGATGCGGCCGAGGGCCTTGCGGGCAGGGTATACCTGGACGATGTGTTTGTGAAAGAGGCGCTGCCGGATCCGGACCCCGACCTGCCGGACGACAGCCTTGCGGGCGAGCCGGACAAGCAGCCCGGCGTGCTGCTGCCCGGGCAGGCGGGGGAAAACCTGGTGCAGAACTCCGGCTTTGAGGAACCGGATGAGAACCACGGGGTGCATTGGGGGCTGATCGGCGCCGCAATCAATACAAATAAAAATTATACCCATGGGGGCAGCGCCTCCGCGATGTTTGAAAAAGGACAGCCCGGGGGCGGGGCGGTATTCAACGTGCTGCCCAGAACCCAGGACCCCAACGAGGCCACGGTGCTTTCCGCCTGGGTCTACCTGCGCAATGCGCAGGACGCCGGGAAGATCCACCTGAGACTGAAGCGCAATGCAGCGGACGGAACAGAGCTTCAGATCCTGGACGCACCCGCGCCCGAGGCGAGAACCGGCTGGCAGCAGGTGAAGCTGGAGGTGCCGCAGAGCGCGCTTGCAGGCGCGGAATTGCTGGTGGTCGTGGTGGACGTGGACAGCGGCCTTGCCGGCAGGGTATATGTGGACGACCTTTTTGTGAAAAAGTCTGAAAAAGCGCCCGCCTACCCGGACGGATATCTGACCAACCCGGGGTTTGAACGGGTGGACGCCGCGAAAGAGAAGGCCGACAACTGGGGCCTTATGCCCGACTGGAACGACGTGCCGGGCGCTGTGTGCGGAGATACCGCCCACAGCGGCAGCTACTCGGTGCGCATCCCGCAGGGCGGCGCAGAGCGGGAGCTGCTGCAGAGCACCAACTGGATCGACCCCGCCACGACCCGCAAGGTGGACCCGTCGGAACCGATGCTGCTCACCGCGTGGGTCAAATACGAAAATATTACAGGCGACGGCATCTGGCTGCGCTCGGAACGCAAGAGCGCCGCGGTCAACGCCGCGGTGCAGGGCAAGGCCGTTACCGGCAGCTCCGATGGGTGGGTCAGGCTGGAGCTTTACATCCCGCCCAACAGCGAAGCCTTTGACGAATGCCTGGTGGGGCTGCGGGTGGCGCCGGGCAAGGGGACGGTCTGGGTGGACGATATGAACCTGGAGCCCACCGGGTACCGCGAGCCGGACCCGGAAACCCTGAAAGGCGGCACCGAGCATGCCCAGCGCCTTTACGGCGCCGATGCGCTGCAGAGCGGCGCAAACTGGATCACCAACCCCGGCTTTGAGCAGGGGCTGGTAGACTGGGGCACCATCGGCAGCTGCCAGGCGGCCGGCGGCCAGGTGCACGGCGGTGAAAAGGCGATGCTGTTCCGGGCGGACGCGCACCTTTGGAACAACGTGGCGCCGGAGATCAACAAGAACGCAGCGTTTGTGCTCTCGTTCTGGGTCAAGCTCTCCGCGCCCTCGGACGCCCCGTTCGTACAGTTTTATGCGGCCCGCAAGGATGGCGGGGATGAACTTATCCGCAAGTACACCGCCTACGCCGAGCCGCACGACCGCTGGCAGCAGATCGTGATGCGCATCCCCGCCGAGGAGTATTTTGCCACCCGGCACCTGGTTATCGGTATGGACGCGCTGGCCCAAACGGACCCGGTCTATCTGGACGATTTTTATCTGACCCTTGCCAAGGACAACCCGCAGCTGGACAATTACATGGCCAACGGAAGCTTTGAGCTGGGCGACAGCGGCAAGGACAAGTGGGGCGCGATACCCGACTGGGGGAACGGCATCCGCATCGTGAGCGATGTGAGCTACAGCGGCGACCGCTCCATGCGCATTCAGCTGGACCCGGATGCAGGCAGGAGCGTGTTCCAGGCGAACGCCTGGGGCGGGGCGCAGCAGTATCCCGCCGAAAAAAACACCATCCTCTCGGTGTTCCTTTACAGCCAGGGCATCACCGGCGACGGCGTTACCATTAAGGCCGAGCGCAAATACAAGGAGCAGCTTGTGGGCGAGCCGATCCTCAGCGAGCCGGTCACCGGCAGCTGGAACGGCTGGAAACTGGTGGAACTGTATCTGCCCGCCACCGGCGAACCGGTGGACGATCTGATCGTTGGGCTGGAAACGCAGCCCGGTACCGGCACACTTTATATAGACAGCTGGGGCCTTTACCTGACCGACAGGCCCGCGCCGCCCCCTGCGGAGGGACAGGAAGAACCCCAAAGCGGCGCGACCCTGAAAAACCCGGGAATGGAACAGCTCAACCCGGACGGCACGACCACCCATTGGGACGTGTGGCCCGGCGACCCGGCGGAGGGCGAGCGGAACAGCTATTCCTCCACCGAGATCAAGCACAGCGGCGAGCGTTCGGTGTGCATCGAGCTGGTCTACAGCAACCCGCAGGCAATCTACCAATACCGCGTTTTGGACGACAATCCCTTCCCGTTTAATGAGAGCTATGTGTTCTCGGCCTGGGTCAAAACCGAAGCCCTTTCGGTGGTGGACGGCAAGGGCTTTAAGATCGGCGTGAAACGGCGCGGTGCGGACGGCCAGGAATACAACCAGTATGAAAGCGTGCCCCTGGGTACCTACGATTGGACCAAGGTGGAAATCACGGTGCCCAAGGTGGACGGGGTGGAGATCGTTCAATACGATGTGATCTTCGACCTGGGCTGCGGCAGCGGCAAGGTGTATTTCGACGACCTGGACCTGAGCCCTGCCGACCCGGCGCAGGCCTCCGCCACGCCGGCACTGCGTTTTGAGAGCGAAGCGGGCGCCGGGGTGCAGCAGGAAAAGCCGGCGGCTGCGGCAGAGAAAAGGGGCGTGCCGTTTTGGCCGTTTGCAGCGGTGGGCGGCCTTGCCGCCGCCGCGCTGGGCGCAGTGGGGCTGGCTGCCCGCCGCAAAAAGGGGAAAACGCCGTAAAAAGGCATATGCCGCAGCCGACGGGCTGCTGGGAGCGCACTGAGAAGAAGGCCCGCAGGGAGAAAACCCTGCGGGCCTTTTTTGTGCATTTGTTTTTTACAAAATCAGGGCTGTTCGCAGCACGGCGGCCGTGGTACAATAAAGGCAATGTACTGCAAACGAAAGAGGTGTAAGAGCGCGTGGACATTGTTACACTGCGGGAGCTGCGCTTCCGCCAGAAATATTTGCGGCAGGTGCGCCATATCACGCTGGACCCCAAGGGCCCGGGGGTGGTGCGGCTGCACATGGTGCCGCCCAAGACCCTGCTGCGGCGCAAGGTGCCTTATGTGGTGATCCTGAACGGGCACGACGTGCTGCCGCTGAATCTCTCCTGGGCGGTGCTGCTGGCCTGCCTGATGGACTCGCTGGCGCCCTTTGAGGGGCGGGAGGTGGCTGAGGCCGACTGGGGCGCCATTACCGGGCGGGCCGTGGAGGCCGCGCGGCTGGTGTATCCCCGGGTGCGGCGCGAGCGGATGGAGGAGGAGCTTGCCCGGATGCTGCAGAGCTTCACCGCCCTGGCCCGCGGCGAGGAGCCGCCCGAGCCGGTGGGGGTGATGAGCCTGGCCGACTACGCGCCCCAGATGCCTGCGCCCCACCGCATGGACCTGCTGGTGAGCGCCATGCAGAAGGACGGGCGCTGGAACTGCAACCAAAAGTGCCTGCACTGCTATGCCGCGGGCCAGCCCCAGGGCGAAACGAAGGAACTGACCACCGCCCAGTGGAAAGAAATCCTGGAAAAGCTGCAGAAAGCCGGCGTGCCCCAGGTGACCTTTACCGGGGGCGAACCCACCCTGCGGCCGGACCTTGTGGAGCTGGTGGAAGCGGCCCAGTGGTTCGTGACCCGGCTGAACACCAACGGGCGCCTGCTCACAAAAGAGCTGTGCGCGGCGCTGTATGAGGCCAGCCTGGACAGTGTGCAGATCACCCTGTACTCCGCCGACGAGGCGGTGCACAACGCGCTGGTGGGCGCGCCCGGCTTTGCCGACACGGTGGCCGGCATCCGCAACGCGGTGAAGGCGGGCCTTTCGGTGAGCGTGAACACGCCGCTGTGCAGCCTGAACCGGGATTACGCCGCCACCCTGGCGTTTTTGAAAACATTGGGGGTGCGGTATGCCACCTGCTCGGGGCTGATCCCGGCGGGGGGCGCGCTGACCGAGGGCTCGGCGGCCACCCGCCTGGGGGCCGAAGAGCTGGAGCAGGTGCTGCGCGGCGCCGTGGAATACTGCCATGAGAACGGCATGGAGGTGGACTTTACCAGCCCGGGATGGCTGGCGGAGGAAACGCTGCTGGGCATGGGGCTTGCCTTTGCGCCCACCTGCGGGGCATGCCTTTCCAACATGGCCGTGGCGCCGGACGGCGGGGTGGTGCCCTGCCAGAGCTGGCTGAGCGGCCCGGCGCTGGGCAGCCTGCTGACGGGGGATTGGAAGACGATCTGGAACAGCCCGGCCTGCAGCAAGATCCGGGCCGAGAGCGCAAAGCTGGAGCACATCTGCCAGCTGCGCGGCAGGGAAGGGGGCGGCGCGAAGTGAAAAAGAAGTTTTTCTGCCTGCTGGCGGCGGTCTGCCTGCTGGCCCTGGCGCTGGCCCCGGCCGCAGGCGCGGCAGCGTATCTGGACGAGATCGAGAGCTACAGCGTGGCCGTGACCCTGCGGGACGACGGCAGCGCGGACCTTGTGTACGACATCCGCTGGAAGGTGCTGGATTCCAGCAGCGAGGGGCCCCTTGAATGGGCCAAGGTGGGCGTGCCGAACCAGAACATCGACGAGCTCACCGCCCTGTCGGGCAGCATCCGCCGCATCCGCCCCTACGACGAGGGGGGCAGCTACGTGCGGCTGGATCTGGACCGCAGCTATTACGCGGGCGAGACCGTGCAGCTGCAGTTCAGCCTGCACGCCACCCACCTGTACGAGGTGAACGAGGACGGCTCGGTGAACTATGAGTTCACCCCGGGCTGGTTCGACGCGGCCGAGACCGGCGTGCTGGAGCTCACCTGGGCCGCGGGCAATGGAACGGGCGAGTACGGCTTGAGCTATCGGGGCGGCGACCGCTCGGAGCCGGAGGGGGAAACCGTGCCGGGCGGGGTGCACGTTGTTTGGCGGGACCTGCCCGCCGGCGCACGCATGACCCTGACGGCGGACTATGCCGACCAGAGCGGCTTTGCAGCCGCCCCCCTGGACCCGGAGCTGGGGCGCTCTTACGCGCAGGACGGCGGCGGGGGATCGGGCGCGGGCGAGATCCTGTTCGGGCTGCTGTTTACGATCCTGATCATCTGGCTGCTGTGCCGCCGCTTTTCGGGCGACTACTGGCTGGGGGGCTTTGGGGGCTGGTTCTGGCCCCACCACCATCACCACGGGCCTGGCCCCGGCCCCGGTCCGGGCGGCCCGGGCGCACCGGGCGGCGGCTTCGGCGGCTTTGGCGGCGGCGCCTCCCGCGGGGCGGGCGCCGGGCGGCGATCTTCCGGCGGCCATTCGGGCGGCTGCGCCTGCGCCTGTGTGTCCTGCGCATGCGCCTGCGCCTGCGCGGGCGGCGGCCGGGCGGGCTGCAGCGCCAAAGAGTTCCGCGGCGGCGCGGCGATCAACACAAAGGCGGTGCTGGCCGCGCTGGGCGACGGCACAGAGCGGGAGGAAACGGCCGATGGGCAGTGATTGGGAAGACCTGATGAGCGGGGTGTTCGGCTCGGGCGGGAAGCTGAACTTTGCCGGCGCCGAGGGCAGGGACCGGGCAAAGCAGGCCCAGGATGCCCTGGCCCAGGCGCAAAAAGAGCTGGAAGCCACCCTGGAACGCCAGAGAAGCGCAAAGACTGCGGCGGACGCGGTGAGCGGCGAGCAGCTGCTGAAAAACAGCGCCGCGCTGGACGAGCAGCTCAAGCGCCAGGCCCGGGAGATCAGCGAGATGGGCCGTGATCTGACCCACAACATGCAGCAGGACGGCCTGCTTTCGCCCCAGGAGGCCCGCAAGACCCAGAAAATCCCCGGCCCCGGCGAGGCGCAGGAGCTGTTCCGCCAGGCGGCGGAGGAGGCCGCCGGCCGCATTTTGGGGCAGAAGGAATTTGTGGCAAGCCTGCTGGGGGCGTTTCAGCGGCCCTTCGTGATGGGGGCCGAGGGCGAGGGGGCGCGCAACGTGATCCTGGTGTGCGGCCCGGCGGGAACCGGGCGGCACTATGTGCTCACCACCCTGGTGCAGCTATTGGAACAAAAAAACCTGCTGGCCGAGGGGGGCATTGCCTGGATGGATCTGGGCCTCTATGCCGGGCCTGCGCAGGAAAAGCTGTTTTTGCAGGATCTTTATGCCGCCCTTGCGGGCCCGGGCCAGGTGGTGGCCTTTGAAAATTGCGACAAATGCCATGCCGGGTGCCTGGCGGTGCTGGCGGACCTGGCGGTAAAGGGCGCCGCGCCCCTGGCAAACCGGTATGTGGTGCAGAAGGGCATGCTGGTGGAGGCGGGCACCGCCCTGGTGCCCGGCGCGGTGAGCCGCCTGACCCCCCAGGGAAAGTATCTGGTGTTCCTGGCGCCCCGCGGCCCGCAGAAGCTGGCGGATCTGATGGGCGTGCCCTTTGTGAACGCGGCGCGGGACGTGTGCACCGCCGCGCCCTTTGCGCCGGCTGAGCTGCGCTCCATTGCGCTGGCCCAGCTGAACGAGGTGAGCAAAAAGGCCCGGGAGCGGCTCGGCCTGCGGCTGGCGCTGGAAAAGCAGCCCGAGGGTGAAGACGTGGCCAGCCTTGCCGTGGCCGCCGCCAAGGGCGGCGTGGGCGGCCTTGTGAACTGGTGCGGCCGGTGCTTTGCGGCACTGGCCGAATACACCCTGCGCCGCAGCCCCGCGCCGGACACCGCGCTGACCCTGAGCCGGGGCGGCGCGGGCCAGGTGCTGGCCTGTGCGGACGGGGAGGAGCCCTTTGACCTGCTGGCCCTGCTGCCCAGGGAATACACCGCCGCGCTGGACGAGGTAAAAGCGGAGCTGGACCAGATCGTGGGCCTGGGCGAGGTAAAGGACTATGTGCTGGGCCTGGAGGACAACGTGAAGGTGCAGCGCCGGCGGGCCGAGGCGGGCATGAAGACCGCCAGCATCTCGATGCACATGATCTTTACCGGAAACCCCGGCACCGGCAAGACCACCATTGCCCGGCTGGTGGGCAAGTACCTGAAAGCGATCGGCGCGCTGAGCGGCGGCCAGCTGGTGGAGGTGAGCCGGGCCGACCTGGTGGGCCGGTATGTGGGGCACACTGCCCCGCTCACCAACAAGGTGATCCAGTCCGCTATCGGGGGCGTTTTGTTCATCGACGAGGCGTATGCGCTGTGCCGCGGCAAGGACGACAGCTTTGGCCTGGAGGCCATCGACGCGCTGGTAAAGGGCATGGAGGACAACCGGGAGGATCTGGTGGTGATCCTGGCGGGCTATACCAAGGAGATGGGGGACTTTTTGCAGGCCAACAGCGGCCTGAAATCCCGGTTCCCAAACCAGATCGAATTCCCCGACTACACCGGCGAAGAGCTGCTGGCCATTACCAGGATCAACGCCAAAAGCCGCGGCTACCGGCTGGCCGAGGGGTGTGACGCGCCGCTGCAGGCCTTTTATGACCGGGCCCAGGCGCAGGACGCCGCCAAGAACGGCAACGGCCGCCTGGCCCGCAACAAGCTGGAGGAAGCGATCCTGAACCAGAGCCGCCGGGTGGTGGCGCAGCCGGACGCAGCGCTGGACGAATTGCTGCCCGGTGATTTTGAGCTGGACGAAAAGGAATAGAGCCAAAAAAGCGCGGCCCGGTGGGTTTTCCACGGGGCCGCGCTCTTTTTGTGAAAAACCGCGCCGCAAAAACAGGGCGCGGGGCAAAAAAGCGGACCTGCCGCAAAAGGACAGGCCCGCCGGGGGAAAAACCGCGCTGCAGGCATGTCAGCTCCAGAACAGGCTGCCCTGGCCACGCCAGGCCTCCCAGGGGCTGATGGGGACGCCGTACAGGCGCATCTCGCAGGTCACATGGCCCTGCGTGGTGCCGATGACGTCGTTCTGGGCCACGTAATCGCCCTCGTTCACCGAGATCCTGCCCAGCAGGTACACGATGCTCTTAAGCCCGCACCCGTGTTCGATCACCACGGTGCGGCCGCCGCCGTCCACCGTGCCGGCAAACACCACCCGGCCCGCCGCCGGGGCCAGGACCTTTTTGCCCGGGGTGACCGCCATGGTCACGTTCACGCTGCGCCGGGGCTCGATGAGCTCGTTCACCGCCGCGAGCTCCGGGTAGATGGCCAGGGTGGCGGCGTCGATGCGGTCGGTGTATTCCAGCACGGCGTAATCGCGCACCACCTTGCCGCTGACCGGCTGGGTAAAGGCGCCGCTCCAATATACGTCCGGGTCGCAGACGGCCAGCACCTCGGCCAGCTTTTTGGAGGTGGAGCCTATGTAGGGGATCGCGGCGCTGCCGTCGATGGTGTAGGTGTCCAGCTCGCGGCGCTCGCGGCCGTATATGTTCACGGTAGCGCTGACGGTCTGGCCGTTCACGGTGGCGCTGATCTCGTAATCGCCGCCGGGCTGGTTGTAATCGACCGGGATATAGCTCAGCCAGCTGCCGCCGTGCCGCACGAACACGGCCTCCGGCTCCAGCTCGGTGGAGAGGCTGGGGGGCACCTCGCCCAAAGCGCCGGTGAGCTTTACCCCCACCACGCCCCCCTGCACCATGCTGGAGGCCGAGAGGGTGATGCTTGGCTGTGCCAGCAGCTCAAAGGTAAAGGAGTAGAGGTAGTGCCCATGGGGCTGCACGATAAGGCCCAGGGGGTCCGGCTCTTCGCCCAGCTGCAAAAGGGCGGTATACACCCCATCCGCCGAAAAAGCAAAGCCTGCGTATTCCTCCACCGTGCCCTCGAACACGGTTTCGCCCTGGGTGTTTTGGATGTGCAGCGTGCCCTGGGTGGAGGCGGGCGCCGCCAGCTGGGGGTGACTGTCGATGGCGCGCTGCAATTGCTGGGGCTCGCCGTGCTGGGCGCGGCTGAACTCGCGGCTCATCCACTTGCCCGCCACCGGCACCGACCACTCGTAGCCGCACTGGCGCAGCTCCTCGCCGCCGAAGCTCACGGAATACTCGGGCAGATCGCCCAGGCCCACCCGGCTGTACAGCCAGCCCATCACGCCCGCCACCAGCAGCGCCAGGACGACCAGGACCAGCGCCAGCCATTTGGCCAATGATTTCAGGAAATCCAATCCAATTCCACCTCACAGCATTGTGTTTCAGCCCCGCGGCTGGTAAAAAAGGCCGCCCTGGCCCCGCGTGAGCAAGCCCGGGTCCACGCTTTTGTTGCCGATGCGCACCTCCCAGGTGAGGGCTTCGCCCGCCTGGCCCAGCGCCGCGCCCTGGGTCACCACCTCGCCCGCCTGAACATTCAGTGCGGCCAGGCCGAACAGATAGCTTTTTACGCCGCAGCCGTGATCCAGCACCAGGGTGCCGCCGGTGAGCGCCAGCTCGCCCGCATAGGCCACACGGCCCGCGGCAGGCGCGCTGACCCCGCGCTCTTCGCCGCAGAGAACCCGGATGCCGGCTGAACGGCCGGTGAAATCGCCGGCGGCATTATATAGATATGCGCCATAAGGCCGCAGCGTGCCCCCGGCGCAGGGGGCGGAAAAGGCCCCGCTCCAATAGGGGTCGCCCGCGCCCTGGCTGTAAAAGCCCCAGATGGCGCTGCGGAACTCCTCGTCTGCCCCGGGGGCCGGCGGCTGCGGCTGTGTGGCCGCCTTGGGCCAATCGGCAAGCTCTACCTGGACCAAAGCGGTGAGGGTCTGCTGGCCCAGGGTGACGGTGAGGGGGTATTCGCCCTGCTCGGCGTTGTAGGCGACAGGCAGAAAGCCCAGCCAGCCGGCGGAGGTGCGGGTGAACCAGACCGGCCCCAGCTCGCACTGGGCGGCAGGGACCTGGCCGGCGGGCAAAAAGCCGCCCACAGCCACCGCCACCGTGCCCCCCTGGGCCGCGCCGGGGGCCGAAAGCGCCAGGGTGGGCTGCAGATTCACCGAAAAGCGGCACTGATACACATAGTATCCCACCGGCTTTGCGGGCTTTTCACCGGAGGCGGCGCGCCCGGCGCGCACCTCCAGCGTATAATCGCCGTTGTGGGAAAAGGAAAAATCCGCCCATTGGGCGGCGGCGCCCTGAAACACAGCAACCCCGGCGGCGTCGGTCAGGGTAAGGGTGGCGGCGGAGGCCGTCAGCTCGCCGGTCACCTCCAGCGGAGCCGCGGGATCGGTCAGTTCGGCCAGGGCTGTATGGTTCAGGTCGGGGCTGCGGCTGTGCTGCCGCCACAAAACGCCGCCCAGCACCGGCACCTGCCAGTCGTACCCGGCGGGAGCGCCGAGATCCTGCCCGGCCAGGCTTACCCCGCCCCGGGGCAGGGCCTCTTCGCCCGCGCGCCACCAGAAAAAGCCCAGCGCGCCGGCCAGCAGGGCACAGGTGAACAGGGCCACCAGGAACAGCCAGAGAACAAAGCGCCGCACGGCCCGCGCCCCCTTCCAGGGCATTCTACCCCATAATATGTAGGTATTATAGCATAAAACGACCCGCTGCAACACAAAAAAACAAAAACAGCCCGGCAAAAGGCCGGGCCGCGGCGGAATACAGCGAAGGTGCCCCGCAGGCTTTCAAACGCCTGCGGGGCACCACACGATCTTATTCCTCGGTTTCGGGCAGGGACTCGGCCTCAGCGGGCTCGCCCGGCTCTTCGTCGAAATCCTCGCTGAAGAGCAGCTGCTCGTATTCGTCCAGCTCTTTTTCGCGCCGGCGAATGTACATCCAGGCGGCGGCAAGCGCGCCGGTAGCGGCAGCCAGGAACACGATGATGGCTGCGAAAGTGGACTGCTTCATGGGTGTTTTCCTCCTTTGAATGGCTCCGCACGATGGGAAAGCGGAGATAGACACTTGTTATTGTATTTATTATATCCCAGCGCACAGGGGAATACAACAACGAATTTGTGAACTTTTAGCCCTGCGGGCCCCCGGTCATAAGGGCCTTGTAGACCTTGAAGGCGCCGGGAAGGGCGTAGCCGGCGCGCAGCTGCTCCGGGCCGGCAAAGGCGCAGCCCGCGGGGGCCGTGCCGGCGGCCGCGGTGGCATACCAGCCGGCCATGTGCCATTCGATGTGGCTGAAAACATGCTTTGCGGGGGGCAGCGCGCCCCCCAAAGAGGCGCGGACCCCAAGGGCTGCCAGCGCGGCAGCCGCCTGAGCGCGGGTGAGCGCGCCCTCGAACAGGACCGGCTGCCACAGCCCGGCCAAAAGGCCGGTATCCGGCCGCTTCTGCAAAAGCCACCCGCCCGGGCCCCGCACCAAAAGCACGGTGATGGGCTGCACCCGGCGGGCCTTGGGCCTTGTTTTGACCGGCAGCTCCAGCTGGGTGCCGGCGGCCCTGGCCCGGCACAGGTGGGCCAGGGGGCAGGCGCAGCACTGGGGCGCGCCGCCCGGCAGGCAGACCAGCGCCCCCAGCTCCATCAGGGCCTGGTTATAATCGCCGGGGGCGGCGGGGGGCTGGTGCTCCATCACCCGGGCGGTAAAGGCTTTTTTGACTGCGGGGTCCATGATGTTGCCGGGGTCGTTGTAAAGCCGGCTGAACACCCGCAGCACGTTGCCGTCCACCGCGGGCACCGGCAGCCCGAACGCGATGGAGCCGATGGCCCCGGCGGTGTATTCGCCCACGCCGGGCAGCTGCAGCAGGGCTTCGTAATCGGCGGGCAGCCGGCCGCCCCAGGTTTCGCATACGATGCGCGCGGCCTTTTGCAGGTTGCGGGCGCGGCTGTAGTAGCCCAGCCCTTCCCACAGCTTGAACAGCTGCTCCTCGCCGCAGGCGGCAAGATCCGCCACGGTGGGAAGCGCCTGCATAAAGCGGCGGTAATGCTCCAGCGCGGCGGCCACGCGGGTCTGCTGCAGCATGATCTCGCTGACCCAGATGTGGTAGGGCGTGGGGTCGGCGCGGAAGGGCAGCGCCCGGGCGTTTTTATAAAACCAGGGCAGCAGGGCAGGGGCGATAGGGGCGAGGCTCGGCATGGGCGTTCTCCTTTGAAAATCCGTTCAGATGGGCAGCAGCGCCTGGGCCACGCTGAAGTAGATGACAAGGCTGGCTGCGTCCACAATGGTAGTGATGAGGGGCGAGGCCATAATGGCGGGGTCCATATGCAGGGCCTTGGCCAAAAGGGGCAGCGCGCCGCCGATGGTTTTGGCCAGCATTACGGTGAACAGCATGGTAATGGCCACGGTGAGGGCGATCAGCTCGTTGCCCGGGTAGGTGAGGGCGAGGCGCACAAAGTTCACCGCGCTCAGCACCACCCCCACCAAAAGGCTCACCCGCAGCTCTTTCCACAGCACCTTGGGCAGGTCCCGCAGCGAGAGCTCGTTTACCGCCAGGCCGCGGATGATGAGGGTGCTGCTTTGGCTGCCGGCGTTGCCGCCGGTATCGGTGAGCATGGGAATGAAGGTGACCAGCATGGGAAGGGCGGCAAAGGCGGCCTCGTAATGGCCCAGGATGCCGCCGGTCAGCATGCCCGAGATCATGAGCACCAGAAGCCAAAGGATGCGGTGCTTTGCCAGCTCGAACACCCCGGTTTTCAGATAAGGGCGCTCGGAGGGGGTCATGGCGGCCATTTTTTCAAAATCCTCGGTGGCCTCCTGCTCCAGCACGTCCACCGCGTCGTCCACCGTGACGATGCCCACGAGGCGGCCCTCGCCGTCCACCACCGGCAGGGACAAAAAGTTGTAGCGGCCCAAAAGGCGCACCGCCTCTTCCTGGTCGGCGGTGGTGGGCACCGAGATCACGTCGGGTTCCATGAGATCGCGCACCAGAAGCTCATCCTTTGCCAGCAGCAGGCTGCGCACCGTGACCACCCCCAGCAGCCTGCGCCGGGGGCCCACCACATAGCAGGTGTACACGGTTTCCCGATCCTCGCCGGTGCGGCGGATGTGGCTGAGCGCCTCGCCCACCGTCATGTCCGGGTGCAGGTCGGTGAACTCGGCGGTCATGATGCTGCCGGCCGAGTCCGGCGGGTAGTGCAGGAACTGATTGATCAGGCCCCGCGTTTCGGGCGTGGCGTTTTTTAAAATGCGCTTGACCACGCTGGCGGGCATGTCCTCCAGAAAATCCACCGCGTCGTCCACGAACAGATCTTCCAGAATGGCCGCCAGCTCAGCGTCGGTGGCTGCCGTGACGATGTGCTGCTGAGTCTCCGGCTCCAGCTCGGCGAACACCTCGGCCGCCGGGCCCTTGGGCAGGGTGCGGAAGGCGAGCACCGCCTCCTCGGGGGGAAGGGTTTCCAGGAATTCGGCAATGTCGACCTCGTTCAATTCGGCCAGAGCGTCGCGCAGTTCCTTGTAAGAGCGGTTTTTGAGCAGGGCTTCCAGCACTGCCGCGTTGAAATGCAATTCCATGTTTGTATCCTCCTTTTCACGGGGTATGGGGAGGACGAGCGGAGGCCCGGCCGGTCTGCGGGCCGGCCCTGCAAAAACAGTGTTCCCACAGGGCAGCGCCGAAAACCGGCGGGGGCAAAAAACCGCCCGCGGCCCAAAGGGCCGCAGGCGGCGCAGCAGCAAAACAAAAAAGGCGGGCGGGCGCACCGGGGCGCGCCCGCCCGCCTTTGGAATCAAAAGACGGTCAGAAAGCGCCCCGGCGCCGCCGGCTGCTCATTTGTTTGGCTGCCCGCCCACCGGGCCGGACTTCGTCCAACGGGTTCCAAGGTCGCTTCCTCCTTTATAAATCAGGTCGCAGAGGGGGGTTGCGCCTGCGCCACCCCCATTGTACCCGCCGGGCCCCCGCAATGCAAGCCTTTTTGGGGCAAAGCGCCCCGCCCCGGCGAAAATTTGCGAAAAATGTTTGCAGGGGGGATTGACAGACGGGTGAATTGGTGATATGGTTAGTTACACAAGTAATGAACCAATCAACGCGGAGGTGATCTGGTGAATGGAACATTGAACGACCAGAGCTCGATCTACCTGCAGATCGCCAGGATGTTGGAGGACAGCATCCTGAGAGGGATCTACCGGGAGGAAGAGCAGGTGCCAAGCACCAACGAGCTGGCCAGGCTCTACCGCATCAACCCGGCAACGGCGGCCAAGGGCATCAACCTGCTGGCGGCCGAGGGGCTTTTGTACAAGCGGCGGGGCATCGGGATGTTCGTGGCCGGGGGCGCGGTGCAGGCGGTGCGGCAGAAACGCCGAGAAGCTTTTTACGACACCTATGTGACCAGCCTGGTGCGGGAGGGCGGGAGCATCGGCCTTTCCTGCACAGACCTGACCGAAATGGTGCGCCGCGCCTGCGGCGAAAACAACAACGACCTTTAAGAGGGGGAAAAAACAATGGAAAACAAGAGCCTTGTTGCAGCGGGTGTTTGCAAGAGCTACGGCAAAAAAGAAGTGCTGCACAATGTGGACCTGACCCTGGAACCCGGCCGCATTTACGGCCTGATCGGCCGCAACGGTGCGGGCAAGACCACCCTGTTGGGCATTTTGACCGCCCAGAACACGCTGGACGCGGGCAGTGTGCGGTACGGCGGCGAGCCGGTGTGGGAAAACCCCGCCGCCCTGGCCGACATCTGCTTTTCCCGCGAGCTGTCGGCCGGGGCGGGCGGCAGCGGCGCAAACTCGCTGAAGGTGAAGGATTACATGCGGGCGGCGGCCATCTATTACCCCCGCTGGGACCAGAAATATGCGGACGAGCTGGTGGAGCGCTTTGGCCTGGAGACCAAAAAGCGGATCATCAAGCTGTCGAAAGGCATGATGAGCATGGTGACCATCATCATTGCGCTGGCCAGCCGGGCGCCCATCACCATTCTGGACGAGCCGGTGGCAGGGCTGGACGTGGTGGCCCGGGAAATGTTCTACAAGCTGCTGCTGGAGGAATATGACGCCACCGGCCGCACCTTTGTGGTGAGCACCCATATCATTGAGGAGGCGGCCGCGGTGTTTGAGGAGGTCATTATCCTGGACGAGGGCCGCCTGATTGAGAAGGCGCCCACCGACGAGCTGGTGGCGCAGTTCCACTGTGTGAGCGGCCGGGCCGACGAGGTGGACGCGGCGTGCGCGGGGCTGACCGTGCTGGCCGCCGAGGAGCTGGGGCGGCACAAGGCCGCCACGGTGCGCTGCCCCCTGGCGGCGCTGGAGCAGGCCGCTGCGGGCCGCGATGTGGACATCGCCCCCCTGAACCTGCAAAAGGCGTTTGTGGCCCTGTGCGGCCACGGGGAGGTGCAAAATGCTTAAAAGTGCGCGGTTTTTGAGCCGCTCGATGCTGAATAACCTGGGCATCCTGTTCCTCTTTGAGGGGGCGTGCGCGGCGGGCGTGCTGGCCTTGAAGGACTCGGACAATATCTTCGGCACCTACCTGGGCGCCTGCACCATGATGATCCTGATCATTGTGATGGTCATGGGGGCGAACTGGACCCAGAGCCTGGTGCAGGTGGGCCTTGCGATGAGCGGCACCCGCCGGGGCATGTGGGGGGCCATCCAGCTGAACCTGCTGGCCGTTACCGCGGGCGGCGTGGCGCTGCAGGCGGTGGTGGACCGGGTGATCACCGCCCATGGCACCCGCTTTGCCATGAACCTGCCCGCCGCGGGCTTTACGCTGCCGCTGCTGGTGGCCCTGATCCTGCTGGTGGGCAACCTGGGGGCGCTGAGCGGCATGATGAAGGTGACCTGGACCAAGGTGGTCTTTATCATTGTGATGATACTGGCGGTGGTGGCGGGCCTGGTGCTGGGCATGGGCCAGACGTTTGGGTTGATCAAGCCCGGCGGCACGGCCCCGGTGATGGCCGCGGCCACAGGGGTGAGCCTTGTGCTGGCCGGGGGCAGCGCCGCATGGCTGCACAAAAAACTGCGCACCGCCCAGGTGCTGGTGATGTGAGGAGGGAACGGACATGGCGCTTTTTAAAAAGCATTTTTGGATGAACCGCTTTGACCTGCTGGTGGAATTGGCGGTGCCGGCGGGGCTGTGGCTGCTGCTGGAGCTGATCGTGGACATTGCCCAGAGCGTGACCGGCGACTACGTGTACTTTGGGGTACCCGCGGTGGTGGCCCTGTTCGGCAGCGCCATCATGGAGCTGTTTGTGAACGGGGCCCGCATGTGCACGAACTATTCCATGGGCCTTGCCATGGGCCGCACCCGGCGCTGCATGCTGGGGCTGATCCTGGGCGAAAGCGTGACCCACATGGCGCTGGCGGCGGCAGCGGTGCTGGCGCTGAACCTGATGAGCGTGGGGATGGACCGGCTGCTGGGCTTCCCGGCCCGGGAGAGCCTGTTTGCCCTGATCCCCTGGTGGGTGTGGCCCGTGACGTTTTTGGCCGCCCTGGCGGTGGGGTTTGCCAGCGGCATCCTGCTTTTGGCGTTTGGGCAGCGGGGCTTCTGGGCGATGTGGGGCATTTGGATGGTGGCCTTTATCGTGCCGGCCAATACCCCGGGCCTGGACTTTGCGGCGCTGCCCGCCCCGCTGATGATCGCGGGCGCTGCCCTGGCGGCGGCCGTGCTGCTGGGGTGGCTGGTTTGGAGCGTGTGGTACGCCCTGCACTGCCCGGTAAAGCTGTGAAAATGCATTGATAAAGCATTGACAAAGCCCCGGGGATGGGGTACGATGTCTTTAGCACAGTAGTAAAGTGAATTGCTCAATTGGAGGAGAGAACGATGGAACAAAACGAACCGATCGCCGGGGCGGCCCCGGCCGCGGCGGCGCTGCCGGATTTCAAGCGCAGCGTGGGCCGGCTGGGCCTGGCGTTTATGGTATATATGGTGGCGTGCCAGCTGGCGCAGCTGGCGTGCATTTCGGCGGTGCAGCTGCTCTGGCCGGAGGCCCTGAACAGCGGCTGGACGGTATGGCTGCTCACCGACCTGCCCCTTTACCTGGTGGCATTTCCGCTGTTTTTGCTGACCGCGCGCCTTGCGCCCACCACCGCCCCCGCGCCGCGCTGGAAGGCCCGGCGGGAGAGCATGGGGCCAAAGCAGCTGGCGCAGCTGTTCTGCGTGATCATTGCCGTGACCTACATCGGCAATTACATCTCGCTGGGCATCAACGCCCTGCTGGCCCTGATCAAGGGCGCAGCGGTGGTCAACCCCCTGGAATCGGTGGCCGGGGGCGGCACTTTGCTGGCAAATCTGATCTTCGGCGCGCTGGTACCCGCGGTGGGCGAGGAATACGTGTTCCGGGGCGTGGCGTACAAAAAGCTGGCGGGCTTTGGCGAAACGCCCTTTATCCTGGTGTCGGGCCTGGCGTTCGGGCTGTTCCACGGCAACCTGAGCCAGCTGATCTATGCCTTTGCCATTGGCTGCGTGCTGGCCTGGCTGGCCTGCTGCACCGGTACCCTGGTGTACGGCATGGGCCTGCACTTTGTGGTGAATTGCTGGGGCATCGGCATTGCGCCCCTGCTGGTGCAAAGCGAGGCAGGCAGCATTGCGGCGGTGGCGTTCATCCTGATCGCGGGCGTTCTGGGTGTGGTGTTTGCGGTGCGCTGGTGGCGCACCCAGCCCCACCCGGGCCCGGGCGTGGGGCTGCCGGCGCACCCGGTTCGGGCCGTGCTGCTGGCCCCGGGCATGCTGGCGTATGAGCTGGTGTGCCTGGCGCTGATCGTAATGGTGATCCTGATGTAAAGCGACAGCCTGCCCCACCCCCGGAGCTTTTCCGGGGGTGGGGCGCTTTTTTGCTGGAACCGGCCCGCGGGATGTGGTACACTGAAAAAGGCGCAGCGGGCGCAGGCTGCTTTCAGAATATTCCAAAGGGAATAAAAGCTGCGCAAAGGAGGCGGAAAAGCGCATGGCGGGCGAGCTTTACGAGCCGGCGGCGGGGCTGGACTTTCGGCGCACCATGAGCCGGGTCGGCATCAGCTATGCGGCGTTTTTGCTGGCGGCAGACGGGGCTGTGCGGCTGATCTGGGAGGCGCTGTGGGCCTTTTTGCCCCCGGAGGCCTATGACCGGGTGTATTACAGCGACCTGGCGGCAAGCCTGATCGGCGACGGCGGCCTGTATCTTGTGGGCCTGCCGGTTCTGCTAGCGCTGCTGCACTGGCTGCTGCCGGATACGGCCCCGGCGCCCCGGCCCCTGGGCGGGCCGCGCCCCTTTACCGAGCGGCAGTTTGCCCGGCTGTTTTTGGCGGGGTTTGCCCTGATGCTGCTGGGCGCGCTGATCGCCGACGACCTGGGCTGGTTTTTGGAGTTTTTGCGGGGGGCGGCCATCCCGGACCCGCTGGAGGGCGCGATCAGCGGCAGCGTTTGGGGGGACTTTTTCTTCCTGTGCATGGCGGCGCCCATCGGCGAGGAGTTTTTGTTCCGCTGGCTGCTTTACAAAAAGCTGGCCGGCTTTGGCGAAACGGCATACATTCTGACCTCCGGGCTGATGTTTGGGCTGTTTCACGGCAATTTTGAGCAGTTTTTTTACGCCACGGCCCTGGGCTGGCTGTTGGCCTGGGCAGTGTGCCGCACCGGGGGAATGCTGTGGCCGGTGCTGCTGCATGCGCTCATGAATTTTACAGCCGGCGTGCTGCCCCCGCTGCTGGAGATGTTTGAGGGGGGCTGGCGGGTGTATTGCGGCCTGGAGGCGCTGCTGGCGGTGCTGGGGGCGCTGGTGCTGCTGGGCGCGGCCCGCAGGCAGCGCCCGGCGCCCCCGCCCGGCCCGCTGCCCCCCTCGCCCGGGACGGCGGCGGTGCTGAACCCGGGCATGCTGGCGTTTGGCGGATATTGCCTGTATTTGTGGCTCACAGGCATCCTGGCCTGAAAGACCGGGGCGGGGAGAAAAGCTTGCGGAGGCCATTGCAGGCGGGCGCTGCTGGCGGCGCTGTGAGGGCGCAGGTGGAAATCTGCCGGCTGCCGTGGTACACTATACCAAACGGGCGGAGAGGGGGCGGCGGCATGCCAAAGGAAAAAAGGGCGCCGGGCTTTGCCAAAACGGTGAGCTTGTTGGCGTTTGGGCTTACCCTGATGACGGGAGCGAGCTGGGGCGTGGTGAACAGCGTGTACGCGCTGGCGGCCAGGTTCGGCTGGAGCTGGCCGGGCGGCAGCGCCACCTGGGCCATGCTGCTGAACGACGGGGCCATTTACCTGGCGGGGCTGCCCTTTTTGCTGCTGCTGGGGCGCTTTGTGCCCAGCTGCGCGCCGATGCCGCTCATTCCCCGGCAGCCTTTGACCCCGGGGTGTTTTGCGCGGCTGGGGTGCATCGCCTATGCCGGCTCGTATCTGGCAAACCTTGTGACCGTGGTGCTGCTGATGCTGCTGCGGCTGCTGGCGGGCGGCGGCCTGACTGCAGGCCGGGTGAACACGCTGCTGGAGGGGCTGCCCCCGCTGTGGGGCTTTTTGCTGGTGGCGGTGCTGCCCGCGGTGTGCGAGGAGCTGGTGTTCCGGGGCTACCTTTACAAAAAGCTCATCCGCTTTGGCGAGGGGCCGTATATCCTGTTGTCCGGCTTTTTGTTCGGCACCTACCACGGAAACCTGGAGCAGTTTTTTTACGCCTTTGTGATGGGCTGCTGCCTGGCGTTTTTGGTGTGCCGCACGGGCAGCGTGCTGTACGGCGTGCTGCTGCACTTTTTGATGAATTTTTTCAGCGTGTGCGTGCTGCTGCCCCTGGAAAACAGCCTGGCGTTCACCGCCCTCCTCGGCTGGGCGATGCAGGCGGTGATCGGCATGGGGATCGGCTTTTTTGTGCAGCTGCGCCGCGGCCTGCGCTTTGCCCGCTCCCCCGCGCTGCCCGGCCACCCGGCGGCGGCCGCGCTTTTGAACCCGGGCATGCTGACCTGGATCATCTGCTTTGCGCTGCTGGCGGTGCTGAATTTAATCTCGTGAAAAGCAACAGCGGAGCGCGCGCCTTCCCTGGAAGGCGCGC
>OFOK01000226.1_pt1 | contig 60371 bp, 55 predicted proteins | sample 1542001 | NCBI WGS metagenome assembly OFOK01 (sample SAMN04209242, study PRJEB22552) | human gut metagenome | biome: gut; material: feces | host: Homo sapiens | place: USA: Oklahoma
CGGCCGTTACCGGCAAGAGCATGGAGGAGATCGAGGCCGAGTTTGACGGCCAGGGTCAAAAAGGTGAACACGCCGTGGGTGGAGCGGTCGTAATAAACAGGCGAGGCGATCATGGCAAAGTTGGCGGCAAGCCCCGCCAGCAAAAGGGCGGCGGGCCAGAATAGGGCCTTCCCCCCGGGATTTTGCAGCCACAAAAGGCAGTACAGCAGGGCGAACAGAACCAGAAGAACCCCGCCGTGCTTCCAAAGCTGGTCCAGCGCGGTGAGCAGCCGAACCGCCAGGATGGTCCAGGGGCCGCGGGGGTCGGCCGCGGCGTCCTGCCGCAGGTAATTGCCCGGCGCCAGGATCAGCAGGGAAAACCCGATCAGGGCGCCCCCCAGATCCGCCCACATCCAAAGCGGGGCTCTTTTTTCGGTGTACAGCACAAAGCCCACCGCCAGCACCAAAGCCACCAAAAGCCCGGCGCTGGTGTTCTCGCTGCTCCAGCCCGCCGCAAGGCCCGCGGCAAAGCAGGCAAAGGGCAGCCAGCGGCGCGGCGCAAAGGGCGCGTGCAGGTAAAGGCCGAAGGGCAGCAGGGCGGCCAGGCAAAAAAAGCTGGCCCACAGGTAGTTGCAGGAACCGCACATCCACAGATTGGTCTGCCCGAACACGGGCGAAATTTCCCACAGGGATAAAAAGATGAGCAGCAGCAGCAGCGGGTCACGGGCGCGGCGCCTGCCTTTGGCAAGCCAATAGATCAAAAGGCCCAGCCCGGTATAGACCGCAGCGTTGCACAGGTTGAACACGAGCTTTGGCGGAATGGTGAACCATTGAGCCAGGCATTTGATGAGAAAGCGCCCGCTCCAGGTAAAATAGTGGTGGTACTGGCTGGCCAGCACGTCCCCCAGGTTTTGCAGCCGCTCGCCGGTGAGATAGCTGAACGCAAAGGTATAATCGTCTGCCACGAGGGGGGTCAGGCAGTTGAGCAGCAGCATGACAAAGAACATTGCCAGCGCCAGGCCCCAGAACAGTTTGGATGCCAGGGGGCGCGCCGTGTGTGTGTGTGTGTTCATAAACGCCGCCTCCTTTTTATTCCAGCTCCAGGCTCAATTCTTCTTCCACCGTGTTGGAGATATCGCCGTCATAACCGGGGAAAGGATAGTAATGCTGCTCGGTGGCCGCAATGGAATCCGCGCCCAGATACAGCGCCATGTTCACGTTCACCCAGTTTCCTGGGTCCCGGCGAAGGTCCGGCTGGCCGTAAGCGCCGCAAAAACGGGTGTAGGGGAACACCGCATAGGTTTCGATTTCGCGCACGCCCGCGGCGACCTGCGCGGTGATGGCACCGTCCCGCACCCTGCGCATGGTATAGTAGCTGGCAATATCATAGCCGCCCTCCAACAGATCAAAGCACAGCACCGCGCACAGCGCGCCCGCCGCAGCTGCCTGGGGCAGGCGGAAGCCGTGGGGCAGGGCCCCGGCCAGCGCCGCAAGGCAGCTGCCGATGGCCAGCACCAAAAAGGCAAGCACCGGATAAAAAGAACGGATATAGTAAACAGGCGAGAGAATCAGCGCGTAATTTGCGGCCAGCGCCAGAACGAAGAACACCGGCGGCAGCGCCAGCGCTTTGGCCCCGGGGCGCAAAACACACAGCACCAGATACAAAGCGCCCAGCAACACGATCAGCCACAGGCCATAGGCTTTCAGGGTGTGGGTGGCGTTCATCAGCCGCACCAGCAGAACCGTAAGGGGGCTGCGGGGATCGCTTGCAATTCTGCCTTTGCGGACCCACTGCCCCGGGGCCAGCATGAGCAGCAAAAAGCCGCAAAGGCAGCCTGCGGCACCGCAGACGCCCCATAGGGGAATGCGCTTCAACAAAATACGAAACAGAAGCAAAAAAAGCAGAGCTGCCAGCAGCATAGCGCCGCTGGTATTCTCGTTTCCCCAGCCAGCGGCAAGCCCGGCAAAAAACATACCGGGCAAAGCCCCCCGCCCGGTCTGCCACGCGCCGTCCAGCTCGAGCCGGTAGGGCAGCAGGAAGCAGCACCCGATCAGCAGCGGCCACAGGTAGACGCAGGAACCGCACATCCAAAGATTTACCGCACCAAAGCAAGGGTTTGAATGAAACAGAAAAACCAATACCACAAGCAGCAGCGCAGGAGGCGGCGCTTTGCGCCCGAACGCCAGTTTGGTGCAGACCCAGACCAGAAGGCAGAACGCGGCGGCGTTGAAAATATTAAAAACGCCTTTTCCCAACCACAAAAAGAGCTGGTTAAGCCCAATCCCGATTGTTCGCCCGCCCCACTGGAAATAGTGATAATACTGCGACACCACAAGGTCAAGAAAAGTTTCTACCGGTTCGTGCGTGGGGAAGCGAAGCAGATAGGAGTAGTCGTCTGAAATGAGCGGCGTGAGGCAGTTGAACACCAGCATTACCAAAAAAGCGGCGGCCAGCACGGCTGCCGTGCCCCACTGGGCCGGCGTTCTTTTTTTGAGCTGCAAGCGGCGCAAAAGAAGTCCCTCCCGGATGAAAATTGTGCCTTTAGTATATCACACCTGGAGCCGGGATGCACCATTATCTTACAGCGGGGCGCCAAAAAGGCAAAAACAAGAGCTGCCAGCTCAAAACCCGCTTACGGGGTTTGGGGTGGCAGCTCTCCTGGGCTTGCAGCGGTTATTTGCGCTCGTAGCTCTTGCAGAAGTGGGGGACGGACACCGCGGCCTGGCCGTTGGTCTTGTGGGTCACTTCGATCTCGGGCAGGCTGCACTTGTTGCACTCGGTGTTGTGCACACACTCGCAGACATCACACTTAACGCCGGTATTCTCCATTGAAAATCACCTCCTAGCCGTGATGCTGTTAGTATGGCCCGCTTTTGCCTTTTTATAAACAGGGAGCGGCTGGAAGTGAAAGGGAGGCGGCCGGCGGTCAGCGGCCGGGGGCCAAAAATTCTGCTTCGAATTTGTCCGCCGGGCAGGGGCGGCCCAACAAAAAGCCCTGGATGTAGTCCAGCCCCATGGGCTGGACCGCGTCCAACTCGGCCTGGCTCTCCACCCCTTCCAGGCAGGTTCTGATGCCCACGGAGCTGCACAGCTCCACCACAAGGCGCAAAAAGGTGTTGTCGAAGGCGCTGGACTGGATGCCTTTTACAAACGCCCGGTCGATCTTGGCAATGTCGACCGGGGCGGTTTTCAGCATGCCCAGCGAGGAATAACCGGTGCCGAAATCATCCATGGCAATGCGCAGGCCGCTGGCGCGCAGCCGCCGGAGCCTGCCCTCCGCCTGCGCCATGTTGGCGGCAAGATAGCTCTCGGTCAATTCCAGCACCACGCTTTGCGGGGGCACGGCAAAGCGGCGCAGCGCGTCTTCCGCCAGGGCGCAGAAGCCCTCGTCCTCGAGCTGCACGCAGGAGAGATTGACCCCCAACTGAAAAGCGGGCAGGCGTTTTTGCCACCGGGCACAGGCGGCCAGCGCTTGGCACAAAACCCAGTGCCCCACCGGCAGGATCAGGCCGCTCTGTTCCAGCAGGGGAATGAATTCGTCCGGGCCCACCCGCCCAAATTTGGCGCACTGCCAGCGCGCCAGCGCCTCGGCGCCCGCCAGACGGCCGGCGGTGGTAAAGACCGGCTGGTAACAGACCGCAAAACCCGCAAAGCCCTGCTCCACGCTCTCGCGCAGCAGCTCGGTGAGCTCAAACGCCCGGCGGCTGCCCGCCACAAGCGAGGGGGTGTAGAGCTCCATGCGGTTTTTGCCCCGCCGCTTTGCGCATTCCAGCGCGTACGAAGCGCAGCGCTCCAGTTCCACATAGGAGGCGCCGTCGTCCGGCGCGAAGGCGCATCCGCAGGACAGGGTGCAGTAAAACTTTTTGCCGCCCGCCGACTGCTGGCTGCCCAGAGCGGTGCGGATCAGCCGGAACAGCTGCTGGGCAGCCGTGCGGCTGGCGCCGCGCAGCAGGATTGCGAACTCGTCGCCGTCCAGCCGGTAGAGCGAGGCGTTTGGCGGCAGCAGCGACTGCAGGTGATGCGCCGTGATGCGGATGACCTCGTCGCCGAAGATCCGGTCGTGCAGCGAGTTGATCCGCTTGAGGTCGTCGATGTCGAACATCATAAAGGTGAGCTTGTGGGGCTGCGCGGGGTCCAGCACCCCGGCGACGTCGCTCTCCAGCTCAAATTTGTTGAAAAGGCCGGTGAGCGGGTCGATGCGGTTCTTCTTGCCCAGGTTTGTGATAAAGCCCGCAAACAGCACGGGCTGGCCGGAGGCGTCCCGCTCCAGGTGGCCGCGGCAGCGCAGCCAAACCCATTCGCCGCGCACGTTTTGGGCGCGGTATTCCACGCAGTGGCGGTCGGTGCGGCCGTCGGTGATTTCCTGGTTTGATTCCAGGAAAGCGCGCTTGTCGTGCGGGTGCACCTTGGCGCCCCAAACCGCGGCGGCGTTGGGCACCACCTCGCCCGGAAGGCCGAACTCCCGCACCATGGCGGGCGGGTAGCGGAACACGCCGGTCTTCATATCGCACACGTAGATGTAGCTTTCGGTGCTGGCGATCAGCGCGTCGTACAGGCGGGCGGTATCGTAGGTGAAGCCGGCGCCGCCGGCAGGCGCTGCCCGCTCCAGCAGCGCCTGGGCACGATGGATGTGCAGCGCGCGCTTTTGCCCGTACATGCACTCGTCGGCCCGGGCTAAAACGTCGCGCAGAGGGAGCGGTTCGCGCACCTCCACAACACCGTAACAGAATGCGCCGCCCTTTGGCGCAAAGGCGGGGCGCTGCGCCTCAAAAGCGTCCAGCGCCGCTTGCATGCGCGCGGCGGCCTCGGCCTGGCGCACGTCGGGCAGCACCGCCGCAAATTCATCGCCCCCCAGGCGCATCAGGGCCTCGCGGCCGCCCAGCACCCCGCGCACCGCCGCGCTCACCTGCACCAGCACTGTGTCGCCTGCGGCGTGGCCGTGCAGGTCGTTGACCGCTTTCAGGTCGTTCACATCCAGCATACACACACAAAGAGGCCTGCCCGTGCCGGCAACTTCCTCCAGCAGCTGGGTGAGCAGCTCCTTGCCGGCCCGGCGGCTGAGCGCCCCGGTCAATTCATCAACGGTGGCGGCCCGGTACAGGCGGCGCGCCTCGGTCACGTCGGTGGAATGCTGAAAGTGCACCAGACGGCCGTCGGTCCAGCGCATCAGGCTGTCGAAGTTTTCGTAAATGCGCCCGGTGATGGGGTTGCGCTCTTCCCACACATAGGAGTGGGCATCCTTTTCCTGCAGCAGCATCTGCACAGGGCAGAACGGGCAGCGGGCGGTCTGGCCCTGCTGCAGCACCTTCCAGCAAATCTGGCCCTCGGGCGAGCTAAGGCCGAACGCGCGCTTCATGGAGCCGTTCATGAACAGGATCTCGTCGGTTTCGGGGTCGGTGACATAGATGCAGGCGTGGGTGCTGTCCATCATGTGGTTCCACACCCAGTTCTGCAGGCTGGCATTCTGCCGGTCCCGGGCGGCCCGCAGGGCGTGGGCGTACACCAGGGCAATGCTTTCCAGCACGGCGCGCTCCTGCCCGGCCCAGGCGCCGGAGGCCCGCTCGAAGCAAACGGCGCCCAGCGGCGCCTCGCCGGGCAGGGTAAGGCGGCACGCAAAAAAACCGCCGCCCGGCAGGGGGGCGTCTGCGCCGCCGGCCAGGGCGCGCAGGGGCCCACGCAGCGCCTGGGGCACATCCGCACCCTCGGGCGCTGCCATAAAATATTCCTCGGCCGGCCGCAGGGTGCAGAGCAGATGGATGCGGCATATCCCGGGCACCACGCCCCCGGCAAAACGCCCCAGGTCGTAAATTTCCTGCGTAAAGCGGGCAAGCAGCCCGCCGGATTCCTGCTGCATGGAATGCGCCTCCCATTTGATTCCACTTGGATCTGGTTTCCATTATAGCACTCTTTGCTGCTCTGCGCAGCAGATTTTGGAAACCGCCCGTGTTTGTGCGGGCGCGGCGGCAAAGGAGCGGCGCTGGAAGAACGGGGCTTTGGCGGGGCGGTCAGCCGATCAGCCGCACGGCGGCGGTAAAGGCCATGCAGGCCAGGGCCCCTGCCGCTGTGGGCAGCGCGGCGGCCAGCGCGGTCCATTTCCAGCTGCCCGTTTCTTTTTTGATGGTGAGCAGGGTGGTGGAGCAGGGCCAGTGCATCAGCGAGAACAGCATGGTGCTCACGGCGGTGGCCCAGGTCCAGCCGTTGGCCGCGAACAGCGCTTTCATCTGCGCAAGGTCGCCCAGGTCCACAAGGCTGCCCTGCGCCATGTAGGCCATGATTATAATGGGGATCACGATCTCGTTTGCGGGGAAGCCCAGGAGGAACGCGAGCAGGATCACCCCGTCCAGCCCCAGCAGGCGGGCAAGGGGGTCCAGAAAGGCCGCGCAGTGGTTCAGAACACTGGCGCCTCCCACCGTTACGTTTGCCATCAGCCAGATCACCAGGCCCGCCGGCGCGGCCACCGCCGCCGCCCGGCCCAGCACGAACAGGGTGCGGTCGAACACCGAGCGCAGGAGCACCCTGCCGATCTGCGGCCTGCGGTAGGGGGGCAGTTCCAGCGTGAAGGAGGAGGGCACCCCCCGCAGCAGGGTTTTGGAGAGCAGGCGGGTCATGACAAAGGTCATGGAAACCCCCAGCACAATGACCCCCGTCAGCAGCAAAGCCGACAGCAGCGAGGAAAAGGCGCCCCCCGCCGCGCCCACAAAGAACATGGTCAGAAGGGCGATCAGGGTGGGAAAACGGCCGTTGCAGGGCACAAAGTTGTTGGTCAGGATCGCCAGCAGCCGCTCGCGGGGCGAGTCGATGATGCGGCAGCCGATCACGCCGGCCGCGTTGCAGCCGAAGCCCATGCACATGCACAGCGCCTGCTTGCCGCAGGCGCAGCACCGCTTGAAGGGCCGGTCCAGGTTGTAGGCGACGCGGGGCAGATAGCCTGCGTCCTCCAGCAGGGTGAAGAGCGGGAAGAAGATGGCCATGGGCGGCAGCATGACCGACACCACCCAGGCCAGCACCCGGTAGACCCCCAGCACCAGCGCGCCATGCAGCCACGCCGGGGCGTGAAGGTATAAAAACAGCTCGGTGAGCCGGTCCTGCACCCAGAAAAGCCCCTGGGCCAAAAGCTGTGAGGGGTAGTTGGCCCCCGTGATGGTAAGCCAGAAGATCCCCGCCAACAGCAGCAGCATGACCGGGTAGCCGGTCAGCCGGCTGGTCAGGAGGCGATCCAGCCGGCGGTCCAGGGCGGCGTAGGGTTGCCCCCTGGTGAGCACGGCCCCCTGGCACACCCCGTCGGCCGCCTTTACCAGCGCGGCCACCACCAGGTCCTTAAAGCGGTCGCCGCCAATGCCCTGGGCGGCAAGCTCTGCCCGCGCCTTTACCAGTGCGGCGCTCACCTCCGGGTCCTGTAAAGGGTCCCGGCCCAGCCGGGCGCGCAGTTCGCCGCCCAGGGTGGGGTCCCCCTCCAGCAGCTTCAGGCTCAGCCACCGGCTGGAAAGCCCGCCGCCGCACCTTTTTTCCACCGCCGGCTGCAGCAGGGCAACGGCGTTTTCCACCGCTTGGGGGTAGCGCACCGCCAGCGGGGCGCGGCCCCGGCCGCCGGGATCGCCGCATACCCGGTCCAGCGCGCCCAGCAGGCCGGCAAGGGTCTTTTTCCGGCGCGCTGCGGCGCCCACCACCGGCACCCCCAGCCGCGCGGAGAGCAGCTCCAAATCCAGCCGGATCCCCTTGCGGGCGGCCTCGTCCATCAGGTTGACGCACACCACCACATTGGGGGTGATCTCCAGGGTCTGCAGCACCAGGTTCAGGTTGCGGGCAAGGCAGGTGGCGTCGCACACCACGACCACCGCGTCGGCCCCGCCAAAGCAGATGAAATTGCGGGCTACCTCCTCCTCAGCCGAGTGGGCCATCAGCGAGTAGGTGCCGGGGATATCCACCAGAATGTAGGCGTTTTCCCGGGTGGCGCAGCGGCCCTGCGCGCTGGCCACGGTTTTTCCCGGCCAGTTGCCGGTGTGCTGGTTCAGGCCGGTCAAGGCGTTGAACACCGTGCTCTTTCCCACGTTGGGGTTGCCCGCCAGCGCCACGACCTTGTCGCCGGGGGCCTGTTTTTGTATGGTGAGCCCCGCGTCGATTGTTTTAAGGCCCACCGAACTGTTTGTTAAACCCATCGCCCTATCCCCCTTTTGTCAGGATCTGTGAACAAGGATATCGGCGCAGTCCTCCGAGCGGATCGCGATGACCGCCCCGCGGATCAGAAAGGCCGACGGATCGCCCCCCGGGCTGCGGCCCAGGCATTCCACCGGGGTGTTTTCCACGAGGCCGATGTCCAGCAGCCTGCGCCGCATGCTTCCGGTGGAGCACAGCGCGCTGACTACCGCGTGCTGGCCGGGCGCGATATCGTTCAGGCAAAGATGTTGATTCATAGCACTGACACCTTTCGAATAAATTTAGGTTGAGGAAACTTTCTTCCCTCATGGTATTCCGCATACCGCGGCGGGGTGACAGCCGCGTGGGAAAGGGCAGGCAATGGAGCGCGAGAGCGGGTTTTATACAATGAAAGGCTATTCCCTCCACACCGAGGGCGGGCTGACCAGCGCCATGGAGGATTATCTTGAAATGGCCGCCCGCCTGGCGCGGGAGGGCGGGCGGGTGCGGGTGGGCGATCTGGCGCGCATGCTGCACGTGAAGGCCTCCTCGGCCACAAAAATGGTGCAGCAGCTGGCGCAGGCCGGGCTGGTGCGGGGGGAGCGGTACGGCGAGGTGCTGCTCACCGAACAGGGGGCCGCGGCGGGGGAATACCTATTGTACCGCCACGAGGTGCTGCACCGCTTTTTGTGCCTGCTGAACCACACCGACAACGAGCTGGAGCAGGTGGAAAAGCTGGAACACTTTTTGGAAAAGCGCACCGTGGAAAACCTGGAATCGCTGGTGCGGCGGCTGGAAAAAGGATAAAAAGCAAGGGCGACCCAGGCCGCCCTTGCTTTTTGCGGTCGACATTCCGCCCCGCCTGTGCTACACTGAAACCGGCGGGGTAATGGGGCACTGACGCGCTCCCCTGACCCTGCATCCAAAACCCGCCGCGCGGGGGAAAGGGGATTGACGCTATGATTCTTTTTGTGCTGCTGCTTGCCCTGGCGGGCCTTTTTTTGCTGGTGCTGGCGTTCAACGCCGTAAGGGCGGGCCGCCGGCGCCCGAAGCCGGGCCCCGGCCTGCCGGCCGCCCCGCAAAAGGCGCAGGCGCAGTATGCCCAGGGCTTGGGGCAAATGCTGGCCTGTGCCACTGTGGCCCGCAAAGAGGGGCACGATGATGCCGAGTTTGCGCGGCTGCGCGGGGTGATGCGCGGGCTGTTCCCGCTGGTGCACGAGCGGGCGGAATTTCAGGTGTTCGGCGCGGACTGCTGGGTTTACCGCATCCCGGGCGCGGACCCCGCCCGGGCGGTGATGCTGATGAGCCACCACGACGTGGCCGAGGTGCCGGACGGGGAGGCGTGGACCCACCCGCCCTTTTCCGGTGCGGTGGCGCAGGGGGCGGTATGGGGGCGCGGCGCGGTGGACACCAAGGGCCCGCTGTACGCCGAGTTCCAGGCGGTGGAGGAGCTGCTGGCCCGCGGCTGGGCGCCCCCCTGCGATTTGTATCTGGCGTCCTCTCACAACGAGGAGATCGCGGGGGACGGCATCCCCCTGGCGGTGGAATATTTTAAACAAAAGGGCGTGAGCTTTGAGCTGATCCTGGACGAGGGCGGCGCGGTGATCGCCGCGCCCATGCCGGGCGTGCGGTGCCAATGCGCCATGATCGCCGTGCATGAAAAAGGGCGCTGCAGCCTGGAATGCCGGGCCGAGGAAGCCCCGGGGCACGGCGGCCTGGCGGGCAAAACCGACACACCGGTTATGCGCATGGCAAAATTTATAGCCGAAATTTCGGCCCGGCCGCCCTTCCGGCGCAGGCTCTACCCGGAGGTGCGGGCCATGTTCACCGGGCTTTGCCCCTACATGACCTTCCCCATGCGCCTGGTGTTTGCAAACCTGTGGTGCTTTGCGCCGCTGCTGCTGCGGCTCATGCCCAGGCTGAACCCCCAGGCGGGGGCCATGGTGGGCACGCTGTGCGCCTTCAACCGGGTCGAGGGCTCCACAAAGGCGCATGCCTGCAGCGCCACGGCCTTTCTGCGCTGTGTGCGGGAAGAGGACCTGCAGGCCGACCTGCAGGCGTTCACCGCCGCCGCCGCGAAGTATGGGGTAACGGTGGAGCGGGGGGAGGAATACGAGTACCACGCCCCCGCGGATCTGGGCAGCCCCGCGCTGGCCTACGTGCAGGCCTGCGCGGCCGCGGTGTTCCCCCAGTGCGCCTGCGCGCCCTTTTTGCTGCCCGCGGGCACCGACGCCCGGCATTTTTCGGGGCTGTGCCGCTCGGTGCTGCGGTTCGCGCCCATCCGGCTGAGCCCGGCCCAGTTTGCCAGCGTGCACGGCCGGGATGAAAACCTGGACGTGGCGGCCCTGGCCGACGCGGTGGCGTTTTACCGCTATCTGCTGGAAAATCTGCGGTAAAGCGCGGGCCTTGCCGCCGAATCAAAAAGGGGTGGGCCTTTGCCGCAAAGCGGGGCCCGCCCCCTTTTTACACCCGGGCGAGGGCAGAAAAAACGCCGGGAGCCCGCTCTTTCCCTGAGAGAAAGAGCGGGCTCCCGGCGAAGGCTTTTTATGGGGAACATGACGCCCGAAGGCTGGCGGCGGTGAGGGTGTTTGCGCTGCGCGCCATTTCCGCGGGCGTGCCGGTAAAGACCACCTCGCCGCCGTTTTTGCCCCCGTCGGGGCCGATGTCGATGATCCAGTCGGCTTGCTTGATTACGTCCAGGTTGTGCTCGATCACCACCAGCGTGTTCCCGCGGGCAACGATCCGGTCGAACAGCTTCAACAGGTTTTGAATATCGGACGGATGCAGGCCGGTGGTGGGTTCGTCCATAATCACGATGCGGCCCTTCTTTTTCAGGTGCTTTGCCAGCTTGAGCCGCTGGCGCTCGCCGCCGGACAGGGTGCTGAGCGGCTGCCCCAGCGTGAGATAGGAAAGCCCCACCTGCGCCAGCGCCTTTAAAGGGGCCTGCACCTTGCCGCCCTCGAACACTTCCAGCGCCTGCGCGGCGGTGAGGCCCAGCAGCTCCACGATGTTTTTGCCCTTGTAAGTGCAGGCCAGCGCCTGCGGGCTGTACCGCGAACCGCCGCAGGCCTCGCATTCCGTGACCACCGGGTCCATGAAGGCGAGCTCGGTCACGAGCACGCCCCTGCCGCCGCACACCGGGCAGGCCCCGGCGGAATTAAAGCTGAACAGGCCCTCGGGCTGGCCGCTCGCCCGGGCCAGCAGCGCCCGGATCTCGTCGAAAAAGCCCAGGTAGGAGGCTGGGGTGGAGCGGTTTGTGGCCGTGATGGGCCCCTGGTCGATCATTACCACGTCCTGTTCATACTGCCGGGCAAACACGCGGGAGATCAGGGTGCTTTTGCCCGAGCCCGCCACCCCGGTGACCACGGTCATGACGCCCAGGGGAACGTCCACATCCACATGTTTTAAATTGTGCAGGCAGGCGCCCCGCACCGGCAGGCTGCCCTGCGCCCTGCGCGGGGCCTGTTTGATGGGTATGGAGCTGCGCATTGCCCGCCCTGTGAGGGTATCGGCGCGCAGCAGCTCCTGGAAGCTGCCCGCAAAAACAATCTCCCCGCCCTGCCGCCCGGCCCCGGGCCCCACGTCGATCACGTGGTCCGCAATGGAGATCACATCCTTGTCGTGTTCCACCACCAGCACGGTGTTGCCCTTGTCGCGCAGCTGAAGCAGCAGGCGGTTCATGCGGCCGACGTCGCGGGGGTGCATGCCGGTGCTGGGCTCGTCGAAAATATAGGTCAGCCCGGTCAGGCTGCTGCCCATATAACGGACCAGCTTCAGCCGCTGCGCCTCGCCGCCGGAGAGCGACGGCGTTTCCCGGTTCAGATGGAGATACGGAAGGCCGATCCCGATCATCCGGTCCAGCCCCTCGAGGAGCGTGTGCACCAGCACCTCCACCGTGCGGTCCGTGATCTGCGCCAGCACCCCGCGAAGCGGCACAAGCTCCATTTCACACAGGTTCGCGATGGAATATCCCTGGATCTTGCAGCCCAGGGCCGCCTGGTTCAGCCGCTGCCCGCGGCATTCGGTGCACTCCAGCTCGGCCAGCAGGTTCTGCGATTTTTCCCGGGTGTGCCTGCTTTTTTCGCTGATGTCCCGGTTGAGGAGCGTTTTGGTGTATTTGTGGTACAGCCCGGTCACTTTGGGGTGCTCCGGTTCGCCCCGGCCGCTGCGGGAGCCGTACAGCAAGAGATTGTATTCTTCGGGCGAGTAGTCTTGCAGGGGCTTGTCCAAGTCAAACAGGCCCGACTGGGCGTACTGCTTCCAGTACCAGGAGCCGGGCCGGAACAGCGAATCCTTCACACAGCCCTCGTTCCAGGATTTGCCGGGGTCCAGGAGGGCTTTTATGTCCACCGCCATGACCTTTCCAAGCCCCGCGCAGGCCTTGCACATCCCGTTTGGGTCGTTGAAGGAAAAATAAGAGGCCGTGCCCACATGGGGCCTGCCGATCCGCGCAAACAGCAGCCGCAGGCTGGAATACAGGCCGCTGATGGTGCCCACCGTGGAGCGGGCGTTCCCGCCCAGGGGGGACTGGTCCACCACCACCGAGGCGGTGAGGTGGTCGATGCGCTCCACCGCCGGTTTTGGGTATTTGGGCAGCCGGGAGCGCACGAACGCCGGGTAGGTGGCGTTCATCTGGCGCTGGGCCTCGGCGGCGATGGTGTCGAAAACGATGCTGGATTTGCCGGAACCGGACACACCGGTAAAAACCGTGATTTTTTCCTTGGGAACCGTGAAGGTAACATGCTTCAGGTTGTTTTGGGTGAGCCCCTGTATAAAAATATCCGCCATCTGGTTGTACCTCGTTTCGTTTGCTTTTCGCGGGCAGCACCGCGGGCGCACGGCCGGGCGCGTTTGCCCACCGCCTGCCGCGCCGGCTTTCCGGGGGCGGCGCCCCTGCTACAGTGTAGCAGAGAAAGGCGCCCTGTTCATGATACTTTTTGCTGTTTTTCGGCCGGGGAAGGGGTATAATGAGAGCAGCGGAAGGAGGGCGGCGGTGTGAAGCAGTTATTCCCCCTGGAAAGGGCAGTGGAATACATTGAAGGGCATTTGCACGAGGACATCGGCCTGCGCGAGGTATCCCGCGAGACGGGCTATTCCTATTACCACATGACGCGGCTGTTCACGGCGGCAATGGGCGAGTCGGTAGGGCGGTACATCAACCGGCGCAGGCTGTACAGCGCATCGGAAAAGCTGATCCGCTCGGACCGGCGTGTGCTGGACATTGCGCTGGACAGCGGCTTTGCTTCGTCGGAAGCGTTCAGCAGGGCGTTCAAGGCCGCCTTCGGCATGAGCCCCGCGGCGTACCGAAAGGCGGGGCTGGACCTGGTGGCGACCGCCAAGCGGGAACTGGCGCCGGGGGATGTGCAGCACATTGCGAACAACATTTCCCACACGCCGGAGATCCTTTGGCGGGAAGAAATAAAAATAGCCGGCATCCGGGGCGTCACGTCGCTCTCGGATAACCGGCTGCCCGCGCTGTGGCGGCAGTTTTTGGACCTGCGCGCCGAGCTTTTGGGCCCTGAGGCGGAATGCGTGGGGTATGGGGTTTGTGAAACGCAGCCGACGGTTTACACCAAGAACGGGGATGTGGCGTTTTCGGCCATGGTGGGCAGCCCGGTAAAAAGCCTGGACGGGCTGCCCGCGCCGCTGGAGGGGAAAACCGTGAGCGGGGGAAAGTACGCCGTTTTTACCCACCGGGGCACCTTTGCGAACCTGTTTAAGACCTACCAGTACATTTTCGGCACCTGGCTGCCCGCCGCGGGGGAAGAGCTGGACGAACGGGAGGATTTTGAACTTTACGAGCGCAGTGTGACCTCGTTCGACGATGCGGACAACGAGGTGAAGATTTTTGTGCCGGTGAAGTGAAAGGGATAGGGAGGGAAGGAAAAAGAATGAAGGGGTGAAGTTGGTGTACACGGTGTGTTGTGATGAACAACAGAGGAATTATATAGAATCGGGCTTGCTTTATGACTAAAAACCCTAGTATATGGTAAACTAAAATAACCCCACCTGCTTTTCGAACATTTTTATCGAAAAGCAGGTGAGGCTCACATGTTTCTACTTTACAAAATTGTTATATGTGGCCCCGACTCCTTCAGCTGCAAGTCCAGCTAAGCAGGACGACCGTAAGATCATACTCCCGGTACGGCGAGTTCGGTTTGGGAAGGAGGCGCAGCAGCATGAATATGCCTTGACTGATAAAATACGTCGGAGCAACCACATACTCCGACGTGTGGGGCCAAGATAAAACAACTGCCGATTATGGAGCAAACGCTAGCATCCATTTACTCTTCGGTAAAGTTAAAAATCTTGACCATATCATTGATGTGTTTTAGATTGAGAATATACCCTTCGATTAAATACTTCTGTTCAGCAGGGCTAAGTAATTCGTAATTATCTAACAGATCCTCAAGATCACCACCCGACATACTGTAATGCAGAAGAAGATGTGCTGCTTCTCTTTTTTTGGCGATGTCTTCAAAATCACAATGAGTTTCCCGGATAAACTGAACATATGCATTTGCAATAGCAGACCAAATCACAAACTCTCTTTCATAATCCCAATCTTTTGCAAAGTCATTTACCATGTCCCGATATCCCATATTTAAAACATCAGCAAATACTTCTTCAATCAGCCGACACGATATAACTAAAAATGCAGGAAGCGCTTTATGCTTTATAGGAGAGTCGTGAAGATCCCTTAATGGAATATCAATCTGAATACCTGACTCTTTTTCCATTTGCCTGGACATTTGTATTCTCACATGGCTATTTAATATATCAGGGCGTACCCTCTTTATGATTTCAACGGCCAAAGCATTAACTCCAATATCGGTTGATAACGCTTTTATATCTGATAAATATAAATTGTATTCTTTTATGTTTTCTTTATCAACATTATGCCATATTGGCAAAATAATATCTTCTCCGCTGACAACTCTGGCAAGCAAACTTTGTAGCTCATATTCGGTCCAACGCTTTGCAAAGAAATCCTTGCTTAAAATGACCAACCCAAAATTTGAATACATAAGGCCACGGTTAATACATTTGGACAGACTATCTCCCAATTTCAATTCAAACTCATCATACCAAACCCTGACACCTTGCTTCTGTAGAGCTTTTGCCAAAGGCTCTACAACTGCCGCCTTGTCTTCTGAGGCATGCGAAATAAATACGTCCCATCTTTTTTCCATACTTCAGTTCCTCAGTTAAATTTGGTGCCAAAGGACACATTAAATATGCGCATTGGTTAACATACAATACATCACTTTATTAGAATTGGTAATATTATACCATTACAGTAGGATTTTGACAACTGCTATATCTAATAGTCGTAGCATCTCATGTGTAGGATTACTGAAAATTCAGTATATTATGGAGGTTTCATTAAAAGTATAAGCTACATTTTGGCCATGCAATGCAGGGCTGAAATGTAGCTTATGAGTTGTGTTACTGCTACTAAATAGATGTCCGCCCTAAATATAGAAAATGAGAATTCCAAGTTCAGAATAGAACCTTTTTTATTTTTATAACGTAATTTTGGGGTTTTTACTTGTTTGATGTCTCATTTTCTACAGAAATCCAAAAGGCCTAAAACTGTATAAATACCAAGTTTAGAGCATAAAAAAAGATCGAAATTCGGATTGTCTCATTTCTGAGTTCCAAATTTCGACCTCTGTTCACTTGTGTTGCAGTTACAAAATAGATGCCACCAATTAATGCGAGTGACTCCATTTAAACATAAGAAAATCTATGATGCAAGACCAGACTATTCCATTAAGGTATTTAATAGGTTTTTAGCGCTATTGCTTGCTTCAATTGATTGTTCCAAGTCTTCAATTGATCGAATTACAACATCACCAATACTTTCAATTAGTTCTCTACTCTTAGGAACAGGAATTGGAATATCCGCAATAACATCCGGCTCAAGATGTTCCTGATTTGTACCATAAGCATTTTTTAGCATGAGACTCTGTCCTAGTTCACTTTTCAAAAACTCATAAAGATAGCCGCGCAAGGGAATATCATCGACAACTATACGAATTAAGTTATTTGTTGCAACATGACCATCGTGTTGCGACAAAGCATATGTTACTCGTCCTAATGTACCTGAATCTGACACAAGAATATAACCTTTATAAATTGTAAGATCGTCTAATTGACGTTTGACTTGCGGGGATGCCTTTGAGCTATCCAAATACTTTATGTTGTCAGAATTCAACTGCGTTAAAGCGGTTCCGGTAAAATATTTACGTATTGAAGGCCCGTTGGTTACACCCAAATCTGCATATGGTCGCTTAAAACGCGGACCATTAAAGACATTGGCCAAATCTCCTAATCGATGTATTTCAAAATCTTCACGTTCACCAATGGTAATCACTTTCCTAAATGCTGCATTGTGTTGTGGTAAGTAGTGAACAGGATTAAAGGAAAGTGAGGCTTTATCTAACTCCGAGTAGGCCACTGAAAATCTAAATTCACTTTCAATAAGATTACCATTTTTAAACTCTAAATAACTATCTGCAATTTCTGATAAATCTTCGTCTAATAGATGCTGACCGTTTTTAATAATTGGATTGCCTTCTGCATCTTTTTTGAAAATTGTCTCACCTCTGCTGGTTTGGCCTACCTTATTAGAAATTGCCATAAAAATTCTATAGTCGGGAAGTGGCTTGACTGTCTTTTTTAAAAATATCACAGACGCTTTAGATCCACAAAAAGGTTCAAACGTATCTTCGTGCAAATTGATAACCGCCAAAATTTGTGCTTTATCGCAAACAATCTTTCTAATTGCTAACGCCTCACGATTGTCCAATTGACCTTTTGCCATGACAATACCTATGATTCCGCCCTCTTTTACCCATTCCAGACATCTTTCTAAAAATAATAACTCTGGTGCTACTCCTTGCCTTTCATTTAACTTTTCAGAATATATAATATTACCGTTTTCATCTAAATCCCACTGACGACCGGATTGATATTGGTATAGAATAAAACTCTCTTTTATTCTAAGATCATGACCTGATCCAAATGGAGGATTTGTTAGAATGATTGAAGGTTTTCCTAAACCACATAAATCATTAAATTTGGCAGATAGTTTTTGGACATCATCCAGACTATTTGCGTGTTCAATTCCCCCATGTCCGTCTTTCCCAAGCAACATATTCGCTTTGGCTATCTTTACAAGTTTTGGAGAAATATCTATTCCAAAAAGTTGATGAACCACATTTCGTTTTAAAACTTCTTTTGCATTTTGACTGCGAGAGGAACTATCGATACGATCAAATATATAATTCATTGCCGTAAGAATGAAACCACCACTTCCGCAGGCTGGATCGAGAATAATGTCGCGCTCATTGGGAGCTGCCATTTTGACCATCATATTTATGACTAAACGATTCGTAAAATATTGTCCGCGTTCTCCCTTTAAATGTGCTGCAACATAAATTTCGTAGGCAGTGCCAATTACGTCGTGTGGAGAATCCATAAACGAGTATTGCTGTAACTGAGATATAACAACTGCTAATTGTGGATTAGATGCTGTAATTTCTTCATTAACATTGAAGACATCTTTATACCTATCTCTTACGGAATAAAATAATTTTCTTACTCTTAAGCAAGCAATGTCTCTAGCGGCAGGATCTTTAAATTCATCTGGTGTAATATGAAAATCGCATTCTTCTTTTGAACTGGATTCATCTTCTATTTTCGATAATATAATCCGAACCATATCAAGCGCAATATCTTCTGAATCAATTCCTGAACGATAAATCGCATTGTGGCATCGACGAAATGCTAACTTCAGATCAACAGGAACAATTAATTCGCTTTTTTTGTACTTTCCAATGCTATCCCAGGCCTGCTTGTATTTAGGGATACCAAGCCATGTAATTAAAGAACCTGTTGTTGAATCTTTCCTATAAAAATCAATCTTATTGCCATTTGTCCAGAAGCCACCTTGAGCGGAGGTTGCACTTATATAAGAGTCTAATTGTCCGTCAGAGGTAAGTACCGATGGTGCTTTAATTTCTGCAATAAAATAGATGTTTCCTTGATCATTGGCTGCACAAGCACTTGAAGAATTATAAACAACGATATCAGCTCGTTTTATTTCTCTGCCAATATTAATTGGTCGTTCAAGACCTATATGTGATTTGGGATATCCTAGTTCATGGTGAATAATTTGAGTCATTTTTTGTCGAATACGTTCTTCAGGAGTATTGGCTCTTCGTAAACTATCATCTAAAAAATCAATTATTTTCCCTTTCGCATCTAGTGTAATTTGAAATTCTTGAGCTTCAACCCAATTATCAAAATCAGCCATTTTTCTTCCTCCGCTAATACAATATAACAAGATAATTTGTATTATATCATTTTATCTAAGTTATCGCAATTTCTTTTTTATAAAAAGCATTCTCTAAAATATCGTTTAACAAAAAACAGCACTTATGTTGCAATTTGGTCGAGATACCTAATATATGCCTCATGCTCTTACATCTACTAAAGAATTTTGTAACATAGCATTCATAGCTATTTAGTATTCTGTATTAATCACTTGCTAAATGTAATCAATCCACGAAACAGATTATATTTAAAGTGTGGCGAAATCCAAGCCACAAAATCATACAAAAAGAATTCTACTCCATAAGTGCCGCCGTTTTTTCCCGCTTTTGAAACCAATCCCTTCGCGTTTGTGTGTATAATCCATTGCTTCGGAGTTAGAGTAAAGGAAGTTGTATGTAATCGTTTCTGCAACTCTCTTGCCGCTTTTTCATTGAAATCCGGATTATTTTCTTTTTCCCATAAAATCATGAATTCTATCGTTGTATCCTGGCGGAGCCAACTCTGTATTACATGGGCGGGCAATTTATCTTTGCATTTTACTTTAGAAGAGTGTGTTAGGTTAAAATATTCTATACCATCTATTATCAAAGTATGCTCATCCATGTGGCCACCTCTTTTGAAAATTATATCATACGGCGCTTGAAAAATCAAATATAAGTGATGTTTGCGTTGCGTAGTTTTAAAACAAAGTCAAATATATCTGATGAACAACAGCAAAAATAGCCTCATATAGTACGTGAAACAGCGTATTTCAAGTATTTTAAGCATGAAAAAGGACAAGTCACGACATTTTCTGTCGAAACTTGTCCTATGGTGCGGGTAACAGGATTTGAACCTGCACGGTTGCCCACTGGACCCTAAAACCAGCGCGTCTGCCAATTCCGCCATACCCGCGTGTGTGGGCCCCGGCTTTTGCCGGGGCCTTTTTTGCGCCGCAAAAAAGGCTTTGCGGCTGTTTTAGTGTATCAGCCGGGCCGGATTTTGTCAATCCGGCGGCGGGCCAGATAATTTGCCGGCGCCTGCGCATACTAATCACCAAACGTTCAAGGGCCGGGCGCGTGTGCCGGGCCAGAGGAGGTCTTTTTTATATGCGCAAATTCTTGAGGCGCTGCCTGGGCCTGGCGCTCTGCGCGGCGGCGCTTTTTGGCGGGTGCCTGGGCTATTTGTACAGCCGCCTGCCCAGCACCTTCATGGTGCCTGCCGGGCAGGCGCTCACCCTGGCCCAGATGCCTTGGCTGGTGCCGCTGCAGCAGAGCGGCGCCGCCGCGGCCGAGGCCGTGCCCGCGGGCAGCAGCTACAACACCACCCTGTCGCTGTTCGGCAAGGTGCCGGTTAAGACCGTGCGCGCCGTGGTGGTGGACCGCCGCGCCGTGACCGTGTGCGGCACCCCGTTCGGCATTAAAATGTTTTCGGACGGGGCCATGGTGGTGGGCTTTACCGACCTGCGCACCGCCAATGGGTACGCAAACCCCGCCAAGGCCGCAGGCCTTAAAATGGGGGATCTGCTGATCAGCGTGGACGGGCAGAAAACCACCGGCAACGACGACGTTTCCGCCGCCATCCAGTCTTCGGGCGGGCGGCCGGTGGAGGTGGTCTACAGCCGCGACGGCCAGCGCCGCACCACCACCTTGCAGCCCGTGCAGGACGCCGACAGCGCCGCCTGGCACGCGGGCATGTGGGTGCGCGATTCCTCGGCGGGCATTGGCACGCTGACCTTTGTGGATAATTCCATCGGGGTGTACGGGGGGCTTGGCCACTCGATCAGCGACGCCGACACCGGGCAGAGCATCACCCTGCTTTCGGGCGAGATCGCCCCGGTGACCATTACCGGCTACGTGGCGGGCACGGCGGGCACCCCGGGCGAGCTGAAGGGCCGCTTTACCGGCGAGCTTGCCATGGGCGATATTGTGATCAACGGCGGCACCGGCGTGTACGGCCACATCCGCACCGTGCTCAAGGGCCAGGACATGACCGTGGCCCAGTCCCAGGAGGTGCGCCAGGGCCCCGCCCAAATTCTGACCACCATCGGCGGCGGCGAGCCCGCCTGGTACGATGTGGAGATCGAGCGCCTTTCGCTCACCGAGGAGGACCCCAACCGAAACATGGTGCTGCATGTGACCGACCAGGGCCTTTTGGAAAAAACCGGCGGCATCGTGCAGGGCATGAGCGGCAGCCCGGTGGTGCAGGACGGCCGCCTGGTGGGGGCCGTGACCCACGTTTTGGTGAACGACCCCACCCGCGGATTTGGGATTTTTGCGGAAAACATGCTCGCCTCGGCGGACGCGGCGGCCGCACAAAAAGCTGCGTAAAACCGCAGTACAAGCGGCTTTGGCGGGGTTTTGGGCAGGGCGCGAACACAAGTTCTAGTGTTGTTTCTCCAAAGAAAAACTAATTTATCCCATATGTTGGAAAATTTTTTGAAAAACCCCCTTGCAATATGTTCCAATATATGGTAAAATTGCCATCGTTAAGGGGAATAACGATTTTTTGGAGGACGATAAAATGAAAAAGTTTCTGATGTTGGAGAACGGCGCCGTGGGTGAAGCCTGCAAGCAGGCCCTGGAAAAGCTGGGCGTTGAGGTGTGCTTTTGCGAAAAGGACGGCAGCGCCGTGATGCAGAGCCTGCGCAAGGAGCGGCCGGACGGCGTGCTGCTGGACGTATTTATGCCCCAGATGGACGCGATTGCCGTGAAGAAGCAGTTCAACACCGAGGGCGGCCGCGCACAGTTTTTTGCCACAGCCGCGTTCCAGAATGAAGAGCTGGAAGAAGAGCTGCTGCAAAATGGTTTTACGTACTATTTTATCAAGCCTTTCGACCCCCGCTCTTTTGCCGAGCGCGTGGCCCACATGATGGGCGCGGCGGCCGAGTATCACGCCGCCCCCTGCAACGACGAGCTTACCGTGACCGAGATCCTGCACCAGATCGGGGTGCCCGCCCACATTAAGGGATACCAGTTCCTGCGGGACGCGATCCTGCTTACCGCCGCCGACCCGGAGTACATCAACGCGGTGACCAAGCGCCTGTACCCCGAGATCGCAAAGAACAACAACACCACCCCCAGCCGGGTGGAGCGGGCCATCCGCCACGCCATTGAGGTGGCCTGGGACCGGGGCGATGTGGACACGCTGAACAGCTACTTTGGCTACACCATCCACAACCTGCGGGGCAAGCCCACCAACAGCGAATTCATTGCCATGATCGCCGACCGCATGCGGCTGGACAAAAAGCTGCGCCATGCGTAAACCGAAAAGACAGCCCCCCAAATTTTTTTGGGCGGGCTTCTTTTTTTGTCGATTCTGGAAGAATCGCTGAAAAGCATGGGGGAAAGTGTGGCGGATTTTACAATGGAAAAAATCCCTTGCTGTGGTATACTAATAGGGCAATCGAAAATGCCGCGAGGGGGAAAGACCGTTGCTCACAAACGAGGACCTGCAGGCCATTGGTTCCATTCTGCGCACCGAGATCGGCGCCAGCGAAACGCGGATGACCGCCAAGATTGAGGAGAGCGAGGCGCGCACCAAGACCGAGCTGAAAACTTATATCGGCGAACAGATCGGCGAGAGCGAAGCGCGCATGACCGCCAAGATCGAGGAGAGCGAGGCGCGCACCAAGACCGAGCTGAAAACTTATATCGGTGAACAGATCGGCGAGAGCGAAGCGCGCATGACCGCCAAGATCGAGGAGAGCGAAGCGCGCATGACGGCCAAGATCGAGGAGAGCGAAGCGCGCACGAAGACCGAGCTGAAAACCTATATCAACGAGCGGATTGACGAGAGCGAAGCGCGGATGACCGCCAAGATTGAGGAGAGCGAGGAGCGCACCAAGACCCACATGAACACGGTGATCGAGAGCCAGCTTATGCCGGCCATCCGCCAGATAGCGGACGGCGTGCTGCAGGTGAACGACCGGCTGGACCGGATGGAAAAGCGCCTGGATTCGCTGGAAGAAACGGTCACCGCCCATGAGCTGTACATCGTGCGCAAAGCGGCGGCACAGGGCTGAGAGAAATGATAAAAAAGGGTAGGTTTTCTTTTGAAGAAAACCTACCCTTTTTATGTTTCACTGCCCTCGATCATGAACTTGTCTTTGGCATAATCCAATGCCAAGCCAATCAGTTCATTGCGGCTCCTGTTCGTTACACGGGCGAGGTTGTCATAGAAGTCTAAAATAGAACGGTCTACCCGAATCGTGAACGAAACAGGTTCTGTTTTTTTGGAAATTTTCAGTTCATCCATAACATCAGCTCCCATATCAAGTATGACATTCAATTAAAACCGAATAAAGGTGCAAAACATGTTGACTTTAGAACATAATCTGGTGTAATATGGAAGATGAAAAAGGACAGACAGCATAAAGCAAATCTGTCCTTATTGATCGGGTTTATCTTCAAAGGAATATTCATTCAGTTCACGGTAATCTAAAAATTCCGCCAAAGTCATACCGAAAGCACTGGCGATTTTATGCAATGTTCTTATTTTGGGATTAACCGTTTCACCACGCATTAGATTATCAAGAGTGGATTGCTTAACGGTACTCATACTTGATAACTTGTTAATAGAAATACCGCGCGCTTTGCAAAGCGCATGGATTCGGTTAACAAGTATTTGAGAATATGGGGTATGCATTCACATCATCCTTGCTATCATGAAAACGCTTGTAATGCCAGTATTTTCATGATAGCAATAAAAATACCCCATATTACCCGTACACGGGTTACAGGGGCAAAAAATAAGTCGGGCAGGAGGAGTTCAATATGAAGCAAATGCAAAAACAGGCCGGCCAGGGGGCGGAACAGCCTGACGTTTCGGTGCTCACCGAGCGGCAGCGCATGGCTTACACCCTGCGCCGGCAGGGCCTGACCTACGCAAAGGTGGGCGAGGCGATGGGCATTTCCTCCAGCGGGGCCGAACGGAACATCAAGGCCGCGGAGCGGCGGCTGCGGGAATGCGCCGCCTATCACGCCTGGCAAAAAAGGAACGACGAACCGGCGGAGCTTCCGCTCACCCGGGGCGAGCTGCGCCTGGTGCTGTGCGGCCTGCAAATGGTGGAGAAGGAGATCGGCAAGGCGGTGAACGCGGGGAATTGCCGGACCGACTGGAAGGGCCACCTGCCCTACGAGGCCCGCATTTTGGCCGGGGTGCTGCGGCGCGCCCACACGGCCCTGTACGGCGCGCCGCCCAAAGATGATTTTTTGGAGTGAGCAGAGCCAAAAAAGCCCGCCGGAACACTTCCGGCGGGCACAAAGGTCCGTGGCGTTATTTGAGGGGCGGCGCCGGAGGGGCCCCGGGCTCCTCCTCCATTTCGCTCAGCGCATACTCGATGCACTGCACCGTGAGCCGGTTCAGTGAAATGTGCTTTTGATCGCAAACGGCTTCCATCTGCGCAAGCAGCTTTTTGCTGAAACGGAATGTGCGGTTCACGTATTCCTCTTTCTCCACCCGAAAAGCCATCTGCATCACCTCATGTCCAGTGTACGTGAATTCAGCAGCGAAATATACACTTGTTTCAAAAGTGCTATTTACACTTGAAAACAATGTGTTATGCGTGTTAAAATGCTTATAAAATTATCATTATATCGCAGGGGGGCGGGCGGCGTGAACGAACAAACATACGAGCAGCAGCTGGACCGGATGCTGGCCGAGCTGAGCGTTTCAAAACGCCTGTTCGGGTACCCCATGCTGCGGCGGGCGGTGCTGCTGGTGGCCGAAAGGCCCGCCCTGATCGGCGCGGTGACCAAAGAGCTGTACCCCCTGGTGGCAGCCGAATTCGGGATGGTGCCCCACCAGGTGGAGGGGGCCATCCGCCGCGCCCTGGTGAGCGCGTGGGAAAAGGGGGATAAGATGGTGCAGAAGGTCTATTTTGACCACACCATTTCCGCAAAGCGGGGCCGGCCCACAAATGCCGAATTCATTGCAGACCTGGCCGAGCGGCTGCGCAGCGGGCGCGTGTTTTGAGCCGCTTTGATCAAGAAATTCCACACACAAAAACAGCCGGGCGCGCTTAAAGCGCCCGGCTGTTTTGATTGCCGCGGCGGGGCAGGGGGTCAGGCCAGCGGCTCAAACCGGCAGGCCTGAAGCCGCGCCTGCCGAAAGGCGGCGTATTGCTCGGCCAGTTCCTCCAGCCGCCGGGCCTGGGCGGGGGGCAGGGGGGCCCAGGTGGTGAGGGTAAGCTCCAGCCTGCCGCCCTGGCTTTTGGCCTTCCAGATGCCCGCGGCGCGGCCGTTTTCCAAAATGACCCCGGGGTTTGCCACGGTGCGCCACACCAGCCGCTGCAGGGCTTTGTCCTCCACCAGCAGGGCGCGGTCCTGCGTGTCGAGATAGGGGTCGTGCGGGCCCAGCAGAAGCAGGCCCCCGCCGCCGCCCGCACAGCGCAGGCGTTCCAGGTCCGAGGCCAGCAGCCAGCGGGTTTTGGAGCCGGTGTGCACCGGCTCCAATTCTTGCTGAACGCCGCCCCAAAGCCGCCGGCCCTGCGCGGGGGAGCAGCCCAGCCAGGCGGCCAGATCGGCCGGGGCCGCGGGGCCGTAACAGTGCAGGAATTTGCGCACCAGCAGATTGCCGGCGTGCGCGACCGGCTGCATCTCGCGCCCCACCCAGCTGCGGAAGGAGGTGAAGGTGGGGCTGGCGCCCTGCCGCTCGCCAAACACCACCAGCCCCGCAAACGAACAGGGGCGCAGAAGAAACGAAACCGCGGCGCCCCCCACGGTTTGCCGGTCGGGGCTGCCGTACATGGAGGGGGCGTTCCAGAGCGCCCGCTTTTGGGGCGGCAGGTCCTGTTCCACCAGGGCCGCCAGCACCCGGTCCAGCTCTTCCTTGCTTTTTACGGTATGGCCGTTCAGAAAGGCGGCGGCCTTTTTGACCAGCGGCAGCAGTTCGCCGAAGGAAAGCTGCGCAAAGTCCAGCGCGGCGGTGACGCCGCGGGTATAGATCCAGGGTTCTTCGCCCGGCAGCGCCGCCAGGGGCGAGAGGAACACATCGCTCTCGGCCGTGGGGAAGACGGCGGGCACGCCCCGGTAGCTCCAGGCCTGCACCAGCCGCTTGTGCCGGTACAGAGCGTCCTGCAGGCTTTGCAGGGTGCAGCCCTGCAGCCGGTTGAACAGCGCGGTTTCCCAGGAGCCGGGGGGCGAATTTTGCAGCCCGCAGGCGCCGGCGGCCTGTTCCAGGCCGGCCATGGGCAGTTTTTGATCCAGGTGGTGGGCCATGAGGCGGTAGCTGCGAATGGCCTGCGGTTCTGCGTTCATCCGTTTCCCCCTGCCGCGGCGCGGCTGCGTTCGGTTGGTGCGGTTTGATTTTCCTTTTATTCATTATACCGCATCCCGCGGGCGGAGGCAAAGCGCCCGGGCCAAAATTTGCCGCGGCGGCCCGGCAGGTGGATTTTTTTGCGCAAATACCGTATAATGTTGACAAGTTACAACACCCGGGAAAGGGGCGCTGAAAATGGGCAAAACAGTCACGGCGGTGGTGGTGGCGGCGGGGTCGTCCAGCCGCATGGGGTTCGACAAGCTGGCCTGCCCGCTGGGGGGCGGCACGGTGCTGGGCGCAAGCCTTGCGGCCTTTGACCGGCACCCCCTTGTGACCGAGCTGGTGCTGGTGTATGGCCAAAACGAGGCGCTTGCCCGGGCCGAGGCGGCCCGCTGCCGGAAGCCGGTGACTTTGGTGCCCGGCGGCCCCACCCGCGCGGCCAGCGTGGCAAACGGGGTGCGCGCTGCGGCGGGCGAGCTGGTGGCCATTCACGACGCCGCCCGCCCCTTTGTGAGCGGGGCGGTGATCGCCGCGGCGCTGGAGGCCGCGGCGGAAATGGGCGCGGCGGCCCCGGCCGTGCCGGTAAAAGACACGGTCAAGCGCGCTGCCGGTGGCCTTGTGCAGGATACGCCCCCCCGCGAAACCCTGTGGGCGGTGCAGACCCCCCAGTGCTTTGACCGGGCGACGTACATAAGGCTGCTGGAGCAGGGCGCGGACGGCGCCGTGACCGACGACTGCCAGCTTTTTGAGCGGGCGGGCCTGCCGGTGCGCCTGACCCCCGGGGACTACGCAAACCGCAAGCTCACCACCCCCCACGACCTGAAAGGAGAAAGCGCCATGCGCATTGGCCACGGCTACGACGTGCACAAGCTGACGGAGGGGCGGCCCCTGATCCTGGGCGGGGTCGCGGTGCCGTATGAAAAGGGCCTTTTGGGCCACTCGGACGCGGACGTTCTGACCCACGCGGTGATGGACGCGCTGCTGGGCGCGACGGCTTTGGGGGACATTGGAAGCCACTTCCCGGACACCGACCCCGCCTATAAGGGGGCCGACAGCCTGGCGCTTGCCCGCCATGTGGCAGCGCTGCTGGCCCAAAACGGCTGGCGGGTGGAAAACATTGACGCAACCCTTTTGTGCCAGGCGCCAAAGCTTGCGAGCCACATCCCCGCCATGCGGCGGAACCTGGCCGATGCGCTGGGCCTGCCGCCCGGGGCGGTGAGCGTGAAGGCCACCACCGAGGAGCGCCTGGGCTTTACCGGCGCGGGGCTGGGCATTGCGGCCCACGCGGTGGCGCTGCTGACCCGGTGAGCCGGGCGGGCCTGCGGGAAAAGCCGCCCCGCGCCGAAAAAAGTTATTTTCAAGCGGGCGCGGGTATGGTATACTAAAAGTTATGAGTTTTGCCTATTCCACGGCGGCGGGGCCGCCGCCCAAACTGGCCCGCCAGGGCCGCCCCAAGACGGGAGGGCTTTTGATTGGCGTCCTTATTTGAAAACGACATGCTGAACAAGATATGGAACAACTTCCAGAGCATCCAGCAAAACCCCATGAATTTGGTGGATATTTTGCTGGTGGCCTTTGTGGTGTACGAAATTCTGGTGGTGATCCGCAAGACCCGCGCCGCCCAGCTGGCCAAGGGGGCCGTTGTGGTGCTGGTGGTGTATGCGCTGGCGAACCTGATGAACCTGCGCACTGTGGTGTGGATCATGCAGAGCGTGCTGCAGATCGGCTTTTTGGCGCTGATCGTGCTGTTCCAGCCCGAGCTGCGCCGCGCGCTGGAGCAGATGGGCCGCACCGACAAGTGGGCCGCCACCCTGTTCAAAAACCGCAGGGACGACCCCTCGCTGCGGGCCAAATGGCAGAACGCCTGCCTTGCCATCTGCGACGCGGCCGAGCAGCTTTCGGACACGCGCACCGGCGCGCTGATTGTGCTGGAGCGCAACTCGAACCTGTCTGAAATCATACGCACCGGCACGCCGCTGAACGCGGACGTGAACCGCGAGATGCTGGGCACCATTTTTTACGAGGGCACCCCCCTGCACGACGGCGCGGTGGTGGTGCGGGACGGCGTGCTGAAGGCCGCGGGCTGCGTGCTGCCCCTCTCGGACAACCTGGAGATCGGCAAGGACATGGGCACCCGCCACCGGGCCGCCCTGGGCATGAGCGAAAATTCCGACGCGGTGGTGGTGGTGGTCAGCGAGGAAACGGGCATCATCTCCATGGCGAAAAACGGGGTGCTGATCCGGCGGCTGGACCGGCAGAACCTGTTCAACCTGCTGCAGGAGGAGCTGGTGCCCCCCGAGACCGCCGAGAACCAAAAACAACCGTTCTGGAGAAAAAAGCATGAAAAAGAACAACAAAGACAATAAGAAGTCCCTGCTGGACAGCCGGAACGTGCGCATCCTGCTCTCGGTGCTGATCGCGGTGGTGATCTGGATGATCGTGACCCTGGCCATCAACCCGGGGTCCAGCACGTATTTCTCCGGCGTGCCGGTGGATTTTGGCTATGATTCCGACGCTTACGCCAAGCTGGGGCTGGACATGGTGAACAGCCCCGAGGCCAAGGTGAAGGTGACCCTGAAAGGCGACGGGGGAGACCTGGCCGCCGTTGAGAACGCGGGCGACATGATTGTGTACCCGGACTTTTCGTCGGTGAAGGGGGCGGGCGAATACGAGCTGCCCCTGAAGGTGCGGCTCAAGAGCAGCCAGCTGAACAACCTGATCGAGGCCACCGCCGACGGCAAGGTAACGGTGGTGTTCGACACGGTGGAGGAAAAGACCTTCGACGTGGAGGTGGAGGTGCAGAACGGCAGCATCAGCGTGGCCGAGGGCTATGTGCTGCACGGCACCACCGCGAAGCCTGGCAAGGTGACGGTGAGCGGCCCCCAGGGCGAGCTGGACAAGATCGCCCGGATCGTGGCCCCCCTGGGCTACAGCGACGGCCTGCAGGATCTCACCGAGAGCAAGCTGGCCACCGTGGAGCTGGAGGCCCGCAGCGCCGACAACGAGCCGGTGGCGCTGCAATATGTTTCGATGGACAATACCCTGGCGGACGTGAACATCAGCGTGTACCAGACCCTTACGCTGCCCCTGAAGGTGAACTTTATCAACGTGCCCTCCGGGTTCGACGTGAACACCCTTGATTACACCCTCTCGCAGCAGCACATGACCGTGACCGGCAGGCCGTCGGTGCTCAACGCGCTCACCGAGCTGGCTGTGAGCGATTTCGACCTGGCGAACTCCTTCGCGCTGGACAAAGCCTACCAGCTGAATGTGGAGCTGCCCGACGGCGTGGAGAGCGTGGACAACATCACCACCGTGACCCTGACCTTCAACACCGAGGGCCTGGCCACCAAAACGGTGAACGTGAGCAACCTGCGGCTCATCAACCAGCCCGCGAACATGCAGATCAAGCTCAACACCAACCGGCTGAACAACGTGGTTCTGGTGGGGCCCAAGGAAGAACTGGAAAAGCTGAGCGCATCGGCGGTTTCGGCCGTGATCGACGCGGGCAGCGTGCAGATCACCGAGGGTACCGAGAACATGGCGGCCGAGGTCCGGGTGCCGTCCTCGTCGTCCATTTTTGCGGTGGGCAGCTACTCGGCCGAGTGCTCCATCCAGGTGAGCGGGGCGGGCGGCTGATGCTGCTGGTGCGGGGTATCCGCCTGCCGCTCACCGTTTGCGCCCCCGAACAGGAGGCCACGGCCCGCGCGCTGCAAGCGCTCAAGCTTGACCCCGGCGCGGCGGCCACAGGCGTGGCAAAATTGTCGGTGGACGCCCGGCACGGCAGGCCCGTGCTGGTGTATACCATCGCCATCACACTCAAGGACGAGGGTGCGGAACCGGCATTGGCCGGGGCCGCGCCCTGCGTTGCTATAGCAAGGGCGCCTGCCTTTGCCCCCGCGCCCGGGGCAGCGCCGCTGGGGGAGAGGCCGGTGGTTTGCGGGCTGGGGCCGGCCGGGCTGTTTGCCGCGCTGGCCCTGGCAAGGGCGGGCTTTCGGCCGCTGGTGCTGGAACGCGGCCCCGCGCTGGACGAGCGGGTGCGGGCGGTGGAGCGGTTTGCCGCCACCGGCTGCCTGGACGAAAACGCCAACATCCAGTTTGGCGAGGGGGGCGCGGGCACCTTTTCAGATGGCAAGCTCACCACCCGCATCGGCGACGCGCTGTGCGGCCAGGTGACAAAAACCCTGCTGGAGCACGGCGCCCCGCCCGAGATCGCGTGGCGGCAGAAGCCCCATGTGGGCACCGACCTGCTGCGGGGGGTCATCCGGTCCATCCGGGCCGAGATCGAGGCGTTGGGCGGCAGGGTGCTGTTCAACACGGCGCTCACCGGCCTTGTGGTGAAAAAGGGCAGGCTGGCCGGGGCCGAAACCACGGCGGGGCCGCTTGCCTGCGCGGACCTGGTGCTGGCGGTGGGCCACTCGGCCCGGGATACCTTTGCCATGCTGGCGCAAAGCGGCCTGCCGCTGGAATGCAAGCCCTTTTCGGTGGGGTTCCGGGCCGAGCACCTGCAGGCCGAGATTGAAAAAAGCCTTTACCACGAGGCGGCAGGCCACCCGGCCCTGCCCCGGGGGGAATACCAGCTCAGCCACCACGTGGGCGGGCGGTGCGTTTATACCTTCTGCATGTGCCCCGGCGGCCAGGTGGTGGCCGCGGCCAGCGAGGCGGGCGGCGCGCTGACCAACGGCATGAGCTACCATGCCCGCGCGGGCCGGAACGCCAATGCGGCGGTGGTGGTGAGCGTGGGCGGGGCGGACTTTGGCGGCGACCCGCTGCGGGCCGTGGCGTTCCAGCGCGAGCTGGAGCAGGCGGCCTTCCGGGCGGGGGGCGGCGGCTTTGCCGCCCCGGCCGAAAATGTGCAGAGCTTTTTGCGCGGCGAGGGCCGGCTGGAGGTGACCCGGGTGCGCCCCACCTATGACCGGGGCGTGCGGGCAGGGGACCTGGGGGCGCTTTTGCCCGGCGAGCTGGCCGGCGCCCTGCGGACCGGCCTTGCGGCCTTTGAGCGAAAGCTGCGGGGCTACACCGCGCCCGAGGCTGTGCTGACCGGCCTTGAGACCCGCACCTCCAGCCCGGTGCGCCTTGCCCGCGGGCAGGATATGCAGTGCGCGGCGCTGCCTGGGCTTTACCCCTGCGGCGAGGGCGCGGGCTACGCCGGCGGCATTATGAGCGCCGCGGTGGACGGGCTTCGGGCCGCCGCCGCCGTGATCGGGCGCTATGCGCCCCAGACCTGAACAGGCTCCGCGCCAAAAGCGCGCTTTACAATAGAAGGAGAGGGAAGTTCCCATGCCTCAGAATACAAAAGACCCCTATCAGTACGAGCGGATGCTGCGTGAGCGCATGCAGCAGGCGCAACAGGGCCGCACACAGCCCCCGCCGCCGCGGCCCGGCCCCAGCGGCCCGCGCCGCCCGGCAGACCCGGCGGAAGAGCTGCGCCGCAACATCCAGGAGCTGGGCTTTACCATTGCCGACGAGGTGGGCCGCAGCCTGCGGGGCGCTGCCGACGAGGTGCGCCGCAGCACGGCGGGTTCCGCCGGGCGCGCCCGGCGGCAGGAACGGGCGGCCTACAACTACCAGTTCCGCCAGCAGGCCCGGCAGATGGGCGACCAGATGGCCAGCCGGGTGAACATGGCCAGCGCCGGCTGGTCCGAGAGCCTGCGCAGCGGCCTGAGCGTTTTTGGCGGCACCCTGTGCGTCTGCGGCGCGGTGGGCTGCGGCCTGGCGCTGATCGGGCTGCTGATCGCCACGGTGGTGGGCGCGGTTACGGCCCAGTACGACGTGGTGCTGGTGTGCGGCATTTTGACCCTGGTGTTCGGCCTGTTCACCGGCGCGTTCACGGCCATGGGCCGGTGGCTGCTGATGGTGCCCGCCAAGCGCCAGCGCATGCGCCGGTACCTGGCCGCCATGGGCGAGGAAACGGCGGTGCCGGTGCAGCGCCTGGCCGAGGCCGTGCAGCGGCCGGTGCCCTTTGTGAAAAAAGAGATCTCCAAAATGATCCGCCAGGGCTGGCTGCCCAACGCTTACCTGGACGACCAGGAGGACGTGTTCTTTATCAACGCCGAGGAGTACCGCGCGCTGCAGCGCAAGCAGGAGGCGGCGGCCCGCGCCGCCGCGGGGAAGGAAACCCCCAAGACCGCGCAGGATGAGCTGGACGAGCTGATGCAGCAGGGCCGGGATTTTATCACCCTGCTGGACGAGCACATCCGGGCCACCGGGGCCGAGCCGGAGGTGTGCGGCCAGCTTGAGCACATGCGCACCACCGCGGGCGATATTATGAGCTGGGTGGCCGCCCACCCCCAAAGCGCGGGCAAGGTGCGCCGCTTTGCGCGCTATTACATGCCCACCACCCTGAAGCTGCTGCGCACCTACGACGACGTGAAGGGCCAGCAGAGCGACGTTGCCAGCGGGATCCGGCAGGACATCGGCGGCATTTTGGGCACGCTGAACACCGCCTTTGACAATTTGCAGGCGGACCTGCTGAGCGACACCGCGCTGGACGTTTCCAGCGAGATCAGCGCCATGCAGACCATGCTGGCGCAGGACGGCCTGTCGGCAGAAAATTTTATCTCCAAGGAGTAATTTGCGTATGAACTACCGCGCCTGGCAAGTAAAGCAGCCTGATGAAAAAGCCGCGGCCCGCTTGGCCGGGGCCATCGGCGCGCCCCTGCTGCTGGCGCGCATCCTGACCGCGCGGGGCATCTGCGACCCCGCAGGCGCGCTGGCCTTTTTGCAGGAGGACGCGCCCCTGGGCGACCCCTTTGCCCTGCGCGATATGGACAAGGCGGTGCAGCGCATCCAGCGGGCGGTGGATGAGGAAGAGCCCATTGTTATTTTTGGCGATTACGACGTGGACGGCGTGACCGCCACCGCCCTGCTCTACAGCCATTTGCGGGGCATGGGCGCCAATGTGCGCTGCAAGCTGCCCAGCCGGGAGGAAGACGGCTACGGCCTGACCGTTCCGGTGGTGGAGGCGCTGGCCGAAAAGGGCTTTAAACTGCTCATTACGGTGGACAACGGGATCACCTCGGTGGCCGAGGCCGCCCGCGCCGCCGAGCTGGGGCTGGACCTGGTGGTCACCGACCACCACCTGCCCCTGGAAACGCTGCCCGCCGCGGCTGCGGTGGTGGACCCCGCCCGGCCGGACGACGAGAGCCCATTCAAGGCGCTTTCGGGCGCGGGGGTGGCGTTTAAGCTGTGCGCCGCGCTGGACGGCTGCGTCCCCGAGGACCTGCTGGACTTTGCGGGCGACCTTGCGGCCATTGGCACGGTGGCGGACGTGATGCCCCTGGTGGGGGAGAACCGCACCATCGTGCGGCACGGGCTGGCGGCGCTGCAAAACAGCGAGCGGCCGGGCCTGCTGGCGCTGCTGGAGGCCTGCGGCCTTTCGGAAAAGCCGGTCACGGCCGAGAACATCAGCTTTGCGCTGGCCCCCCGCATCAACGCGGCGGGCCGCATGGATTCCGCCGTTACCGCGCTGCAGCTTTTGCTGTGCGAGGATTTTGAAAAGGCCGAACAGCTGACCGAGCGGCTGCTGGCGGCCAACACGGCCCGGCAGGAGGCCGAGCAGCAGATCATGGCCGAGGCCGAGGCGCAGCTTGCCGCCGACCCCGCCCGCCAGGACGACCCGGTGATCCTGGTTTGGGGCGAGGGGTTTCACCCGGGGGTCATCGGCATTGTGGCCAGCCGTTTGGTGGAGCGCTACGGCCGCCCGGCCATGGTGATCAGCGTGCAGAACGGCGAGGGCAAGGGTTCCGGCCGCAGCGTGCCCGGCTTTAACCTGCACAGCGCCATTGCGGCCTGCGCGCCGCTGCTGGTGCGCTTTGGGGGGCACGCCCAGGCGGCGGGCCTGTCGGTGGAAGAAAAAAACATCCCGGCGCTGCAGAAGGCGCTGAACGAGTTTGCGGTTCGGGAATACCCGGTGCCGGAGGCCCCGCCCCTGGAGCTGGACGTGGAGGTAAGGCTGGACCAGCTGACCGTGGGGGACGTGCAGGGCCTTGGCTACCTTGCCCCCTGCGGCAATGGAAACCCCGCGCCGCTGTTTTTGCTGCGGGACGCGGTGGTGGAGGGGGTTTACCCCGTGAGCGAGGGGCGGCATACCCGGGTGCGGCTGCGCCAGGGCGGCGGCAGCCTGTACGCGGCGTATTTTGGCCTGGCGCCCGCCGAGCTGCCCTATGCCATTGGCCAGCATGTGGACGCCGCGCTTACCTTGTCGGTCTACGAGGGGAAAAACGGGGCCCAGCTTTCGGGCCGGATTAAGGAGCTGCGCCCCGCGGGCCTGCCCGCAGAAGCCCCGGCCCAGGCGGCGCTGTTTACCGCCTTTGAGCGGGGGGCGGCCCTTACCGCCGGGCAAAAACAGCTGCTTTTGCCCGACCGCGGGCACATTGCCGCGCTGTACCGGCTGATCCGGCAGGGGGGCGTGTTCGCGGGGGATCTGCAGCCCCTGTTTGCGCAGCTTGGCGCCGACCGGACCGGCAAGACCCTGGCGGGCCTTGCGGCCCTGACCCAGCTCGGCCTGATCGAGATCAGCGAGGCGGGCGGGGCCAAAAAATTTGCGCCCACACCCGTGGCGGGCAAAAAGGACCTTTTTTCCGCCCCGATCCTGAAGGCGCTGGAGGCATAACGACACATGGCGAATTATATGACCTATGAAGACCTGAAAAAAGCGGTGGCCGACACCGGCCGCCCCTATGACATACAGATGCTGGACAAGGCGTATGCCCTGGCCGACAAGGCCCACGCGGGCCAGAACCGGCGCTCGGGCGAGCCGTATATCTGCCACCCCCTGAACGTGGCGCTGCTGCTGGTGGAGCTGGGCATGGACACCGAGAGCCTGGCCGCCGCCCTGATGCACGACGTGGTGGAGGACACCCACGTGCGGCTGGACGAGATCAGCGCCTCGTTCGGGCCGGACGTGGCGCGCCTGGTGGACGGGGTGACCAAGCTCACCAAGATCCAGTTTTCCAGCGTGGAGGAGCAGCAGGCCGAGAACCTGCGCAAGATGCTGCTGGCCATGAGCCAGGACGTGCGGGTGATGATCATCAAGCTGTGCGACCGGCTGCACAACATGCGCACCGGCGACGCCTGGCCCGAGCAGAAACGGCGCGACAAGGCTCTGGAAACCATGGAGGTTTACGCGCCCATTGCCCACCGGCTGGGCATCAGCAACATCAAGGAAGAGCTGGAGGACCGGAGCCTGCGCTACCTGGACCCCGTGGGCTACCAGGAGATTCAGGACCTTTTGGCGGGCAGCGGCGGCGAGGCGTTCGTGACCGGCGTTGCCAGCGTGATCGAGGAGCGCCTGGCGGAAAACGGCATGCCGAACGCGGTGATGAAAAGCCGGGTGAAAAGCGTGTACGGCGTGTACCGGAAAATGTTCATTCAGGACCGGGACTTTGAGGAGATTTACGACGTTTACGCCGTGCGCATCATTCTGGACACGGTGGCCGAGTGCTACAACGCCTTGGGCGTGATCCACGACATGTATCACCCCATTCCCAACCGGTTCAAAGATTATATCTCCACCCCGAAACCCAACATGTACCAATCGCTGCACACCACCGTGATCGGGCACGAGGGCATCCCCTTTGAGGTGCAGATCCGCACCAAAGAGATGGACCAGATGGCCGAGTACGGCGTGGCCGCCCACTGGAAGTACAAGGCGGGGGTGCAGGGGTCCGACAAGCTGGACGAGCGCCTGGCCTGGGTGCGCCAGCTGCTGGAAAGCCAGCGCGAGAGCGACGACGCGGGCAGCCTTCTGCAGGACATCAAGGGCGACCTTTTGCCCGAGGAGGTGTTCGCCTTTACCCCCAAGGGGGACGTGATCAACCTGCCCGCCGGCGCCACCGCCATCGACTTTGCCTATGCCATCCACTCGGCGGTGGGCAACCGCATGATGGGCGCCAAGGTGAACGGGCGCATTGTGCCCATTGACCACAAGGTGGCCACCGGCGAGATCATTGAGGTGATCACCGGCCCGGCCGACAAGGGCCCCAGCCGCGACTGGCTTAAGATCGTGACCACCAGCGAGGCCCGCAACAAGATCCGCAACTGGTTCAAAAAAGAGCGCAAGGAAGAAAACATCCAGCAGGGCCGCGAGGCGCTGGAAAAAGAGATGCGCCGCAACCTGGTGAACATTCCGGACGACCAGTGGGACGGCTTTATGGCCGAGATCGCCCGCCGCCAGCGGCTCAACACCGCCGAGGAGATGTACGCCGCCCTGGGATACGGCGGCCTGCAGCTGAGCCGGCTGATGGGCAAGATCAAGGACGAATACGCAAAAATGCGGGCCGCCCAGCCCAGGCCCGCGGTGCTGGGGGACATTCCGCTGCGCCAGCACAAGGGCACCGACGGCGTGGTGGTGGAGGGCATCGACAACTGCCTGGTCAAGTTTGCCAAGTGCTGCAGCCCCCTGCCGGGCGACGAGATCGTGGGCTTTATCACCCGGGGGTTCGGCGTGTCGATCCACAAAAAGGACTGCGAGAACGCGCAGGCCAGCATGGCGAACCCCGAGAACCGGGAACGGTGGGTCAACGCCCACTGGGAAGAGCAGGTGCAGGAAAATTACAAGGCCACCCTCGAGATGGTGGCCATGGACCGGGACGGCCTGGTGGGCGACGTGGCGGTGGCCCTGGGCGAGCTGCGGGTGCCCATTTACGCGCTCACCGCCCGCTCGGCCGACAATGGCCGCGCCAGCATGAGCGCCACCCTGGGCATTTCCAGCACCGAGCACCTGAACAGCGTGGTGGCAAAATTGCGCAAGGTGAAGGACATGATCACTGTGACCCGCATTTAATAATAGAGTTACAAGGAGATACACCCCATGCGAGTGGTTTTACAGCGGGTGGCCGGGGCTTCGGTCACCGTGAACGGCGGCGGGGCGCGGGTCATTGGCCCGGGGCTGGTGCTGCTGGTGGGCATAAAGGACACCGACACCCTGGACCTGGCGCCGAAGCTGGCCGAAAAATGCGCGCACCTGCGCATTTTTGCCGATGAGGAAGGGAAATTGAACCGCAGCGCGGCGGAGCTTGGATATTCCGCCTTGGTGGTGAGCAATTTTACCCTGTATGCGAACACCAAAAAGGGCAAGCGGCCCAGCTTTATCGCGGCGGCAAAGCCGCCCCTTGCGGTGGACGCCTACGAGCTGTTTTTGGCCGAGCTGGAAAAGCAGGGCCTGAAGGAGGTCAAGCACGGCGAATTTGGGGCCGACATGCAGGTTTCCCTGGTGAACGACGGCCCGGTCACCATCCTTTTGGACACAGATGAATGGTAAGCTCAAGAGCTTTTAAGGAGGCAGGTATGCCCGTTTATCATCTCACCGGCCCCGCGCCCTATTTTACAAACTGTTTTGTGCTGGTTACCGAGGGGGGCAGCGGCGTTGTTGTGGACCCGGCGGCGCCGCCCGAGCAGATTGAAGAGCTGCTGCAAAAGCACGGCGCAAAGCTCACCCATATCCTGCTCACCCACGGCCATTTTGACCATGTGTACAGCCTGGGGGCGCTGTGCGGGGCCCAGCCCTGCCAGGTGTACATGGACCCGGCGGACGCGGGCGACACCCCGCTGTACCCGGTGGACCTACCCACCCTGCCCTATGCGGAGGGCGGGCGGATCCAGGTGGACGAACTGACCTTTACCGCCTGGCACACGCCGGGGCATACCCCCGGCAGCTGGCTGCTGGGCTGCGAGGACCTTTTGTTCTGCGGCGACACCCTTTTTGCAGGCAGCGTGGGCCGCACCGACCTTGCCGGCGGCGACGCCGACGCACAGCGGGCGAGCCTTGCAAAAATCCGGGCCCTGCCCCTGGCGGAGGAAACCCGGGTGCTGCCCGGGCACGGCCCCTTTTCCACCCTGGGGGAGGAAAAGGACACAAACCCCTATCTTGCATTGTAAGGAGCGAGTATGCAGATCGTGATCAAGGGCGTGGCTTCGGTCTACGAGCCCGAAAACATCGCCCGCATGTTCTTTCCCGGCGCCCGGCTGGAAAAGGCTTTGGGCCGGGGCGACGCGGTGCTGGCCCGGGCGGGGCGGCGCCTGGCCGCGGGGGTGCGCCTGAACGGCGTGTGCACCCTGCGCTTTGCACCCGCCCCCACAGGGGAAAAGGAGCGGGAGTGCGCCCTGGCCGCCCTGGTGTACGAGCTTTTGCGGGCGGTGACCGGCATCCGGCCGCCCTGGGGCAAGCTGACCGGCGTGCGCCCGGTGCGCATCATCCACGACCAGCGGGCCGCCGGCAATACCGAGGCGGGCATTGAAGCGCTGTTTGTGGACCATTACGACTGCACCCGCGAAAAGTTTGAGCTGGCAAGGGGCATTGCAGACCTGCAGCGCCCGATCCTTGCCCGGGCAAAACCGCTGGACTACAGCCTTTACATCGGCATCCCGTTCTGCCCCTCGCGGTGCAGCTACTGCAGCTTTGTGTCCCTTTCCACCGAGCGGGAAACAAAGCTCATGCAGCCCTATGTGGACGCTTTGTGCCGCGAGGTGGAGGCCATGCGCAAGGAGGCCGCGGCCTGCGGGCTTGCCCTCAAGACCATTTACATCGGGGGCGGCACGCCCACGGCCCTGGCGGCCGCGCAGCTGCGCCAGCTGATGGGCACCGTGCGGGAGTGCTTTGACCTTTCCGGCCTGGAGGAGTATACCGTGGAGGCCGGCCGCCCGGACTGCACCGACGCGGAAAAGCTGGCCGTGCTGAAGGAATACGGGGCCACCCGCATCTCCATCAACCCCCAGACCTTCAGCGACGCGGTGCTGGCGCGCATTGGCCGCAGGCACACCGCGGCCGACATCCTGCGCTGCTACCGCGAGGCGCGGGCCGCGGGGCACCAAAACATCAACATGGACCTGATCGCGGGCCTGCCCGGCGACACGGTGGAGGGGTTTGCGCAAAGCCTTGCCGCCGCGATTGCCCTTTCGCCCGAGAACATCACCGTGCACACCCTGACCCTGAAGCGCGCCTCCAACCTGGTCATCCAAAGCGAGGAGGGCGGCTATGCCGACGTGGCCGCCATGCTGGAAAAGTGCCGCGCCTTGGCCGGCGCCGGTTACCGGCCCTACTACCTCTACCGCCAGAAAAACACCCTGCAAAACCTGGAAAACACCGGCTGGTGCAAGCCCGGCTACGAGGGCTGCTACAACATTTACATCATGGAGGAGGTGCACTCGATCCTGTCGGCCGGGGCGGGGGGCTCCACCAAGCTGTGCCAGCCCGGCGGCAGCCGCATCCAGCGCATTTTCAATTACAAGTATCCCGCCGAATACATCGCCGGGTTTGATACCATCCTAAAACGAAAGGAAGGAGTGAGCAGATTTTATGCCGGCTATCTGGATCCCCAAACGACTGGTTGAAATCAGCCTGATCAACACCGCCGCCGAGAGCGCGGCCAGCTTTGTGCGCCACTGTGAAATGGAATACGAGGGCCGCATCCACGCGGCGGCCAGCGAGGTGCTGGCCAGCCGCTGCCACATTGTGATGCTCACCGGCCCCTCGGCTAGCGGCAAGACCACCACGGCCAACAAGCTGGCCGCGGCCCTGCGCAGCCGGGGCTGCCCCTCGCGGGTGGTGAGCTTGGACAATTTCTACAAAAACCTCGACGACTACCCCCGCCTGCCGGACGGCAGCAAGGATTACGAGAACATCACCGCCCTGGACCTTGCCGAAATTGAGCGCTGCCTTTCCGAGCTGCTGGAAACGGGGGAAACCGACCTGCCCGAGTTCGATTTCGTGACCGAGATGCGCCGGGCCGAGACCACCCACCTGTCGCTGCCCGGTGGGGTGTGCATTGTGGAGGGCATCCACGCCCTGAACCCCCAGCTTACCAGCGGCCTGCCCCGGGGCAGCGTTTACAAAATTTACGCCGGCCTGCGCGAGGAGTACAGCTACCGGGGCCAGCGGGTCATCCCCACACGGGACATCCGCCTTGCGCGCCGCATGATGCGGGACTGCAAGTTCCGCGGCCACAGCCTGGAAAAAACGCTGTCCATGTGGGGCGGGGTGTGCATGGGCGAGGATAAGTTCATCAAGGTGTTCAAGGCCGAGGCCGACCTTTTGCTGGATACCTCGTTCAGTTACGAGATCTGCCTGCTGGCGCCCTTTATGGCGCCGCTGGCGGGCAGCCTGCCCGAAACCCACCCCCAGTGCGAGCAGCTTAACAGCCTGGCGGGGCGGTTTGCGCTGGCAGACCCGATTCCGGAGGCGCTGGTGCCCGAAAACAGCATGCTGCGCGAGTTTTTGGGCTAATATGCGGGTTGCGCCGCGCCCGGCGGTGCGCTATAATGAGAGCAGTTACCCGCCTTTGAGGGGGGAACCAAACTTTCCCCGCCACGCGGGGCCATGAGAAAGAGGTGCATATCAATGAATATCGACGTGGATAAGATTTTGGAAACCGGCGCCAAGGTAGTGGACAGCGCCAAAAAGACCGCGGTGGAGCTGGCCCAGAAGGGCAAAAAGCAGGTGGATCTGCTGGACGCCCAGGCGAAAAAGAGCAAGGCCGAGCGGCAGCTGGGCGCTCTGGTTTACAGCCTGGCCAAAAACGGCGAGGAAAACGAGCTGCTGGTGAAGAAATACATCGACGCCATCGCTGCGATCGAGGCCGACATCGAGGAGCTGCGGAAAGAGGTTCCCGCGGAGGAGCAGCCCTGCGAAGCGCCGGCTGAAACCGAAGCGCCGGCCGCGCCGGAAGCGTGCGCCGAAACCGCCAAAAAGACCTGCCCCCAGTGCGGCGCCGAGGTGGAAGAGGATGCCCTTTTTTGTAATGGCTGCGGGGCACAGCTTTAAGCTGGGCGAAAAGGGAGCCGGGCAAGCGGTGGTCTTTACCCTGCAAAAACCCGAAAAACAATGAAATTGCTGACAAAAGGCGCCCTTTCGGGGCGCCTTTTGTCTACGTTTTGAACGGTTCTGCGCCCCGCAGAAAAACTTTTTTGCACAGGCCGAATGAAAACGCATGCACCGTGGCAAAAATAGGGGAAAAGGGGTTGCAAAGCCGCTTTGTGTAATGTAAAATAGGTAAAGTTACACGAGGTGATAGGCCATGGTGGAGTTTGTGCAAAAACCGCGCTATACCGCCCAGGATCTGGTGCGGATCGTGGCGCTGCTGCGCCAGCCCGAGGGCGGGTGCCCCTGGGATAAAGCGCAGACCCACGCCTCCATCCGCCAGAACTTCATCGAGGAAACCTACGAGGCTGTGGAGGCCATTGACCTGGGCGACCCGGAGCTTTTGCAGGAAGAGCTGGGCGACGTGCTGCTGCAGGTGGCGCTGCACTGCCAGATGGAAGCCGAGCGGGGCGCCTTTGATTTTGACGAAGTGTGTAACGGCATCTGCCAAAAGCTTCTCTACCGCCACCCCCACGTGTTTGGCGATGTGGCCGCAGCCACCCCGGACGAGGCGCTGCGCAATTGGGAACAGCTTAAAAATACGGAGAAGGGCCGCGCCACCGCCGCCAGCCGGCTGGACAGCGTGCCCGCCAGCCTGCCCGCCCTGATGCGGGCCGCCAAAACGCAAAAGCGCGCCGTGCCCTATGGCTTCGGCTGCACCGACCCGGCCGCGGCCCTGGCGGATCTGGAGGCCGAGCTGGCCGAGCTGAAGGCCGCGCTTGCCGCGGGGCAGGACCCCGAAGCAGAGCTGGGCGATGTGCTGTTTGCCGCCGCGGGCCTTGCGCGGACCCTGGGCGCGGAACCCGAGCTTGCGCTGAGCGGGGCCACGGGCCGCTTTAAAGAGCGGGTCAAGGCCTGTGAGCGCATGGCGGCTGAACGCGGCAGCGGGCTGGAAGAGCTTACCGGCCCGGAGCGGGCCGCCTGCTGGAAGCGGGCAAAACTTGAAGAGCAGTCATCAAAGGGTTAACTCCTTTGTACTGATAAAAATTTCTGGAGGTAAAAAAGAACATGACTAAAACTGAACTGATCGCCGCCGTTGCTGAGGCCGCTGAGATCACCAAAAAGGACGCCGAAAAGGCTGTTAATGCCACCGTGGAGGCCATTACCAAGGCCCTGGCCAACGGCGAGAAGGTTGCCCTGGTGGGCTTTGGCACCTTTGAGACCCGCGAGCGCGCCGCCCACGCCGGCCGCAACCCCCGCACCAAGGAGACCATCCAGATCGCTGCCGCCACCGTTCCCGCTTTCAAGGCCGGCCAGGCCCTGAAGGACGCTGTGGCGAAGTAAGCAGAGCGTGCAATTGCAGGCGGCCGGGTCTGCGCGTGCCTTTTGGGCGCGCGGCGCCGGCCGCTTTTTTGCGGCCCCGGAGAAAGAGAGGAAACAGGCCCATGCGCATTGATAAATACCTTAAGGTAAGCCGGCTCATCAAACGGCGCACCGTGGCCAACGAGGTGGCTGACGCAGGCCGCATTCTGGTGAACGGCAAGCCGGCCAAGGCCAGCTATGCGGTGAAAGAGGGGGATCTCATTGAGATCACCTTCGGCAACAAGCCGGTCCGGGTGGAGGTGCTCTCCACCGAGGCGCCCTCGGGCAAGGACGTTGCGCGGGAGATGTACCGCGTGCTGGAAGAACAATAACACAGGGCAGAACGCCGTGCGGCGCCCCACAAAAGCCGGGGGCCGCACGGCGCATTCTTTTGCAGTGCCCCGCATATACTGCTACAAAAAAGGCAGGTGTAAAAAGATGCAGGCAAAAAACATGGAAGCCGCGCAGCCCGCGGCCGAAGCAGCCGCCGGGCTGCCCCATAACATCATTGTGGAAAACCGCCGGTCGGTCACCGCCACCGGCATCACCCGCATTGTGAGCTACGACGAATTCAGCGCCACGCTGGAAACCCAGCAGGGCACCCTGGTTATTGGGGGCAAGGGGATACAGGTGAGCGAGCTGTCGATCCAGACGGGCGAGCTGAAAATCTTCGGTCAGATTGAATATCTGCAATATTCCGAGCCCACCCAGTCGGCGGGCGGCTTTTTCCGCCGCCTGGCCCGGTAGCCTGTGGTCGCCCTTGCAGCCCCGCCCTATGTGGTAGCGGATATGCTCTGCTGCCTGGGGCTGGGCTTTTTGCTTGCGGCCGTCTACGATCTGGCCCGGTTCTTTTTGGGCAGCTCCAAACCGGTGTGCTTTGTGCTGGATCTGGGGGCGTATCTTGCGGCGGCGGTGCTGCTGTACAGCTTTGCCGCCTCCCGCAGCTACAGCGGGGTGGTGCGCTGGTACATGGCGGCGGCCCTGCTGGCGGGCCTGGCGGGGTATTTCTTTGTGCTGGCCCCGGCCACCCGGGCGCTGCAAACAGCCATTAAATGGGTGCTGAGCCGCCCCTTTGTGCTGCTGTGGCTGGTGGCGCTGCGGCCTTTTGGGCGCTTGTGGCGGAGGCTTTGGAGGCTTACCGGGCAAAAAATGCGCACAGGCGCCAAAAAACGCCGGAAAAAACAGTTGAAAAGCAAAGCCCAGGTGTTGTATAATTCAAATAACTAGAGCGCGGGGGCAACTGCGCCCGTTTTTACCGAAAGGAGGCCTGCTTTGTGGCAAAGCGGCAAAAGCGTCCGCCTGTTCTGCCCAAGGTGCTGGCGCAGGCGGGTCTTGTTTTGGTGGGCGGGTACCTGGTGGCCGGCCTGGTGTTCAACCAGGTGCAGATCTCTTCCAAGCGCCAGGAGCTGGAAGCGGTGCAGGCGCAGCTGGAAAGCCAGCAGCAGCAGAACGACGAGCTTTCGCGCGTGCTGGAATCCGGCACCGACCTGGAGATCATTGAGCGGGTAGCCCGCGACAAGCTGGGCTATGCAAAGCCCAACGAGCGCGTCTTTGTGGACGTGACGGGCAAATAGGCAAAGGCGGAGGGACGCCCGGCGCGCGGCAGCCGGGCCTGCGGGCCCCCTGCACGGCGGCCCGGCGCGGGCCGCACACAAACATTTGGTTTTCGTTGCGCAGCAATTGAAACGATATTTTTTTATAGTAAAAGGGGTTACATGGCGTTGCAGTTAGAGGTAGGAGCGATTCTCGAGGGAAAAGTCACCGGCGTGAAAAAGTTCGGCGCGTTTGTGGCGCTGCCCGAGGGCAAAACCGGCATGGTGCACATTTCCGAAGTTTCCAACAGCTTTATCGAGGACCTTGCCACGGTCCTCACCGAGGGCCAGGAGGTAAAGGTCAAGGTGCTCAGCATTGGGGAGGACGGCAAGATCGCCCTTTCCATCAAGCGCACGCTGCCCCCCCAGCCCCGGCAGCAGGGCGGGCCGCGGCCCGGCGGCCCCCGCGGTGGGCGCGGCCGCAGCGACACGCCCCGTGTTTGGCAGGGCAAGGCCCAGCCGCAGCAGCAGGGCGATCTGAGCTTTGAGGACATGATGTCCCGCTTTAAAAGCCAGAGCGAGGAAAAGATCTCGGATCTGAAAAAGGTCACCGAGAACCGCCGCGGCGGCGGTTATTCCCGCCGGCGGTGAAATGGTTGGAAAAAGTGGGCTTGGGCAGGAATACCCAAGCCCATTTTTTATGTAAATAGGCAACTGGGCGGCGATTAGCGGGTGATAAAATATATAAAAGTTAGCAGGGCCACGATGAACAATCCAAATTGCATTAAATCGTTAAAGTCGAATTTAGGCTTCATTAAAGTGCCTCCTTTTTCTTCCTTGGTTTTCCATAAGTGGAGTATACTGCGAATTCAAGATCGTGTCAATGTTCATATAAAGCAATAAATAATTTTTCTGTTTGTATTGCATTTTCTTTGTAATAAGATATAATAAAAAAGTCAGGAGCGATCCTGTGGGTTGAAATATATACAGCAACAAAAGAGAAACTGCTTTTTTAAGTGGTTTCTTTTTTGTTTTGAAAGGATTACAATGGCCGCGGCTTTGTAACAATTGCAACACAAAAAGTTTACGAGTTTGGGTGGCTTTTCCCCTAGTAATTTTTGTGCAAATTTGCTATAATAAAAGCAATCAAACGGCGGGTCGCTGGCCGCAAGCCACAAAAGCCCGCGCTGTGCGCCCGCCCAAAGGAGGCAATGGTTTTATGAAGGTCACATGCACCGGCCGCAGGGTTTCCCTGAAACCCAGCTTTGTGGAAAAGGCGGAGGCCAAGCTCTCCAAGCTGGACAAGTTTTTCCCCGGTGAAGCGCAGGCGCAGGTCACGGTTACGGTGGATAAGCTGCTTCAGACGGTGGAGATTACCGTGCGCGACAAGGCGCTGACCGTCCGGGCCGAAAAAACATCCGACCGCATGGAGGACGCGCTGGACGACGCGGTGGAGGTGCTCACCCGCCGGGTGGTGAAAAACCGCAAGCGCCTGGGCGACAAGCTCACCCGCGCCGCCGAACTGGAATGGGCCGCCGAGCCGGAGCCGGAGGAAGTGTACGACGTGATCCGCGAAAAGCGCTTCGCCGTGAAACCCTGCAGCACCGAGGAAGCCATTCTGCAGATGAACCTGCTGGGGCACAGCTTCTTTTTGTACCGCAGTGTGGAGAACGACCAGATCCAGGTGGTCTACCGCCGCGCGGACGGCGGCTATGGCGTTCTGGTACCCTTGAACTGAAAAACGCAGCGGGCCGCCCGGCTTTCCGGGCGGCCCTTTTGATGCTATAATAAAAAGGGCGGCAGGGCCGCCCAAAAGGGGAGAGTGCAGAAAATGGAACAGCTCAACTGGGCGGTGCTGGGCACCGGCGCGATTGCAAACGAAATGGCCCTGGCCTTTAAAGCCATGGGGCGGACGCTCGGCGCGGTGGGCAGCCGCAGCCCGGAAAAGGCGGCGGCGTTTGCAAAAAGATACGGGGCGCAAAAGGCCTATGCCGATTTCCGCGAGATGTTCACCGACCCCGCGGTGGATGTGATCTATCTTGCCACCCCCAACAACACCCACATGGAATTTTTGCGCGCGGCGCTGGCGGGCGGCAAACATGTGCTGTGCGAAAAATCCATTGCCCTGAACAGCCGCGAGCTGGCCGACGCGGCGCGCCTGGCGGAGCAGAGGGGCCTGGTGCTGGCCGAGGCCATGACCATATGGCACATGCCGCTGTACAAGGAGCTGCGGCGCATGGTGGGCGCGGGGGAGCTGGGCCGGGTGCAGATGATGACCCTGAACTTCGGCAGTTTTAAGGAATACGACATGCAGAACCGCTTTTTTGCCCCCAGCCTTGCGGGCGGCGCGCTGCTGGACATTGGGGTCTACGCCCTGAGCCTGGCCCGCGGCTTTATGGAAAGCCAGCCCGACCGGGTGCTCAGCCAGATGCGCCCCGCCCCCACAGGGGTGGACGAACAGGCCGGAATCCTGCTGATGAACAGGCAGGGGCAGATGGCCACCCTGGCGCTGAGCCTGCATGCAAAGCAGCCCAAGCGGGCGATGATCAGCTGCGAAAAGGGGTATCTTGAAATTCTGGAATACCCCCGGGCCGACCGGGCGCTTTGGGTGGACGCGGCCACCGGGGCGCAGCGGGTGCTGGCCGCGGGCGAAGCTGCCAGCGCGCTGCAATACGAGCTGGAGGATATGGAGCGGGCCGTGCTGACCGGCGACGCCGGGCCGATGCGGCTGGGAGAGACCGCCGACGTGATGGCGCTGATGACCACCCTGCGCAGGGAGTGGGGGCTGCAATACCCCGGCGAGGTGTGGTGAGCAAAAGAGGCTGGAAGCAAACGCTTCCAGCCTCTTTTGATAAGCTGCCTTTTTAAGCTGCGGCGGGCGAGAGCAAAATGCTCTGGGCAATGGCGGTGAGCTGCTCGTCGGTCACCGCGTTGTAATCGAAGTACATGGCAATGTAAACGCCCAGGGTATCTTCGTGGCTCAGAACGCCCTTTTTGTACCACATATCCCAGCCCTGTTCGCCGCCGTCTTCCCACAGATAGGTGGCAGGATCGGCGGGGGCGGGCAGCACGGGGGAGTGGAAGCCCGCCAGGCAGGTGGCGCTGCTGGCCGTGGCGGTGCGGCTGACCTCGGTGTACTCAAAATCCCAGCCCATGTGGTTGGGCACCATGATCGTGCTGTATACCGCCCGGGGGTTTTCGGTGGCTTCTTCGGGGGGGAGAGGCTCGTACACGTCGTACAAAAGCGCACCCACCTGCCTGCCGCCCTGCAGGATGGGCACCTTGCCCCAGAGGGTGGAGTCCTCGACCGCAGCCTCCACTTCCGAGGCATCGGCGGGGACCTGGAACGCAAAGCCTTCGGGCAGCGCCAGGGTCACGGTGAAGGGGGCCACGTTGTAGATGGAGCCGTTGTAAGGGGTCTCCCAGCCGCCGTAGGCGGGCATGGTGATGCTGCGGCGGGCAAAGCCCTCCGGCGCCACCGGGGCGGGGTCCGCGGCCGGGGTGGGGGCGGGCAGCACATCTTCCAGCAGGGTCAGGCTGGCGGCGATGGCGGCGAGCTGCTCCGGCGCGGCGGCGCCAGCGGCCAGTTCCAGCGCGGCATAGCGCATGAGCCGGTCGTCCCACGCAAGGATGCCGTCGTTTTCAAAGGCAAGGCCGGTGGGCGAGGCGTCGGCAGGGTAGCTCACCCGGCAGACCGCGTTCTCGGTGGTTTCGGTTTGGGAAACGGGGGTATAGGCGTTGTCCCAGCTGACATTGCCGCTCATGATCCAGTAGTAGCGGGCCTTATAGCCGTGGCCGTAAAAATCGTCGTCCCCGTTGATCTGGCCCTCAAAATAGGTGTCGTAGCCCAGGGTGCCCACAAGGCTGCCCGCCTGGTCGTACAGGTTGAAGGGCGCGTTTACCCCAGCCGCCAGGCAGGCCTCACCCGCTTGGGCGGGGCGCAGCTGCCAGCCCTCGGGCAGCTGCAGGCTGGCCCTCAAGGCAGGCTTTTGTTCTTCCCAGCCCTCCACGCCGTCCAGCACCTGGCAGCGGATGGAGCGGGGGGCGGCTTCACCGCCCTGGATCTCGGTGCGCGCTTTGGCATAGGGCGCAAAATCTACAAATACCTGCTTGTAGCCCTGGGGGACATCGGGGGCGGCAGGGTCCGCAGAGGCGGCGGGGGCAGCCACGCTGCAGCCCACCAGCGCCCCCAAAAGAGCGGTGGCGGCCAGGGTGGCGGCCAGCACCAGCGCCCCGCCCCGTTTTTTGCCAGGGGTAAGGATGTTGGCGAACCGGCGGGCCAGGCTGCCCTTGCCGCCCCGGAAATAGGTGGTCAGCACGGGGGCCCGGCCCTGGCCCTGCCGGATGCAGGCCAGGATCGCCTCGCTGTAGGCGCGGCGCTGCTCCGGGGGAGCGGCGCGCAGCACCTCGTCGTCACAGCGCAGCTCCAGATCCGCCCAGGCCTGGCGCAGCAGCAGCCACACCAGCGGGTTGAACCAGTGCAGGCAGGCGGCTGCCAGCAGCACCAGCCGGTACCAGAGATCGCCCCGTTTTAAATGGGTCAGTTCGTGCCGCAGCACACAGCTCAGATCGCCGGGGTCCATCTCCTCTGTGGGCAGCAGCACGGTGGGCTGGAAAAGGCCCGCCGCCATGGGGCAGGGCACGGCGGGGTTTACCAGCAGCCGGGCGCGCCGCACGCCCAGATCCTGGCGGCAGAGCTCCCACAGCTGCCGGGTGGCCGGTGCGCTGGGGGGGCGCGCCCACCGCACCGCCCGGCGGTAAAAACGCAGGCTGGAACCCAGGTGCCACACGCCGCACAGGGCCGCCCCCGCCAGCCAGACCAGGGCCAGCGCAGCCAGCACATCCCGGGTGGAGACGGCGGGCGCCGGGGCCGGAGCCGGGGCCTGCGGGACCTGCCCGGCGGGGAGGTTTTCGGCCGTGCCGCCGGGGGCGGAGGCCGGCGCGCCGCCGGAAGCCGGGGCCGCACCGGGAGCCAGAGGCTGCTGCACGGCGGCGGGCAATTCCACCCGGGCGGGGGAGGCGGGCAGCGCCAGGTCAAAGGGCAGCAGCAGGCGCACCGCCAGTACCAGCCACACCCAGTATTTCCAGCGGGCGGCCGCATGCCGGTTCAGGGGGCGGCTTAAAAGGGCAAGGGCCAGCGCCACCAGACCCACCGTTGCCGATACGCCCAGCACCGCTAAAAAGGCTTCAACCATTCTGCTCGCCCCCCTCCAGTGTGTCGATGAGCGCCCGAAGCTCTTCCAGCTCTGCGTTGCCGATGGCCTGGCTGCCGTAAAGCCCGGCCACCAGGCTGGGCAGGCTGCCCGCGTGCAGCCGCTGCAGAAAGCTGCTGCTCTCCCGCGCTTTGTACTCCGTCTCGCTCACCAGCGCGCTGTAATAGTTGGTGCGGGTGGAGCGGTCGCACGCAACGAAGCCCTTGTCCGCCAGGCGGGCCAGGGTGGTCATCAGGGCAGAGAGCGGCCAGTCCCGCTTGCCGCGCAGCTGTTCCAGCAGCCAGGTGGAGGTCACAGGCCCGGGGGCCTGCCAGATGGCAAGCATGATGTCCAGCTCTGCGTCGCCCAGCTTTTTTCGTTCCTGTTTCATGGCGTATCCCCTCTTTTATTATCTTTATGAATACTATTATACGATTGCATAATGAAAAGTCAAGGCATGGCCTGCACAAAGTTTGCAGGGAAAGAGTGGCAAAAGTGCCGCCCGCGCTTTTTGCGCTAAGTAAACCGCCCAAACGGCTTGCGGGCGGGGGGCGCGGCGTGGTATGATTGCGATACGAACATTCACACCGGCACGGCCAACGGGAGCCGCGCCGCGCCCAAAGGAGTTTGCCTTTTATGAACTATAACCTCATCGCCCCCTGCTATTTTGGAACCGAGAGCACCGCCGCTTTTGAGGTGCGCCGCCTGGGCGCAGAAGACGTGCAGGTTACCGACGGGCGCATCGCCTTTGCCGGCGGGGCCGAATTGATCGCCGCCGCGAACCTGAACCTGCGCTGCGCCGAGCGGGTGCTGGTGCTGCTGAAAAGCTATGCGGCCTTTACCTTTGACGAGCTGTTCGACGGGGTGGCCGCCATTCCCTGGGAGGAGCTGCTGCCCGCCGACGCCCAGTTCCCCGTGAAGGGATCCAGCCTTTCCAGCGTTCTTTCCAGCGTGCCCGCCTGCCAGAGCATTGTGAAAAAGGCGGTGGTGGAGCGGCTGAAAAGGGGCCACAGGGTGCTGATGCTGCCCGAGACCGGCGCGCTTTACAAGATCCGCTTTTCCATCCGCAAAAACCAGGTGGAGATCATGCTGGACACCAGCGGTGACGGCCTGCACAAGCGGGGCTACCGCCGCAATGCCACCGGGGCCCCCATCAAGGAGACCCTGGCCGCCGCCATTGCCGACCTGGGCCGCGTGCGGCGCGACAGCCAGGTGGCCGACCCCTTCTGCGGCAGCGGCACGTTGGTGATCGAGGCCGCGCAGAAGGCCATGAACATCGCGCCCGGCCTGCGGCGGCGCTTTGCAGCCGAGCACTACAGCTTCTGCCCGCCCGCGGTGTGGGCGGCCCAGCGGGAAAAGGCCCTGGCCGAGGTGAAAAAGGACGCCGCGTTTGAAGGGGTGGGGTACGACATCGACCCGCAGGCCGTGGAGCTGGCTGCCCAGAACGCGCGCCTGGCGGGGGTGGGCGACCGCTGCCGCTTTGAGGCGGCCGAGGTGAAGGATTTTGCCCCGGGGCCGGAGCAGATCGTGCTGGCGAACCCCCCGTACGGCGAGCGGCTGGGCGATCTTGCCGCCGCCGCGCGCCTGGCGGGCGAATTGGGCGCGGCGCTGGAAAAGCACCCGGTGAGCGGGGCCTATATCATCACCGCCGACGCGGACTTTGAAAAGCATTTCGGCAAAAAGGCCAACCGCCGCCGCAAGCTGTATAACGGCATGATCCCCTGCCAGGTATACATGTATTTTTGAGCGGAGCGTGCAGCAAAAAGAAAAGGAGCTTTTGTATGAGCGAACTAAATGCCCGGCAGCCCACCTTTCAGGAGATCGGCGAGCGGATAAAAAGCCCGCTCTGGAACGAGCTGTGCGGCTACATTGAGGCCGCATACGGCGTGCAGCCCAGCGTGGAGTACAGCAAATGCTCCGGCGCCCCGGGCTGGAACGTAAAGTACAAAAAGGGCGGCAAGGCCCTGTGCACCCTTTACCCGGGCGAGGGCTGCTTTACGGCACTGGTGGCGGTGGGCCAAAAGCTTGCCCCGGCTGCCGAGGCCCTGCTGGGCAGCTTTGACGCCAGCGTGCAGAAAACCTATTGGAATGCAGGCATGCTGTGCGGCACCCGCTGGCTCATGATCGAGGTGACAAGCCCGGCCGTTGTGCGGGACGTAAAGCAGCTGCTGGCCTTGCGGGTGCCGGTGAAGAGCGGCAGAAAAACGCAGAGCCCACAGCAATAAAAGCGCGCTGTGCCAGGCGCGCATCACAAAGAACGCCCGCTTTTGAAAGCGGGCGTTCTTTGTGATGCGCGGGAAAAAGCGGTTCAGCCGGGTGTGCGGTAAATGGAGTAACCTCCCTGCTGGAACACGAGTTCACAATTTTGCCGGTACCAGGCTTCATCCACTGCAAAAGCGCCCCGCTCCCAGCCCGAAACAGCCACATATTCCACGCCCCAGCGGGCCAACGCCCCGGCGGAGGGGGCTTCGTACAGCTCCTGCACGGCTGCCTGCTGGGCGGTGTAATTACGGCCATGGTAGAACACATAGCTGGGGCTGCCGCACAAAACGCTGCGCCCCGCAAGGCTGGCTATGGCGTTTACATGCTGGGTGCCGGTAAGAAACAGCGCATGGGGGTCCGTTTGCTCTTTTGCGTACCGGGCGGCGGCGATGCCATCGGCGCTGAACTGTTCGTAGCCGCTCACCATCTCGCGCCCCACTGTGAGCACGCTGCCCAGGGTGGCCGCCGCGATGCACAGCGCCGCTAGGCAGACGCGCACGCTTTTTTTGTCCACCCGGCGGGCAAGATCCACCAGGAGGTTTGCCACCAGGATGCAGCCCAGAAGGTGCCAGACGAACAGGAGCTTGTTGTTGTCGTAGTTGTTGGGCTGGAACACCACAAGCTCGCTCACCAGCAGGATCAGAAGCCCCCCGCCGTACATCCAGCGCAGCGAGCGCCCCGCCCACAAAAAAGCGGGCACCAGCAGCAGATAGACCAGCCCGATGTTTTTGATGTAAAACCAAAAGTAGCCGTCGCCCTCGTTCGCCCAGTTGAAGTGCCAGCGCAAAAAGCCCACGCCCTCCTGCGTGGCGGGCAGCACCTGGGTGAGCACCTGGGGCAGCCAGGCGGCCGCCGCAAGGCCCGCAAAGGCGAGCCAGGGCCCCAGCGCGGCTTTGGTGCGCGGCCCCACGGCCAGCTGCCGCAAAAACAGCACGGCGCACGCCAGCACCAGGGCAAGCGCCGAGTGGGTATGCACAAGGGGCAGGGGGGCGGCCAGCAGCACCAGCGCCTTCCACAGATGCTTTTCCCCCTGCAGGGCAAACCTTGCCAGCAGGAACAGCGCGGGGAAAAGCAGCGCCCAGCCCATCAGGGTGGCCCGCTGGGGGATCAGCAGATCCACCACCGGGTTGACCCAGCGCACGTTTTCCTGCACGTAGTTGGTGGGGGTTTCGTAAAAAGCGGTGAAAATCCGGGTGAAGTTGCCCTTATCGCCCCCCAGGAAATAGGCGAAGCCAAAACCGCTGCCCATGAAAAACAGCCAATAGGCAAGGCTTGCCTTGCCCCGCCCGCCCAAGAGGGCGTGGGCCAGCAGCCAGCCCCCGCCGAACACCGCCAGCAGCGCCAGGCACTGGGGGAGAAGGCAGGCGAGCTTGAGCCCCGCGCCCAGCAAAAGGAACACGCTGGATACCGTTTCGCACAAAAACGGGTAGCCGTAAGCCCCTTCGCCGGCCAGCAGGGGATAGCGGGGCGGAAAATCGCCCTGCTGGGCAATGGACTGGATGAAGGCCAGGTGCATGGGCAGGTCGCCGTAGGTGCTTTGGCCGCACCAGTAGGCGCCGCCCTTTAAATACAGCGTGTGGGTGAACAGCAGCCACACCGCGAGCGCCAGCAGTGGCAGCACGCAGAGCCAGAAGGGCCAGCCCAGCGGCGCGCCGCCGCTTTTTTGCGCCCGGGGCACGCGGGCCTCGGCCCAAAGGCAGCCCCCCAGAACGGCGCCCGCGGCGGCAAGGGCCAGCAGCGCCGCCGCCAGGGTGAAGCCCAGCGCCAGCGCGGCCAGCGCCGGCAGGGCGGCCAGCAGGGCAAGGCCCAGCGCGGCCGCCAGCACCAGCGTGCCCTCGGGCGGCAGGCCGGGGGCCAGCCGCCGCGCCAGCAAAAGGCCGGCCGCCAGAAAGACTGCCAGGTATAAAACGCTCAAAAGGTTCCCAAGCATATCACACGCCCTCCAGATCGAAGGGGGGCGTATACTCCTCCCTTGCACTGCTCTTTTCCTGCATGTAGCCCGCGGTGAGGCCAAGGTCCACCGCCCGGTTCACCACCTGCCGGTATTCCCAGGTGGAGATGCGGCGGCCCAGACGCCTGTGCCCGGCCGCCCGGTAAAAGGGGGTGTACTGGCTCATCAGGCTGGGCACAAAGCCGCCCCTGGGCAGACCGGCCATATAATCCAGCACGGCCAGGCTGTCGGCCAGGGCGCCGGGCAGCGCCAGATGCCGCAGAATCACCCCGCGCGTCAGGTAGCCGGCGGCGTCGTACACCGGCGGCCCGGCCTGGGCCAGCATTTGGGCCACCGCGGCGCGGCATACTTCAAAATAGTCCGGCGCGGCCGAGTATTCCTGCGCCAGCGCGGGCGAAACATATTTTACGTCCGCCAGCCAAACATCCACGTACCCGGCCAGCGCGCGCACGGTTTCCACCGTTTCGTAGCCGCCCGTGTTCCACACCACCGGCAGGCGAAGGCCCGCCGCCCGCGCCTCGTCCAGCGCGGCGGTGACCCAGGGCAGCCACTGGGTGGCGGTGACCAGGTTCAGGTTGGCCGCGCCCTTTTGCTGCAGCTCCAAAAAAATTTCGGCCAGGCGGTGGAAGCTGAGCTCTTTGCCCAGGCCCTGCTGGCTCACCGCAAAATTTTGGCAGTAGCAGCAGCGCAGCGCACAGCCGGTAAAAAACACCGTGCCGCTGCCCCGCCGGCCGCTGATGCAGGGCTCCTCCCAGAAATGCAGGGCGGCGCGGGCCGCTTTCAGGGTTGCCCCCGCCCCGCAAAAGCCAGCGCCGGCGCGCCGGTCGGCGCCGCAGCGCCGCGGGCACAGTTCGCAGTGGACCGGAAGTTCCATACCGCCCGCCTCCTTTTCTGCCTCGCAAATTTTCTGTGGATATTGTACCATATTTTCATGGGAGTGTGCTATAATGATGTTGCTTTGCCGATCGTGCAACCTTTGAAGCCGAAAAGCCAAAAGGAGGGACGCCGCCCATGCAATACGCCGCCGACGAGGTGCGCCGTGACCTGAAATATCTCACCCTGCTGGCACGGGAATTCCCCAACATTGCCAGCGCCAGCAGCGAGATCATCAACCTGCAGGCCATCTTGAAGCTGCCCAAGGGCACCGAGCATTTCATGAGTGACCTGCACGGCGAGGCCGAGGCCTTTACCCACATCATGAACAACGCCTCCGGCGTGATCAAGGAAAAGGTGGACCGGGTGCTGGGCCCGGCGGTGCCCGAGGAGCAGCGGGCCGAGTTTGCCACCCTGATCTATTACCCGGCCCGCAAGCTGGACGAACTGAAAGCGCGCCAGACCGACCTGGACGGCTGGTACCGGCAGACGCTGTACCGGCTGATCGACGTGTGCAGGGTGGTGTCCAGCAAGCACACCCGCAGCTTTGTGCGCAAGCGCCTGCCCAAAGACTACGCCTATATCCTGGACGAACTGCTGCACGCCCATTTTGAGGATCACGACAAGGAGTTCTATTACGACCAGATCCTGGCCAGCATCATCGACATTGGCCGGGCCGACGATTTTATCGAGGCGCTGTGCGCACTGATCAAGAACCTGGCCGTGTTCAAGCTGCACCTGCTGGGGGATATTTTTGACCGCGGGCCCCGCCCGGACCTGATCCTGGAACAGCTGATGGCCCACCATTCGGTGGATATCCAGTGGGGCAACCACGACGTGGTGTGGATGGGCGCGGCGGCGGGCAGCCCGCTGTGCATCGCCACCGTGCTGCGCACCACCCTGGCCTACAACAACCTGGAAGCGCTGGAGGACGGCTACGGCATCAACCTGCGGCCGCTGGCCCTGTTTGCCGAGAGCGAGTATAAAGACTGCGACGTGCACCACTTTTACCCCCATGTGGACGAGAGCCGCGGGCCTTACCACCGGGGGGAGCTGGCCCGGGTGGCCCGCATGCACAAGGCGATCACCCTGCTGATGCTCAAGCTGGAATGCCGGGTTATCGACCGCAACCCGGATTTTGAGCTGGAGGGGCGCGACTTTCTGCGCCGCATTGACTACGGGGCGGGCACTGTGCTGGTGGAGGGCAAGCGTTACCCCCTTTTGGACGACGATTTCCCCACCGTGGACCCCGCGGACCCCGCCCGGCTGACCCCGGCCGAGCAGGAGGTGATGAACGCCTTGTGCCGCAGCTTTACCGAGAGTGAAAAGCTGCAGCGGCATGTGCGCTTTTTATACGCCAAGGGCGGCATCTACCACATGGAAAACGGCAACCTGCTGTTCCACGGCGCCGTGCCCCTAACCGAGAGCGGCGGCTTTGCGGTGGCTACCTTTGAAAAGCACGGCTATGCGGGCCGCGCCCTGATGGACTACTGCGATGAGCGGGCGCGGAGGGCCTTTTTTGCCCCCGAGGGCAGCGAGGCGCGCCGGTCCGGCTGCGACTTTTTGTGGTATCTCTGGTGCGGGCGGCTCTCGCCCCTGTACGGGCGGGATAAAATGACCACCTTTGAGCGGCTTTTTGTGGCTGATCCGGCGACTCATACCGAACAGAGCAACCCCTACTACCGCTTTGTGAACGATACCCGGATGGACCGGGCGATCCTGGCCGAGTTTGGCCTGGACCAGACCCACTGCCATATCGTAAACGGCCATGTGCCGGTGCGCGCGATAGAGGGGGAGACCCCCCTGAAAGGGGCGGGCCGTATGATCCGCATCGACGGCGGCTTCTGCCGCGCCTACCACGAAAAAACGGGCATTGCGGGCTATACCCTGGTTTACAACAGCCGCGGCCTTTCGCTGCGGGCGCATCAGCCCTTTGAGACCATGGAAAAAGCCATCCGCGAAAACCTGGACATCGTGTCCAGCGTGGACGTGTTCGAGACCACCGAAAAGCGCATGCTGGTGGCCGACACGGACGAGGGCCGAAGGCTTGCGGGGAATGTGCAGGATCTGAAGCTGCTGGTGGCCGCCTACCGGATGGGCCTGGTAAAAGAAAAGAATTAAAAAGGAGAGATTTTACCCATGCACATTGAACCGGGCAGGGTACTGCCCTTTTCCAAAGCCGAAAATTTCCGCGAGCTGGGCGGCTGGCCCGCCGCGGGCGGCAAAACTGTAAAGCACGGCCTTTTCTTTCGCTGCGGCGCTTTGTGCGAGCTGGAGAGCGAGGAGGATCTGGAGGCGTTCCGCGCCCTGGGGATCAAGGTCATCTGCGACCTGCGCTCCACCGGCGAGCGCACGGCCCAGCCGGACCCGGCCTTTGCCGGGGTGCGCAGGCACGATATTTCGGCCATTTTGGACGAAGAGGGCCGTGAGGTGAACTTCGACCCCCATTCCTTTTTGAAGATGGACCGGGCGGCGCTGGAAACCCTGGGCCGCATGCTGGGCGAATTTTATGCCCGGCTGCCCTTTGGCAACGCCGCCTACCGGGCCATGTTCGCCGAGATCCGGGCGGGGCAGCTGCCGCTGCTGTTCCACTGCTCGGCGGGCAAGGACCGCACCGGTGTGGCGGCGGCGCTGATCCTGCTGGCGCTGGGCGCCGCCCGCGAGACCGTGATGCAGGATTTTCTCATCACCAACACCTGCCGGCCCCGGGCCGCGGCCGAATATGAGGCGAGCTACGGCGCGCTGGTGCAGCAGTACCCGGACTTAAAACCGTATCTGGGCGCGATGGGCGGGGTGGACGAGGCGAATCTTGCCCGGGCGCTGGACGCCATCGACGCCCACTACCCGTGCCTGGAAGCGTATTTCGAGGCCGAGCTGGGCATGACCCCCGCCGACCTTGCGGCCATGCGCGCGGCGTGCCTTGAGTGACCGCCCACTGTTTTGAAAAATCAAAAAATCAGCAAAAGGAGAGATGTTTTATGCCTACCCCCCACAACCGCGCCGAAAACGGCCAGATCGCAAAGACCGTGCTGATGCCCGGCGACCCGCTGCGGGCCAAATTCATTGCCGAGACCTTTCTGGAACACCCCGTGCTGTTCAACGACGTGCGGGGCATGCTGGGCTATACCGGCACCTACGGCGGCCGCCCCGTCAGCGTGATGGGCAGCGGCATGGGCATGCCGTCCATCGGCATTTATTCCTACGAGCTGTTCAGCCGCTACGGGGTCGAGAACATCATCCGCATCGGTTCGGCGGGCTCTTATACCGAGAGGGCAAAGGTGTACGATGTGGTGCTGGCCACCGGCGCCTATTCCGAGAGCAGCTTTGCCCGCACCATGAGCGGCTGCACCGCCGACACCCTGGCCCCCAGCGGGGAGCTGTGCGCGGCGCTGCGGGCCAGCGCCGCAAAGCTGGGCGTTCCCCTGGTGGAGGGCGTGATCCATTCCAGCGATGTGTTTTACCGCCACGACGACCGGCAGGACCCCGCCTATTGGGAGCTTTTGCGGGACGAAAAGGGCTGTGTGGCTGTGGAGATGGAGAGCTTTGCGCTGTTTCACAACGCGGCGGTGCTGGGCAAGCGCGCGGCCTGCCTTGTGACCATTTCGGACAGCTTTGTGAGCCACCAGGAGACCACCCCCGAAGAACGGCAGACCAGCTTTACAGCCATGATGAAGGTCGCTCTGGGGGCAGAGCTCTGAGCGGCGGAAGGGAGGCGAGCAGCCCATGACCAGGCAGGAGCTTATCAGCGCGGCGTTTGCCGCCCGCGAAAAGGCCTACACGCCCTATTCCCATTTTAAGGTGGGGGCGGCGCTGCTGGCAAAGGACGGCCGGGTGTTCACCGGCTGCAACATTGAGAACGCAACCTTTACCCCCACCAACTGCGCCGAGCGCACCGCCTTGTTCAAGGCGGTCAGCGAGGGCGTGACCGAATTTGCCATGATTGCGGTGGTGGGCAGCAAAGAGGGCGAGCGCAATACCCTTGTCACCTCGCCCTGCGGGGTGTGCCGCCAGGCCCTCTATGAATTCTGCGGCCCGGAAATGCCGGTGCTCATGGCAAAAAGCGAGGACGACTTTGTGGAGATGACCCTGGGAGAGCTGCTGCCCCTGGGGTTCGGCCCTGCAAACCTTGGCTGAAAACAGCCCCGAACAGCGCGCCGCCGGCGCGCTGTTATTATTTTGTAAACAGGCGTTTTAGGGCGAAAAGGTTGAAACTTCGCCGAAAAAACGCTATACTTTCAGTGCAAGCCAAGGCTGTGTGTATGCCTTGGTTTCATGGAAACAGGGCCGGCCCTGTTTCTTTTTGCGAGAGCAAAAAGAAGGTCCGCTGCCGGCCCCGATAAAGAAAAAGGAGAGTACAAGAATGAAAAAACTCATCGCTCTTGTTCTGGCCAGCGTGATGGCCCTGTCTCTGGTGGCCTGCGGCGGCGGCGCTTCCACGCCCGCCAGCACCCCTGCCAGCACCGGCAGCACCCCCGCGTCCACCCCGGCCGATAACACCAACGCCGCGGGCACCGACATCGCGTTCGTGACCGACGTGGGCAACATCGACGACCATTCTTTCAACCAGTACAGCTATGAGGGCGTGACCAAGTTCTGCGAGGCCAACGGCCTGAAGGCGAACTACTTCCGCCCCTCTGAGGACTCCGACGCGGCCCGCTTGGACGCGATGGATCAGGCCATTGCCGACGGCGCCAAGGTGGTTGTGATGGCCGGTTATCTGTTCGCCGCTTCTCTGGAGCAGGCGCAGGCCAAATACCCCGACGTGCAGTTCCTGGCGCTGGACGTGAGCACCGGCGATCTGGCCACCCCCGCTGCCAACACCGCTCTGATCACCTATAAGGAAGAGCAGTGCGGCTACCTGGCCGGCTACGCCGCCGTTGTGGACGGCTACACCGAGCTGGGCTTTTTGGGCGGCATGGCGGTTCCCGCCGTGGTGCGCTACGGCCAGGGCTTTGTGCAGGGCGCCGACGCCGCTGCCAAAGAGCTGGGCGTGACTGTGAACATGAAGTACTGGTACTCCGGCTCCTTTGCGGCCAACGATGACATCAAGGCCAAGATGGACGGCTGGTACGCCGACGGCACCCAGGTGGTGTTCGCCTGCGGCGGCGGCATCTACAGCTCGGCTGTGGACGCTGCCAGCGCCAACAACGGCAAGGTCATCGGCGTGGACGTGGACCAGAGCGGTGACAGCGAGCTGATCATCACCAGCGCCACCAAGGGCCTGTCCGCCTCTGTGCAGCTGGCTCTGACCGATTGCCAGGCCAACAGCTGGAAGTGGAGCGAGACCTACGCCGGCAAGGAAACCAAGCTGGGCGCGGCCGAGAACGCTGTGGATCTGCCCATGGCCACCAGCCGCTTTACCACCTTTACCCAGGAGCAGTACGACACCCTGTTCAAGGGCCTGGCGGACGGCAGCCTGGTTGTGGACAACAACAGCGAGGCCGACAAGCACTTCGCCACCACCACCATCACCGTGGATTACCAGGAGTAATCGCTTCAGACCGAACCCTCGCGGCGCCCGCAATTGCGGGCGCCGCTTTTTACACCGGCGAACCGGAAAAACCGGGCGCCGAAGCCCTGGGCTTTTTGCCGGCCCGGGCCAAAAGGAGCGAAACGCCCCGGCTTGCAAGCCGGGGCGTTTTGTGGTAAAATACAAATTATGCTATAAAGGGGGAGTGGGCGCGTGGCAGACCCGAACAGCCCGGCAGAGCTGTGCTTTGCCGTTGCTCCGGAGGCGGATGGCTGGGCCCTGCGGGACTTTTTGCGCGCTGCCGGCGTGTCCGCTACCCTGGTCAAAGCGGTAAAAAAGCAGGGAGGCTTTTGGGTGGGCGATACGCCCTTGCGCACCTGCGATGTGGTGCGGGCGGGGCAGAGCGTCCGCTTTTGCCTGCCGCCGGAGCCGCCCACCAGCGTGCAGCCCCAGGCGATCCCGCTGGCGATCGCCTATGAGAGCAGGCACGTGCTGGTGCTGGAAAAGCCCGCCGGCATGGCGGTGCATCCCACCCTGAATTATCACAGCGGCACCCTGGCCAACGCCTACATGGGGCTTTTGCAGGCCCGTGGCGAAGCGGGGGTGTTCCGGCCTGTAAACCGCATTGATAAAGATACCTCCGGCCTTGTGCTCTGCGCCAAAAACGCGTGGGCGGCGGCGCTGCTGGCCGGCAGCGCCCGCAAGGTATACCGGGCGATTTTAGAAGGGGCGCCCAGCCCTGAACAGGGGCGGATCGAGGCCCCGATTGCCCGTGCGCCGGGCAGCATTATTCTGCGGCGTGTTTGGCCCGGGGGAAAGCCCAGCTGCACCGAGTACGCGGCCGAGCGGCGGGCCGGGGAGTATACGCTGGTACGCGCGGCGCCCATTACCGGGCGCACCCACCAGCTGCGTGTGCACTTTGCCCACATCGGCTGCCCTTTGGCGGGGGACGAGCTGTATGGCGGCAGCCGCGCGGGGATCGCCCGCCAGGCACTGCACTGCGCCGAGATCTCGTTTGCCGAGCCGGGCGGCACAGAGCGGAAAACTGTGACTTCGCCCCTTCCGCCGGACATGGCGGCGCTGCTGGAAAGTGTGAAAGAGCGTTGAAAACCGTGTGAAAAAACCTTCCAGTTGCTTGCCTTGCGGCGGGGCGGGCTTATAATGAAAGTTGGACAAAACGTAGAAGGGAGGGCGGACAAGCTGCCGATCCAGGAAAAAGAACAAGTGAACGAGGGG